>FUFK010039213.1_pt1 | contig 28690 bp, 28 predicted proteins | sample 1021851 | NCBI WGS metagenome assembly FUFK01 (sample SAMEA51879418, study PRJEB19060) | metagenome
ATTTTTGAAACAACAAAAGTTTTTGCAAACACCTCTTTTGTGGAAAACTCTATAAAATTAACGGTTAAAAATATGAAAAATATATATAAACAACTTGATATATTTTTTTTAAAAAAAAACATAAATTTGTTATATGACATCAAATAAATTAACATACAGTAAGAGTGGAGTTAATATTTCAAAAGCAGATAGTTTTGTTAAGTTCATAAGNTCACTANCAAGAAAATCAAGCAAAAGTGGTGATTTTAAGAATATAGGAGGTTTTGGAGCAATCTCACCAATACCTAAACAACTAAAAAACCCTCACATTGTTACTAGTACTGATGGTGTCGGAACAAAAATTGAAATTGCAAATGATCTTAATAAATTTGACACAATTGGAATAGATCTAGTTGCAATGTGTGTAAATGATTTGGTCGTTCAAGGAGCAAGACCTTATTTATTCTTAGACTATATTTCGATTAGCAAAATTAATTTGAGTAAAATGAAAAATTTAGTAAGAGGGATTGTTAAGGGATGTGACATTGCTGGGTGCAAATTAGTTGGTGGCGAAACTGCTGAAATGCCAGGAACATATACAAAAGGGAAATTTGATATTGCAGGTTTTGCTGTTGGAATTGTTGAAAAAAAAAAAATACTTAATAAAAAGATTAAAAATAATGATCTTATTTTAGCTGTACCNTCTAATGGACTTCACTCTAACGGTTATTCCTTAGTAAGATATCTCTTAAAAAAAAAAAAAATAAATTTTAAAGCAAACAAATTTCTTAAAGACGAATTAATTAGGCCAACAAAAATTTATGTAAAAGAATTGTCTCTTGTTAATGAAAAAAATTTAATAAATGGATGTGCAAATATAACTGGTGGAGGTTTAGTAGACAATATTCAAAGAATAATACCAAGAAATTTATGTGCAAAAATAGATCTAAATAGAGTCAAAACACTAAAAATTTTTTCATGGTTACATAAAATGGGTGTGAGTGAGAAAGAAATGTTAAAGACTTTTAATTGTGGCGTAGGTTTTTGTTTAGTGACAAGTCCTAGAAATTTAAATTCAATTAATAAATATTTTGGAAAAAAATTTAAACCCTATATAATTGGAAAAATAGTTAAAAATTCAAAAAAAGTAAAATTTAGTGGAAAATTATCCTGGTAAAATAAATATAGCTGTCTTTATTAGTGGTAGAGGTAGTAACTTAAAATCTTTAATAAATCACTCAAAAAAAAAAAATTCTTTATTCAAAATTATATTGGTTATTTCAAACAATCCTGATGCTAAGGGATTGAAACATGCATCTAAATCAAAAATAAAAACTTATGGAATTAAATTTAAAAAAAAATCAAATTTTGAAAATAGTTCACTTAAATTACTCAAGAAATATAATATAGATATACTTTGTTTGGCTGGATTCATGAAAATATTATCAGGTAATTTTATAAAAAAATTTTCTAAGCCAATATTAAATATTCACCCATCCCTTTTACCAAAATATAAAGGATTAAATACACATGAAAGAGCAATTAAAAATAAAGACAAATTTGCAGGAGCTTCAATACACAAAGTAAAGGAAAAAATAGATTCAGGTAAAGTTATTTTACAAAAGAAAGTAAAAATTCTTAAATCAGATAATGTAAGAAGTTTGGAAAAAAAAGTACTTAAAATTGAACATGAAATTTATCCAAAAGCTATTGATAAGTTTTTATCTAGTCTTTAAAAAAAAAGTCTAACTCTATTTTGGCATTTTCAACGCTATCTGATCCATGAACAGAATTTTTATCAATTGAAATACCATATTTTTTTCTAAGTGTTCCCTCTTCTGCATCTTTGGGGTTAGTCGCTCCCATTAATTTCCTATTTTCTAAAACTGCGTTATCTTTTTGAAGATTCATTACAACAATTGGTCCAGAAGATAAATAGGCACATAAATCGCTATAAAATGGTTTAGACTCATGAACTTTATAAAACTTTTCAGCCTCTTCTTTTGAAATATGAATTTTTTTTTCTTTTAAAATTTCAAATCCATTATTTTTAAATTCATTTTTAATCTGATCTTGTAAATTTCTTTCAACAGCATCTGGCTTAATTATTGATAAAGTTTGTTCAATATTACTCATAATTCTCCTCTATAAATTTATTTAGTAACCTAACTCCATATCCGGTTGCCCCACCAGAGTTTAATGCTCCAGCATATTTAGAAAAAGCCATTCCAGCAATATCTAAGTGTGCCCATGGTGTTTTATTGATTATAAATCTTTGTAAAAATTGAGCTGCGGTTGTTGATCCAGCTCCTCCAACATAATTGATATTTTGCATGTCAGCATTATTTGAATTCATTAATTTATTATAATTTTCGTGAAGAGGCATTTCCCACACCTTTTCCTCTACTTGTTCTCCAGCATCAAAAAGTTGTTTCGTTAATTTTTTATTATTTGACCATAGTCCAGCATATTCAGATCCAAGCGCAACAATTATTGCTCCAGTTAATGTCGCTAAGTCAATAATTAGACTTGGCTTAAATTTNTCNTCNGTATATGTAAGTGCATCTGCTAAAACTAGTCTTCCNTCAGCATCAGTNTTTAAAACTTCGATNGTNTGTCCNCTNTANGATTTNACAATATCTCCNGGTCTNTGTGCATTNGCTCCTGGCATATTTTCAACTAATCCNACAACTCCAACNGCATTAATTTTAGATTTCCTTAAAGCTANAGTTTTCATAAGACCAACTACTGTCGCTGAACCCGCCATATCATATGTCATATCTTCCATAAATTTTGCAGGTTTAAGTGAAATTCCCCCAGTATCAAAGCAAACACCTTTTCCAACGAATGCCAAAGGTTTTGATTTATTTTTATTTCCATTCCACTCTATGGTTACCATGTAAGAACCTCTGATACTTCCTTGTCCAACACCGAGCAATGCATTAAAACCTAATTTTTTTAATCTCTTTTGGTCATATACTGTTACTTTTAATCCAAACTTCCTTAATTTAACAATTCTCTTTGCGTATTCGTCTGGGTGCAAAATATTTCCAGGTTCAGAAACTAAATCTCTAGTAAGAAAAATTCCTTCCAAAAGAGCATTTAATTTATTTCTTAATAAATTTTTTTGTTTAATGTTACTGCCAACAACACTCAAATTTATATTAATATTTTTTTTCTTATCTGTTTTATAAAGATTAAAATTATAAGACTTAAGTTGTGCTCCATGAAGAAACTTTTCTAATTGTACATTAGTAATAGAATTATTTTCTACATTTATAAACGAATTCTCTTTTTTATTTTCCTTTAAAAAAACAAATAATTTAGAACCAAGTTTTTCAAAATCTAATGAAACTTTTGACTTCGTACAATTTACTAATATGTAACTTTTGTTATTATAATCTTTTGTAAGGAAATTTTGTTCCAAGAAAAGTTTATTAGAAAAGACTGATTTTGTTAATTCTTTAATCTCTTTGCTTTTTTTAACTTTTTGAGTAAGTAGGATAATCTCATTATCCTTAGCGATTTTTGGGACCTTGTTTACAAAATTTAAGTTTAGCATTATTTTTTTGAAATTTTTGTTAGATAATGTTGTATATTTATAAAAACATAAATTTCAATGAATAAATTAATATTTCGTAAATTTTCTCTCGATATTCTTAATTTCTTTTTAATAGCGTCTTTTAGTATTACTTTTATCGTATGGATAATTCAGGCTGTCAATCTTTTAGACCTGGTGTCTGATGATGGACATAGTTTAAAAATTTATTTTTACTATATTTCACTAAATTTACCAAAGATATTTAGCAAAATTATAGTTTTTGTATTTTTCATATCAATTTTTTATGTGATTAATAAATACAATAACTCCAATGAGCTGCTGGTTTTTTGGAATAATGGAATTCAAAAAATCAAGTTTATAAATTTTATATTAATGTTTTCATTATTATTTTTAATTATACAGTTAGCTTTAAATTTATTTATTGTTCCAAAATCTCAAAACCTAGGAAGACTTTATATAAAAGAGTCTAATATAGATTTTTTACCCAAATTAATTTCAGAAAAAAAATTTATAAATGTTATGAAAAATCTTACGATTTTTGTAGAGGAATACAAAAAAGATGGAAAACTTAAAAAGATTTATATTAATGAAAATATAGATTTAAGTAAATCAAAAATCATTGTTGCTGAAAATGGTAGAATAATAAAAAAAGATAATAAATATATTTTAAGATTATTCAATGGTGGAATAACAAATATTAATAAAGATAACACTTTCACTTTAAACTTTTCTGAAACTGACTATGATTTGTCAGAATTTTCAACAAAAACAATTACACACGCTAAAGTTCAAGAATTAGATTCAATAGAAATGTTTTTATGTCTTAAAGAATTTTTTCAAAATAAAACATTTAATATCGATGAAAAAATAAATAAACCAGAGAGTGAAACGTGTAACACAAGAACAGTTAAGTCCTTGAGCGAGGAATTATATAAAAGATCTGTACTACCATTTTATACTCTTATAATTTCTCTTATAGCGGCAAGTTTGATTATAGAACCAAAGTCAAAGTATTTTATGAAGTTTCACAAACTAAATCTTTTTTTAATAGGAATTTCAGTAATAATCTTATCCCAGCTAAGTTTAAAATTTTTTTTAAATTCTATAAATATTTTATATTTAATATTATTTTTACCAATAATTTTAGTAATATTTTACTATTTTATATTGTTAATGTTTACTAAGTTTAAGTTAAATTATTTATGATACTAAAACGTTATGAAAATTATTTGTCAAAGCTTTTTTTAAAAAATATTTTAATTATTCTAACTATATTTATTTTCTTAAGTTTTTTTTTAAACATTTTCGAAGAAATTAAATATTTTGAAAATAAAGAAAATGAACTTTACTATCCAATAATTTTGACAATTTTAAATATTCCTTCAATTATTTTTGAAATTTTGCCTTTTATATTTTTATTAGGTGTAATGTTTTTTTTTATAAACCTTTATGATAACGAGGAAATTGAATTACTTCGAAGTAATGGGATAAATAATTTAAAAATAACTATGATAATTTCAATAGTTTCTTTGATCGTAGGAATAATATTAATTTTTGTTTACTATTCGTTCTCAGCAAACCTAAAAAGTTTATACTTGAGTATGAAATATAAATACGCTGATGACGGAGGTCATTTAGCAGTTGTAAATGAAGGTGGTTTATGGATTAAAGAAACAAATAAGAATGGTAATAAAATTTTTATTATAAACGCCAAAACTTATAAATTTAACAATTTAGAAAATGTAGAAATCATTGAGTTAGATAAAAATTATAAATTAACAAATACTATTATTTCAGAGAAAGCAAATATAATTAAAAAAAAATGGATACTTACTAACGTAAAAATTTACTCAAAAACAAAAAAAAGTGAAACATTAGAAAATTATAATTACACTTCCGCTTTTAATGGAAAAATAATATCTAATTTATTTTCAAATTTAGACTCATTAAATATTTTGCAACTGAATAAACTAAAAAAAAATTATGAAGCTATTGGATACTCTGCAACTGAAGTTAAGCTTCAACTTAATAAAATATATAGTATACCATTTTATCTTACACTCACTACAATAATAGGTGCTTTACTAATGTTTAAACTAAATTTCGTTAAATCAAAATTCTTTTTAATCGTAATAGGTGTATTAGTTTCAGTTATTTTTTACTATATTAATTATTTTTCAATTTTATTTGGAAAAAATGAAACATTACCAGTAGAAGCTTCTGTATGGTTACCTCAAATACTAATTTTTTTAATATGCTCTTTAGGACTAACTAAACTTAATGAAAAATAAACTTTTTATAAATTTTATAACATTTATTTTGATATTTTTAGGTTCAAATTTGAAAGCAGAAACTATTTTCTTCGACTCAGAGAATATTAAAATTGAAGAAAATGGAAATATGATATTTGCTACAAAAGGACAAGCAAAAATACCATCAAGTAATTTAATTATAGAAGGTGATAAATTTATTTATAATAAAATAATTTCTGAACTAATAGTTTTAGATGATGTAAAATATTATGATAATGAAAATAATATATATATTGAAAGTGAAAAAATAGTTTATAATAAAATCGATAATACAATATTCTCAAAAAGTGAAACTTATATTAAAAGTGAGGATGGTTATGAGATCAATTCAGATAATGTTTTATATGAAAGAAATGCCAATAAAATACTAAGTAAAGAACTTACAACTGTTAAAGATAAAAACTCTAACAGTTTTTTATTTAATAGAGGATTAGTTTTTGAACTTGTCCCTGAAATTATTTTTTCTAATGAAGTTATTGTGACAGATTTAAACCTTAATAATTATTATTTCAAAGAGAGTAAGATTAAATTAAAAAATAATGAAATTATAGGTAAAAATATCAAGATAGAATTTGAAGATTCTTTTTTTGGCAACAGCCAAAATGATCCAATATTAAAAGGAAGAAGTGTAACTTCTGATAATGAAAATACTAAAATTTTTAAAACAGTTTTTAGTACATGTAATAAAGAGAATAAAAATTGTAGAGGTTGGGAATTACAAAGTAAATTATTTACACACAATAAAGTTAAAAAGTTATTCGAGTATGAAAAATCCTGGCTTAAGATTTTCGATAAAAGAATTTTTTACATGCCATATTTTAATCATCCAGACCCTTCTGTTAAAAGAAAATCTGGATTTCTAAATCCTTTTTATAAAGGATCTAACAATTTGGGAACATCAATTACTATTCCGTACTTTTTCAATCTATCAAATTCAAAAGACATTACTTTAAAGCCAAGAATTTATATGGATAACGATGTTATTATTCATACTGAATATAGAGAAGCTTTTGAAAATTCTGACCTAAAAGCAGATTTTAGTCTAAATAGAAACAATAAAAATACAAGTTCTCACTTTTTTGCAAATTTAAATGGCAGTTTTCAAAATGAGACAAATTTTGAGCTTAAAGTTCAAAATGTTACAAATGATAATTATTTAAAAATACATGATATTAAAAGTTATACACCGATTATAGAGAGCGACAGTTTATTATCATCACATTTTAAAATTGACAAAGAATTAGATGAAAATACAAATTTTACAAGTACATTAAGACTATATGAGGATTTATCAAAAGAAGATAATGATAAGTATCAATATATATTTCCTGATTTCAATTTTGTAAAAAAAATTGATTTAGACGAAAATTACAATGGTCAATTTAAGTTCTTATCCTCGGGTTTTCAAAAGGTATACAATACTAATATTCATGAAACCCAGATCAACAACGATTTTAATTATGAATCTTATGATTTTTTCTCATCAAATGGAATAGTAACAGATTATAGTTTTTTATTAAAAAATTTTAATACTTATTCTAAAAATTCAACAGTATACGAAAATAAAAATGACCATGAAATATTTGGAACATTTTTGCTTAAAACAGAGTTTCCATTAAAAAAAAAATTAAAAGAAGGTAATGATTTTTTGAAACCTGTGGCTCAATTAAGACTTAGCCCAACCAATGGAAAAAATATTTCATCAACAGGATCAAAAATGGACTATAGTAGTATTTTTTCCCCAAACAGAATAGGTAGAAGCGATATGGTAGAGAAGGGTAAATCTATTACATTAGGTTTAGAATATGAAAAACAAAATCTTAGTAGTGAAAAGATACTTGGATTTAACATTGGGAATATATTTAAAGATAAAAAAAATGAAACTTTACCAAGTAAGTCAAAACTTGATCAAACAAGATCTGATATTGTTGGAGATTTATTCTACAAATTTGAAGACAAATTTGAGCTTAATTACAATTTTTCTTATGATAGAGATCTAAATTTTTCAAATTATGATGCGATAAGTGCTAAATTGGGGTTTAACAAGGTAGTTACAACTTTTGATTATATAACTGAAAATCATGAACTTGGAAATTCAGAAGTATTAAAAAATGATACTAAAATAGAATTTACAGATGAACACTCGCTTAAATTTAATACGACAAAAGATCTAAAAGATGATTTTACTCAATTCTATAAACTAGCATATAAGTATGAAACAGACTGCTTATCAGCGTCTTTTGAATATGAAAAAAAATTTTTTAGAGATGGTAGCTTAGTGCCAGATGAAAGTTTATTTTTTTTAATAAGATTCATGCCTTTTGCAGATATAAGAGGATCAGCAAATACTATTTTTGAAAATTAATGAATAAAATAAAAATAATATTATTTTTCTTTTCTTTGTTAATATATAGCCAGTATTCATATGGGGATACGATAGAAATTAAGGTCAAAATTAATAACGAAATTATTACAAATATAGATATCGAAAATGAAAAAAAGTATCTTTATTTTTTGAACCCAAAACTATTAAAATTAGAGTCATCACAAGTAGAAAATTTAGCCAAAAATTCCCTTATAACTGAAATTATAAAAAAAATTGAATTACAAAAAATATTTGATTTTCCCAATAATTATCATTTAGTCAGTGCTGTAGAAAAAAAACTAATAAAGAAAAAAAATATTAATAATATAGATCAATTTAAAAAGGTTTTGGAGAACTTAAATCTAAATTATTTTACAATTAAAGAAAAATTACTTATTGAAACATTATGGAATAAACTAATTTACGATAAGTATAAAGGTAACGTTGTAATCAATAAAGAACAATTAAGAAAAAATATAATAGATCAATTTAATAACAACAAAAAAAAATTTGTTTACAATTTGTCAGAGATAGTTTTCACAAAAAAAATAGAGGAAACCCTTGAAGAAAAATTATTAAAAATAAATAAAAGTATAAAAAAAATAGGTTTTGAAAATACTGCAAATATTTATAGTGTTTCAAGTTCTTCAAAAAATGGGGGATTAATTGGATGGATTAACGAAATACAAATATCAAAGCAAATTAATGATAAAATAGGAAAATTAGAGATAAACCAAATTAGCGAACCAATAAAAATTCAGAATGGTTACATTTTAATTAAAGTAAACAATAAAAAGAAATTTGAGCAAAACATTAAGATTGATAATGAGTTAGAAAAACTAATCAATAAAGAAATGAATGACCAATTAAATAATTTTTCATCAATTTTTTTTAAAAAATTAAAAAAAAATATACAAATAAATGAGTATTAAAAAAGTTGTAATAATTTTAGGAGAACCTAACTCTACATTCTCTGAAATATTATTGAAATATTTTAATTCAAATAATTTTAAAAAAACAAATAATAAAATAATTTTGATTGGAAGTTTTGAGTTATTTAATAAACAAATAAAATTTCTAAAATATAAAAATAAATTGAATGAGATTTTAGATATAAGTTATGCTTTGAGAAGAAAAATTAACATAATAAACGTTAATTATAAGTTTAATAAGGTGTTCTCAAATATTTCAGACAGATCAAATAAATACATAGAAAATTGTTTCAAAATAGGATTAAAAATTGTCAAAAAAGATAAATCAATAATATTAATTAATGGGCCAATATCTAAAAAGCATTTTTTAAAAAAAAGTTTCCCCGGCATAACAGAATATGTTGCAAACAAAACAAATTCTAAAAACCCTGTAATGTTAATTTACAATAAAAACCTAGCTGTCTCTCCTTTAACAACACATATACCAATAAAAAAAGTTGCAAATTTTGTTAAAAAGAAATTTATTATTAATAACGTAATCAAGATAAATAACTTTTACAAATCTAAAATAGGAAAAAAACCTCAGATTGCAGTACTGGGTCTAAATCCTCATTGTGAAACCATTGATAAAATAAGTGAAGAAAATAAACAAATCATGCCTGCAGTAAAATTTTTATTAAAGAATAAAATTAAAATTAATGGTCCAATAGCAGCTGATACTTTTTTTTTAGATAAAAATATCAAGAAATACGATGTGGTAATTGGCATGTACCATGATCAAGTTCTTACTCCAGCAAAAACATTATTTAAGTTTAAAGCAATAAATATAACAATTGGTTTACCTTTTATAAAAATTACTCCTGATCATGGTCCAAACTCCGATATGATTGGAAAAAATAAATCTGATCCATCTTCAATTTTTTATGCTTTAGATTTTATAGATAAAATTAAATGACTTTTGTTCCAAAGAAGAGCTTAGGACAAAATTTCCTTAATGATAATAAAGTAATAAAAATTATTGCTGATATTGGAAATATTGGTTGTAATGATTTTATTTTAGAAGTCGGAGCTGGAACTGGAAATCTCACTGAGAAAATTTTAGAAAAATCACCTAAAAAACTTATTGTTATAGAAAAAGATCAAAAACTCGCTCTATATTTAAATAAAAAATTTGGAGATAGAATAAATGTATTTAATGAAGATATGATGAAATTTGAATACGAAAAATATTATAAGGATAAACTAATTATATTTGGAAATCTCCCATATAATATTTCAACTCAAATACTTGTGAAATGGATAAGAATAAAAAACTTAAACAATTTCTGTAAAAAATTCATACTCATGTTCCAGAAGGAAGTTGCTGATAGAATAATAGCGGAAACCAATACTAAAAATTACGGAAGACTATCAATATTATCTAATTGGAGAATGAAAATTGATAAGATTATCGATATAGAACCTGGAAGTTTTAAACCAGCTCCAAAAGTAAGGAGTTCGTTGTTAGTTTTTACTCCTAAAAAAAGGTATTATAATTTAAAAGATACAAAAAACTTGGAACATGTGACTAATATTTTTTTTAGTCAAAGACGTAAAATGATAAAAAAGCCTTTAAAATTTTTATTCAAAAACTATGAAGAAATTTCGAATAAATTAAATTTAGATCTCACTTTAAGACCTCAAAATCTAAATCATCTTACCTATTATAAAATTTGTGAAATGTATGAAGCATTAGCTTAACAAATTTTTTATATGATTTTTAATATTTTGCCTATTGTATTTTGATTTTTTTTTATTTTTAGTTTGATCCATTATAAAATTAATTATTTGTTTATAACACTTCTCAACTTTATCGTTGATTACTGTAAAATCATAATCTTTCCAATGCGTTATGTCGGTCTTAAATTGTTTCATTCGTTCACTTGCAATTCTTTTATCCTTTTGATCTCTTTTTAATAATCTATTAAATAATTCCTCTTTAGATGGAGGGAGGATAAAAATAGTTATTATTTTGTATTTTAATTTTATATTTTTAATCTGTTGAGTGCCCTGCCAATCTATATCAAAAATTACATTTTCTCCTTTTTGGAGTTTCTCAACCACAGTTTCTTTAAGAGAGCCATAATAATTTTTAAAAACTTTTGCATATTCTAAAAATTTTCTTTTTTTTATGAGTTTTTTGAATTCTTTGTCGTTAACAAAAAAATAATGTTTTCCATCTTTTTCATTGGCTCTAGGTTTTCTGGTAGTGTGTGAAACAGATATTTTAAAATTGTTTCTGGAAGAAATTTTTTTAACTAGCGTCGTTTTACCTGCGCCTGAAGGAGATGATAATATAGTGATTATCCCTGCTTTTCTTTCGGCCATTTATGTAAAAAACTAGTTAGCTTTGTTTTCTATAAATTTTACTGCATCTCCAACAGTTAAAATTTTTTCNGCATCNCTATCAGATATTTCAGATCCAAANTCTTCNTCGAANGCCATTACTAATTCGACNGTATCTAAACTATCNGCACCNAGATCNTCAATAAAACTTGANTCNTCNTTNACTTTTGCNTCATCNATACCNANGTGNTCNGCAACTATTTTTTTTACTTTACTTGAAATATCATCTGACATTTTGTTCCTTTAGTTATTTCGTTAATAAATATTTTATGAACTTTGTCAACTAAAATACATGCCTCCATTAACATGTATAGTTTCACCAGTTATATAATCTGCAAGATTAGAACTTAAAAAAGCAACCGTATTTGCCACATCCTCTGGTTTACCAAATTTATTAAGTGATATCCTCGATTTTAGTAGATCTGTATGGTCTTCGCTAATTTTGTTTGTCATTTCTGACAGTATAAAGCCTGGTGATACAGAATTTATTGTTATATTTTTTTTACCATATTCTAATGCAAGACTTTTGGACATTGCTATAATACCAGCCTTTGATGCTGCATAATTTGCTTGACCAATATTTCCAGAGTGACCAACTACCGAGGTAATATTTATTATTTTTCCACTTTTGGACTTTATCATTTTTCTGATTACATTTTTACTTATTAAAAATGTTGAAGTTAAATTAATATCAATAACTCTTTTCCATTCTTCTTCTTTCATTTTTATTGATAAGTTATCATGAGTGATCCCAGCATTATTTATTAAAACATCAATTCTATTTGACAAAATAGAGTTACAGTCCTCTACAAATTTATCTATATTTTTGTGATCAGATATATCAAACTTTAACACATTTAAATTTTTATATTTCTGTTGAATTAGTTTTAATTTCTCCTCATTTGTACCAGTTGCTAAGACTGTAGATCCTGCAGAAATAAGTTTATCTAAAATAGAGTTACCGATAACACCAGTGGCACCTGTCAAAATTATATTTAAATTTTTTAAATCAATCATAAATTATTAAGGTTATTAAGATCTTCAATATTGTTTACTTGAAATAATTCAATATTTCTATCAATTCTTTTTACAAGGCCTGATAAAACTTTTCCAGGGCCAATTTCAATAAATTTTTTACTACCAGAGTTTATCATGTTTATAATACTTTCTCGCCACCTAACTGGCTTTTCAATTTGTTCAATTAAAAGATTTTTAATATTTTCTGGGTTCTCAGATGGTTGAGCTGTTACGTTTGAGACAATCTTATTATTTGGAACCAAAAATTTAATTTTTTTAAGTTCATTGTTCATAATTTGAGTAGCTGGACTCATCAACACACAATGGAAAGGGGCAGAAACAGGTAGTTTAACATTTTTTATATTTGATTTTTTTAATTCAATCATGAATTCATTTAGATCATCAATTTTTCCACTTATTACAACTTGGCCATTTGTATTATCATTAGCTAAAAAACAATTAAATTTGTTTTTATTATTCTCTATTATTATCTTTATATCTTTTATATCTTCGCCCAATACAGCAACCATACCTCCTTCATTTTTTGGTACAGCATTTTGCATTGCATTACCTCTAATTTTCAAAAGTTTTATTGTATCCTTGAAGTTTATTACATCAGAACAAGCTAAGGCTGAATATTCGCCTAACGAATGTCCTGCAAAAAAATTTGCTTTGGCAATATCGAATGAAGTTTCGTTTTTAATTGCGGTATAAATTGCATAACTAACCAGAAAGATTGCTGGTTGTGTGTTCTCAGTTTCATTTAATAATTCTTTTGGTCCTTCAAAAATAAGTTTACTAATTGACATTTGAAGTGTCTCATCTGCTTCATTAAAAAGATCTTTTATGTATTGAAAATTGTCATATAAATCTTTAGCCATTCCAACTGATTGGGAACCTTGTCCAGGAAATAAAACAGAAAACATAGAAAATATAAGTAAAAAACCTATTTTTTGTATTGTAATTAAAAAATTATAATAGTATATCCTCTCTTTTTTAAAAGAATTATTATGAACTTATACGAACATACAATAATAACAAGACAAGACATTAGTCCTTCGCAACTTAAACAAATCGAAGAGAAGTATTCCAAAATTGTTGAGAAACACAAAGGAGATATAGTAAAACTCGAAAATTGGGGTTTAATGAATCTTTCATACATAATTAAGAAAAATAAAAAAGGAAACTATATTCATTTCAAAATTAAAGCTGACGGAAAAATTATTTCTGAATTAGAAAAGAATGAGAAAATTGATAAAAATTTACTTAGATATTTAACAGTTAAGGTAAAAAACTTTGATTTAGACACAGATTATTTTAAAAAAAATGACGAAAAAGAGTTTTCAAGTAAATAGATATTAATGAAAAGAAGAAATAATAAAAAAAAACCTAAACAAAGCAACTTTGCAAAATTAAGTTTATTTCAAAATCAAAAGTATAAATTTAAAAAAAAATGTCCTCTTTCTGGCAAAGGAGCTCCAAAAGTTGATTATAAAAATTTAAAACTATTGAAAAGATATATTTCTGAAAATGGAAAAATCTTGCCTTCAAGAATTACTTCAGTAAGCTTAAAAAAACAAAGAGAATTATCACTATCAATTAAAAGAGCTAGAAATCTGGCATTATTATAAAATGAAAATCATACTATTAGAAAATGTAAGAAAAGTTGGGTCAATTGGAGAAATAATTGATGTTAAAAGAGGCTTCGCTAGAAACTATCTTATATCAAAAAAAAAGGCTCTTTTTGCATCTACTCAAAATATTAAAGAAGTTGAAAAAATTAAGCAAGATCTGAGTAAAAAAGACGAGGATAGAAAAAAAGAAGCAAAAATAATAAACGAAAAAATTAAAAATAAACAATATGAAATTAAAAAACTGAGCACAGAAAATAAAGAGCTCTATGGATCAATAAAACCAACAGAAATTTCAAAAATTTTGGAAGAAATTGAACAGGTTAAAATAAACCCTTCCTTAATACAACCTTCTAAAGAAATCAAATCACTCGGTGATTTCAAAGTGTCAATTAACTTACATCCAGAAGTTCAAACTCAGATTGTAATTAAAGCTGTTGCTCAAGAAGAAGCAAAATAATTATACACAATTTTCCCCAACACAAATAAGAAATTGAATATTATTTTTTAGGATATAAGTTTACCATGTGTCTCAACCATTTAATTTAGTTAAAAATAAAATTGAAGAACTTCCAAATAATATAGAAGCAGAACAGTCAGTTATAGGCTCTATTCTGTTATCTAACGAAATTTTTGATGAGATAAATATATTAATTTCAAGTAAAAATTTTTATGACCCAATGCACCAAAAAATTTTTAATGCAATTGAAAATTTGATTTACAAGGGAATGTTAGCAAATCCAATAACGTTAAAAAATCATTTTGAAAATGAGAAAGATGAATTAAATATACCTGAATATCTTGTAAAAATTACAAAATTTTCAACTTCTTCTAGACAGAGCATTGAATACTCTAAACTTATATATGATTTGTATGTGAAGAGAGAGCTTATAAAAATTTCTGATAATATTATAGATACAGCAAAACTGAATGATTTAAATAATGACGGTCAGCAAATAATAGAAAGTTTTGAAAAATCTTTATTTGATTTAGCTGAAAAAGGATCTTTTAGTTCTTCTATTGTAAAATTTGATGAAGCTATGAGACAGACTATTGAAATGGCTTCTAATGCATATAAAAATGATGAGGGAATTGTCGGCGTCCCTTCTGGTCTTAGAGACTTAGATGATAGATTAGGTGGTATGCATAAGTCAGACTTAATAATTATTGCAGGTAGACCTTCGATGGGTAAGACAGCTCTTGCAACAAATATTGCTTTCCATGCTGCAAAAAATATTCAAGATAAAGGTGAAAAATCTTGCATCGCTTTTTTTTCATTGGAAATGTCCTCAGAGCAATTATCAACGAGAATCCTCGCTGAACAATCAAGAATTAAATCTAATGATATTAGACGAGGAAAAATAACTGAGGAACAATTTGATAAATTTATAGAAACCTCAAAGAATATTGCAGAACTGCCTTTATATATTGACGAAACTCCAGCTATATCTATCGCTGCACTTAGCAACAGAGCTAGAAGAATTAAAAGAATTCATGGTCTTGATATGATAGTAATAGACTATATTCAGTTAATGAAAGGATCTAACTTTAAAGATGGACGTGTTCAGGAAATTTCTGAAATAACACAAGGACTTAAAGCTTTAGCTAAAGAATTATCTGTTCCTGTATTAGCTCTTTCCCAATTATCTAGAGCAGTAGAGCAAAGAGATGACAAAAAACCTCTACTTTCAGATCTAAGAGAATCGGGATCAATAGAACAAGATGCTGATGTTGTGATGTTTGTTTTTAGAGAGTCCTATTATTTAAAAAATAAAGAACCAAGACCTGCAACAGTTGAACACGCAGAATGGCAAGCAAAAATGAACGAAATTTCACATTTAGCTGAACTTCTTATACTAAAACAAAGGCATGGACCAACTGGTACTATAATGCTTGAATTTGAGGAAATGTTTACCAAATTTAAAGATATTCAAAATAATTAATATAAATTATAAAAGCTAATATTGAATGTTAGCTAATTTTTATCAAAAAAATATTATTGAAAAACCTAAGCTAGTTTTTTCAATATTATTATTATTTTTGATTATAGCTTTTTACTTTTCTAAAGACTTTCGATTAGACGCCAGCTCAGAAACTTTATTGTTAGAAAATGATCCTGATCTAATATATTTGAATGAAATTAATGAAAAATATGGCGCTAAAGAGTTTCTAGTTCTAACCTACTCTCCAAATAGCAAAATGAATTCAGATGAATCAATTAGAAATCTTTCTGAATTAAAAAATGAGTTAAAATCATTAGATTGGGTTCATAATGTTGTAACACTTTTAGATATTCCTCTATTGGAAGCAACAGATGATGGTTTAATTGAACGTATTCAAAATTTTAAAACTTTATCAAATAAAAATATAGATAAAGAACGTGGATTTAATGAAATCTTGAATAGTCCTGTATTTAAAAACTTTGTAATTAGTGAAGACGGAAAAACTAGTGGTATCATTGTTTATTTAAAGCAAAATAAAATTGATAAGCAAATTAAAACTGAGAGAGAATTAGAGGCTTTTAAAGATAAGATTAAAAAAGAGAGACATCAAAATATTTTAGAAATTAGAGAAGTTATAAAAAATCATAATCAAAATAATCAGATTTATCTTGGAGGTATTCCAATGATTGCAGATGATATGATGACTTTTATAAAAAATGATATTGTTACTTTTGGCATTGGAGTATTGCTTTTTATCATATTAACTCTTTGGTATGTATTCAGAAAAATAATTTGGATAATAATTCCAATTTGTAGCTGTTTCTTCTCTGTTGCGTTTATGATTGGTTTTCTAGGACTAATTGGATGGAAAGTTACTGTAATTTCATCAAACTTTATTGCCTTAATGTTAATTCTTACAATGGCAATGAATATTCATATNAGCACTAGATTTTTACAATTAAACAAACAGTTTCCAGGAAAGAAAAAATTTGAAATTTTAATTTTGACAACAAGAAAAATGATTTGGCCAATATTTTATACTGTCTTAACAACGATATGTGCTTTTATGTCATTAATCTTTAGTGAAATAAAACCAATTATCGATTTTGGATGGATGATGACTTTTGGATTATTAACCTCATTAGTAATTACATTCACATTACTTCCCACATTGCTAAATTTTGTGCAAAACTCAAATGTTGCGCTATCAAAAGAAAAAGACTCTAAAATAACAAGTTATCTAGGAATATTATCAGTTAAAAACAAAAATTACATATTTGGTGTTACTGGGATTATTATATTTTTAAGCATATTTGGTATCTCAAAATTAGAAGTTGAAAATAGTTTCATTAATTACTTTGATAAAAATACAGAAATTTATAAAGGCATGAAGTTAATAGATGAAAAACTGGGTGGAACAACTCCACTAGAAGTAATTTTAAAATTTCCAAAAGATGAGGATGAAGAAACTGATAGTGAGAATGATTGGGGTGATGAGGATGAAAATGATAATAAGTATTGGTTTACAAAAGATAAAATTAATAAAATAACTAGAGTACACAATTATTTAGATGAAATTGATGCTGTTGGTAAAGTTTTATCATTTTCATCAATAATTGAAGTTGCAACAAAATTAAATAATAATAAACCGCTTGGAACTTTGGAAATGGGAGTTCTCTATACTAAAATTCCAGATAATATTAAAAAAGAAATAGTAGACCCATACATATCTATAAAAAATTCTGAAGCTCGAATTAGTTTAAGAATAAAAGATTCTTTAGATGGATTAAGAAGAAATGATCTGATTAATCAAATAAATTTTGATTTAGAAAATAAATTAAATATTAACAAAGATGAATTTAAACTTGGAGGTGTACTTATATTGTTTAATAATCTACTTCAAAGTTTATTTAAATCCCAAATCTTAACTCTTGGTTTTGTGATGATTGGAATATTTGTTATGTTTTTAATTCTTTTTAGAAATATTAAAATTTCACTCATTGGAGTAATACCAAATTTTATTGCAGCTTTTTTTATTCTGGGAATAATTGGTTTGGCAGGTATCCCCTTGGATATGATGACAATCACAATCGCTGCTATCACGATTGGTATAGCTGTAGATAATAGCATACATTACATTTATAGATTTAGAGAGGAACTTATTAAAATAAAAAACTACAATAAAACACTTAAATATTGTCATTCAACAGTAGGAGTAGCGATACTAAATACATCTATAACAATTGTATTTGGATTTTCTATTTTGGTTTTATCTAATTTTATTCCAACCATATATTTTGGGGTCTTTACTGGGATAGCAATGTTATTGGCTATGATATCAGTTTTAACATTATTGCCATCATTACTTTTGGTACTCAAACCTTTTAAGATTAAATAATTAATGGAAGTTGTAAAAGATTTTTTTTCTGATCTGTATACCTTTGATATTATTTATTTGGTTTTCACAGTACTATCCTTGATTACATGCACAAAAAAAGGTTTTTTGCTGAGCATTTTGTCAGCCTCTAAGTGGCTTTTAGCTTATGTAGTTACCCTATTTCTTTTTCCAAAAGTAAAACCATTCTTTGAAGATATAATAGATAGTGAATATGTGCTTGATCTAGCAGTTGGTCTGGGATTATTTATAATAATTATTTTTTTAATTTTATTAATAAATAAAGGAATTAATAGAGCAGTCACATACTCTGGATTAGGGAATTTAGATAGAATCTTTGGTTTCTTTTTTGGATTTGTAAGGGCTTACGTTATTGTTGTGTGTATCTACACAACTATAAATATCGTCTATAACCACAAAAAATGGCCAATTAATTTAGATGATGCTTTTACATATGCATGGGTTGAAAAAGGTAGTAACTACCTTATAAAAGAATTTCCTGATAAAAAAGATTATGAAGAAACTAAAGAAAAAGTTCAAGATATATAATCCTAAGATTAAAGAAGAGTGTGCAGTATTTGGAATAAGCAATTCCACTGATGCCTCTACCCTTGCCGCTTTAGGTCTTCATGCACTTCAACATAGGGGTCAAGAGGGTTGTGGTATTGTTTCATATGATGGAGAAAAATATCACTCTGAAAAAAGATTTGGATTAGTAGGTGATAATTTTAATGATGAAAAAGTTTTAAAAAAACTACCTGGAAAATATGCAATCGGTCATAATCGATATTCAACAACAGGAGGTACTGCTTTAAGAAATGTACAACCTTTTTTTGCTGATACAAACGCAGGTGGTATTGGTGTTGCACATAATGGTAATCTTACTAACGCTATTACATTAAGAAACAAGCTAGTACAGGATGGAGCGATATTCTATACAACATCGGACACTGAAACCATTGTTCAATTAATTGCTAAATCAAAAAGGGGAAAAACGATAGATAAAATAATAGATGCTATATTTCAAATTCAGGGTGGGTATGCACTTGTAATGATGACACAAAATACACTAATAGGTGTAAGAGATCCTTACGGAATTAGACCGTTAGTAATAGGTAAATTAAAAAACTCATATGTATTTGCCTCTGAAACTTGTGCCTTTGATATTATTGGAGCAAAATTTGTAAGAGAAGTTGAAAATGGAGAAATTGTTTATATTGAAAATGATGAGTTAAAAAGTATTAAACCATTTCCACCAAAAAAGATCAGACCTTGTGTATTTGAATATATTTATTTCTCTAGACCAGACAGTATTTTAAACGGTAAAACTGCATATGAATATAGAAAGAATTTTGGACAACAATTGGCAAAGGAGGACAAAATAGTAGCTGACTTAGTTGTGCCTGTTCCAGACTCAGGGAACGCTGCAGCACTCGGATATGCTGAAGAAAAAGGTCTAAAATTTGATCTAGGTTTAATTAGAAACCATTATGTTGGTAGGACTTTTATTGAGCCCTCTCAACAAATAAGAAGTTTGGGAGTTAAGTTAAAATTAAATCCGAATATATCTGTGATTAAAGATAAAAGAATAATTCTAGTTGATGACTCACTTGTTAGAGGCACTACATCATCAAAAATAGTGAAGATGTTATACGATTCTGGAGCAAAAGAAGTTCACGTGAGAATAGCAAGTCCAGAAATAAAATTTCCTGATTTTTATGGAGTTGATACACCAACAAAAAAAGAGCTTTTAGCAGCAAACAAATCTACAGCTGAAATATGTGAATTTATAAAGGCAAAATCATTAAAATTCCTAAGTTTGAATGGTTTATATTTGGGAATGGGATTTGAAAAAAGAAATGAAAATTATCCACAATTAACAGATCATCATTTTACTGGGGAATACCCTGTAAAAATAATAGATGAGCTTGGCGAAGATAAAGTAACCCAACTTTCCTTATTGAGTACCGCATCAAATAATTAAAATGAAAAAAGTAAGTTTTACAGAGATGAAGAATGGTACTAAAGACGACTATCAACTTTTAGAAAAATTAGAAAGTCAATATGAAAGAAAAACCGCAGATAGAATTTTAGATTATTTAGCTTCACAAACTACTACCCTTGAAGGTTATCAGATAACGAGATTAGAACACTCATTACAAGCTGCAACAAGAGCATATAAGAATGGAGAAAGCGAGGAAATGATTGTAGCAACATTATTACACGATCTTGGAGATGAATTAGCCCCAATGAACCATTCTCAATATGCGGCATCAGTAATTAAACCTTATGTTTCAGAAAAAACTTATTGGATTATTTTACATCATGGTCTATTTCAAACTTATTATTCTGCAGAACATTTAGGTGGAGATAAAAATGCAAGAGAAAAATATAAGGATGCAGAACATTATCAAGCAACAATAGATTTTTGCGAGAACTATGATCAATCATCATTTGATCCAAATTATAAATCAATGACTTTAAAAGATTTTGAGCCAATGGTTAGGAATATTTTTTCAAGAAAACCTTACTACCATCATTAAATTGTCTAATATTTTAAAAAACGAAAAAAGTCCTTATCTCCAACAACATAAAGATAACCCAGTTGATTGGTTTACTTGGAATAAAGAAACTTTAGACAAAGCAAAAAAAGAAAAAAAACCTATATTTTTAAGTGTAGGGTACGCAAGCTGCCATTGGTGTCATGTTATGGCACATGAGAGTTTTGAAAATGAAGAAACTGCCAAAATAATGAACGAAAAGTTTATCAACATTAAAGTTGATAGAGAGGAAAGACCTGATTTGGATTATGTATTTCAAAAAAGCTTATCAATATTAACTGGAGCTCAAGGTGGATGGCCATTATCAATGTTTTTAGACGAAAATGGCGTGCCATTTACAGGTGGAACGTATTTCCCTCCCAAAGAAATTCAAGGAAGACCTGACTTTAAAAAAGTCCTAAATAATGTTCATAACGTTTACAATGAAAATAGAGAGAAAATTTTAGCTCAAGCACCTCAAGTTAAAGAAATATTCTCAAAAATTAATCAAAGATCTGCAGTTTTAAATCAACCTTTGGAGCCATTCGTTGAAAAAATTATTAATTATTTAGATGAAAATAATGGAAGTTTCAAAGGAGCCCCAAAGTTCCCTCAATTTTATTTGTTTGATGCAATGTTTTACTTTTATTTAAAAACAAAAAATAAAAATTATTTTAAACCTGTTGAAATTTTACTTAATAATCTTTGTTCCAAAGGTATTTATGATCAGCTAGAAGGAGGAATTTCAAGATATGCTGTAGATGAAAAATGGATAATTCCACACTTTGAAAAAATGCTTTATGATAATATTCAATTTATCGATCTCTTAACTAAATTTTATCAAAATACAAAAAATGTTTATTTTAAAAATAAACTTTTACAAACAATTCAATACTTTAATCATGAATTCAAAAATAATGAAGAGTTGTATGGTTCTGCATATGATGCTGATAGTGAAGGTGTCGAAGGAAAATATTATGTTTGGTCATATGAAGAATTAAAAAATCTTTTAAAGAATGATATTAAATTACTAGAAAATAAGTACGAAATTTCGGAGAGCGGTAATTTCGAAGGCAATAACATTTTGGTGGAAAAAAATTTAATACTCGATGAAGATAAAAATAACCTAGATCGAATAAAAAATAAATTACTAGATGTAAGAAGAAGAAGAATAAAACCATTTTTTGACGATAAATCGCAAACTGATTTAAATGCATATATGCTGCAAGTTCTTCTAAAAACTTCAGTAAATTTAGACGATGAAGATTTAAAAAGTAAGACAATAGAAACAATTGAAATACTAAATAAAAAATTAAATCAAAAAATTATTCATTGTTACGAAAATAAAGAAATAGAAACTTTTCTTGAGGACTATGTATATTATGCTCTACTAATGATAACACTTTATGAGGTTAATGCTGATATTAAAGCTTTAGAAAAATCGATAAAAATAATGAATGATACTTGGGAACTATTCTTTAATAAAGAAACTAGATTGTTCCAGAAAAATATCATTAAAGATAATGATTTGTTTGCAAGTCCACTAGACTTAAATGATAGCAATATTCCAAACGGTAATAGTGTTTATCTACTAATTTCAAATAAATTATATTCAATTACAAATGATAAAATATGGTCTGAAAGAATTGAAGTGCTTAAAAAATCATTTCACCAGGTTTTAAATTCTTATTATTCACAAATGTTTAGCTTTATTAAAACCCTAGATATTTGCGATAATAGCTTATCATTCACATTCAGTGGAACATCACAGTCTNTTANGGAAATNCAGCTTTATTTACAAAAAGAATATCTAGGAGTTGCAACATTTGTTTACCAATTAAATAATGATACAAAACCTAGTGTTATTNTATGTAAAAACCAAACTTGTTCTAACAAATTAACTANCATAAACGAAGCTGTTGAATATCTAAGTAAGAGTNATTAAATCATTAATATGGATAAAGNTAANATAATAGATCATTTTAAATCAGGGATTAAGNANCCNATNAATNCCAAAATAGGCGTTGAGCATGAAAAATTTCTTTTCTATAAGAAGAATAATAAAAGNATTAATTATTCTACAATNAAAGANATTTTCAAAATTTTATATGAATTTGGTTGGAAACCATCNTATGAAGGTGAGAATGTNATAGCGTTAAANAAAGATAATAAGAGTATAACTTTAGAACCAGGTAATCAAATTGAGCTTGCAGGTGCTCAATTAANTAATATTCATGAAGTTTGCTCTGAAGCTAATAATTATTTGTTTGAACTTAAACAAGTTGTTGAAAAATTAGATTTAAAAATAGTAAGTGCTGGATTTGATCCAATATCTAAGTTGTCTGAGATTCCAAATAATCCTAAAAAAAGATATGAAGTAATGACAAAGGATATGCCTAAAGGCGGGTCGCTAAGTTTAGATATGATGTATAGAACATCTGGGACACAGATAAATCTAGACTACACTTCTGAAAATGATTTTGTAAAAAAGTTTAAATTAGCAAATAGTTTAGTTCCATTAAGTATTGCACTTTTTGCAAACTCATCAATTGTTGANAAAAAAGATAGNAAATATTTATCATATCGATCAAAAGTATGGCAAGAAACATCAAGGGGTGGCCTTCCAGAAATTTTTTTAGAAAATGTTGATTTTGAAAAATACGCTGATTTTGTAATNAATTATCCAATACTGTTTATAAAAAAAAATGATAAATATTTATCTGGTAAAAATTATAAATTTTCTGATTACATGAATGGTAATATTCANGAAATAAATAAATCTTTACCAAGTATTGACGATCTTGGATTGCATTTAAGTACTATATTTACAGAAAATAGATTAAAACAATATATCGAATTAAGATCTATGGATACTTGTGGTTGGGACTGTATCTGTGCTGGCCCTGCTTTTTTTACTGGTCTTTTATACGGTAATTTAGACGAAGCATTAGAATTCATTTCAAAATGGGAAAAGAAAGATTTATTGAATGCGTATAAAGATGCGCCTATGAAAGGACTTGATACAAATTTAATGGGTAAAGATATGATTTATTGGATCTCCAACTTGTTAAAAATTGCTGAAAAAGGCTTAGAAAAGAGAGATTTTATTGGAAAAAGCGGTACAAACGAAACTAAATACTTGGAACATCTAAATAAGATTATCAATAATAAAGAAACAGTGGCCAGTCATGTTATAAATAAATTCTCTAAATTTCAAAATTTAGAAGATTTATATGACAAATAAAATAATAGGCATACAAGGCGATAAATTAGATAAAATTAATATATCTTCTGATACATCAATATTTTTAGCTCATGAAGCTCAGAAACTAGGATATAAAATATTTTATTATACTCCTTCAAACTTATCCATCATCAAAAATAAAACATATGCAAATGGAGTATTTGTAAAATTAAATTATGAAAGAAAAAAATTTTATAAAATTTATAAAAAACAAAAAATTGANGTTGAAAATNTTAAATTTATTTTAATTAGNCANGATCCNCCNTTNAACTCAGAATATTTAATTACCACTCTCATTTTGGATGATTTAAAAAAAACAAGAGTAATAAATAACCCAGTAGCNATTAGAAACGTATCTGAAAAATTATATTCGAAAAAATTTACAAAATATATGCCANATACAATATTTTCAAATAATATTGAAGAAGTTAAGAAGTTTTATAAACAAAATAAAAGTATAATTATGAAACCCATTAATGGNTATGGAGGTAATCAAATACATTTGATTAAGAATAAGTTTAATAAAAAATTAATTACAAATTTTTTAAAAAAAAANGGACACTCAATGTTTCAAAAATTTTTAAAAAATATATCTAAAGGNGATAAAAGAGTTTTTATAATTAATGGAAAAGTATGTGGTGCAATCTCACGAGTTCCTAAGAAAGGTTCATATTTAAGTAANATGAGNAAAGGTGCTGTACCAAAACTTACTAGCCTTACCAAAAAAGAAATTAGGNTTTCAAAAATTATTGGTAAAAGATTAAAGAAAGATAATATTTATTTTGCTGGGATAGACTTTATAGATCAACAATTAAATGGAGATATTAATGTTACCTCCCCTACTGGATTAAAAACATACTACGACCTATCTAAAATAAATCTTGCTAAGACATTTTGGAAAGGTTTAAAAGCTTGAATAAATTATCTGATCAAAAAAAAGGATCATTGCTAGCTTTTGTGGCTGTAATGTTCATAACACCTGACTCACTTTTAATTAGACTTTCTAACATTGAAACTTGGGGAATGCTTTTTTATAGAGGTATAATCCCTTTTTTTGTTGTTTTTATTGGACTGTTATTATTTTATAGACAAAATTTCATAAACGCATTTTTCAAAGTAGGTACTGTTGGCATATTTTATGCTATCAGCTTTTCAATATGCAATATTACCTTCATAATATCTATTCAAAATACAAATGTAGCTAATACCCTGATCATGATTGCACTAGCGCCAATGCTATCTGCAATTTTAGGTGCTATTTTTTTAAAAGAGATACCTAGTAAAGGAACCTGGATAGCTATTTTTATAACATTTTTTGCTGTTTTATTCATATTCTATGACTCAATTAAAATAGGAAATCTCTTTGGAAATATTATGGGATTTGTTACCGCTGCAGGGTTAGCAGTCAACGCTGTACTGATAAGATATGCTAAAGACAGAGATCTTTTGCCATCTGCTGTCATGGGAAAATTAGGAGTTGCTGTTTTTGCCTTCTTTTTTGTAGAAAATTTCAATTTAATCGGATCTGATCAGATTTATATACCTTTGATGTGCATAGTTTGTGTAGCTCTTCCATTTGTTTTGGTAACAATTGCACCTAGGTTTATTCCTGCTGAGGAAGTGAATTTGTTTTTCTTACTTGAAACTATAATTGGCCCAATTTGGGTTTGGTTGGTTATAAAAGAGCAACCAACTTTAGAGACCATAATTGGGGGAATTATAATTATAACAACTATAGCCATCCACTCTTTTTTAAAACTTAGAGAACCTCAAAAAATTAATAATTAATTTCTTGATTTAATATTAAATCATCCATAGATAGCGAAATTATGGATAAGATATTAAAAAACTCATGGGCCCTTTTTACAGGTATGGGACTAATTATGTTAGCTCACGGTTTCCAAGTTTCCTTGTTAGGAGTAAGAGCCGTACATGAGAGTTTTAGTATAACGGCTACAGGGTTTATGTTAACGGGATATTTTGTTGGGTACTTTATTGGTGCACGAACAGTACCTATCCTTGTTTCAAGAGTAGGTCACATAAGGGTATTTGCGGCTTTTGCTTCAATTGCATCAATAGTCGTATTAGTTCACTCAATTGTAATAAATCCTTTAACTTGGTTTGTACTTAGAGTTTTTTCAGGATTTTCTATGGTTTGTCTTTATACAATTGCAGAAAGTTGGTTAAACGATAGGGCAAGTAATAAAAATAGAGGAAGTGTTTTATCAATTTATATGATTGTACTCTTTAGTTCTATGGCAATAGGAATGTTTTTTTTAAATTTTAGTAGACCTGAAAACTTTCAACCTTTTATCTTAGTTTCATTATTTATGTCTTTATCGCTTGTTCCAATTCTACTTACAAAAAAGAAAGCTCCAAAATTTAAAAAAATTATTGGTATGAAAATTAAAGAACTTTATGAAGCCTCCCCGTTTGGTATGGTAAGCGCTGTTTTGTGTGGCATTTGTCATTCAGCGATGTTTGCATTAATTGCAGTGTATGCTGCAGCAATGAATTTTAGCATATTTGAAATATCTTTTGTAACTTTTCTAGTTGCAATTTCTGGTGCTATCTCACAATGGCCAATTGGAAAACTATCTGATATTTATGACAGAAGGACAGTAACTGTTTATTCTACGTTTGCTGCAGCTTTTTTTGCNCTATGTGCAATTTTTTCTGTAGGGACAATGCATTTGCCCGATGGATTAGCAAGTTCAAAATTTTGGTTTTATGTGTTTACAGGTTTATATGCATTCTTTAGTCTTCCAATGTTCGCGTTAATATTTGCGCATACAAATGATTTTGTAGCTAAAGAAAAGTTTGTTTCTGCAGGTGCTGGTTTACAATTTGCTTTTGGTATGGGAGCTATGAGTGGTCCATTTTTGTGCTCCTTGTTTATGGATTTTGTTGGCGAAAATGGCTATTTTATTTTTTTGATCATATTTCATATTTTGATAGGTATGTATGGTGTCTATAGAATGAGGGTAAGAGAAGTTATTGAAAACCCTGAGTCTCAGTTTACACCTTTGCCAACAACAATTACGCCAATCGGTTTAGAATTAAATCCAGCGGCTGAACCTATTGAAGAACCATCAATATCAGATTCAAATAATGTAAATGGGACTAAGGAAGTCACAAATACTTTAGGGTAATTCTCAATAAAATTAATAATTAACAAAACAATTAATATCCTAGATCAGGGTCCACTTGATTAGATAGTTCTTTTTTATCAATAAATAGTTTTAAATTATCAAAAAACTTTTCTAAAACCATTTCTATATATTTTCCTTTNCTATCTGACGATATGTGAGGTGTAATTACCAAATTTGGAGTATCCCAGAATTTAGAATTTCTATTTATAGGCTCTTCTGAAAAAACATCTAAAATTGCTCCAGAAATTTCATTTTTTGTCAATTTTTTTTGTAGATGCTCATAATCCATTACAGACTGACGTCCAATGTTAACTATTCCACAGGAAGGTTTTAAAACATCTAATCTTCTCTTATTTATTAATCCTTTTGTTTCGTCTGTTTCTGGAACAGCTAAATAAAGAAAATCAGCATCAGGTAAAACTTCATCGATTTTATCATATGTTAAAACTTTTGAGCACCCTTCAACTTTTCTACCTCTTCTATTTATACCAATTACATTCGCACCTAAAGAACTGATATGTTTAATCATTGACCCTCCTAATGATCCAGTACCTACAGCCAAAACTGTTTTATTCACAATTGGGTTGCTTAATAAAGTTACAAACTCTTTTTTTTTCTGATTGGTAACTATTTTAGTCATATGGTTTTGAAGCATCAAAATACTCATCAAACCAAATTCTCCAGCTTTTTTTGCGTGTATGCCACTACTATTCGTTAAAACTAAATCCTTTTTAATCCAATTAAATGGATATAGGTGGTTAACACCAGCTGAAACAATGTGAATCCATTTTAAATTTGGTGCTATTTTGGCTAAATCATTTGTTGGAAAGTCCCAAGCAAGTAGAATATCTGCATCTTTCATCGAAGAAATCCAATTGTCATCATCCCAATCAACCGAATATGAGACTTTATTCTTTATCTCAGGAAATTTATTAAGCTTAGTTTCAAACAAATCTTTTGGAACGCTACTATTTTTTTCACCTTCTAAATCACAAGGTAAAGAACCTTTTTTCCAGTGATTATTTCTTATATGGATTTTAATTTTACCTTTAGACATTTAAAATTAAAATATACTAAAATTNAGAAAATTATAACAATGATTAAAGAATGTTGTTCTNATAAAAAAATGTAATATTGTATAGNATATTTAAATTATGCCNTCATTTGATGTANTAAGTAAAATTAATTATCAAGAATTTGACAATGCTCTTGCAAATTGTTTAAGAGAAATTG
>FUFK010046210.1_pt1 | contig 28689 bp, 25 predicted proteins | sample 1021851 | NCBI WGS metagenome assembly FUFK01 (sample SAMEA51879418, study PRJEB19060) | metagenome
TGAAACTGTGAGCAGAGGTATACCTGTTGTTTACGTTGCAACCAGTGAACAATATGACGAACCTCTTCGAGCATTGACTCAAGAGTTTGGGCCGATCAACATGTATCGTGCAGCTGAACGCGAGCTACGATTGACACTGTCCGAATTGATTGAGGATCAATCAATCATCGAACATCNACATCCTGGATGGCTCACGCCTCAAGACTGGTTCACTGAAACAGTCGGTAACGAACCACCGTTTCGTATGGACCGGTTCTATCGAAGGGTTCGCAAAGAGAAAGGTTGGCTGATGGAAGGCGATTCTCCGGTTGGTGGAAAGTTCAGTCATGATGCGGACAACCGCCAACCTTGGAAGGGAGAGCATCAGCCCCCGCAAGCCCCCGAATATTCAATTGATGAGATTGATGAAGAAGTGATTGCATTCGTGAACGAGCGATTTGCAGAGCATCCCGGGGAAGCCCGTTTGAATCACCTCCCCACAAGCTATGATGATCATCGGAAAGCACTGGATTTCCTTTCGGACATCCTAACCTTGTTTGGCCCATATGAGGATGCAATGACCAAAGAGAGCAGAGGGCTGTTCCATTCCCGCCTTGCTTCTTCAGTAAATATCCATCGGGTCCTGCCGCAGGAAGTCATCGATGTTGTTGTCCAAGCAGAGGTTCCATTGAACTCACAAGAAGGATACTTGCGACAGATGATTTGGAGAGAATACGTTCACCATGTTCACGAAGTAACGGATGGATTTCACCTGCTTGATGTCAATTCAACAACGCCGCCAAACCGATCAGCAGGATGGCAGATGCAATTGGAAGATGATGAAACGGCTCACCCAAATCATCTCAATCAAATCAAATCCTTGCCCATGGCCTACTGGGGCCAATCATCCGGCATGGATTGTCTCGATTGGGCTGTTGAGAGCGTCATGGATGAGGCATGGACACATCATATCCCTCGATTGATGGTTCTCAGCAATCTTGCACAATTGATGGACATCGAACCGCGTCAATTGACCGATTGGTTCCATGCTGCCTTCATCGATGCCTTCGATTGGGTGGTNGAACCGAACGTACTCGGCATGGGTACCTTTGCTCTTGGTGATGCAATGATGACCAAACCGTATGTTTCTGGTTCTCCATACATCAAAAAGATGGGAGACTTTTGTTCATCTTGTGAATTTCATCCAGCGAAAACCTGTCCGATCTCACCCATGTATTGGGCGTATTTTGAACGACACAAGGACGCATTTGCCGGCAATCACCGATTGGCTATGACGTTGCGAACACTCTCAAAGCGTTCTGAGGAGAAGAAGCAAAACGATCTGAAATCCTTCGAACACGTCATACACATCCTTTCCCAAGGGAAGTCTCTCGCCTCTCAAACCAAGCTGTAGGTCGTTCAGAGCATTTCAAATCCCCTCCAATGCATCAAAGCGGAGGATTCCCTCTTGAGAAAAACGGATTGTTATTACTAACAAAGATAGCCATAGTCTATGCAAGCCACTTCTCTCGCTAAATGGTTCGACCAAGCAAACATGAACGATACTTCCACGGTTGGTGGAAAAGGAGCATCACTGGGTGAAATGTTTCAGGAACTCACAAGCATTGGTGTCAACGTTCCGAACGGATTTACGTTGACTACTGAAGCATTTCAACAATTTATCAATACCGATATACCTGCAGCGACTTGGAAAAACGTTGGGGCAGCCGTAGACGTTGAAGACTTGCGTCATGCTGCAATCAAAGCCACCACCCTCAAGCAGGCTCTCGAGGTGTGCCTCAGAGACGCAGATCCATCCGACCACCTCAATCTCAACAGTCGAGCGGCCCTCGCTCGATCGCTGGTCAGAGAGACTCCGGTTCCTGAAAGCATCAAGTCGACCATTGCCAAAGAGTATGGAAAGCTTTGCGAAATGTACACGCCCGGTGTTGATGTTGCCGTNCGTTCCTCAGCNACAACTGAAGATTCNGCAGAAGCATCGTTTGCAGGTCAGTACGAGTCGTATCTCAANGTGAGCGGTGAACAGGATATTATCGAGAAATGGCGTCGTTGCGTGGCAAGTATGTTCACAGAACGTGCGATTGGATACCACCTTGAGCACAACATGCATCCTCTCGATAGTGCNATCGCAGTCGTGGTNATGAAAATGGCGCGATCGGATAAGGCGAGTTCNGGNGTTATGTTCACAATCGANCCTGACTCNGGNCATGAAGGCGTGATACACATCGGTTCGTCCTATGGGCTCGGTGAATTAGTGGTTCAAGGCGTCGTATCTCCAGACACCTTCACAGTTTGGAAAGAAGGTCTCAGAGCAGAGAAATCTCCAATCGTACATCGTACACTTGGCTCAAANGATCAAATGATGGTGTATCACGAAGAAGCNGCGAATGAAGTTCAATCCATTGTCGTGCCTTTTGAGGACCGCCGTCGTTGGTCGCTGACGAGGGAAGAATGCATTGAATTGGCGCACATGGCTTTGAAGATAGAGGATTATTTTCAGCGACCTATGGACATTGAATGGGCAAAGGATGGCATCACCAATGAACTGTACATCGTCCAAGCTCGCCCAGAAACAATCCATTCGAAAGCTCGCAGTAATAAGATGACGNTTTACAAAATCGATGAAATTGTTGCTCAGCAATTGAAGGAAGATGGACGTGTCTTAGCCACTGGTCAAGCCGTCGGAAAACGCATAGGCGGAGGAAAAGTTCGCAAATATCGCACATACAGTGAGGTGTTGGAAGGAAAGCGGGAACTTCGGAAAATGCTGGACAGTGGAATGTCGAGAGAGGAAATCTCATCTGAACTTTCCGTTTTTGATGAGGGAGATGTACTTGTCACCGAAATGACTACGCCGGATTGGGAGCCGCTGATGAAACAAGCCTCCCTCATTATCACGCGCAAGGGCGGACGCACATCTCATGCAGCGATTATCGCACGAGAATTTGGCATCCCCGCCGTTGTTGGTTGTTCCAACGCCATGGACCTTCCCAATTACGAACACGTTACGGGGAGTTGTGCTGAGGGGGACGTTGGCTACGTTTATTCTGGAAACGTCCCGTTTGAAGTTGAAGAAGTGTTCTTCGATGAGTCTCTCGAATTGAAGACGAAAATAAAACTGAACGTCGGTTTCCCAACCAAATCTCTTGCGGATTCGCGTCTTCCTGTCGACGGGGTTGGTCTTGCGAGAATTGAATTTATTCTCTCTTCAGAACTTGGTATTCACCCCCTTGCATTTGTTCATCACGCAGCCATGAAGACCTACTTGGAAACAGGCTCACTTCCAGAGGCGTTGAAACCCTATCAGGAATCCTTTGATGCTGTTGACATCAACGAGGTTCGAACACTCGTTGAGTCGTTGGATAGCCGGGCTTGGGCATACGAGAACAAAGCAGGTCTGTTTATCGACAAACTACGAGAAGGTGTGGGACTCATCTGCGCAGCGTTCTATCCTCGACCAGTCTTGGTTCGACTTTCAGATTTCAAATCGAACGAGTATCGAGAGTTGCTCGGCGGGTCCATTTTCGAACCTGTTGAGGAAAACCCAATGATTGCTTGGCGTGGAGCGTCTCGATATCTGGACGAAAAGTTCCGTCCTGCTTTTGAAATGGAAATCGCGGCTATGAAATCGGTGAAATACGATTTTGGTCTCGATAATCTCCAACTCATGATTCCTTTTTGTAGGACGCCAGAAGAGGGCGAGAAAGTCAAAGATTTGCTTCAGGAAAATGATATTGGGCCTGCATCGGGGACTGAACTGTTCGTTATGGTTGAGTTACCCTCAAACGCTATCGAGGCAGACCGTTTTATGGACATGATGGAACTTTCAGGAGGGTCAATCGGTTCGAATGACCTGGTCCAGACCGTTTATGCGGTTTCAAGAGACGATCTCGAGGGATACCAAAATCCGGTTGATGCACGGTCACCAGCGGTGAAAACAATGATCAGGGACATCGTATCAAAATTCAATGCCAAAGGGCTCGAAATTGGAATTTGCGGACAAGCTCCTTCGGATTTCCCTGAGGAATATCCACCGTTCTTAATCGACTGTGGTATCACCAGCATTTCAGTGACTCCTGATACAGCGCTTGCTGTAAAGAGGACTGTCGCTCAGGCTGAACGAGACGCAGGATTGTGAAAAACAGCTGAAGAGAAACGTTTGCCCCCAATATTCTGCTCGTAGTGAGGAATTCAAAACCTAATCACTTTGGACCAATCATCTCTTCTGGACGAACCCATTCATCGAATTGCTCATTTGTTAGCAAACCGAGGCCGATGGCACTTTCTCGCAAGGTCAGTCCATTCTCGTGAGCATTCTTAGCGATCTTTGCAGCCTTATCGTATCCGATGTGATTGTTCAGAGCTGTGACGAGCATCAATGAGTTATCGAGATGCTTCTGAATGTTCTCTTCGTTGGCTTCCAATCCATCGATGCACCGTTCTCCAAAGGCAATGCATGCATCACTAAGAAGCCGAATACTGTGAAGAAGATTGTAGATCATCATCGGCTTGAAGACGTTCAATTCGAAGTTTCCTTGACTACCGCCGATGGTAATGGCAGTGTGGTTGCCCATCACTTGGCAACAAACCATCGTCAATGCTTCGGATTGCGTTGGATTGACTTTGCCTGGCATGATGGAGCTTCCAGGTTCGTTGGCAGGAAGTGACAATTCACCAATACCACAACGTGGACCTGAGCCAAGCCATCGCATATCGTTGGCGATTTTCATCAAACTCGCAGCCAATGTGTTGAGTGCTCCACTCGCAGCAACAACCGCATCATGTGCAGCCAATTGTGCAAATTTGTTTTCAGCACTGACGAACGGAAGTTGTGTCCTGTCTGCTATTTTCTCGGCAACCATTTCAGCAAACTCTGGGTGAGAATTCAATCCTGTTCCGACTGCTGTTCCACCGAGGGCAAGTTCGAACAAGTCCTTCTGAGCGAATTCAATACGGCGTAGATCTGCTTCAAGCATGTGGACATAGCCACTAAACTCTTGTCCGAGTGTTAACGGTGTTGCATCCATCAAATGTGTGCGACCAATCTTGACGATTCCATTGAATTGCTTCTGTTTTGCGCGTAATTTTTGTTTCAAACTCCGCACGGATTTGAGAAGGCGATGCTCGATTTCTTCAGCAGCTGCAATGTGCATGGCGGTTGGAAAGGTATCGTTGGATGATTGCCCTTTGTTGACATGATCGTTGGGGTGGACGGGGTTTTTGCTTCCGAGGGCACCTCCTGCGTATTCTATGGCTCGATTGGCGATGACTTCGTTGGTGTTCATGTTGGTCTGTGTCCCAGATCCGGTTTGCCAAATCCGTAGTGGGAAATGGGCATCAAGGTCTCCTTGCATGACTTCCTCGCCTGCATCAACGATCCAGTCGGCGATTTCCCGGTCGAGGATGCCAAGGTCTCGATTTGTTCGTGCTGCTGCAACTTTGAGAATCCCAAATGCTCGAATTAACGGACGCGGCATAACGTCATCACCAATATCGAAATTGACCAACGAACGTGCTGTTTGACAGCCATAATAGGTGTCACCAGGGACCTTCATTTCGCCCATCGTATCGGTTTCGATTCGAAATTCTTCATCGGACTGAGGCGAACGTGGTCGTGGTTCTCGTGCCCGTTCATGGTATGTGCCCTTGTCGTTCAGCCGGTTCCTAATGGCTTGAACAATCCACTGGCTGCGCCCGTTTGATTTGCCACCACCAGTCCAACGGTCGAGTTCTTGTGCGATATCTTCGGGTATGCTGACTGAGACGATTCGGCGGTCTCCAACGTTGTGTTTTCCCATGATTAATAACCGAAAACGGCCGTTATTAAATCAACGCTATCGGAGGTTTAGGATAGAATTGAACTGATAAACCCCCTTCACTTGGAAGGAGCATGGAAGAACGTTCAAACTTCTTACCGAATCTAACAACGACCTATGGAATCCTTCTCACACTTTGGGGCTTAATTGTCACAGGAATTTCTGAGTCTCAATCGATTTCTTCATTTGCTCCAGCNCTCTTNGGCCTACCTCTTCTCGTATCTGGAGAGATGGCAAAGACTCCAGGGGCAAGTCGAAAACTCTGGATGCACATCGCCGTGACGTTCGGTTTGTTGTGTGCATTGGGAGGAACCCGATTCTTCATGGTCATGTCCGATGGCTTGGATTATGCTTCATCATCGATGTTGATGCTGCTCGTAACGGGTTCTGCGTACACGTTCCTATGCGTTCGCTCCTTCATTGAAGCTCGGAAATCCGGTGCGCTTGCAGCCACGGAATAATCAGAATTTACGTCGACCTTTGACCGTAGGTGCGGACGTGTTGGTGACGTCGAAGTCGTTTTCGTCCTCTTCGTCAACCTTGATAGAAACGCCAACTTGGACTTCTCGAGAAGCGCCCTGCTTCGATTCCATCTTATCGATGGTTTTCATCAGCATAGCGAATTCCAACTCAAGATCTTCGAGTGCATCACTCAACTTCTCGATTTGACCTGCGAGACGTTGTGCGATTTTTCGAGCCTTGGACAAGGTTCGGTCGTTTCCCATGTTGGAACCGTTCCATCAATCGATTATCAATCCATCGAATCCAAATCGACATCGTTTGGACCGATACCAATCGTGATTTCTCCATCGTTCCATACGCCTCGATACATGAGCATGGTCTGGAATGGTGTTGCAACCTCCCCGTCCTTTGTTACGGCGATAACGCCTCCACGTCCACCGATTGGCTCAACAGCATCGAGAACATCTCGACACGCTTCGTCAAGACTCAGTCCAGTCGCATACTTGGTCGCAAGACGGTGTGCTGCACATGTTCGAATGAAGGCTTCACCAACACCCGTGCATGAAACGGCGATGTTCGGATCTGCCCATGTTCCTGCACCGATGATAGGCGTGTCTCCGATGCGCCCTTTCGGTTTGCCTGTCATACCACCGGTTGACGTCGCTGCTGCCACGTTTCCAGAATTATCGAGCGCAACTGCTCCGACCGTCCCCATGCCTTCCAAATCGTGATCGAGAACAGAATCGTCCTCATCGGTTGCCCCAGGGCGAGCATTTTGCTCCTTCCAACGGCCCCATTGTTTTTTCCGAAGTTTGGTGATGAGCCATGTAGGTTCGACCTTTTCTACTCCTTTCTTGATTGCAAATTCGTCAGCAGCCTCGCTGTTGAGCATCACTGGCCAGCCCTGTTTGAGAATGCAGTTTGCGGCTCGAATGGGGTGGCGAATTTGGCGCACATTCACAACGGAACCTGCTGCACCGTCTGAACCGTTCATGATGGAAGCGTCCATGGTAACAGTTCCATCTTCATCCAAGACTGAGCCGATTCCAGCATTGAACAAAGGTTCGTCTTCCATCAATTCGACGGCCTGTGTAACGGCTTCCAGTGCATCCATTGCACCTGATGCAAGAGCATTGCCAATGGTCTCTAAGACACGATGCATGCATTGAATTCGTTCAGGATCGAGCGAGGTCAACCCTCGCCATTCACCATCACCACCAGCCCCACCATGAATGGCGAGAACGGGCATTGTCTTCACTCTACGACGGAGCAGCGAACGATTTGTTGAGGTTGCGCTGGGCGATCTCCAGGGAGTTTCTGGCAGCGCTCAATCGACCGNACAACGTCCATNCCTTCNGAGACNTGTCCGAAGACNGCGTGGTTTCCGTTGAGCCACGGTGTTGCAACCGTGGTGAGGAAGAATTGGGAACCACCAGTGTTTCGTCCAGCATTGGCCATGGAAAGAACACCTGGCTTGTCGTGCTTGAGTCCCAGAGCGGATGGCTCGCAAGGAATCTTCCAGCCAGGTCCACCGGTTCCAGCTCGTCGAGACATTGGATCCTTGGAGTGTGGGCAGCCACCTTGAATCATGAAATCCTCGATGACGCGGTGGAAGTGCAGTCCGTCGTAAAACCCGTCTTCGACGAGTTTGACGAAATTGGCCACAGTGTCTGGGGCACTTCCGTGAAAGAGTTCGATGGTAATGTTTCCTGCTGATGTTTCCATGAGTACGTGCATGTTGCTACCACACGTGTATACCTCAAGAGCATTTGCTTGCCCCATCCTTTCAAAATCCGCATAAAATTGCGCGATTGTAGTTAGTTTTCGAGGGACGAAATGTATCAGAATCGTAACCACACCTTGAAGAATAGAAGCCCAATGTTCGATGTATGCCCGATGTACGAGACATTGAAATCGAAACTATTGATGGAAACAAAACAACACTCCGCAAACTTGGTGGAAGCACCTACCTCATCGTCAATGTTGCAAGTGCGTGTGGGTTTACTCGACAGTATGAGGGCATGCAAGCATTGTATGAAGCAAAGCAGTCTGAGGGACTTGTTGTTGTCGGCTTTCCATGCAATCAATTTGGAGCACAGGAGCCAGGAACACACGAAGAGATTGCAACGTTTTGTGAAACAGAATATGGTGTAACCTTCCCGATGATGGCCAAGACTGAGGTCAATGGAGACAACCGACATCCATTGTATGCTGAGTTGTGCAAGGTTCCAGATCACGAAGGTAGGGAAGCCATCAAGTGGAATTTCAACAAGTTCATCGTCCGCGAAGATGGCTCCATTGAGCGCTATTCTCACCGGACCGAACCTTCGGAATTACCACTCTAAACAGCATCTTGACTGAAATTCTTCAACGAGATTCAAATGCAGGACCATCTTAGTTGAGCATATGGTCAAGCAACTTCCATGCATTCCGACCGGATGCTCGGCATGTTGCCGTGAAACGACCATGCCGTTATCAGAAGCAGAAGCAAAGCGTCTCTCACGTCGAACCGGAATGTCTCTCGAATCGTTCACNTGGGAAAACAATGGAATCCTCACGCTACTCAACGATGAGAAGACGCGCGCTTGTGTATTTTTACTGACAGCAAGTTCCGATGTCAATGCGGAGGGTATATGCTCGGTCTATGAGGTCCGTCCGGAGGGATGTCGAAAGTATCCAATCGTATTGAATTCAAACGATGATGCCATCCTGGACGATGGTTGTCCACATCGCCAGGACTTCCCTGAACCGAGTGAATCCGATGCGATCGAATTGCTCAATCTTGAGGAGCGCTTGTTGCGTAGACAATGACGCGTCCAAGCGATCGATGGACAGAAACGTACCAAGCGTTCTCGTAGTGCCATCCCGTTTCGTTGAGCATCTCTTCAATTGTCTTCCATGCATAATGCTTGAGTGGAGGTCGCTCGCTCTTTTTGAGCGGATGATTCAGATGTTCTGTTCGTGGTTCACTTGGCAGAATCAAAACAAGACCTCCCTCCACAACGTCGCTCGCACTCGTCAAAGTTCGTTGGAGAAGAGCATGATGGTCCATCGAACCTTGGGAGTTGCGCCCGTATGGCGGATCAAGAACAACACCGGAGAAGGATGGAACATCATCGGGTAGTGTTGCTTTGATGTTCGTGGCATCACCTAAAACGAAAGGATTCGACTCAGAACCGGCCCATTGAAGATTCNTTTTTGCACCTTGAATCATCTCTTCATCGAGGTCCATTCCGATGGCATGTCTCCCACTCATGATGGCTTCAATGGTGAACCCACCCGTTCCTGTCATAGGATCGAGGCAGCCTCCATTGGCGAGTGGCCCACTAGCAAGGTTCACAGCTAGTCGAGCAAGGCGCGGCTCCAAACTTACAGGCTTGAAGAACGGTCGTTGGCTTGCCCGACGCTCAATGCTTGAGTCGCCTTTGGGCCCATGATTCAACAACCATCCGAAGGTCACTGTTTGCGAATGGCCATCAAGTAAGAGGCCGAATGTTGAATCAGGANTCTTGAGATCGATTGCAGCCCCTGCACGGCTTAGAATCCCGCCAACCTTCCCAGCGATGACGGTACGTGAACATCCCTTGATTCCTTCACCGTGCTTCCATGCATGAACTGCGCACGATGCTTGATTGTGTGGAAACTGCTCAAGATATACTGCAATACGATGCAAGACTTGTTCTTCACTCGACCATTCGATGTTCACACCATTCACGAAGACGGCTTCAATTCCTGAAGAGACTTGAAGTTCGGGGGCGTCGTTGAGACAATTGAGTCCAGCAAGTCGAGGCGATGAAAGAGGCTTCACTTCTCCTTGTGGAAACAGAGCAGAGAGTTCTGCCTGTGCGAGTGCAGGGTGCCATCCGCGCAGGGAAACAATGCACTCGCCCATATGCTTCCCTGTTGGTGCTTGTTCTTCACGGCACCGCATGCGAACCATGACATACTCTCGTCCCTAACCGAAGGATATGGGCTGCAATCTTCGTGACCTCGCCAATGCTGAAGACATCAATCTTGCAGAGCTCAAAGGGAAGCGTGTAGGCATCGATGCATTTCTAACCGCGTTCCAGTTTCTTACAACGATTCGGGATCGATCGCCTACGGGCGATGGCGGACCTCTTCGTGATTCGAAAGGACGTGTTGTAGCACATCTGATGGGTATGTTGACACGAACGACAACCATGCTCTCTCTTGGCATTCAACCGGTATTCATTTTCGACGGTCCATCACCTGATCTGAAGGCAGATGAACTTGCAGCACGGCGAGAACGTCGCCTTGAAGCGGAAGCTGCTCACAAACAGGCACTCGAAGATGGTGATTATCAAACCGCCCAGAAAATGGCACAGCGAATCGTCCATTACAGTCCAGAAATGGTCGAGGATACGAAACAAATGCTCGATCTCCTCGGCGTCCGTTGGGTTGATGCTGCTGCAGAGGGTGAAGGCCAAGCTGCCGTTATGGCGGTTAAGGGGCAACTCGATGTTGTTTCAACACAAGATTGGGATGCACTCCTGTACGGTAGCCCAATTCTTGTTCGTAACTTGATGAGCGATGGCAGCAAACGACACGGTCGAACGGTTCGTGCTCAGAAGATCATCCTCTCTGAAATGCTTGCAGAGCACGATCTCTCACAAGAGCAGTTGGTCGATTTGGCCATTATGATTGGAACTGACTTCCATCCTGGATTGAAAGGTATTGGCCCAAAGACTGGAATCAAACTCATCAAATCGCTGGGAACGATTGAAGCTATTTGCGAAGAGAAAGGCAAGGAGATTCCAGAACGCCTAGACGAGATCCGTGAGATTTTCTTGAATCATCCTTGCAATGCTGTTGCTGATGAAGCCCTGAATCCTGGTCAAGTCGATGTGAAGGGATTGATTCAATTCCTTCAAGAAGAGCGAGAATTTAGTCAGCGACGCATCGATGAAGCCTTGACGAAGTTGCGCAAAGCCAACCTCATTCGCGAAGGTGGACAGACCTCGTTGTTCTCATTCTGAGATTAGGCTGGGTCAAGACCGGGAAGTATGTCGAGGTCAGTCGTTTCGACATCAACACCCATTGCTGCAAGACTACGGGCAAGCCCTTCGGCTTGATGATTGGCGGTAAATCGCTCAAGGATTCGTTCACGCCCAGCCTTCGACCATGCACTCCGATTGGACGCATCACCAGCTTGTTCAACAGCTTGAATCCATTGTTCGAGCCCTTCTTCCGTNTTTGGCCAAGGCAATCTTCGCCCGTTCCATCCATCTGTCACCGTGTGCGTAAAGCCACAATCGCTGACGACCAAGGCAGGTGTTCCAACCATGGCCGCTTCCATTGGCGTTAGGCCAAATCCTTCGGTTCGAGCCGTTGCAATCAAAGCGTGTGCATTTCGCATGAGGGCAACAATCTCCATTTCATCGATGCGTGGCATGACAATCAATTCAGCCCCGAACCTGTCAGCTTGGCGTTGCATCTCGTCGGTTTCACCTCCTCCAACATGAACGAGGGGAAGCGATGCTGCGGCAGCCACTTGAACCGCTTCCTTGCTCCCTTTCATGAATCCTGCTCGTCCAATGGTGAGCAGATATGGACCCGCTGGTTTGTGGCTGAACGTTTGCCATGCGATGCGTTCTTCCTCTGTTTCCTGTGATGGCCATGCTGATGGATCAATCGCAGGCCAAAGAACACCGACTTCAGCAGGTCGTTGTTGTGTATCTCTGAATTTGACATCCCCCGCAAGCCAATCCTTGCTCGTAGGCCAGCCATGCGATGAGGCAAGCAGTCTTGAACTGGTCGGAGTGTTGGCTGAAACAGCAGATTGAGGCCGCTTCCAGAGTCGCTTGTGCCAACGCTGATCCCATCGTCGCAGATAGGTCAGTGCTAGGTTTTTCACAATCAAAGGATAGCGCAATCGACCATCCATATCGCGTTGAAGCACATCATCATAGATGCCTTTGTCACGCTCATGGATGTAAACGTACAATGGGCAGTTGTTTGGGATGATATCAAGAATTTCCATTCCGCCTGTGCTCAATACGACATAACACGCATCAGCAGCATCGAGGGCTGGTTGCAATTTCGCTTTCAATTTCCGCCAAGCTTTGAGCGCAGACCGGCCAGCACGAGCCGTAACTTCAGCGATAGGGCCTGTTGGCAACTGCCAAGGAACATCAGGTGTGATGACTTCAATTCCGAGTTGTTCACACCGGTCGAGAAGAAGTTGAGGAGCGTTCAGGGTTGCTACTGTAATCGACCATCGTTTCGCATGTTCTGGTAAGGCAACGATAAGGTCACGTTGCGCCCCACCGAGCAACCCCATGTTTCGATGAAGAATCACGAGTCGAGGTTTGCTCATGTTCTCACCCGTCTGTACACGTGGAGTAGATCGTCGACTACGTTTGACCAGAGATACGGTTTGGACGCTTCATGACCATTTTCGGACCACGTTTTGATTTGCGCACCATCGGCTTCTAGTAGGGTATTGATGGCTTTGAGAAGGTCTTGTGAATCTCCTGGAGTGACCGATAATCCTGCACTTGGTTCGGTTACCAAACGCCCCAAGTCATTGACATCAGCCATCACTGTTGGCGCACCAGCATGCATCGCTTCCAACAAGACTGTTGGCAATCCTTCGAATCGAGATGGAATCAAGACGCCTTTGGCTTGCTCAAACAACCATCGCTTTTCAGCATCTTCGATGCGGCCCAACTTTGCAATCGAATCAGGATAGGTTGAGGAAGCGATTCGCTGTTCCAACCATTCATTCAATTCTCCGCTTCCAGCGATTGCAAGACGAGCTTTCGGTTCACCTTGCAGACAAAGCAAGTCCCATGCGTCCATCAGTACATCGAGTCCTTTCTGCTCACTTAGTCGTCCAACGAAGACGAGGAGAGGGTGAGCCTCGGAATCATCAGGAAGCAAAGAGGGGCGGATTGCGTCTTCAGCAACAGGTTCGAACCCATTTGGAAGGACATCGATTGTCTTACTGACTCCTCTGCTTTTGAGATGATTCGCATAGTACGGAGTGAGTGCGACACGGGCATTGGATGCTTGAAGCGTTCTCCGACCTTGAAGTGCCCAACGAATACGTTTCAGAATCTTTCCAGAACGACTGGTTTTGATGTAATCGTTGTGGAAGGTTGTGACCACTGGAATCTTTTTGCTTCGAGCGCGCTTGATCGAACGTCGAATCAACACAGGCAGTGTGTCGTGAAGATGAACAATATCGAAATCCATGTCAAGATTCTTAATCGATACGACGGGATCGATGCCCCCAAGGACGCGCTTAGGTGGTAACCGAATCACTTCCACGCCGTCTCGAACGAACTGTTTCTCGTCATGTTCGGGAATATCGGCACACCAAACGGTGGCCTTGTGTCCTCGTGCAACCAACTGACGGGCAATGTGCTCGACGTGTTGATTCCCTCCTCCAATGTGAGGCCAGTACCAAACATGAACGAGAAGAACACTCAGAGGCGCATCCACGTCCGAGGGTTCCATGATGCGAATGATTCGTCTTTGCTACATTAGCCATTCCCTGTTCTGTCGATACATGGTGCAAAGAATGTGCATGAATCGGAGTTTTCAAGTCGTATTGTGATTTGTTCCCACCATGCGAACCCTAGTTGCACTCATCGTGGCTGGGTTGTTTCTCATCCCAGGATGCACATATCTCGAAGATAATCCTGTGGCTGAAGACCAAATTGTTGTTGATCTTGTTCGAGGATGTACAGATGAAGCCGCAGAAAACTACAACCAGAGCGCAGAGGAAGACGACGGCTCTTGCATTTATCCGGAACCAATTTTTGGATGTACAGACCCAGATGCGATGAATTACGATGAGGCTGCAACGGACGATGATGGAAGTTGCGAATTCATGGAAACTCTTCCCTGTAATGGAATGGTGATTCTCTGTCATAGGCCGTACGATGAGGTGACGTTCCCAGAAACACACAATGCATTTTCAACGCATGAGGACAACATCTTCTATCCAGCAAGCAACCATCGTACCGGATTCCAAGCCCAATGGAATGCTGGAATGCGTGCTTTCATGCTCGACACACATTACCTCAACGATGTTGACCAAAGCGCAGCGAATGTCCGATTCTGCCACGGAGATTCAAGCCGTGGCTTTAGTCCATGTACGTATGGAAACGTCGACCCATGGGNTTGGTTGGGCAAACTCGAGTCTGAGATGCAATCCGAAGAACGAGATGTTGTGACGCTGCTTATTGAAAATCATGTTGAAGCCGATCATCTGAAAGCCTTGCTTGATGATGTTGGATTGTCGGAGATGATGTACATTCATGAGTTGAATACAGAATGGCCAACGCTGATTGAACTCATCAATATGGACAAGCGATTGGTTNTCTTCTGGGAACAATCAGGCGACGCTTCACATCCTTATTTTCACGATTTTCTGACATTTGGTTGGACGACAAATTACGCTGATGATAGCACATCTTCAATGGACTGCAATCCTCTCAGAGGCGATGCAGCACAACCCGTCTATCACATGAACAATTGGTTGAAGAATCAAGCTGGCCTTTCTGACCCAACACGCTCTGCAGAAGCTAACGATGTTGACTTCATGGTTGAGCGAGCGGAGGAATGCATCCAAGATCATGGAAAACGGCCGACCTTCATCGCAGTTGACTGGTGGGAAGACGGGGATGTCGTTGAAGCCGCACGATTGGTGAATCTCATTGAGGTTGCATGAATCTCAATGGGCTTGCAAGCGTTGTAACGCCGTTCTCTTCGAGAAGAGCGCCTCGGGCAATGCTTTGAGCGTCTTCAAGTGCTTCCGAAACGGTGTTGATTGGTGCACATGGTATGCCCTGGAGCAGTTGTTCCAATTCGGCTCGAGTATACTGTCCGACCCAAGTCTGAATCAGCGATTCAATCTCTGCCCGGTTTTCGATTCGTCCTTCATTTGTGCGCCATTCTTCCATATCAGAAATCTCTGAGACAGCACAGAATTTGGACCATTGTGTATCGGATCCTATGGCAACAACAAACCAACCATCCTTGGCCTCAAAGGCCCGATAGGGAACGAGATTTGGATGTGCAGAACCCATTCGAGAAGGATCGATTCCACTTGCAAGAACGTTTTGTGCTTGGTTGGCCAAGGAAGCTACAGCACAATCCCACAAACTGACATCGATGTGTCGTATGGTTCCTGTTCGTTCTCGATCAAGAAGGGCTGCAAGAATGGCGTTTCCAGCATACAATCCTGTGATGATGTCAATCCATGCTACACCAACTTTGACCGGTTCACCCTCGGCTTCACCAGTGATGCTCATGATTCCGCTTCTTGCCTGAAGGGCGAGATCGTAACCGGGTTCATCCCGACGCGGGCCTGTGGCACCGTATCCCGAAATGGAACAAACGATGGTATCGTTCGGTAGAGGTCCAATTAGCCGTTCAAGCGTTCCTGGTTTGAAATTCTCAACGATCACATCGGCCCATTCAATCAGCTTCATCAATCGATCTTTTTCTTCTTTCAAGTTCATTTGAAGAATGGTCTTTCCACGATTGCAGCACAGGAAATACGCTGCAACGCGTTCACCATCGAAGTCTGTTGCAAATGGTGGGCCCCAGCCCCGTGTATCGTCACCCCATGGTGCTTCGATTTTAGTCACATTTGCTCCCAAATCAGAGAGCATTTGTGCTGTGTAAGGGCCAGCTAGAATTCGTGAGAGGTCGAGAATGTTGATTCCATCTAAGATTCCGCTCATGACACCTCCAGACATCCGAAAGAGTTGAACCCAACCCTCCGGCTTTGTGGTCATGAGCGAGGAGGGAACCAACCATTACCGAGTATGGTGGGGCATGCTTGTGTTTGGTCTTCTCCTCCATCTATCGTCCATTGCATCCAGTGATTACGGTCTTGATACGCATCTTCATCTTGCTGCGATTGAATCCAATGAAGACGGCACGCCAAATCTTGAGTGGGGAGATGTACGTCCCGAGGATCCCTCAGCGAGCAATCCAAACGATGTCCAAATGTTGGAGCGTGGCTGGTGGCAAATCCTCGAACTCTATCCCTCATGGCTGCTTCCGTTTGCTGCTTTCCTACCGATGCTTGTGCTGATTGGGCTTGTTCTTGGGGCAACAAAAGGAAAGCCTCATCTTGCTGCCCTCATCTCGCTTCATCCATCGTTCATCTTCGCTACAGGCCGACTCTATCCTGAATCGACTGTTGCGCTCGCTGTCGCGGGCGTCATTCTCGCTTCGTTGTATCTCTTCAAACTTCAAGGCTGGAAGCTTATCCAATGGCTCTTGTTGGCGGTTGCCAGCATCCATTTGCTTGTTCTCGTCAAGGGCTTATCCGCAATGGTTGGTTGGAATCTGGTTGCTCTATTGCTTGCTTGGATTGCTTTGGACCGGCTTCTGCCACAATTCCGGACCTATTCTCGAAATCCCATGATGGCACTCTCAGTTTCCGTCCCACTTGTACTTGTAGCAATGATTGCTGCATCATTCACAATTGATGGATCTCTCACATCGATTCGCACACATCCTGTTCAGTGGACGTTTTCTCTTGTTATCGCTTTCTTTGATGGCTTTGGTCTGTATCTTTTGGTTGGGATGTGTTGCTGGCCTTTCTTATCCGAAGGGATTGCTCACGTGAAGCAATCCAAGGACAACACGTCTGTCTTTCTTCTTGTTTTCATCACTTCAGGGACACTCCTCATGTCGATGTGGATTGCTTCTTTGTGGGTCTACGAGGCAGATCGTTGGGATCTTCCATTGTGGGAGAACATGATTTTGATGGGGAACAATGGTCGCTATCTCACGGCTCTTGTTTTCCCACTCTTGTTGTTGCTGAACAGAAGCATGGGGGACAAACCTTTGGTCGTNGGTAAACCAATCATGCTCGCTNTCCTCCTTGTTCTACCGCTCTCTATGTTAGCGGGTATGCACGGTCAAACAATGTGGACGGACGATGCTGCAGAATCGTTTTCAGATGAAATAGCAAACGGGGAGGATTTCCTTTACATCGATGACGAAGCGCTTGCTATGCACTGGCTGTACACATTCAGACTTGAACTCGATGAAGAGGGCGACCGTAACATCACCGGTCATTGGCGAGCACCGGACAGCAACTGGGAGGTTGAGTTGGAGGGGTTGATTATGGAAAACCGAGGTGATCTGTCGAACGTTGCCTATCTTGTGATTGCTCCTGAAATCGATGTCGAAGTCCCGCTTGGCTTCGAAAAGATGGCTTCAGGAACTGCACCTTTCCTCAATGGTGGAGGCGATTGGAAGGTCTATCGAGCCGTCTGATGCTAGCGAGGGGTTCAAGTCATGTCCACTCGAGGGGTGTAACGGAGGGACCATGATGCGACGCTCCGGCGCTCACAACTCTTTGCCTGATGAGGACCCTATTCAGACCCATGAGTGGGAGCTTTCTGTCAAGGAAGTCGTCGAACAGCAAGGTGCTCAGCGTGCAGAGAGATTGCTCCATAGTGCGATTGCAGCCGGTGCTGATGCGGGTATCCCCATCGATACGACGACAACACCGTATCTGAACTCCATCGCTCCCGACATGCAGGGCTCCTATCCAGGCGATATCGAGATGGAAAAGCGCCTTCACACCATCAACCGCTGGAATGCGATGATGATGGTCACTCGGGCCAACAAATACGTCGATGGTATTGGCGGCCACATCTCCACGTATGCTTCTGCATCTCACCTCTGGGAGGTTGGACTGAACCACTTCTATCGAGGAAAGGATGGCGATGGCTGGGGCGATCACGTCTACTGGCAAGGACACGCCTCGCCTGGAATCTACGCTCGTGCTTGGCTTGAAGGTCGTCTGAGCGATGAGAACNTTCACAATTTCCGTCAAGAGGTCGGAGGTGCTGGACTTTCTTCTTATCCGCATCCAAGATTGATGCCAGAATTTTGGGAATATCCGAGTGTTTCAATGGGTCTTGGTGCCATGACTGCCATCCATCAAGCACGATTCAATCGTTATCTCCACCACAGAGGCTTGGCGGATACCACGCTTTCTCGCGTTTGGTACACGATGGGTGATGGTGAGTCCGATGAGCCAGAGTCGCTTTCTGAGTTGGCGCTTGCTGCACGTGAAGGGTTGGACAACATCGTCATGACCATGAATTGCAACTTACAACGATTGGATGGGCCTGTTCGTGGAAATTCGAAGATTGTTCAAGAACTTGAAGGTCGATTCCGAGGGGCTGGTTGGAATGTCATCAAGGTCTTGTGGGGTTCCTCATGGGACGCACTCTTTGCAAAGGATACGAGCGGAACGCTCGCCAAGCGTCTTGCTGATCTTGTTGATGGAGATGAGCAACGATTGTTCACGGCAGAAGGTGCCATCATCCGTAAGGAATTGTTTGCAGGTGAAGAAGTTTCACCGCCACTAGTAGGTGAAACTCTTGCTCATTCTGGGGAGCAACCTGAAAAAGTATCTGAAAAAAAATCCCCACCCACTGATATTGAACCTCAAGCAAGCTAATGAAGTCCATTTCGTCATCTATTATTGATGATAAGAATAAAAATGGCATTGGAGTTATTCCCTTTTTAACATCTGGATTTCCTAATGTTGAGATAACGAAGGATATAATACTTAAACTTGTTGATGAAAAATTATGCTCAGCAATAGAAATTGGAATACCCTTTAGTGACCCAATTGCAGAAGGNAAAACTATTCAGAGATCNAGTTCTGTAGCNTTAAAAAATGGGNTAACAATAGATAGTACATTAAAGACTATTTCTGAAATAAATGAATANAATAAAGANACTCCAATTATATCNATGGGTTATTACAACCCAATAATCAAAATTGGATTAGATAATTTTTTTTCTGGTTGCAAGCAATCAGGAGTNAATGGTGTGATAATTGCTGATATTCCAAATACAGAATTAGAGATCATTCAGAATACAGCAAATAAATATCAAATAGAGACTATTCCTTTAGTTCCATTAAATGCATCCGATACTACTGTTGAGCATGCATGCAAAATTGGCCAAGGTTTTATTTATTGTGTAAGCGTATTAGGGGTTACAGGAACTAGAGAAAAATTATCAAAAGATTTAAGTAAAAAAGTTAATCAGGTAAATAATTTTTCCGAAATTCCAGTAGCTGTTGGATTTGGAATATCAAGAAATAGCCACATTAAAGAATTAAAAAAATATGCTGATGCTGCAGTAATTGGGAGTGCAATAATTGATGTGATATCCAGCTCTGAAAATAATGAAATTGATAATGTTGTTAAGTTTATTAAAGGTCTATTAAAATAATATTATGAGTGAATTTTCAAAAAAATATAGCGTAAGAGGTATTCGGGGCGCCACAACGGTAGATAAGGATAGCAAAGGATTAATTAAAGAAGCGACAAAAGAGTTGCTGATTCAGATGGTAGAAAAGAATAAAGTATCTAGTGATGATATAGCTGCTGTTTTTTTTACAACTACCTCTGACATTTCTGACGAATTTCCTGCCGTAGCTGCAAGAGAAATGGGTTGGGATACTGTCCCTCTTATTTGTGGGCATGAAATGGATGTTCCCCATGGATTAGAAAAATGCATAAGAATATTAATATTATGGAACACAGAAGTGAAGCAAAAGGAAATTAGGCACCCGTATTTGAATAAAGCAATAACTTTAAGAAAAAGTGGTAATGATTTTGAAGCAAGTTAAGGCTTTTATTTAGTTGTAAAGAGATATATAGTATTGCAATGGAAAAAATTAGAGATATAAATATTAAAGATTATTCACCTATAACTCCTCCAAAAGTTTTTATAGATGAGATTCCTATATCTGAAAAATCAAAAAATGTTGTTTCTGAGTCAAGAAATATTATTTCCAATATTGTTCACGGAAAAGATAACAGAATTCTGTTAATAACTGGTCCATGTTCAATACATGATGTTGAAGCAGGNCTTGAATATGCAAAATTATTAACTGAATTTAGCAAAAGNATAAANAACTTCTATATCGTTATGAGAGTTTACTTTGAAAAACCAAGAACAACTATTGGTTGGAAAGGTTTAATTAATGACCCAGATCTAAATAATACATTCAACATGGATAAAGGGTTAAGAAAAGCAAGAACATTTTTAAATGATGTAACCTCATTAGGAATGCCAACTGCCACTGAATTTTTAGACCCCTTTACACCGCAATATCTTGCAGATTTTGTTTCATGGGGCGCAATTGGTGCAAGAACTACTGAAAGCCAAACCCACAGACAGATGGCTAGTGGACTTAGCATGCCTGTTGGATTTAAAAATGGAACTGGTGGTAGCGTACAAATTGCTGTTGATGCAATGGGTGCAGCTCAAGGCGAACATGCTTTCCTAGGAATAAATGAAGATGGGCAAAGCAGTATTATTCACACTTCAGGAAATANATATAGTCATCTAATTTTACGAGGAAGTACACAAGGTCCAAATTTTGATGAAAAAAGTGTTGCTGACTCATTGAATTTAGTTAACAACCAAGGTATGCATCCCTCAGTTGTAGTAGATTGTTCACACGCAAATTGTGGAAAAGATCACAAAAAAATGAATATTGCTTTTAAAGAATTGGTAAGACAGAAAGTAAATGATTTGAATCCTGGTTTAGTTGGAATGATGCTGGAAAGTTTCATAAACGAAGGGAACCAAAAACTAGAAAACCCTAATAATTTAAAATATGGAGTATCAATCACAGACCCTTGTATAAACTGGGAAGAAACTGTTGAGCTAATAAGTAAAGCTGATAAAGAATTAGAATCGTCCTAATTAAATTGTGAAATCAATAGATGTTATTAAAAAGCATTATCTAGAATCTGAATCAGTTGTAACAATTGGCACATTTGATGGTGTTCATAAAGGGCACGAATTAGTTTTTGAAAACATCAAGAATTATTCTGAATTNCTTCCTGCAGTAATTACTTTTAAAAAATCACCAAAAGATGTAATTAATAATAATATTGTTAAATCCATATACGATATTAAAACTAAAGAGGAATTAATAAGTGAATTTGGTATAAAAAAAATAATATCAATTGATTTTGATGCTTCAATTAAAAATTTAACTGCAGAAAAATTTATTAAACTATTAAAAAAATATCTAAAATTAAAATTATTAGTTATTGGTGAAGATGCAACTATTGGAAAAGACAAAATTGGTAAAAAAAATGGCTTGGATCAAATATTAAAAAAATATAATAGTAATTTNAAATCTATAGATATAAAAAANGACAAGCAAAAAAAAATTTCTAGTAGTGAATTGAAAAAACTTATCAAGTTAGGCGAAATAGAAAAAGTAAATAAAAATTTATCAAAAGATTACTTTATTAACGGAAAAATTGTTGAAGGTAAAAAATTAGGTAGAGAATTAGGCTACCCTACTGCAAATTTAGAATACTCCAAAGATATTATCATCCCAAAAGATGGGATTTATAAAACANAGTCTATTTTTAAAGGTGAAAATTTCAAGTCAATTACNAGNATTGGAAATAATCCTACTTTTAATGAAAAAATAAAAACAATCGAAACATATATAATAGATTTCAATAAAAATATTTATGGGGAGGACTTAAAGATTATTTTTAAAGACTTTGTAAGAAATCAGGTTAAATTTGAAAATAAAGAAGATTTGGTTACTCAAATGGATAAGGATTTAAAAAAAGTATCAGAAGAAAGCTGAAAATGAAATTTATTAATGAGTTGAAATGGCGTGAATTAATTTTTGATAAAACTCCAGGAGTTGAAGATTTTTTTTCAAATGAAAAAGTTACTGGATATGTAGGTTTTGACCCTACTTCCAAAAGTTTACATGTTGGTAATTTACTTCCAATAATGAATTTAGTAAGGCTTCAAAAATATGGTCATACTCCCATTGCTTTAGTTGGAGGAGGTACAGGATTAATTGGAGATCCAAGTGGAAAATCTGAGGAAAGAAAAATATTAACTGATGTTCAAATCGAAGAAAATTTATATTCTATAGAAAATCAATTAAAAAAGTTTTTAGACTTTGATAATAAATTATCTAACAAAGCACTTTTACTAAATAATGCAAAGTGGTTAAAAGAAATTAGCCTAATAAATTTTTTAAGAGATACCGGAAAGCATTTTACCGTTAACTACATGTTAAAGAAGGAATCTGTGAAATCAAGAGTTTCAAGAGAAACAGGAATTTCATTTACAGAGTTTTCATACATGACTTTACAAGCATTTGATTTTCTATATTTATACGAAAATTATAACTGTAAACTTCAAATGGGAGGAAGTGACCAAATGGGAAACATTCTTGCTGGAGTAGATTTAATTAATAAAAAAAATCCAGGCCCCAAAACATACTTAGCTCACGGAATAGTATTTCCGTTAATCACATCAAGTTCAGGTGAAAAATTTGGAAAAACTGCTGGAGAAGCTCCAACATTAGACCCCCAAAAGACATCAGCCTACAAACTTTATCAATTTTTTATTAATACACCTGATCAAGATGTAATAAATTATCTTAAATATTTTACTGATCTAAATTTAGATGAAATCAATGATATTAAACAAGAACTTATTAGTGACCCAAAAAAGAGATCTGCACAAAGAATGCTGGCAGATAATTTGATTGAAATTGTTCATGGAAAAGATGGATTATCTGAAGCAAAGAAAATTACAGAGTATTTTTTTAATGAAAATTATAATGATCTATCAGAGCAGAATATTTTAGATTTATCAGAAAGCTTTCCATCATTTGAAGAAGATAAATCTATTACAGAATCTAAGATAAATTTAGGAAAGTTTCTAACTGATAATAATGTTTTTAATTCAATGTCTGAGATGAGAAGAATGTTTGATCAAGGAGCTGTATATATAAATGGAAATAGAATCACAGATAACCAAACAATATTGAGTAAAGATTTATTTTTACAAGGTAAATTTATGATAATAAGACTAGGGTCAAAAAAATATTATTTAACTGTTCTTAAATGACACTAGATATTGCCTTAGCTATATAATTAACATTTTTTGAAGTAACACCTGCTACATTTATTCTTCCAGAATTAACAATGTATATCGAAAATTTTTCTTTAAGTTGATTAACTTCATCTGAAGAAAGTCCAGTAAAGCTAAACATTCCTTTTTGATTAATAATAAATTCAAAATTCCTACTACAATTTTCTTTAACTAAATTTTCAACAAGTGATTTTCTCATATTAATAATTCTATTTTTAGCTTCATTAAGATTTATTTCCCATAATGACTTTAGTTTTTCGTCAGACAAAATTGTTTTAACTATATCTGAACCATGTGAGGGAGGATTGGAATAAATTGTTCTTGCAACTTTTTTAAAATTNCTCTGAACAGATNAATAATTATTCATATTTTTNGAATGGTAAATNAGGCAACCAACTCTCTCACTGTATAGTCCAAAATTTTTTGAATAACTTGAACATATAATTAAATTATCAAGATTTTTAAGTAAAGTCCTTACCCCTACTGCGTCATTTTCGATTCCTTCACCTAAACCCTGGTAAGCAAAATCACAAATTGTTACTAAATTTTTTTTTCTAATTAATTCAGTAATCTGGATCCATTGATCTTTATTCAAATCTGCTCCTGTAGGATTATGGCAACATCCATGTAAAACAACTATGTCATTTTCAGGAATACTTTTAATAGATTCCAGCATGCCATCAAAATCAATATTATTATTTTTCTTATCAAAATATTTATAATTTTCTACATTAAAACCTGAAGAAGTAAAAATTGGGGCATGATTTGGCCATGTTGGACTACTTAACCAAACCTTAGAATTTTTAGAAAAATTAAATAAAAAATCAGAAGCTAATTTTAATGCTCCTGTTCCACCTGGAGTATTAAAACCAAAAGTATTGGTTTTAAGTTCTGAATACAAATCTTTACCTAAAACTAATTTTAATGATTCATCCAAAAAAACAGAATCTCCATCAATTGGCTTATAAGTCTTGCTTGAATTCAATTCAATTAGTTTTCTCTCAGCCAGAATAACCGATTCAAATGTTGGAGTCTTGCCACTATCATCTTGATATACCCCAACTGATAAATTTACTTTATTTGAATTAATATCAGATTTGAATTCTTCAGTTAATCCTAAAATTGGATCTTTTGGGGCTTCCTTAATATTTTCAAATATATTACTCATAAAGATATTGTATAACTAATCCAGTAGGAAGTTTAGGATAAAATAATGTTGATTTAGGAGGCAAAAGTTTGCCGTCTGAAACACAATTTAAAAAATATTCTTTTGATAATGCATTCATTGAAAAACTCAACTGAATTTCGTTATTTTTAATCTTTTTCTTTAAAGAAACATTATCGTGNATATATTCTATNTGATTNATTACATTTTCTTTTCCTAATAAATCATCAAATACACTGTGCAGCTTTTCGTATGTTGAAATAGTTTCAGCCCCTTTATCTAATGTGAAAATTTTGTCATTGTACTCCATTAAAATTATTTCTTGGGTTGACTGGTTCCAATTAATTAAAGATTCATTCCAACTTATTTCTTTTAAAGAAAACTTATTTGATAATTCTTGAATAAGATCATCAAGATTTTTTTTATTCAAATTTTTAATTGCCCTGCTATACCCAAAAAGCAATAAACCATTATCATGAGATGAAAATATATTCATTATTCTTTTATCAACTTTTGAGTCAAACTCCTTGTAATTTAGGGATGTTTCGTATCTATGATGTCCATCAGCGATAAAGATTTTTTCATTTTTAATCAATGAAGTTACATAGGAAATTTTATCTTTATCTTTGATTTTCCATAGATTAAATTTATGCATAAATGGAATTTCACTTGAAATATAAGGATCTGCTAATTTTTCATCCTGCATAAATTTCATAAACTTCTTATTTTTATCTTCAATCATGCTCATGATAGGACTAAAAACGGCTTTAGTATTTTTCATTAACTCAAATCTGTCTTTTTTTTGTTTTTCTCTAGTTTTTTCGTGAGGTAAAACAACTTTTTTTTCATAATCTTCAACTTTTACATTACAAATTAGAGAGGTTCTAGGAATATGTTTATTATTATTCTCAAATATTTCTTCAAGTATAAATAAACTTTCTTCATGGTCTTTTACTAATACCTTTTTAGAAAGCCATTCATCTAAAAATTTTGATGACCTTGTATATTTATTTTCATCATTATCGTCAGTTAAGAAAGATTTACCATTTTCCAATCTAATTACGTTGTATTCAGATATACCATATAGCTTATCTTTGTCATTATCATCAACTACATCGAAAGGAGGACAAAGAAATTTACCTAAGTCATTATCAAGCTCGGAATTGTACATTATTCCTTTTATTGGAAAAATTCTTGCCATTAGCTTCCTCTCAAATAATAATATTGTAATATTGTTTTATCATGGAAAAATTTAAAGATCCAAAATTAATCATAAATAAAATTGATAATTTAAGAAAAGAAATTAATAAGGCTAATTTTAATTACTATGTACTTGAAAGCCCAGATATTTCTGATTCCCAGTATGATTTAATGATAAGTGAATTAATCAAGATAGAAAAAGAAAATCCAAACTTAATAACTCCAGAATCTCCAACACAAAGGGTCGGGGCTCCCCCATCAAAATCTTTTGATGAGGTAATACACAAGAATCAAATGCTTAGTTTATCTAATGTATTTAACACTCAAGAATTAATTATCTGGAAGGAAAGATGTGAAAAATATATCTCAAGGCCAATTAATGGATTTGTTGTTGAAGAAAAAATTGATGGACTTGCAATTTCTTTAACTTATAGCAATGGCAATTTAATTATTGGTGCAACAAGAGGCAATGGGTCCTCAGGAGAAAATATAACTAATAATTTGAAAACGATAAAAAGCATNCCACTAAAAATAATGGATAAAGATATTCCTGAAAATTTTGAAATTAGAGGAGAAGTTTTTTTTCCAAAAAATAAATTTCAAGAATTTAATAAAGAAAGAGAGAGTATGGGCATGCAAGAATATAGTAATACAAGAAATGCTGCATCAGGAGCTTTACGTCAACTTGATTCAAGTGAAACTGCAAAAAGACCTTTAGATGCATTTTTCTACTCTGTTGGCAATCCAAATGATTTTAATATCTCCACACATTATGATCTTCTAAAAAAAATTAATAATTGGGGATTTAAAATTAATAAAAATACGATTCTTGTAGATAACTTTTCTGATTTGGAAAACTTAATTGAAAACAAGATCGCTGCTCGGGATAACATGAATTATTCCATTGACGGCCTTGTTGTAAAAGTTAATAGTATTCAAGACCAAATTGATCTTGGTTCAACTGCAAAGGATCCAAGATGGGCAACAGCATATAAATTACCTTCAATAAAAAAAACAACACTCCTTAATAATATTAAAATTAGCTTGGGAAGGACTGGAGTTGCCACCCCCTATGCAGAATTAGAAGAGGTAGACTTAGATGGGGTCAAAATTAAATCTGCCTCATTGCACAATATTGACTATATTGATTTAAAAGACATAAGGGTTGGTGATGAAGTTGTTGTGGAAAGGGCTGGAGACGTAATTCCGCAAATAATTGAAGTAAGTAAAAGTAATAAAAGGGGGGCTGATTCAAAAAAATTTAGAATGCCAGAAAATTGCCCTGTATGCGATTCAAAATTATTTAAAAAACCAGATGAACCATTTACAAAGTGTCTTAATAGCGAGTGTGATGATCAAATAAAAAGATCCTTAGAACATTTTTCTTCAAAAAATTGTGTTGAAATTGAAGGTTTAGGAGAAGGAATAATAAATATACTTTTTGAAAATGAGTTAGTTAATTCAATTACTGACTTATATTCACTAGAGTATAATGAATTAATTAAATTAGAGGGATTTCAAGATAAAAGTGTCAACAATTTATTAAATTCAATTAATAAATCAAAAAATGTTTCTCCTGAAAAATTACTTCATGGTTTAGGCATACCTCATATTGGTTCAGAAATATCTGAACTTTTATTATTAAACTTTAAAAATATTAATAATATTTTTGATTCTTCAGAAGAGAATATTTTAGAAATAGACGGGATAGGGCCAAAAATTTACGAAAGCTTAAAAGACTGGATTCAAATTGAAAAAAATATAATTTTATTAAAAAATTTGGAAAATATTGGATTTGATTTCACTACTCAAAATACTCAAATCGAGGGAAGTCTGATCTCATTAAATATTTGTGTTACTGGAGAGTTAGAAGATTTTAGCAGGCAATCTATAAAGCAAACAATAAAAGATAATGGTGGAAAGTTTCAGTCAAGTGTTTCTTCAAAAACAGATATTCTTGTAAGTGGAATAAATAGTGGGTCAAAATTAAAGAAAGCTCAAGAATTAGGCGTAAAAATTTTAACTGAAAAAGAATTTATTGAGATTTTGGAAAATAATAATGAATAGTAAATGGCTAATTGTTGGTTTAGGCAACCCTGAACCAAAATATGAAAAAAATAGACACAACATCGGTTTCTTGGTTATGGACTTTTCATTCAATAAATTAGAAAAAGAAACAGTAAAAAATAAATACTCAGGATTATTTAAATCAGTTATAAATGATAATGAAGTATATTTCTCAAAACCTTTTTTCTATATCAACGAGTCAGGAATTGCAGTTAAAAAAATCTCAACTGAATTAAGTATTGAGCCTAGTAAAATTATTATTGTGGTTGATGATATGAATCTAAACTTAGGTGAAATAAGAATTAGAACAAAGGGCGGGCATGGAGGACATAATGGTCTCAGATCAATTGAATATGAATTAGGCACTAATGAATACAATAGGTTAAGAATAGGTATAGGAAAGCCTGGAAATAAAAATGATCATATTGACTATGTATTAGGTGATTTTTCTAAAAATGAAGAATCAATTGCTTTAAAGTCAATAGAAAATGCCTATTTGTGTATTTTAGAAATTATAAATAATGGCTTCGTTAAAGCAATGGAAAAATTTAACTAATTGAGTCAAATTTAGTGTAATCTCTAAGAACTTCAGGGATATTAATAGTCCCATCATCTAAAAGATTGTTTTCAAGTATNGCAATAATCACTCTCGGCAANGCNAGGCCAGAACCATTCAAAGTATGAGGGAACTTAATTTTATTATCTAAAGGGTCTTTAAATCTTGTATTTGTTCTTCGAGACTGAAAATCTGTACAAATGGATATTGAAGAAACCTCTAACCATTCCTGGCAACCTGGAGACCAAACTTCGATATCATAAGTTTTGGCAGATTGAAATCCAATATCTCCTGTACAAAGTTCTACTACTCTGTAGGTAAAATTTAATGCCTCGCATAATTTAGATACTTCAGAGACCATCTCATTGAATGCATTCATCGAATTTGAAGGGTGTTCAAATCTGTATAATTCAACTTTTTCAAATTGATGAACTCTCTTTATGCCCCTAGTATCTCTACCAGCT
>FUFK010061571.1_pt1 | contig 28687 bp, 29 predicted proteins | sample 1021851 | NCBI WGS metagenome assembly FUFK01 (sample SAMEA51879418, study PRJEB19060) | metagenome
TAATTGGACAGAATACGCAATATATAAAGTCGGCTTATGGTATGGACCTCGAGACAAGGGAATTCCCGAGGGAGTTTACTTTTTGCGCTCATACTATTAGTTCTCCGGAAGGATTTATGGTGGTAGAAAATGCACGGGAAGATGAAAGATTCAGAAATAATCCTTTTGTAACCGGAGAAAATCCAATTCTTTCTTATGCGGGTGTACCACTTTCGAATTCGTCAGGTTATTCAATAGGTTCTTTATGTACCATAGATTTTGAGCCTAAAACCTTTTCCGAAGAACAAATTGAAAAGCTTAAGAAAGTAGCGAACCAGGTAATGAAGTCGATCGAGCTTTCCCGAAAGACAACCGAGTTGAAACAGCTCAATGAAAACTTACTTAGGGAACAAACAAAAAACAGCTACATAATTGAAGGTACCGAGACTGCCACCTTTGATTGGGATATTTCAAATAATCAAATGACCTTTAATGATGTATGGTATCAAATTTCCGGCTATACACCAAATGATTTTCCAAACCAGCAGGTAGATTCCTGGAATGCGATTGTGCATCCAGAAGACATGCAGTCACTTCAAGAGCAAATACAACTACATTTCAAAGGAGAACGAAAAAAGTTTAGTTGTGAATTTAGAATCAAACATAAAAATGGCGACTATTTATGGATCTCAAGCCAGGGCAAAATTTTTGAGAGAGATCCTAGCGGTAAACCCACCAGAATGTATGGATTACATCGCGATATTAGTGTAAAAAAGAAAGTTGACATTGAAGTCCAGTATAGAGAGAAACTTTTAGAGACTTTGTATAATTTGTCTCCTATAGGTATCGCATTAAATGATTATGAAACAGGGGCTTTTCTAGAAGCTAATAGTAAACTAATTGAGCCGACCGGTTACAATCTTCAAGAATTTCTAAAACTCACTTATATACAACTAACACCTGAGAAATATCTAGAAAAAGAAAAGGAGCAACTTGAAATACTCGATGAGACCGGAACATATGGACCGTATGAAAAAGAATATATAAGAAAGGATGGAACCGTATATCCGGTTTTACTACGCGGGGTACTGGCTAAAGATCCTAATGGAAAAAAGATTATTTGGAGCTTTATAGAAGATATTTCAGAACAAAAGAAAAATGAAGAATTACAGAAATTAAACCTTCGTAAGATTGAAAAATTACTATTTATAACAGAGAAACAGAATGACAGATTAAAAAATTTCGCGCATATCGTTTCTCATAATTTACGCTCTCACTCCAGTGGGATCTCACTATTACTGGATTTCCTTAGTGAATCCAATCCTGAAATTAAAACTGAAGAACCTTTCGAACATCTTAAAACAGCCTCAGGAAACCTCGAATCTACAATTTATGATCTCAACGATATTGTGAAAGTAAATGTTTCCGGACAGGAAGATTTTCAAATCATTCCACTAAAATCTGCTGTAGATAAAATTATTGAAAGTGTAGAACCTTTAACAAAAACCGGAAATGTTGAAATTAGTACTAAAGTTGAGGAAACCATATATGTTTATGGATTGAGAGCATATATTGAAAGTATCCTGCTGAATCTGGTCACTAATGGGATCAAATATTCTTCACCAGATAGAAATAGTATGATCAAGATTACCGCTGAAGAAGATCTTCAGAATAAGCTGGTAAGAATTGAAATCGAGGATAATGGAATTGGTATCGACCTGGATACTCACCGCAAGGATCTTTTCAAAATGTATAAGATTTTTCATAAACATGAGGACGCGAGAGGCGTAGGTTTATTCCTGGTCAAAAATCAAGTTGAAAATATGAACGGATCTATTGATATTGAAAGTACAGTAGATGTTGGAACAAAATTTATAATCAAACTACCTAATGAGCAAAATTAATTTAGCCTGTTTAATAGAAGATGACCCGGTACATATCTACCTTTCTAAAAGGTATCTGGAATCTTCAGGATATATAGATAATATCCAGATCTATAATAACGGAAAAGAAGCCTACGATGGACTTAAAGAGGATTGGGAAAGTAATAAAACACTTCCCGAAATCATTCTTTTAGATCTCACTATGCCGGTGTGGGATGGATGGAAGTTTTTAGATGAATTTATCAAATTACCTATTGAAAAGCAGATTACAATTTATATCTTAACCAGTAGTATCAATGAAGCCGACAAGCAAAGGGCATCTAATTATAATGTGGTGAAAAATTATTTAGTGAAACCAATTACAATGCAAACATTGGTGGAGCTTATTGAAAGAATGGAAGACTGATGGCGAACACCAAATTTGATAGAATTTTTGTAGTAGATGATGATACGATTATACATACAATCCAAAAACTTCTTCTGCAGGAATTCTTTCCTGAAAATTTTCTGGAGAGATACGATGATTCTACCCGAGCATTGGATATTCTTATAAGTATGGATGAAGATGTAAAGGAAGTTCTCGTTTTTCTAGATCTCAATATGCCCATTCTCTCCGGACCGCAATTACTGGATAAACTACAGCAAGCTGGAATTCATTATAATATCACAGTTTATGTACTCACCTTTTCTAATAATCCTGCCGAAATAGAGAACGTAAGCTCACATCCATATGTTCGTAAAGTAATAAGAAAACCACTTACGAGGGAGAAACTGGCAGAGTTGGATATTATAAATCCTTAGTTATAAACTTTGAAGAGGTAATTTCTGAATGAGAAAATCGCCTTACTTATACTAATCTGAATTGAAGTATGTGATTTTTGTAAAACACTTGACTACTTATAATTCAGCGCACAAAACTCTATTTAGGATGTTCGGATACAACATAGTCGCCCCAATCGGCAATGGCTTCAATTAACGGAATCAGAGTTTTTCCCCTTGCACTTAGTGAATATTCAACTTTTAAGGGTGGTTTCTCATGATAAACTGCTCTATCTACAATACCGTCATCCTCTAGCTTTCGTAATTGAAGACTCAGTGTTCTCTCCGTAACCGTAGGCATCATTTTCCTGAGTTCACTATAACGCAAAGTGCCATTCTTCAAGTGAAATAATATCACAGCTTTCCATTTTCCTCCAATGATTCCCATAGTTAGGCTTGCGCAGCATGGATAGGATTCCCCATTGTATATATGATTTGAGTCTGNAGTNTTAGCTTTCATAGTTACTATCAATTTTGACCGTTATTGCAAATATAGNATCCTATACTTAATTTTGCTACTATANTTTTTATAGTAANTAAAAAATAAGAATATGAAAGCAATGGTTCTAAAGGAATATGGAGAAAATGCGACATTTGAATTATCTGAAGTTGTAAAGCCTGAAGTAAAAGTTGGAGAGGTTTTAGTAAAGATCGTTGCTTCCAGTGTCAATACNGTAGATACGATGATCAAGAATATGGGAAAGGATCTGCCATTATCACCAGACGCTCCNGCAATACTGGGAATGGATTTCGCNGGAATCATCGANAAAATTGGGGATGGCGTGGAAGGATTTTCTGTTGGTGATGAAGTCTATGGTTGTGCGGGCGGACTGGCAGACCTTCAGGGAACTCTTGCTGAATACATTGCTGCAGACCATAATCTAATAGCACATAAACCGAAAAATCTAAGCATGAAAGAAGCAGCGGCCATTCCTCTGGTTGGAATAACTGCTTATGAAGGATTGACCCGTGCCCAGGTTCAAAAGGAACAAAAGGTTCTTGTTCACGGAGGTTCAGGTGGGGTTGGTCATCTCGCTATACAATTAGCTAAATATTTTGGAGCTGAGGTATTTTCTACCGGTGGTGGTACTAAACAACTTGAAGTCATCGAAAACTTCGGGGCGAAAGGAATNAATTATAAAGAAGAATCTGTAGAAGATTATGTTGAAAAGCATACAGCTGGCNATGGTTTTGATGTTGTATTTGATTCCGTAGGAGGTGAAAACCTGAGTAAATCTTTTGAAGCCGCTGCATTGAATGGACAAATTGCAACTACGGTNTCCATGCTAGAAATGGATCTTAATCCTATGCATTNTAAAGGTCTGTCACTTCACGTTGTCTTTATGCTTATTCCAATGCTACACAACCATAAGCGCGAAGAACATGGAAAAATTCTAAAACAGCTGACTAAAATTGCTGAAGAGGGTANATTAATACCATTGCTTGATGAATCTANTTTTNNCATGAAGCAAGTNGGACAGGCATANACGAGGTTGGAAAGCGGCAAGGCGATGGGTAAAGTTGTTGTGGAAAATACCTAATGATGATCCAAAAACTTAACAAATAGAGCATTCTTCAGAATAAAATGATATAAATTGATAAACATATATTCTTCTGAAGGGTTTCTATCTAAAAATAATCTCCAGCCTATATTAATCAGGGTTCTCAAAATTCAGTTTAGATTATTAAAACGAACGTGATGAAAACAATACTTATAACCGGAAGCACCGATGGAATTGGAAAACTGACTGCTTTCAGTCTCGCAACCTATGGTCACCGGGTTTTTATTCATGGGAGAGATAAGGCAAAACTAGAGAATGTTATTTCTGAGATTCGAAATAAAACAGGAAATCAAAAAATTCAAGGTTTTACAGCCGACCTTTCTAATATTCAAAACATAAGGTCTCTTGCCGAAGAAATTTATAATTCTGAAGATTCAATTGACGTTCTTATCAATAACGCCGGGGTCTATATGACAAACGAATCCAAAAATGCTCAAGGACTAGACATGAGGTTTATGGTAAACTATTTAGCTCCATACCTGCTTACTAATCACCTTCTTAATCTTTATCAGGGAAACATTGAAAGGATCATCAATTTGAGTTCGGCAGCGCAATCTCCAGTTTCTTTAAAAGCATTGCAAGGCGAAGAAAATGTTCCGGAAAGTGAAGCTTATGCCCAAAGCAAGCTAGCACTTACGATGTGGAGTTTCCAACTTGCGGAAAAGGTTAAGGAAACAACGGTAATCGCAGTAAATCCAGGTTCCCTGCTAAATACGAATATGGTGAAGAAGGCTTTTGGGAAGCATTGGTCACCGGCAGATAAAGGCTCAAAAATATTAGTTAACCTGGCAATCTCAGATAAATATAAGACTGATACCGGCAAATACTTCGATAATGACAAGGAGGCTTTTGGTGCTGCCCACGCAGATGCCTACAATAAACCTAGGATTGAAGATCTATTAAAAGTAACTGAGCGGCTAGTCAAGTCTTGATCTTTTGTGTTTTCTTTCAACAGCTAACTTCAGTATTGAACGAACACTTCCCACTAAATGAAATCGATTGCAATAAAATTATATAAAATGACAAAAATTTTTATACTCATAGCTACTATCTTATTTGGGTTTTCGAGCTATGCCTATCAAACGACGCAAGAAAAGAATAGAGCTGAATCTGACGGACTTACAAATAAAATCACACTAAGTTCAGAAATTAAATGGGAAAAGATGAACCCTGCGCGAGGTGATCAGAGTCCATTAGCAGGAACCATCTGGGGAGACAGGAACGCTGATGTCGCTACAGGCTATATTGGGAAATTCAAGGATGGTTTTTCTTCTCCACCACATATTCACAATGTAACGTATCGAGCTATTGTAATGAACGGACTCATTCATAACGATGATCCGGAGGCTGAAAAAATGTGGATGCCTACAGGTTCCTTCTGGACTCAGCCTGCTGGCGCCTCACATATTACCGCTGCTAAAGGAAAAGCGACCATGGCATATATTGAAATAGATCATGGCCCGTACCTTGTTAAGCCTGTGGAAGAATCTTTTCAGAATAAAGAACGACCTCTTAACCTCGATATTTCTAATGTCGTTTGGCTTGATCATACTACTACAAATTGGATCTCCGGAAAAAGTCCTGCTCAGCTAAGTTTTCTATGGAAGAACACACAGGACATTCAAGGCATCTTAATCCATTTACCTGAAAACTATCACGGAGAAATTCTAAGTGATGGAGATGTTTTTACAGGAATCGTGATTTCGGGGAATATTGAATATCAAATGCAAGGAGAAAATTCGACGATACAACTGGATCAAGGAAGTTCTTTCAGTTCTACAACTAGAAGTTCTCATATAGTAAGTACTAGTGATGAAGTATTGATCTACATTAGAACCAATGCAAAATTTGAGATTCTGTAGTTCAAAATTCTTAAGTATATCCAGATCTAGAGATTATTAAATCTGAAGTTAAACGCCTAATTCAATCAGCGTTTAACTAATTAGTTCATTTTGTATTTCTCCCTGTAAGTAAAAGGGCTAATGCCTTCTTTCTTCTTAAATAACCTGGAGAAGTAGGGTGGGTACTCAAATCCCAGTTCATAAGCCACTTCAGAAATTGACTTCTCTGGATTCAGCAGAATATTCTTTGCCTCATCAATAAGATATAATTGCAAATGCTCTGTGGAAATTTTTCCTGTCTCTTTATTTAATGTATCGCTCAAATAGCGTTTTGAAACCGAAAGTTTATCTGCGATATGCCGAATACTTGGAATCCCGTTCTCCTTTAGTTGTCCAGATTCAAAATAATTCGATAACTGCTCGTTAAATTGTTCTAACAAGTTGTGTGAAAGTTCTTTGCAATTTAAAAATTGCCTTTCATAAAATCGATTCGCATACTTAAGAAGAACGCTCAATTGTGAAATAATGATCTCCTTACTGAATTCATCCTGATTCAGTGTTTCAAGGTTGGCACTCCATGACAGCACCAATTTTCATGATAGGTTCTCCCGGGGAGAGATAAGGAATACCAAGCCCCATTCCTCTACTGATGAATAGTACGGCGATAATGGCTATAAACACAGGGATTAGCTTACGAATGTATATCCTGTTTTTTACAGAAATCCCGTTACTCAACCAGATCGCACTGGTCATCAACGGGATGGTTCCAATTCCAAAAATGACCATATATAAACTACCATATATTGCGCTACCACCGGCAACTGCTCCAAAAACTGCCATATACACGAGTCCGCAGGGTAAAAAACCATTCAAAAAACCAACGGTAAAGTAGGTGTCTGGATTCTTCTTTCTCAATTCCTTCCCAAGGTAATTTTTCAGGTCTTTCACTACTTTGAAATTAGCATTTTCAGGATTGAATCTACCTAGTTTTTTCTTCGGAAGAAATACAAGAAACAGCATAATGATCCCGATGATGATAGATAATTGCTGTTGGAGCCCAAAAAGAGACAGGCTTCTCCCGGCAANTCCGAACGCCAGCCCTATAATTCCGTAGGAAAAAAGACGGCCGGAGTGATATANAAAGATCTGCAGGAATTTNCTGAATTTATTTTCCCGGTCTAGTGGAAGCAAAAATGCAATAGGCCCGCACATACCAATACAATGGAAGCTTCCAAGTAATCCAAATATGAGCGCAGAAAACAGCATTTAGTAGACTATTTCAGTTTTATACATGAATTCCTTTTCATCATTCTTCCAGGTGACCTTTACATTCCATCTGCCATTCACAAGTTGATCTGCTGGGATCTCAAATTCAGAACTCTTNATTTCNGAAAAGGGAATACTAAAATCAAGTTTCTTGTTGGAAGGCCTATACAGGCTTACCGTACCCATCGTGTTTTCCAGGTCAATCCCTTCAGGAAAGATTATTATCAAACTTTCACCCCTTCTTTCAAGGCTGATCTGTTCGTTGAGCGCAAAGGCATTTTCCTGCGCATCTATATCCTGTTGGTAATGCAGCTCTGCCTTATAATAGTCCTCTACCACAAGATCATGATCATAGTCTGAACTGCTCATCATGGTGACGACAAAGTACATGATGAAGCTAATGAATGCGAGCATTCCAATTACAATTCCGGTTCCCCAATTTATCTTCATAATTTCTAGTGATTAGTGGTAACTCCTTGGTCCCAAAAACGTGGTACCGGTAGTTTCTATTAGTTGTTCTCCATTATAAACCTCGATAACAATCTTATCTTTTTCGTTTTCCAGTGCTGCCTGGTTAATTTCCACAAACAAGGTTCCTTCGGCCATACCGTTCGGAGGAATTCTCATGGATTTCCCTTTAACGGTATGTATAGTTCCGGGATGCGACTTGATTTCAAACCTTACATTATCGTAATCCACAGAAGTTTTATTTATAAGTTTAAAGGTGTACACATTGCTAATGATATTTCCATCCTTATGTTCATAAAGCTGGCCGGGTAACCTAAGAATATTGGCTTCCACATCACTTCTTAAAAACAACATGCCGCTTAATACCGTAACGAGAATAAATAAAACCGCTGCATAACCTTTGATACGCGGAGTAAACCTGAATTTCTTTTGCTTCTCTATATTCTCTTCACTCGCATATCTAATCAATCCCTGCGGAAGATCCACCGCATCCATCATATGATTACAGGCATCTATACAGGCTGTGCAATTCACACATTCCAACTGGGTTCCATTTCGAATATCTATTCCTGTAGGGCAAACCTGCACACATTGAAAACAATCGATACAGTCACCTTTCCCGCTGGCTTCACGATCTTCGTTTTTTCTGAATTTCGCTCTACCCGCTTCCTTTTCGCCACGTTTATGATCGTAAGCGACCACAATAGATTTATTGTCCAGCAGTACACCCTGAAGCCTTCCATAAGGACAGGCTATGATACACACCTGTTCTCTGAACCAGGCGAATACAAAATAGAAGACTCCCGTAAAAAGCAGCAAGGAGATCAAGGTGCTAAGATGTGCCTGCGGACCTTCCTCAATGTAAAGAAGCAGTCTATCACTCCCTATAAGGTAAGCCAGAAATACATTGGCGATTAGAAAGGAGATCAAAAAGAAGACAAACCATTTGGTTGTCTTTTTCCTGATCTTTTCAGCGTTCCATTGCTGCTTGTCCAGTCGTATCTGTTTGCCCCTGTCTCCTTCAATCCAATATTCGATTCTTCGGAAAACCATTTCCATAAAGATCGTTTGGGGACATATCCAGCCACAAAATATTCTTCCGAAGGCTACCGTAAATAAAACAACGAAAACCACTCCTATCAACATCATCAAAACGAAAAGATAGAAATCCTGCGGCCAAAAGATTGTTCCGAAGATATTGAAGCGGCGTTCCAGTACATTGAACATGAGAAATTGATTCCCATTGATCTTTAAAAAAGGAGCTGTAAAAAGTATCGCCAGTANAAAATAACTTACCCACTGCCGATATTTATATAATCTACCATCAGGTTTTTTGGGATACACCCAGGAACGTTTACCTTCTGGAGTAACCGTGCCTATACTATCCCTAAACCTTTCGTGCTCCTCCTTTTCCAAAATATGTAGATTTTACTCTTCCTCGTAACTCATTTCTATTTCAATAGAAGCTGAATCTATTGCTTCTACCTTAACCTCATCCACTCTCGCATCTGGATCTACCCATAGTTCACCTTCAGGTTCTTTTGGGTCTAAAGGAGTTGTGGAATGCAAACTCAACACATAACTGGCAACCTGGGCAATTTCTTCAGGTTTTAGATCGGTTTTCCAGGATACCATCCCTTTTCCAGCACGTCCTCCTTCAGAAATTGTATTAAAAACATTCTTGATACCACCACCCAGAATCCAGTAAGAGTCGGTTAGGTTAGGACCAATTCCACCTCCACCATCAATTTTGTGACAGGCAGCACAGTTTCCTGAGAAAATTGCTTTCCCGGCATTGATATCTTCAGTACCTGTAAGCAACTCCACAGTATTAGCATCAATAAGGCCTTTGGCGTTTTCTTTATAGGCTTCCACCGCTGCCTTAGCTTCTGCAACCTCAGCCAGGTATTCGTCTTTTTGAGTAGCGCCATCGAAAACATGGTATCTTGCCAGGTAAATTCCGGCGAAAATTATACTGGCGTAAAATCCATAAAGCCACCAGGGTGGAAGGTTATTATCCAGCTCTTTGATGCCGTCATAATTATGATCAAGAATGATCTCATCTTCATTTTCAATTGGCTTTTTGTCCAGTAACTTGTCGTAAGTTTCTTTGAACCAGGCAAAACGATTCTTTTCCCTTACCGCTACGGCTGCATCATAAGCTGCACGATCATCGGGCTTTAAAGACATATATAAGGTCTTGTCCAGGGCTGCAACCGAAACTTCGATGGCAATCGCTAGAAGCAGGATCACTCCAAGAACAAGCCAGAAAATTGGATATACTTCCAAAACAGATTTATCACCGGTTTCAATGGTAAGCTCTGCCAGTATGATCGCCAGGGCGATAAGTCCGCTAATTCTTAATACTGAAAATGTATTTTTCATGATTTGTTATCTTTTACGATGATGGGCATCATTAGTTCATCTTCCTGGTCTAATGGAATGTCGCTCACTTTCCTGATATATTCCTTTTTAGCAGTGAACACCCACCAGAAGAGCGCAGTGAAAAAGATGAAGAATATAAGCAGTGAGATAATGGGATAGATCGCTACCCCTTCTATACTTTCCAATGGACCTTTTACGAATTTCAACATGGTCTCAGGTTTTAGTTAGTTGATACTTGTTTTAAATCTTCGGCTTTGATATCGGTACCCAGTCGCTGCAGGTATGCAATAAGAGCTACGATCTCACGATCTCTCATTTCTGTGAACTCCTCGCCATTCTCTGCAGCAAACTTTTTATCTGCCTCATAACTCTTAACAAAATCTGGATCCTGATAAAGGTTCTTTTCAATTTCAGTTCCCTGTTCTGTCATCCACTGCTGGGCTCTTTCGATCTCCTCATCTGTATAAGGCACTCCTAGAGTTTGCATCGCACGCATTTTATCTTCAGTATCAGATTTGTCAAGTTCATCCTGAATTAGCCAGGTATAAGAAGGCATAATAGAACCTGAAGAAGTACTTTGAGGATCGTACATATGATTAAGGTGCCAGTTATCTGAATATTTCATACCCACCCTATGAAGATCTGGTCCGGTTCTTTTACTTCCCCAAAGAAATGGGAAGTCATACCTGTATTCACCAGCTTTCGAATATTCTCCATAACGTTCCACTTCACTTCTAAAAGGTCGTACCATCTGCGANTGACAGGAAACACAACCTTCGCGGATATAAAGATCCCGGCCTTCCAATTCCAGAGGTGTGTATGGTTTTACACTGGAAATTACCGGCACATATTCATCTACCATTAATGATGGAACTATTTGCACAATACCTCCAANNAGNATAGCGANNGTAGCAAAAATGGTAAGTTTTACAGGTCTTCTTTCAAGCCAGCTGTGGTAAGCTTCACCGGCAGTTCTTTTACTGGTTACCGGTTGCAATGCAGCAGCTTCAGCAAGNTCATCTTCCACNGCANTACCCTGNCGTATCGTTTTTACAATATTATAAAGCATTACGAAAGCACCTACGATGTATAAACTTCCACCAATAGCTCTCATCCAGTACATTGGAATGATCTGCGTAACTGTTTCCAGAAAGTTACCGTAGGTTAGGGTTCCATCTGGATTGAACTGTTTCCACATAGAAGCCTGTACGAATCCCGCAACATACATTGGCAATGCGTAAATGATAATTCCCAGCGTTCCTATCCAGAAATGTGTGTTCGCCAGTTTAAGTGAATATAGTTTTGTTTTGAACAATCTTGGTACCAGCCAGTAGATCATCCCGAAGGTCATAAAACCATTCCATGCCAGTGCTCCAACATGTACGTGTGCAATGATCCAGTCACTAAAATGTGCGATGGCATTTACATTTTTAAGGGAAAGCATGGGACCTTCAAAAGTTGCCATTCCATACCCGGTAATTGCCACCACCATAAATTTCAATACAGGGTCTACTCTAACTTTATCCCAGGCTCCACGAAGCGTTAGCAAACCATTGATCATTCCACCCCATGATGGGAATAGTAGCATTACAGAAAAGGCAACTCCAAGGTTTTGTGCCCAATCTGGCAACGATGTATATAGTAAGTGGTGAGGTCCAGCCCAGATATAGATAAATATCAGCGACCAGAAGTGAATGATCGAAAGTCGGTAAGAATACACAGGACGATTTGCAGCCTTTGGAACAAAGTAATACATCAATCCAAGGAATGGCGTGGTTAGGAAGAATGCTACAGCATTATGACCATACCACCATTGTACAAGGGCATCCTGAACACCTGAATAAAAAGAATAACTTTTTAAAGCGCTTACAGGAATTTCAATATTATTAACGATATGGAGTACAGCAACGGTTACGAACGTGGCAAGGTAAAACCAGATCGCCACATACAGGTGGCGTTGTCTCCTTTTGATCATCGTACCAATAAGATTGGCACCAAAGGCTACCCAGATCACGGCAATCGCAATATCAAAAGGCCATTCCAGTTCTGCATACTCTTTAGAGGAAGTATACCCTAATGGCAGAGTGATCGCTGCTCCAATGATTATAAGCTGCCATCCCCAAAAGTTGATATTACTAAGGGCATCGCTCCACATCCTCGCCTTNAAAAGACGCTGGGTAGAATAGTATACCCCGGCGAAGATNGCATTCCCTACAAATGCGAAGATTACCGCGTTGGTATGCAGCGGCCTTAATCTACCAAAGCTAAGCCAGGGTATACCTTCGGTTATATTTGGAAAAATGAACATAAAAGCGAGCAGTAAGCCAACGCTCATACCAATAATGCCCCAGAACATGGTGGCAATGATAAATTTCTTTACGATCTTATTATCGTAATAGAATTGCTGTAGATCCATAATTAATTAAATTTCTCTTTATTGACGGGTTGANTTTCTTTCGCTGGAGATTTAACAAGTTCATCTTCAAAAAGCATTCGTACAGAGGGTGTATATACATCATCATACTGGCCTTTCCTGACTGAAACTATAAAGGCTACGAAAAAGATGATGGCCACCACAACACTAATAGCCAGTAACATGTAGATAATGCTCATTATTCTGTTAATCTGGGTGTAAAAGTATTTCGAGGAAAGGCTCTAAAAAATGACGATTGTCAGCTTTGAGATTTTATTTTATTTTTTAAGCTTATTTGATAGAATTTGAGTGGCCAGCGTTGTAAAGATCACGATGCTTATGGAGCTTAGCGGCATAAGGATCGCAGCGACTACGGGCATAAGATTCCCGGTGACTGCAAAGGCAAGTCCGGTAATATTATACACGAGAGATAGTATAAAGCTCGCCTGGATAATACTGACTCCCTTTTTAGCCAGATCAAAATAATCGGCTAAATTCGATAATATGGAGGCATCCATCACGCCATCACAGGCAGGAGAAAATACATTGATATCTTCTGAAACTGCAATTCCAATTTCACTTTGCGCAAGGGCTCCGGCATCATTCAGGCCATCTCCAACCATCATTACCTTGCGGCCTCCATGCTGTAGTTGTCTAATGAACTCAAGTTTATCACCGGGCTTCTGGTTAAAGTGTATTCCCGATTCCACAGGAAATAAACTTTGCAAACGATCGCGCTCCCCCTCATTATCTCCGGAAAGTACAATGATGTATTTGTCCCTGGAAAGTTGCTGGAACAGGCCAGACATTCCTTTTCTATAAGTATTTCTAAAACTGAAGCAACCTTTATATTGCTCATTCGAACTTATATGAACTGCAGTTTTCCCATTACTAATTTCTTCGGAATCACTTTCTCCGGTAAATCTTGCTGAGCCGATTTTTATACGATTTCCTTCGAAATCGCATTCAATTCCTGCGCCCACATATTCTTTATAGCTATCGGGCGTTCGTATACCGTGATGCTGAAGGATCGAATACAATGATCTACTTAAAGGATGTGAAGAGGCTTTTAGACTACCACCCAGCATTTGAAGTTCTTTATCACTTAGTTCAAGTCCATCATATTCAGCAGTGGTTTGTCCCGTCGTGGTGATCGTTCCAGTTTTATCAAAAACTACTGTATCAATTGCCGCCATTCTTTCTATTACTGTAGCGTCTTTTAGATAGATTCCTTTCTTTCCGAAAATTCTAAGCAGGTTACCAAGAGTAAAAGGCGCAGCAAGGGCGATCGCACAGGGACAGGCAATGATTAATACCGCGGTGAATACGTTCCATGCTTTTGATGGATCTGCGAACAGCCAGAAAGTGGTAGCCAGGACGGCAATACTTAACACGGCAATGGTAAAATTTTTACTAATCCTGTTGGTAAGCGACTGGAAACCGAAAGATCTGTCCTTCTGGAACACCTCATTACTCCACAATTCGGTTAAATAGCTCTGCTCTACCGGCTTGAGAACCTTCAGTTTAATTATGCTGCCTTTTTGCCTTCCTCCTGCGTAGACTTTATCTCCTTCAGCTTTATTCACAAGGTCTGCTTCCCCGGTGACAAAACTATAGTCAATGTTCGCCTGTCCTTCCAGAATTTCAGCGTCCATTGGGATAAGTTCTTCATTTCTAATGAGCACAGTATCACCTTTCCTGATCTTATAAACCTGAACCTGTTCTTCAATTTGTTCATCTTCAGAAGAGATACGGGTAACGGCAATAGGAAAATATGATTTGTAATCTCTTTCAAAAGAAAGAAACGAATAGGTCTTTTGTTGAAAGAACTTTCCGAGGAGAAGGAAAAATACGAGTCCGCTAAGGCTATCGAAAAATCCCGTTCCCAGGTCGAGTACGATTTCTGCAGTACTTCTCACGAATAGTACGAAAATTCCCAGGGCAATAGGAACATCAATATTCAGCATTCCAGATCTAAGTCCTTTATAGGCAGAAATGAAATAATCCTTACCCGAATAAAATACCACCGGCAGTGAAAAACTGAACATTAACCAACGAAACAAATATTTGAACTGATCCAGCCAGAATTCATTGATCTCAAAATATTCAGGAAANGAAAGAAACATGATATTTCCAAAAGCAAAACCAGCAACCCCGAGTTTATAGATNAGGCTTCGATCATGCTCAGATTCTTTTTTCTCGAAATTGTCCAGAGAAATATTCGGTTCGTATCCAATCCTACTAAGTAGNANTACCANGTTTTTCAGGCTNATCTCTTCAGCAGTAAAACTCAGCCTGATCGTTTTCTTCGGAAAGTCGACCTGGGAGCTTTTCACTCCGTCATGAAGTTTATGAAGGTTTTCAAGGATCCAGATACAGGAACTACAATGTATAGATGGAATGCTGAATGATACTATTTGTGTTTTTTCATGATCGAATTCCAGAAGCCTGTCTACAATCTCTGCATTTTCGAGGTATTCATATTTATCATCTTTTAGCTTTGGAGAAATTCCGGGCGCTTCCTGCAGGTCATAATAATAGGAGAGATCATTACTATTTAAGATCTCGAAAACAGTTTTACAACCAGCACAGCAAAATGATTTCTTTTCAAAGGTGATCAATTCCTCCAGGCAATCCTCGCCGCAATGAAAACATGATTCCATATATCACATATAAAATTAAGGCTACAAAACTGCCCAATTTGATCTCCTTAAAATATGACGGGCGTCATCGAATACATTCTTTACAACTATAAGGTTTTCGCTAGCTCACGAGGTTTTAAAATATTTCAAAAGCTGACATTCATCATAATTTACGTCCTATCCCTACAGCATCTTTGTACAGATTTAAAAATGTAAATGATATGAGACCTTACAGCACTTTAATGATGTTCGCAACAATACTCCTTCTAAGTATTGGAGTAAATGCTCAATCCTACCAACTGAATAATGAAGCTTCCAGTCTTCACATAGATGGAACCTCTAATATTCACGACTGGACCATAAAAGCCGAAAACACCGGCGGTAATCTAAGCCTGGAATTTGAAGATTCCAGCCTGGAAGATATCGAACTACTGGAATTTACGGTAATGGCTAAAAGCCTGATGAGTGGAAAAAGCGGGATGGACAAAAATACCTATAAAGCTTTAAATACAAATAAACATAAGCAGATCACCTTCAAACTAAAGGATGTACAGAGCATCGAGAAAGTTTCCACGGGTATCTATAATGTAAAGACCACAGGTAGTTTGGAGATTGCAGGAACAAAANGAGATATCAAACTTAATTTCAAACTAAAATCTTCCTCCAACGCGATCACTCTAACAGGTGAGCATAAGCTGAACATGACCANTTTTGGTGTGGAAGCACCAACAGCAATGTTTGGAACCATCACTACAGGAGAAGATGTCGTNGTAAAATTCGAATCCCAGTTCAATAAATAATAATTCAACCTTAAAATCAATAACTATGAAAACTTTCACTACATACCTAAGTATCGTATTAATGGCCCTTATGGCTATGCCAGCAATGGCTCAGACGCAACGTGATCTGGATAACTTCCGTTTCCGTGATCAAAGAGGTATTAATCAATTTGAAGCTCCAAAAGATACCGTAACCACATTTGATGGTGTACATGTAAGAGTTGGTGGTGCTTCCACTATCCAGTTCCAGACACTAAGCCAGGAAAACGATGGACCGATAGAACTGGTAGATCTTGGAAACAATTTTAACCTGGCAACAGCCAACCTGGATCTTGATGTGGCACTATACGACGGAGTAAGAATGCACTTGAGAACTTACCTTTCTTCTCAACACCACAACGAAGCCTATGTGAAAGGTGGTTATATACAGGTGGATAAACTTAATTTTATTAGCGAAGGATTTGCTGAAGATCTAATGGATCATTTAAGAATTAAGATTGGTCACATGGAAAATAACTATGGTGATGCCCACTTTAGAAGAACAGATAATGCCATGTCTACTTACAACCCTTTTGTTGGTAACTACATCATGGATGCATTTACTACTGAAGTTGGAGCAGAACTATATTACTTTGATGGTCCATGGTTAGGAATGGTTGGTATCACCAATGGTAAGCTTAATCAAAATGTATCTGATAAAGACCAAACCAGCCCTTCATTCCTTGCTAAATTAGGATTCGATAACCAGTTTTCTGAAAATGGAAGATTCAGACTTACAGGATCTGTATACCACAGTGCTCACAATGATGCCAGAGGAGTTTATCTTTACAGAGGTGACCGTGCCGGATCCAGATATTACGAAGTATTGAGTGATGTAGAAGGTGGTGGTGATGGTTTTAGAGGTGGTATGGTTGTACCGGATTTCAGAAATAAAATGACCTCTATCATGATCAACCCATTCGTGAAAGTTGGCGGACTTGAATTCTTCGGAATTTTTGAAACAACTTCAGGTAGAGATGGTGGCCAGTCTGATAACAGGACTTACAACCAGTATAGTGGAGAGCTTCTTTACAGATTTGGAAATAACAACGATTTTCATATAGGTGGACGTTACGGTATGGTAGACGGGGAACTTAGCAGCGGTGAGGACATCGATGTAAATAGATTTCAACTTGCAGCAGGATGGTTCATGACCAAGAATATTCTAATGAAACTGGAATATGTAACCCAGGACTACGACGGGTATCCAGTTACCGACATTCACCACGGAGGAAAGTTTGATGGCCTTATGGTAGAGGCGGCAATAAGCTTCTAATCCAGAATCAATGCTTNTAAGGGTAGCATAATTAGGCCATAAGGGACTAAATATGCTACCCTATTTTTAATAACCTCAAAATTTTCTGATCATGAAACGACTTTTAATNTGCATTGGATTTGTGCTGTTTGGATGGTCTAACCAGGCTCAGAACGATTTCGAAAANGAAACNATNCGGCTACTTCCAGAAAGTGAACTGATCATCTCGGGAAGTACGAACGTGAATAAGTTTCATTGTGAATTCGATATAGAACTGATATCAGATAGTAAACAGGTAAAATACCTTCATGAGNACGATCTTATAAAGTTTTCTGACCTGCAGCTAAATTTGCTTACCAAAGGGTTTGATTGCGGTAATAGAAAGATGAACTCAGATTTTCAGGATCTTTTAAANAGCGATTCGTATCCACAGATCGTGATCNATATTGTGCANGTTAGAGACTTAACTTCAGAAGAACCCGAAGCAGAAATTCNAGTAGAACTGGCTGGTCNAACCAANCATTACAAGTTGCCAGTTNNNATACATGAACAACGTTTTAAAGGAAAATTCAGAATGAATATTAGAGACTTTGGACTTGAGCCTCCTAAGAAAGCGATGGGTCTTATCATAGTCGACGAACATATTGAGGTAGCTTTCGATTTAAAGTTAGCACATTAGAATAGCTCTGAGATTTTCGTTAAATTATAATGCTGACAAAATTTACCAAAACATAAAAAAATGAATGATCTAAAAATTGTATCAGTCCAGGACGCTGTAAAGGAAGTAAGATCTAACCAGAGAGTGTTCCTGCAGGGAGCTGCTATGACACCAAATATATTAATAGACGCACTTTGTGAGAGATACCAGGACCTTAAGAATGTAGAAGTCATACAGATCCATACGGAGGGAACAGCTCTTTATACTCAAGCTCCCTACCAGGATTCGTTTAAGACCAATAGTTGTTTTGTGGGTGGAAACGTTAGAAAGGCAGTAAATTCAGATTATGGAGCTTATATTCCTATTTTTCTAAGTGAGATCCATGTGCTCTTCCGAAGAAATATTCTTCCCATTGATTTTGCTTTTATTCAGGTTTCACCTCCAGATAAGCATGGATATTGTTCTTTGGGAGTTTCCGTAGATATTACGCTACCTGCCATTCAAAATGCAAAGAAAGTGATCGCCCAGGTGAATCCTCATGTNCCNAGAACACATGGNGANGGGATTATNCATATAAGTCAGATTGATGCTGCTATCGAGGTAAACCAGCCNATTCATGCTGCACATCCAGCTGAACCTNCTGAAATTGAGAAACAGATAGGAAGACATGTGGCAGGTCTGGNAGAGGATGGCGCAACGCTACAAATGGGAATTGGAGGAATCCCGAATGTGGTGCTGAACAATCTAACCAATCATAAAAGACTGGGAATTCATACGGAGATGTTCTCAGATGGAATTCTACCACTTATCGAAAAGGGAGTCATCACTGGTGAAGAAAAAGAGATNAAAACCGGCAAACTGGTTACCTGTTTTGCGGTTGGTTCCCCGAAGTTATATGATTTCGTAGATGATAATCCACTGGTGCATTTTAAGGAAGCNGCTTACACCAATGATACNGCCATCATTAGAAGGAATCCAAAGGTGACCGCGATCAACTCGGCGATAGAAATTGACCTNACNGGCCAGGTTTGTGCAGATACCATTGGGAAAATACAATATTCTGGAGTGGGTGGACAAATGGANTTTATAAGAGGCGCTTCATTATCTCATGGAGGAAAAGCGATTTTTGCGATGCCCTCTGTAACCAGAAATGGAGTTTCCAAGATAGTTCCGTATCTAAAAGAAGGTGCCGGAGTGACCACCACCCGTGCTCATGTACATTACATTGCTACTGAATATGGAGTGGTTGATCTTTTCGGAAAAAATCTAAAACAACGAGCNGAGGCATTGATCTCGATAGCACATCCAGATCACCAGGATGAATTAGCAANACAGGCTTTTGAGCGGTTGAACGCCTAAANCTTAATTAATTTTTTATACTACCGNAAGCGGAACGAATTCATACTGAAAGCGTTCCGTTTCTTATTTTATATCTGTTTATAACTGAAGATCAATTACTTCAGAAATAATATTTCAGGGATAGAAGAGCTGTTTAATGACTGTGGTCATATTTTAGAAGAATGCCTGAGGCTATTTTTACACCATCATTAAAACTAGAAATCATGACTTTTTATCAAAAACAACTTTCAGAATTTACAAGAGATTTTTACGCAGGAGCATCTACAGGGATTATCGTTTCAAGTTGTCTTGGATCTATTGCAGCCATGCTTATACTAATGAATGGTCACGCACTGGCAGATATGATCCAGCTTGGAATGATCGTAGTGGCCTGTATGTGGTACAATGCTTCAGTCCTGGCACAGTTAAAAGCAAAATTCGTTTTTAATTCTTTAATTATTAGCATATTAATGAGTACTACCTTCATTCTTATCAATATCTTTCAGTAGATGCAGAAAGATGTAAAGGATCGTGAGGATATTCATAAACTGGTACTGGAATTTTACAGAAAAGTTCGAGAGAATGAGGAAATAGGTTACTTTTTCANTACGACCATCCAGNATTGGGATTCACACCTGGAAAAGATCACAGATTTTTGGGAAAGTAACCTCTTTTTTACCGGTAGTTTTCAAGGAAATCCTGCCATCGCCCATGTAAAAGTTGACAGGGCACATCAAAATACNATTACCGAATATCATTTTGGTATCTGGCTCAACCTTTGGTTCCAGACCATAGATGAGCTTTATAATGGAAAAATGGCCTCCCGCCTTAAAAATAATGCTCGCAAGATGTCTACACACCTATTCCTTAGGATCTACCAGGGCAGACATTTAAAAAATTAAATATCTAATTTTTATAGCTCAAAGGCTGGATTATTCAGTTCCTGCTGAGTCTATCGGCTTCATTCTTTCAAACACTTTATAAAATACTAAGCAAATTGAAGCAGATTCATCAAGAGATGACTTTAGAAGTTTTAACCGTGGTACACGAAAATAGGGATCTCCACATTCATCTCTGCGGAAAATCCGTGCCTTGAATGAAGCAATCTATCACAGATGCTCAAATTTTTCCCTACCACGAATATAATATGAAACTGTCTCTGAATTTCTCTGAATAGATCACGGGTAAATGGAACAGGAGTTTCAAACGGAATATCCCTGTTATCCTCATTTGGATATTTAATATCCCCATCTTTAATCTCAAGCAGTGTAAATTGAGAAGATTGTAAGAATTGAAGTTTGTCCAGAATATTGTTCTGTTCCTGCACTGCTAAGACTGCGGGATCTACTGGAAAAACCGTCTTTTCAGGTTTCTCATACGTACATCCTCCAGGTACGGCAATAATGTTGCACTTAATCTTTCGAACTACCTCATAGGCATGATCCCCAAGAATTGGATGGGCATGCTCATTCTGGCTTACTGCCCCAATAAAAATCAAGTCAATCTTCTTATCTATGAGTGCTTTTCTAATAGCACCTATAAGATTTTCTGAAGACAGAATAAGATCGAATTTATGCAATTTTGGTTTAGAATACTCGCCAAGAGAATCTACGGTGCTCTGTAGCGCATCGAGCGTGGAAACCAATTCCTTTTCCAGGCCTTTACTAGCAAATCTCTCAAAATTGAAATTATGAATATTCAGAATATGAAAATTCACTTCCTTATCATGAAGGAAATCTACCGCATATTTACCTGCATTGGTCGAGGTTTCTGAAAAATCGGTTAGTATTAGAACATTCATCTATCTTCACTTAATACAGCGAAATTAGGCGAAGTCCTTCTGCAAAAAAATGATGAAAATCAGTTCTTACAAATTTAATGAGCTCTTGATCATTTTACCATTTTTAATGCCTGTGAATCCAGTAATTTTATATTCCTACCCTCGATCTCAATAAGTCCTTCTTTTTTAAATTCTGAAAGAGTTCTTATTAAACTTTCCGGAGCCATTCCAGCGACTCCAGCCAGGTCTGCTCTTGAAATCCTGATACTTTTTAAGGGATGTTTTTCGATCCTTTCAGCAAATAGAAGAATAGTATTGGCTGTTTTCTTTCGAACTGAGCCATAGGCCATATCCATTAACTGGTTTTTTAGCTCAGATAGATTATTGTTCAAAACCTCAACAAGTTGCATCGTGATCTTTGGGTTTCCAGCCAGGATCTTTTGAAATTCATCTCTCGAAACCGTATACAACTGCGTCTCTTCCATAGCGGTGGCATAATCCTCATAAGATGACTGAGGATCATTTGCGTGATTTCCGAAAAAATCATCTTCCTTATACAGCTCGGTGATCAACTCTTTTCCCTGGTTATCCAGGCGATGAGCCTTTACAATCCCGCGTTTAACGAGATAGAAATAATTCGCGTGTTTATCTTTCTCATAAATGGTTTCTCCCTTTTTAAAATACTGGAGTTCCTGTTTTGAGAATAGTTCCCTGAGATCGTTCAGGTCCTTCAGCTTCTCCTCATCCTCAGGCGTTTCCTCTTTGATATAAGATTTTAGAATTGCCACTTTTGCGAGCCTGCTTTCAATAGCACTTAACAACTCTTCTTCTTCAAAAGGTTTGGTCAAATAATCATCGGCGCCCAGGTCCATTCCCTTGCGAATATCCTTATGTTCTGTTTTTGCTGAAAGAAATATGAATGGAATGTTTAAAGTTGAAGGATTTTTGCTGAGAGCTTCTAAAACTCCATAACCGTCAATCTCTGGCATCATGATATCGCAAATGATTATATCGGGAACTTCCTTCTTAGCGGTCTCGATTCCAAGTTTTCCATTAGACGCGGTGATCACATCGTAATTGGAAAGTTCTAGCAATTCTGCCGTATTTTCCCGCACTGTGACATCATCCTCTATTAGCAACAATTTTTTCATAAGTCGGCTTAAAATTTTATCAGGTTAGGACTTATCCATAGGAACTTCTATGGTAAAAGTGGTTCCTTTATTTTCTTCGCTTTCAAACTGGATCGTTCCTCCCAGGTTTTCAAGATGAGTTTTCGCAATGTTCAATCCAATTCCTGTTCCCTGGTCCAGCAAAGCATTTTCTGCTCTAAAATATCGCTCAAAAATATGTTTTTGATCTTTCTTCGGAATCCCTCTCCCCTGATCTTTAATTTTGAAAACGATTAGATCATCATGGAAATCTACCATGAATTGAATGGAAGTATTTTCAGGAGAATATTTGATCGCGTTGCCTAATAAATTGGAAAGAATCAATTCAAGGATCTTTTCATCCATAAAAAGCTCTACATCTTCGATATCTTTTGGGTAAGAGATCTCCTGACCATCCTTGAGGGTAATATTTGCATTGTAAATGACTTCGTTAATAAGTCGCTTTAGCCTGAATTTTGAAAATTTGTACTGTCCTCTTCCGCTGTCCAGACGTTCAATGGAAAGGAAATCATTCAGAATATTATTGAGGTAATGAACCTTATTCCTAATGGTCACGAGATGCTTCTCGCGCTTAGGCTGTTGTTCTTCTTTGGTATATTTTTCAGCAAGAGTAGCAGAAGTGAGGATTCCGCTCAATGGAGTTTTAAATTCGTGAGATACCAGTGAAAGGAACTTGGTTTNTAGTTCATTAAGCTCTTTTTCTTTCTGAAGAGCATTTTTGATCTTTTCTTCAGCTTCTTTTCTACGATTGATCTCTTCGCCAAGTTCGACGTTCAGGTTTTTAAGATCTTCTACACTTTCACTTAGTTCCCGGGTTCTAAGTTCAATTTTCTCTTCCAGCTCAGTATTTAGCTCTCTAATTTGCCTTTGGGTCTCCTTGCGGATCGTGATATCGATGATTAGCGACATCACATACTTTTCACCCTCGATCTCAAATGGATTAAGACCTGCTTCCACAGGAAATAGTGAACCATCCTTTCTTACACCATAAAGATCACGGCCATGACCCATCTGGCGTTTTTCACTATTATCAATAAACTGATCTACGTGTTTATGATGCACATGATGGTAGTCTTTGGGTACCAGACGATCAAGATGTTGACTCAATAATTCCCCTTGCTCATAACCGAACATTTCTTCAGCAGCAAGATTAGCTGCAACTACGATCTGCCTAGAGTCGACTACAATGATACCTTCAGAAGCTGCCTGGAACAGTAAATTAAGAATGTTCTTATTATCGAAAAAGTTTTCCTGCAAAGTGGGTTTCATTTTAGATCACTAAGTTAAAATCTTTTTTATGATCCCCCATAAACTTGAGGCCTTATTCGTCTAGACCTGGAGTATGATCCTGATATCCATCCTTGAATGTTTTGCTGGTTTTATAATCATCGGTAAGGACTTTATAAACTGTAATGAGAAACAGCGCCTGGCCTGCGATCATGAGGTAAAAAACCGGTGCGAAACCAGTTCCTATAGAAGCCAGTATGGTGAGAAGCAATAGCATCACACTGGTAATGATCAAAAAAGTTATTCCTGTAATTTTCATTGTTTTCTATTTAATTTACAGAAAATTAGAAGGAACGATTCATAATCTTTAACTAAAATAATTGAAGATAGATCAATATTTTCATGATTTCTGTCATATTTTTTCACGTATGTATCTTTTAGCTTTACGTATCGACCAAAAATTGTGATATTATGCTCAACCAGATACACTATGTGAAAATTCCTGAAAGTCCCGCACTGAGCAACTTTACGAACCGGAAATTAGATCTGCTTCGTCGAAGATATGATACCATACAGAATTTGCATGTTCATTTTAAGCTAGAAAATACCAGGCAGGGAAATGCTAAAGTTTGCGCGATAGAATGCACAACTCCGGGCTTCAGGATTCATGCCAGCGCTACCAGGGAATATTTTGAACACGCATTAAAGACGGCTATGAACGAGTTGATAAAACAGCTTGAAAAGAGAAAAGCCGTATTACAGATTGTCTAATTAAAAGCTAAGTATCATGAAAACTATATTCGTACCCGTAGACTTTTCAAAATATTCTGAAAACGCACTCGAAGTGGCCGCCGACTTGGCGAAAAAACATGGTTCCCGGATCATTCTTGCACATATGCTTGAAATAGCTAACTCCTACCTCACCAAGGATCAACAGCAGGAAGTATTTAACGTGATGTATTATATAAAGATCGCAGACCAGCATTTCAAAGAACTTCGGAAGAAGGAATACCTTAAAGGGATTGAAGTAGTGGAAGTGATGAAGCCCTATCGAATTTTCTCTGAAATTAATACCATCGCTGCGGAACATGATAGCGATTTAATCGTAATGGGATCTCATGGAGCGACGGGTATAAAAGAGGTTTTTATCGGTTCCAATACCGAAAAAGTGGTGCGTACAGCAGATATTCCCGTACTCGTTATCAAGGAGAGAAGTCCAGACTTCCATATTGATAAAGCGGTGTTCGTAACCGATTTTGATGATAGCAACCAGGATACTTTTAAAAGGGCCAGGAAGTTCTTTAGTTATTTTGACGTTGAGCCTAAGTTGCTATATATTAATATTCCTGAAAAATTTATGAGCACAGCCGAAATAAGACGTAACGCACATAATTTTATGAGTACTGCAGGTATTGATCCTTCAGACTTCGACAAGCACGTAGTATTTTATGCTGATTATACCGCTGAAAGAGGTGTCTTCAATTATTGTGAAGAAGCGAAAATTGATGCTATCGCTATTTCAACGCATGGTAGAAAAGGTTTGGGGCATTTCTTCTATGGCAGTGTAGGAGAAGATGTTGCAAATCATGCTGATGTTCCAGTCATCACCTTTAAGATCTGAAAAATGAAGAAGGGAGCTACAAGTTATTGGCTCCCTTTTTTATTCTGAAACTAGAATATACTAGAAAGAATTCAGTGCTATGTTCACCATATCGCTGAGTTTTTGCTCTCTCATTTCTGCGGAAATTTCTTCAGTAGTTACCAGTGAATCAGAAATGGTTAAAATGGATAATGCTTTCACTCCAAATTTGGCAGCCAGCGTGTATATTGCCGCAGTTTCCATTTCAGCACAAAGCACTCCATAATTAGCCCATTGTTTAAAATAATCAGGGTTCTCATCATAAAAGAAGTCAGATGAGAGAACGTTACCGGCATGAAATGGAATAGTGCTTTTTCCCGCGAAATTTATAGCTTTTAGTAGAAGGTCGATACTGGCGGTTGGAGCAAAGTCGGCACTACCAAATACAGCTCTGTTCAAGGAAGAATTTGTAGAAGCCGACATGGCGATCACAATATCCATCAATTTTAGCTCTGGCTGGAAAGCACCGGCGCTACCAACCCGGATAAGGTTTTGAACTTTATAGGTCTCCAGCAATTCCTGACAATAAATGAGCGTAGATGGAATACCCATTCCCGTTCCCTGTACCGACACCCTTTTTCCCCGGTAAGTTCCTGTAAAGCCCAGCATCCCCCGAATATTATTATAGCAAAAACTATCTTCGAGAAAGGTTTCAGCGATCCACTTTGCCCGTAAAGGATCCCCGGGAAGTAAGACCGTTTCGGCTATATCACCTTTTTTCGCTTCTAAATGTATACTCATGTTGTTTGTATTGCTTTAGTTTTTGATGTGATTCAGAGATCGATCAATTCCTCTTTTTAGTAAACTATGGTATAAAACTGTCGAATAGTGGAATAAAAGTATCGCTTAATATCTATACTGTCATTGAAAATAATTTCGCATCAGGTTTTTTCCTGATTAACCTGAGATCAAAAGCCATACATACATTTCTAACGAATGGCCTTCCTTTATCGGTGACAATGATATAATTTGAATCTCTTTCTATGAGTCCGTCATCTGCCATCTCCTGTAAACTAATAAGCACGTCGGGTAATTCCTGGAAAGTTTGATCTGCCGTATACCAGGAAGTTTTCAGCTTACACATTATATTGAGAACATGTTTTCTAATAACCAGATCTTCTTCGTTTAAAATATGTCCTCTTAATAAAGGGAGCATCCCATTATTCACCAGATTTTGATATTCTTCCACACCCTTCACATTCTGGGCGAAACCATACCAGCTATCACTAATCGCAGAAACACCAAGCCCTAACATAGCCTGAGTTTTCGAAGCCGTGTAGCCCATAAAATTTCTATGCAGCGTTTTATTATCTAGTGCCATACTGAGAGTATCAGATTTGAGGGCGAAGTGATCCATCCCAATTTCTACATAACCGGCATTTAATAACATTTGTTTACCAGTTTCATACTGCACGCGTTTTTCAGCCGCTGTTGGAAGATCCTTCTCGTTAAAACCTCTCTGCCCGCTACCTTTGATCCATGGAACATGGGCGTAACTATAAAATGCGATCCTGTCAGGCATAAGATCAAGGGTACGTTGCATGGTATAAATGATATCGTTTCTGGTCTGAAATGGCAATCCAAAGATAATATCATGACCTACTGAAGTAAAACCAGCTTCCCTTGCATTTTGCGTTGCAAGTAGGACATTTTCATACGACTGAACTCTATGAATAGCTTTCTGTACTTCTGGGTTATAATCCTGAACTCCATAGCTTACCCGGGTAAATCCAAACTTTGCAAACAGCTCGAGATGTTCCCTACTGGTATTATTGGGATGCCCTTCAAAACTAAATTCGGAAGCTTTAGATCTTTCAGCGCGCTTAAATATTCCTTCCAGTAGATAGCCCAGGTTTTTAGCAGAAAAGAAAGTGGGAGTTCCTCCTCCCAGGTGCAGTTCCCTGATGACCGGTTTTTCCGGAAATAAAGTACAGTACATCTCCCATTCTTTTAGAACCGAATTGATATAGGGAACCTCCATTCCATGGTTTTTTGTAATTCTTTTGTTACAACCACAAAAAGTGCAAAGACTTTCACAGAATGGCAGATGTATGTAAAGACTTATACCTTCAGAAGAATTTGATTCTCTAAAACTTTGAAGTAGCGATGATTTCCAGGCACTTTCTGAAAAGCTGTCCTGATCCCAGTAAGGAACGGTTGGATAGCTGGTATACCTTGGACCCTGGATATTATACTTTTGAACTAAGGCTGAATGAGTCATAGTAAAATTTTGAATTCAAAACTATGAACAGGTTCAAAAAGGAAATATGACAACCGTCAGCTAAGAGGAAATCTTCTCTTCTGAAGTAACTTCAGAATCAATGAAAAATCGAGTCGTCATAGTAAAAAAGGTTTAGCAACTAAAGTGTTGAAATATAATAGGATACGAAAAGTTCTATAGCACTAAAATGCTTGTAGTTCTAAAATAGAATAGCACCTAATACTAAAAATCCTGCACGATTATATGCAGGATTTAAAACTTTAATATATCTGAACTTGACTATTTGGCCTGAATCAACTGATAAGCTTCTCTAACCTGGCCTTTGATCATTTCCGGCATCTGGATTTGATCCAGTTTTTCGAATTGCTCAAGATCAAGGTCGGGACCTACCAGATATTGATACTTACGATCTTCGTTTACTATTATAGACACAATAGCAAAATGATCTCTTTGTGTAGTGTTTATGGCTACCTGATTTGGAATTACTTCGAAATCTATATGAAAGTTTTGAAGGTTTTCATCGATCTCTGTTTTATCCATATTAAGATAAAGATCGTCCAGGATCTTCTGGCCACTATTATATTCAACTATTTCGCCATTATCATTTTTTAATTTCATATTCTCCATTTCTTCTAAGTTTATGAAAGCTAAGATATCATCACTTTCAGATTTTTTTCAAAAATAAAAACCAAAACCCTGGTAAAATAATCTAAAAGTTGAGTGTAAACTACCAAAATCGAGTCCCGGAACTCTATGATAAAAAAAGCCCTGCATCTCTGCAAGGCTTCCGTTTTTGAGTGGTCCCACTTGGGCTCGAACCAAGGACCACCTGATTATGAGTCAGGTGCTCTAACCAACTGAGCTATGGGACCTGATACGTATTCGTATCGCGAGCGCAAATTTAGATAATTGCCTCTTACGCACCAAACAAATTAATTCTATTTTTCCTGACAAAGCTCAACCAGGACTCCGTTACCATCTTTAGGATGCATAAATGCTACTATTTTATTATCGGCGCCCTGTTTTGGGATTTCATTTAGCAACCTGAAACCTTCAGATTCTAAACGATTTATCTCCTTTTCAATATCGTCTACCAGAAAGGCCATGTGATGTATACCCTCTCCTCGTTTCTCCAGAAATTTCGCAATCGGGCTATCATCCCTGGTCGCCGCAAGCAATTCTATCTTACTATCACCAATCTTAAAAAAAGAAGTATTTACACCTTCCCCATCTACTTCTTCGGTTTTGTAATGCTCCGCTCCTAAAATCGCTTTGTAGGTTCGGTTAGCAGCTTCCAGATCTTTTACAGCAATACCTATATGTT
>FUFK010038298.1_pt1 | contig 28684 bp, 30 predicted proteins | sample 1021851 | NCBI WGS metagenome assembly FUFK01 (sample SAMEA51879418, study PRJEB19060) | metagenome
TTTTTCGTCGCCGCCTGACCCCCTTTTCGGAGATATTCACATGTTCAATTCGCAACGTCCCCGCACCGAAGACCTCCCCACCAGCCGGCAGTTGCTCAAGGCGACCGCTACCGCCGCCGTGGTCGCCGGTGCATTGCTCGTCACTATCGTGCTCCCGTCCGAATATGCGATCGACCCGACCGGCATCGGTCGCGCGCTGGGGCTGACCCAGATGGGGGAGATCAAGGCGCAACTTGCCGAGGAGGCCGCCGCCGATGCCGCGATGGACAAGTCGGCCGCCGTCGCGGCTGCGACGACAGCCGCTGCGGGCGGCACCCAGAGCACCCCGGTTGCGACGTCCTCCACCGTCGCGCCGACGGCCGGGCGCAGCGACACGACGACGCTGACGCTTGCGCCGGGCCAGGGCGCCGAGGTCAAGGTCACTGCCAAGAAAGGCGTCAGCATCGCGTTCAGTTGGAGTGTCGCGGGCGGTGTCGTGAACTACGACACTCACGCCGATGCACCCGGGATCGACTATCACGGTTATGGCAAGGGCAAGCAGTCGGCTGGCGAACAAGGCGCGCTGGTTGCCGCGTTCGACGGCAAGCATGGCTGGTTCTGGCGCAACCGGGGCGATGCGCCCGTCACCGTGACCCTCAAGACCCAGGGCGAATATGATGAAGTCCGTCGGGTCGTCTGAGGCGCAGCCGCCAGTCGCGACCCAAGGTTCGGCGGGGGTGATCCTCGCCGAACCAAAGGGCGCGTATTTCTACATGGACGCGATGCGCACGATATTCGCGCTCGTCGTCGCGTTCGGCCATGTCTGGGCGCTTCTGATCCGGGACTATCAGCCGACCGCGAATCTGGCGGTGCAGGCCACCTATTTCACGGCGGGCTTTGGGCATCAGGCGGTGATCCTGTTCTTCGTGCTGAGCGGCTTCTGGATTTCGCGCAGCGTCGTGCGCAGCGCAGCGCGCGGCTGGTCGTGGCGCGGATATCTTGTCGACCGATTGACCCGGCTCCTGCCGGTCCTGATCGCCACGCTGGCCATCGGCGGAATGCTCGATGCCATCGCGCTTTATTGGTTGCGCTCGCCGACGCATCTTGGGCTGACCGACACCTATGTGCTGCGCACCACCGTGGCGGCAAATCTCTCCTGGGAAGTGCTGCTCGGCAACCTCGCCTTCCTCCAGATCCTGATCAAGCCGTTCGGCACCAATGGACCGCTGTGGAGCCTGTCCTACGAGTTCTGGTTCTACATCTGGTTTCCCGCGCTGTGGCTGGCATTTCGCCATCGCCGACCGTCGCTTGCGCTCATCACGCTCGCGTTCGGCTGGTTCGTGCCGACGCTGGCACTCGCGTTTCTGAGCTGGCTTTGCGGAGCTGCGGTCTATGGCATCGCTGAGTGGCTCTCAGAACGTCAGCCATTGTCGCGCAGTAATCAGCCATTGTCGCGCAGTAAGGCGTGGGCGCTGCTGGCATTGACCGGGGCAGTTCTCGTAACGGCGCTGGTGCTGACGCGCTTCGGCGCCGACACGTGGAAGGACCCGGCACTGGCGGTCGCCTTTTCCGCCTTCCTGCTCAGCATGATCGTCGTGAACCCCGGCACGATTACGACGTTTCGCCCGCTGGCGATCTATGGCGCGCGGGCAAGTTTCTCGTTTTACGCCACCCATTTTCCAGTGATGGCCTTTGCCGCCGCCCTTGCGATCGACAGCCAGCGCCTGCCGCCCGACGGCCATGGCGTCACGCTGGTGATTCTGACGCTGCTCGCTTCCCTGGCATTCGCCTGGCTGTTCGCCGCGCAAACCGAGGGACGCACCGATACGCTGCGCCGTTTCTTTCAACGCAAGCATGACGATCTGGCGCACCCGCGCCGAAAGGAGGAATGATGTTCGCAATCCTCGCCAACCGCACCTACCGCCACCTGTTCCTCGCGCAGATCATCGCGCTGATCGGCACCGGACTTGCGACCGTGGCACTCGGTCTGCTTGCCTATGACATTGCCGGCGCAAATGGCGGCGCGGTGCTGGGTACGGCGATGGCGATCAAGATGGTCGCCTATATCGGCGTGGCGCCAGTCGTCGGCGCCTATGCCAACCGCCTGCCGCGCCGTGCCTTCCTGGTCGCGATGGACCTGATCCGGCTGGTGGTGGCGCTCGCACTACCGTTCGTCGATCAGGTGTGGCAGGTCTATGTGCTGATCTTCGTGCTGCAATCGGCATCGGCCGGATTCACACCGACCTTTCAGGCGACCATTCCCGACATCTTGCCCGACGAGCAGGAATATACCCGCGCCCTGTCGCTGTCTCGGCTCGCCTATGACATGGAAAGCCTGACCAGCCCGATGCTGGCGGCGGCGCTGCTCACGATCATGAACTTTCATTGGCTGTTTGCGGGCACCGCCGTCGGGTTCGCCTGCTCGGCGCTGCTAGTGGTCAGCGTCGTCCTGCCGCGTATCACGGCGGTGCCGGCCAAGGGCGGCATCTACGACAAGACCACGCGCGGTGCCCGGATCTATCTCGGAACCCCGCGTCTGCGCGGCCTGCTTGCGGTAACGCTGGCCGCCGCCGCCGCAAGCGCGATGGTGATCGTCAACACCGCCGTGCTGGTCCGCGCCGGGCTGGGCTTCGGCCAGAGCGAGGTCGCGATCACGCTGGCGGCGTTCGGCGGCGGATCGATGCTGGCGGCGCTGCTGCTACCGCGCGTGCTAGACCGGGTGGCTGACCGCACGGTGATGCTCGCCGCATCTGCCGTCCTGACGCTGGCGCTCGGCGCGCTTGCCGCGACATGGCAGTTCAATGCGCAGCCCGGCTATTGGTATGGGCTGCTCGCGGGATGGCTGGTGCTCGGCATTGCTTATTCCGCCAGCGTCACGCCGGGCGGGCGGCTGCTGCGCCGCTCGTCCAACGCTGACGATCGTCCGGCGCTGTTCGCCGCACAGTTCGCGCTCAGCCATGTTTGCTGGTTGCTCGCCTACCCGCTCGCCGGACAGATCGGCGCGGGCTGGGGAATGGGTGCCGCGTTCCTTGCCGCCGCGGTGCTCGCGCTGGCGGGGACTTTGCTCGCGCTTGTCATCTGGCCGGTCAACGATCCCGAGGTCATCGAGCATCGCCACGACGATCTTCCGCCCGATCACCCGCATCTGCGCCAGGCGCATGGCGAGGGCGTCGGGCATATTTTCGTGCTCGACGATCTGCATTCACGATGGCCGCGCTGACCACGAAGCGAATCATTGCAATTGCGAATCGTTAGCTTAATCAGGGCTATATCGATAAAGGGGGAATGTGATGCAGCTGCGCTTGACGGGACTCACGATGGCGGCGCTTGGGTCAGGGGGCTTCGTGGCCCCACAGGCAGCGGCGCAAACCATCGACCTGACATTCACCCTCCCGCGCCTTACCGTCGCCGAATATCATCGCCCTTACGTCGCAGTCTGGCTCGAAAAAGAGGGTGCGCCGTCGCGTACGCTCAGCGTCCTCTACGATGTCGACAAGCGCAACAATGCCGGTGCCAAATGGCTGCGCGATATCCGGCTCTGGTGGCGTGCAGCGGGCCGAACCCAGAAGATGCCCGCCGACGGGATCAGCGGCGCGACGCGCCCGGCCGGCACGCACAAGCTCAGCTTCTCCGCTGGTCGCGGCGGAATGGCCGCGCTCGCACCGGGCAAGTATGTGCTCGTGGTCGAGGCGGCACGTGAGGCTGGTGGCCGCGAAGCGGTCCGCCTGCCGTTCAGCTGGTCGGGCAATCGCGCAACCGCGTCGGCGAGCGGCAAATTCGAACTGGGCGCGGTCGCGATGACCGCGCGGCGTTGAAGAGGCGAAACCATGAAATTCTTCCGCAAGCCCGCCACCACCTTCTTCGCCCTGTGCGCGATGCTCGCCTCGGTTCCAGCGCAGGCGGCGCCGCGTTCCTGGATGCTGCCGTCCGAAACGATGTTCACGGGCAGCGGCGACGAGTGGCTGACGGTCGATGCCGCGCTATCGACCGATCTCTATTATTACGATCATGCCGCGCAGAATTGGGACCCGGTCGCACTCGCGCCCGATGGCAGCGCGGTCGCAGTCGAGAATCGCGCCAAGGGGCGTCTGCGGCAAGTGTTCGACCTGCACATCACCCAGCGCGGCACCTATAAGCTCTCGATCGTCACCGAGTCAGTGAGCGGTAGCTTCCTGCTCGACGGCGAGCGCAAGATGCTGCCGCGCGGCACGACGCCCACGACCCTGGCGCAGGCAGTCCCTGCCGGTGCTACCGAGGTATGGAGCGCGGTCAACATCAGCCGCATCGAGACCTTCGCGACCGCGGGCGAGCCCACGACCGCCGTGTTCAAGCCGACCGGCAAGGGCCTTGAGATGGTGCCGGTGACCCACCCGACCGAGCTGCTCGCGGGCAAGGCGGCGACCTTCCAGTTCCTGCTGGATGGGAAGCCCGCTGCCGATCTCACAGTGAGCGCAGTCAATGGCGGCGTGCGCTATCGCGACGGCATCCAGCAGCTCAGCCTCAAGACCGACGCGCAGGGTAAGGTGACCATTACCTGGCCAGAGGCCGGCATGTGGTGGGTGAGCGTGTCCAGCGGCGGTTCGCGCGGCGGAGGCAACCCCGCTGTACCAGGGGAGGCGGCAGCGCCACAGGCTGGTGCATCCTCGACCGAAGGCCCGCGCCGCGTGATCGCGCCACCCCAGCCACGCGCATCCTACGCAATGACGGTCGAGGTGCTGCCGTCCTGATCAGCCGACCGCGCCGATGAGGTGAAGCGTGATCCCGGCGGCGGCCGACGCGAGCAGCGTCGCGATCACGCCTAGCCGCAGAACGAACACAGCAAGCACGGCGACTGCGGCAAGCAGGAGCGCCCACCAATTGATGCTGGCAAGAACTGGCGCATCGAAATGGAGCGGTCCAGTCTGCACCGCCACCGTGGACTGAAACAGCGTGTGCAGCGCGAACCAGATAGCGAGGTTGAGCACGACGCCTACGACCGCTGCGGTGATTGCTGAGAGGGCGCCCGATACGGCGGCATTGCCACGCAATCGCTCGATGAACGGGGCACCGAGAAAAATCCACAGGAAGCACGGCGTGAACGTCACCCAGGTCGCAAGCAGCCCACCGAGTGTCGCTGCCAGCAGCGGGTCGAGCCCGCTCGCGTCGCGATAAGCGCCGAGGAAGCCGACGAATTGGAGTACCATGATTAGCGGCCCGGGTGTCGTCTCAGCCATGCCAAGGCCGTCCAGCATCTCAGCAGGTGCGAGCCATTGATAATTTTCCACCGCCTGCTGCGCGACATAGGCAAGCACGGCATAGGCGCCGCCGAACGTCACCATCGCCATCGTCGAGAAAAAGGTGGCGATGCGGCTAAACACGTGATCCGGACCTAGCCCGATCAGGAGCGCGACAACGGGCACCAGCCACAGGGCAAGCCAAAGCAGCGTAGTGCGCAGCGTCTCGCGCCAGTTCGGCCGCGCGTGCTCGGGCAGCTCCTCGCCAAGCAGCGTATCGGCGTCGTTGACGATCGGTCCTTTGCCCGAGCCATGTCCGCCACCGCCCCGGAAGGCAGGATGACCCGCTCTACCAGCCCACCAGCCAATCAGGCCAGCACTCAGCACGATCGCGGGAAACGGCACGCCGAAAAAGAAGATCAGGACAAACGCCGCCGAAGCCAGCAGCCGCGCCGCGTTGGAACGCAACGCCCGGCTGCCGATCCGCATGACCGCTTCCAGCACGACCGCCAGCACCGCCGACTTGAGGCCGAAGAACAGCGCCGATACGATCCCGAGCCTGCCGTACAGGACATAAATCCAGCTCAAGGCCATAATCGAAACGGCGCCGGGCAACACGAACAATACACCGGCGACGATGCCACCCTTCGCGCGATGCATCAGCCAGCCGATATAGGTGGCGAGCTGCTGCGCCTCCGGCCCCGGCAGAAGCATGCAGTAGTTGAGCGCGTGCAGAAAGCGCTGCTCGCCGATCCAACGCTTCTCCTCGACTAGGATGCGGTGCATCACCGCAATCTGACCGGCCGGCCCGCCGAACGAGAGCATCGCGACGCGCAACCAAACCCAGAATGCCTCGCCGAGTGTCACAGGTGCCGGTCGCACGGCGACCGCGGCATCCGCCGCTACCGCACTCATGCCTTCACCTCGCGTGGCTTGTGCGAGGTCCAGTCGTGCGTCTCGTCGCGCGCATCCCGACACCAACGATAGAGCGCATCATAAACGGGCATACCGGCTTCGAGCTGATCGAGATCGTCGGCGTAAATTCGCGACAAGCCGAGGGAGACGGCAAGCAGCCCGGCCGCCTCGGGCACCAGATCAGGGCGGCCAGTATCGGCGCCGCGCACGATGGAAGCGAGATAATCGATGGCGGGGAACGCGCCGAGTCCGAACTCCTCGACCATCACGTCGAACGTGCATCGCTCGCCACGGTGGCTCCAGAACACCGCTTCATCGGCGACATCGAAAGGTGCCGCATCGAGCTCGTTCGCGGTCCGGATCACGTCGGGCGCCGGCACATAGAGAATGCGCGCACGCGGATCGACAAATCGCCGGATCAGCCAGGGGCACGCGACCCGGTCTACCTTAGGCCGCGCGCGCGTGACCCAGAGCGTACAGCCCTGCGCATCCCGGCGCGGCAGCTTCCGGGACGGCAGCAAAGGCAGGCCCGCCCCCTCCCAACCGGCAAAGCCGCCCTCCAGTGCCTCTGCATTCACGCCCTCGGTTCTGAGCCAGGCAGCGACGCCATGAGCAGCGGATTTTCCGTCCTCATCAACGACGACGACGGTAGAGGCTGCGACCGACATCGCCCATTGTTCGACGCTGCCAGCATCCAATCGGACGCCGCTAGGAATAAGGTACGAACCTTCGCCGGTTCGCACGTCGATAATCGTGGGTGCACCAGAGGTGCCGATAAGTCGGACGAGCTTATCCGGAGCGATACTATTCAATGAGGGCATGGTGCGTCCTTTGACAACCAGATCAGGACGCGATGCTTCGGCTGTCGCCTCGTGGGGAGACCGCCGCCCCCATGACTTATCTAAAGCACCAGTTCGGATGGGCTGTCAACGAAACCGGCCAAACGACAGCGGCTGGCTTTAGGAAAGGGACTTGTTCGCCGAATCACCGCTATTGGGGCCACAAAACGGATCCGCTCTACGTTGGCGAGTTGGGCTTACTTAGCGCGCCGAGACAAAATGGCCGGCGGGCACTCTTGCTTCCCATCCGCCGCCTACAATCGAGCGACGACCTGCGCATCGATTCCCCGCTCATAGGGCCTCACTGCACCACAGGCTATGAGACATAGATGGCTGTCGCAGCCGGCGTCGCCTCGACTTCGATATCAGTGGGGCTGCCGGTGGGGCTGATATAACAAACAGTCCTTAAGCGACTGATTAAACGCTGCTATTTTGGCAGCGATGGCGGAGACGGAGGGATTCGAACCCTCGGTACGGTTCCCCGTACGACGCTTTAGCAAAGCGTTGGTTTCAGCCACTCACCCACGTCTCCGGATGCCTGTAGCGAGCGGGCGCTATAGCGAGCGTCTGGCGCGCGATCAATGGGCGGATTTGCGGCGGCTGGGCGTGAAATCGACTCGGGTCATCGCCGGTTCATTGCCGTGCCGCCATCGCCCGGACTATGTGCGATGCTGCGGAGGGATTTTATGCAACGGTTGATGCGGTGGATCGGAATGGCGTTGGCAGTGCCCGCACTGGCGATGGCGCCCGTGCAGGCGCAGACCATCCAGAAGGTCGATCCCGATACTGCCATCGACGCCGATCTCGACCGGCCGCAGACCACGATCCCCGCGCAGCCGACCCAGCCGGCGCAGCAGGACGAACGGGTTGATCCCGGCGCCCCCTATGAAGCGCCCCCCGCCGACGGGCAGCAGCCCGCAACTCCAGTGGAACAGGCTCCAGCGCAGGCGGGCACCCAAGCCGGCGGCCTCACCAAACCCGAAGCGCCGGCGACGTTCGACCGCGTCCGGCTCGTATCGGCGGCCGAGGGCGTGTTCGGCAAGGGCGCGACCGGGCTGGCGGCGCTGATCGAGGACATATTGAAGGATCAGGGCGAGCCCAACGCCTATATCGCCGGGTCGGAGGGTTCGGGCGCGGTCGTCGTCGGGCTGCGCTATGGCTCCGGCAAGATGATCCACGCGGTCGAGGGCGAGCGCGACGTCTATTGGACCGGCCCCTCGGTCGGTTTCGACATCGGGGGCGACGCTAACAAGGTGTTCGTGCTGGTCTATAATCTCTACGACAGCCAGGAGCTCTACAAGCGCTTCCCGGCGGGCGAGGGGCGGCTCTATTTCGTCGGCGGCTTCTCCGCCACCTATCTGCGCCGCGGCGATGTGGTGCTGATCCCGGTGCGGCTGGGCGTCGGCTGGCGCGCGGGTGCCAATGTCGGGTACATGAAGTTCAGCGAGAAGCGCCGCTGGTTGCCGTTCTGACCGGCCTTCTATTCTGCGCTGTGCCCCGCTAGGCGGGGCGGATGCCAGTATCCCAAGCCGATATCGATCTCGCCCAGCGCCTTGCCGACGCGGCGGGCGCAGCGATACGCCCCTATTTCCGCGCCGACCATGGCCTCGAGACCAAGGACGATGCCTCGCCCGTCACGCTCGCCGACACGGCGGCAGAGGCGGCGATGCGGCGCTTGATCATCGCCGAGCGCCCGATGGACGGCATCATCGGGGAGGAAGAGGAAGCGCGCGCCGGATCGAGCGGGCGGACCTGGGTGCTCGACCCGATCGATGGCACGCGCAGCTTCATCGTCGGGCGGCCGATCTTCGGCACGCTGATCGCGCTGCTGGAGGATGGCTGGCCGGTGCTGGGCATCATCGACCAGCCGATCATTGGTGAGCGCTGGCTGGGCGTGACCGGGCGACCGACCCTGTTCAACGGCAAGCCGGCCGAATCGCGCAGGTGCCGCGAGCTGTCACAGGCGCTGCTCGCCACCACCTCCCCGGCGTTGTTCACCGACGGCCAGCTTCATGCGTTCGAGCATGTCGACGCGGCGGTGCTGAGCACAGTGCTGGGCGGCGACTGCTATAATTACGGCCTGGTCGCGTCGGGGCATCTCGACCTGGTGATCGAGGCGGGGCTGAAGCTGCACGATTTCGCGGCGCTGGTGCCGGTGGTCGAGGGCGCGGGCGGGCGCATGTGCGACTGGCAGGGCGATCCGCTCCACGCCGGCAGCACCGGCGAAGTTATCGCGGCCGGCGATCCGGCGCGAATCGAGGAAATTGTCGAGGCGCTGGCCTGTCGGGGGCATTGAGATGTTCCGCCTGCACCGCGGCTACGCGCTGGCCGCGGTGATCCTCTTCGCGATCGAGGTGGTGATCGCGCTCTATGTCCGGGACCGATTCGTGCGGCCGCATCTGGGCGACACGCTTGCGGTGCTGCTGGTCTATTGCGGACTGCGCGCGACCACCCGCATTGGGGTTGTCCCGTCAGCGGCGGCAGCGTTCGCGGTCGCAGCGCTGGTCGAATTGGGGCAATGGATCGGCGTTCTTGACCTGCTTGGCTGGCGCGACAGCCCGCTGGCGCGCACGCTGCTCGGCACCGGATTCGACTGGATAGATTTCCTTGCCTACGCCGCCGGGGCGGGTGTCGCCGTGGTAGCCGAACGCCTCCTCCGGCGTCGTTGATAGATCGACAGGCGCGGAACGGTGCGAATCGAGGAAATCATCGAGACACTTACCCATCATCGGCATTGAAAAGGGCGCGAATGGCTTCGGACATCTACTGGATCGACTCGACCAAACCCCGTCTCGCCATCATGGCGCGACCGCGTGCGGGCGATTGGCTGGAGGATGAAATTGCGCATTGGCGCAGCGCCGGAATCGCCACGGTCGTTAGCCTGTTGGAGCGTCACGAGATCGACGAGCTTGGCCTGAAAGACGAACCCCTAGTTTGCGCGACAGCCGGCATCCGGTTTCTATCGCTCCCGATCGCCGATCGTGGACTCCCGAGCGATTCCAGAGCCTTCGATGCGTTTATCCGAGAGTTGGCAAAGGACAGCGCGCCACTGGCTATCCATTGCCGCGCCGGTATTGGGCGTTCGGCCATCGTCGCTGCGGCGCTGCTGGTTCGCCGGGGTGTCGCACCCGCGCTCGCGATTGAGCAGATCTCGGTTGCGCGTGGGACCCGTGTGCCGGACACAGAGGCTCAGCGCGATTGGATCCTGCAACTGGCCGCATGCTAACACCTCAGGCGGTTGCAAAACTGACTCAAACCGACTATCGGCCCGCCTTTCCGCGATTCAGGGGAACCGCCCGGCTAACAAGGGCTGCCGGGGCTGTTCGTGATCGTCGCGCGTAAAAGGAGACGAAAATGCCCAAGATGAAGACCAAGAGCGGTGTGAAGAAGCGCTTCAAATTCACCGCAACGGGTAAGGTGAAGCACGGCGTCGCCGGCAAGCGTCACCGCCTGAGCAGCCATAACGCGAAGTATATTCGCACCAACCGCGGCACGTCGGTCCTGTCCGAAGCTGATGCCGGCCATGTGCGCCTCTGGGCGCCCTACGGCCTCAAGTAAGGAGTAGCAGACCATGGCACGTGTTAAGCGCGGCACCACCACGAAGGCGAAGCANAAGCGGATTTTGGATCAGGCGAAGGGCTATTATGGCCGTCGCAAGAATACCATCCGCATCGCGCGCCAGGCCGTCGAAAAGGCCGGCCAGTACGCCTATCGCGACCGCAAGGTTAAGAAGCGCAGCTTCCGCGCNCTGTGGATTCAGCGCATCAACGCCGGCGTTCGCGCCGAAGGCCTGACCTATTCGCAGTTCATGCACGGACTCAAGCTCGCCGGCATCGAACTGGACCGGAAGGTCCTGGCCGACATCGCGATGCACGAGGGTGAAGCGTTTACCGCCATCATCGCGCAGGCGAAGGCGGCTCTGCCCCAGGCCGCCTGAGGCAGCCTGTAGCGACCGAAAAACGGGGCGCCGGTGGACCATCCACCGGCGCCCTTTTTCTTGATCTGACGAGGATCAACACATGACGCTCCAGACCTGGTGGCTCTATGTCACCGCCGTGTTCCTGATCTGCGCGACGCCGGGGCCGAACATGCTCCACGTCATGGTGCAGAGCATCCATCACGGCGCGCGCCGGTCGGTCGCGTCGATGCTGGGGCTGATGACCGCGAACCTGGTGTGCCTGCTTGCCTCGGCCGCAGGGCTCGGCGCGCTGCTCAAAGCATCGCCGCTGCTGTTCGATGCGCTGCGCTATGCCGGGGTCGGCTATCTCGTCTGGCTGGGGATCAAGGCGTGGCGCGCGCCGGTTGCGGACGGCGATGCCGCGACGGAGAAGCCTGCCCCGCCCTCGCTGGTCGCGATGTTCGGGACGGGGCTCGGCACCGGCTTTTCCAATCCCAAGCTGATCATCTTTGCCGCCGCGCTGTTCCCGCAGTTCATCGACACCAGCGCACCGTTCGCACCCCAGCTCACCGTCCTGATCGCCAGCTTTGTCGCGATTGAGGCGTTCTGGTTCGGTATGTACGCGCTGGGTGGTCGCTCGCTTGCCGCGTGGCTCGCCCCGGCCAACCGCCAGCGATTGTTCAACCGCGTCACCGGCGGCGTCTTTGTCGCGTTCGGCATCGCTTTGCTGGGCAGCCGGGCTTGACCTTCGCGCCCGACTGCGGTTCGGGCCACTAGACCATTGAACGGAATTCCGATGACCGATCTCGACCAATTGAAGGCCGACCTTCTCGCCGCGATCGACGCGGCCGCCGGCGTCGATGCGCTGGAGGCGGTGCGCGTCCAGGCGCTGGGCAAACAGGGCAGCGTTACCGGCCTGCTCAAGACACTGGGCGGGATGAGCGCTGAAGAGCGGCAGGAGACCGGCCCGCGCATCCATGGCCTGCGCGAGGCGGTGACCGAGGCGTTGGCGGCGCGCAAGGCGACACTGGAAAGCGCGGCGCTGGAGGCGAAGCTCGCCAGCGAGACGCTCGACATGACTCTGCCAGTCGATGGCGTCGCAGCAGGCACGGTCCACCCGATCAGCCAGGTGATGGACGAGCTCGCGGAGATCTTCGCCGACATGGGCTTCGCCGTCGCGACGGGTCCGGAGATCGAGGACGACTGGCACAATTTCACCGCGCTCAACATTCCCGAAACGCATCCGGCGCGCGCGATGCACGATACCTTCTATCTCGCCGGCGAGCATGCGCGGCCGATGGTGCTGCGCACGCACACCAGCCCGGTTCAGATCCGCACGATGACGTCCACGCCCCCGCCGATCCGCATCATCGCGCCGGGCCGCGTCTATCGCAGTGACAGCGACGCGACCCACACGCCGATGTTCCACCAGATCGAAGGGCTGGTGATCGACAAGGGGATCACGCTCGGCCACCTCAAATGGACGCTGGAGACCTTCCTCAAGGCCTATTTCGAGCGCGACGACATCGTGCTGCGGCTGCGCCCGAGCTATTTCCCGTTCACCGAGCCAAGCGCCGAGGTGGACGTCGGCTTCACCTGGATCAACGGCAAACGCGTGATCGGTGGCAGCGGCGACGCCGAGGGCGGCGGTTGGATGGAGGTGCTAGGCAGCGGCATGGTCCATCGCCGGGTGATCGAGGCGTGCGGGCTCGACCCCGATGAATGGCAGGGCTTTGCCTTTGGCACCGGGGTCGATCGCCTCGCGATGCTCAAATATGGGATGGATGATTTGCGCGCATTCTTCGACGGCGATCTGCGATGGCTGAAGCATTACGGCTTCTCAGCGCTCGACGTGCCCACGCTGTCGGGGGGAGTCGGCGCATGAAGTTCACGCTCAGCTGGCTCAAGGAGCATCTCGACACCGACGCCGATCTGACCGCGATCCTCGATTGCCTGAACCGCATCGGGCATGAGGTCGAGGGCGTAGAAAATCCCGGCGCGGCGCTGGCGGCATTCAAGGTCGCGCGCGTGCTGACCGCCGAGCGGCACCCGCAGGCGGACAAGCTGCAGGTGCTAACCGTCGATGCCGGAGACGACCAGCCGCTGCAGATCGTGTGCGGCGCACCCAATGCCCGCGCCGGCCTTGTCGGCGTGCTCGGCCTGCCCGGCGCGACCGTGCCCGCCAACGGCATGGTGCTGAAGGTCGCGGCGGTGCGCGGGGTCGAATCGAACGGCATGATGTGTTCCAGCCGCGAGCTGGAGCTGGGCGACGATCATGACGGCATCATCGAGCTGCCCGAGGATGCGCCGGTCGGCACGCCCTTCCCGGACTATGCCGGCCTAGACGACCCGGTCATCGACGTATCGATCACACCAAACCGTCAGGATTGCATGGGCGTGCGCGGCATCGCCCGCGATCTCGCTGCGGCAGGTCTCGGCACGTTGAAGCCGCTCGATGCCACTCCGGTCGCGACCAGCGGCGCGGGGCCGGAGGTGCGGATCGAGGCGCCCGAGGGCTGTCCCGCCTATTTCGGCCAGACCGTCAGTGGCGTCACCAACGGTGCCGCACCCGAGTGGATGCAGCGCCGGTTGAAGGCGATCGGCCAGCGCCCGATCAGCGCGCTGGTCGACATCACCAACTATGTGATGATCGATCTGGGCCGTCCGCTCCACGTCTATGACAAGGCGAAGCTGAGCGGCGCGCTGACCGTGCGCAGGGCCAAGCCGGGCGAGCAGGTGCTGGCGCTCAACGAGAAAACCTACACGCTCGACGAGACGATCACGGTGATCGCGGACGAGAATGGCGTCCATGACATCGGTGGGATCATGGGCGGCGAGGATACCGGCGTGTCGGAAACGACCACCGATGTCGTGATCGAATGCGCCTATTTCGAGCCGGAGGCGATTGCGCGTGCCGGCCAGAAGCTCCTGCTGACCAGCGACGCGCGCACCCGCTTCGAACGCGGCGTGGACCCGGAGTTCCTCGAAGACGGCATCGCCATCGCGGCGCGGCTGGTGACGCAGATTTGCGGCGGCACCGCGAGCGACGTGACGCGCGCGGGTGCGGTGCCGAAGGTCGGCATCACCACCGGCTATGATCCCAAGCTGGCCGAGACGCTCGGCGGCATGGCGATCCCGGCGGAGCGGCAGCGCGACATCCTCGAATCGCTCGGCTTCACCGTCCAGCCGCTCGACGCCAATGGCGATCCCTGCGAGCTGACCGACGCGTGCGACGGCTTCCGCGTCACTGCGCCGAGCTGGCGGCGCGATGTCGACGGCCCCCCCGATCTGGTCGAGGAAGTGATCCGGATCGAGGGGATCGACAAGGTCCCCTCCACCCCCCTGCCCCGCGCGCCCGGCGTCGCCAAGCCGACCGCGACGCCCGAGCAGAAGCTGGAGCGCCGCATCCGCCGCACCGCCGCAGCACGCGGCCTCAACGAAGCGGTGACGTGGAGCTTCATCTCCGAGAGCGAGGCCCAGGCGGTCGGTGGTGGCGCATGGACGCTCGCCAACCCGATCAGCGAAGACCTCAAGGTCATGCGGCCCTCGCTGCTGCCGGGCCTGATGATGGCGGCGGCGCGCAACGTGAAGCGTGGCGCTACAGCCGTGCGGCTGTTCGAACTCGGCCGCCGCTATCTGGCCGATGGTGAGAAGCTGACCCTCACCGTCCTGCTCGCGGGCGACCGCAGCCCGCGCGGCTGGGCGAATGGCAAGGCGCTGCCCTTCGGCGCATTCGACGCCAAGGCTGAGGCGCTGGCGCTGCTCGAAGCTGCAGGTGCGCCGGTCGGCAACCTTCAGGTGATGGGTCAAGCGGGCGCGGCCTGGCACCCCGGCCAGTCGGCGACGCTGCGGTTGGGGCCGAAGACCGTGCTCGCCGCATTCGGCATGCTCCACCCGAGCCTGACCAAGCGCTTCGACCTCGACGGCCCGGTCGCCGCAGTCGAGATCTTCCTGGACGCGATCCCCGCCAAGCGCGCGACTGGCTTCGCCCGCCCTGCCTATACGCCCCCGGCGCTGCAGGCAGTGACGCGCGACTTCGCGTTCATCGTGCCGAGCACGCTAGCGGCGGGCGATCTCGTCCGCGCGGTCAAGGGCGCGGACAAGGCGGTGATCACCGACGCGCGGCTGTTCGACCTGTTCACCGGCGCGGGCGTCGAGGACGGCAAGAAGAGCCTCGCCGTCGAAGTGACGCTGCAACCCGCCGAGAAGAGTTTCACCGACGCCGAGATCAAGGCGGTGGCCGACAAGGTGGTCGCGGCGGCGGCAAAGCTGGGCGCGAGCCTGCGCGGCTAACTCAGGGAGGAACAGGTCCATGCCAACCGTACTTATCACCGGCGCGACTGCGGGGATTGGCGAAGCGGCGGTGCATGCCTTTGCCGACTCGGGCTGGCATGTCGTTGCGACGGGTCGCCGCGCGGATCGGCTGGCGGCGCTGAAGCGCGATACCGTCCACACGCTGGAGTTCGACATTCGCGACGAGGCTGCACGCGATGCTGCACTTGCGTCGCTGCCCGAACCCTTCGCCAGCATCGACCTGCTGATCAACAATGCCGGGCTCGCGCGGGGTCTTGAAAAGGCGCAGGACGCGGATCTCGATAGCTGGAAGACGATGGTCGACACCAACGTCACCGCGATGATGTCGATCACGCACAAATTGCTGCCGATGCTGATCGAGCGGCGCGGCGCGATCATCAACCTCGGCTCGGTCGCGGGCAGCTATGTCTATCCGGCGGGCAATGTCTATGCCGGGACCAAGGCATTCGTGAACCATTTCAGCCTCGCCCTGCGCGCCGATCTGCATGGCACCGGCGTGCGCGTCACCTCGATCGAGCCGGGCATGGTCGAGACCGAGTTCATGACCGTGCGCACTGGCGGCGACAAGGAGGCGTCCGATCGCCTGTACGCCGGAGTGAACCCGATGACGCCGGAGGACATCGCCGAGACCTTGCTGTGGGTCGCAACGCTGCCGCCACATCTCAATATCAACCGGCTTGAGCTGATGCCCGTGAACCAGGATTTCGCCGGGTTCGCGGTGCACCGCGAGGGATAATCGGGGTCCCACGGCGGGATCGACCCCGCTGCGCCCCTTGCTATCGCCGCGTTAACCAATAGCCTGTCTGCCCGGGGGGACAGGCGGGTGGAGTCGATCGATCCCGGCAATGCATGCGCGGCATTCGGCGAGGACGACCTCGTCGAACTGCTCGCCATTGCCGAATTTCATGAGGATGCGGGCAGCGTGCTGATGAACCTCGCCAAACAGGCGGGGAAACAGGCCGACAACGTGATCGAATGGCTGCCCGATGATTGGGANGCCAAGNTNCAGGGCATGCTCGATCTCGCGCTGCGCCAGAGCTATGCCTTTGCCTTCCGCACCAACAAGTCCAATCGCCGCGCGCCGGGCGACACCCGCCCGGTCAAGAACGCTGAGGGATTTCACCGTTTCGCCGCCGGGTTCACGGGCGCACTCGGTGGGCTGGGCGGGGTCGGCACGACGTTGGTGGATCTCGCCGTCACCACCACGCTGATCCTGCGTTCGATCCAGCAGATCGCGGCGCATTATGGCGAGGATATCGACGATCCCGAGGTGCGCGCCCAGTGCATCGCGGTGTTCGGGCTCGGCGGTCCGCTGACCGACGACGACGCGACCGACACCGGGCTATGGGCCGGGCGGATTGCGCTCAGCCACCAGTCGATCTCGGGCGTGATCGGTGCGGTGGTGCCACGGATGGGGCGGACCATGGGCCAGACCCTCGCCGCGCGCGCCGCCCCGGTGGTCAGCGCGGCGGCGGCGGCGGCGATCAACACCGTCTTCACCCGCTATTATCAGAAAATGGCGCACGTCCATTTCCGCCTGCGCCGGATCGAGCGCCGCCACCCGCGCGATCAGGTCATGGCGTGCTTCGAACGGATCGTCATGCTGGAGCGTGAGCGGCGGCGGTCGAAGAAGCGGCGGGGTTGAGGCTCGATTCGTCGCGCACTTGCCGCTAGAGGGCCGCGATGCCCGACAATTCGATTCCCGATCGCCGCACCTTTGCGATCATCTCTCACCCTGACGCCGGCAAGACCACGCTGACCGAAAAGCTGCTGCTGTTCGGCGGCGCGATCCATTTGGCCGGCGAGGTCAAGGCGCGCGGCCAGGCGCGGCGCGCGCGATCGGACTGGATGAAGATCGAGCAGCAGCGCGGCATTTCGGTGACCAGCTCGGTGATGACGTTCGAGCGCGACGGGGTGACCTTCAACCTGCTCGACACGCCGGGCCACGAAGACTTTTCGGAGGACACCTATCGCACGCTGACCGCGGTCGATTCCGCGGTGATGGTGATCGACGCGGCCAAGGGTATCGAGAGCCAGACGCGCAAGCTGTTCGAAGTGTGCCGGCTGCGCAACGTGCCGATCATCACCTTCGTCAACAAGGTCGATCGCGAAGGCCGCGAGATGTTCGAGATTCTCGACGAGATCGCCGACCTGCTCGCGCTCGACGTCGCCCCGATGACCTGGCCGGTCGGCATGGGTGGGCAGTTTGAGGGCATCTATGACTTGGTCGATCACCGCCTGCTGCTGCCCGAGGGCGACAGCCGCGAATTCCAGGGCAAAGTGGTGCAGACCAGCGGGCTCGACGATCCGCAGCTCGATTCGCTGATCTCGGCGCAGACGCTCGCCAAGGTGCGCGAAGAGGCCGAGCTGGGCCTGGCCGGCTATGCGGCGTTCGACGGCGACGCCTATCGCAATGGCGACCTGACCCCGGTCTATTTCGGGTCGGCGCTCAAGGAGTTCGGGGTCGATTCGCTGATCGACGCGATCGCGCGCCACGCGCCGCCGCCGCACGCCTTGCCCGCCGAACCCGCGCCGGTCGCGCCGGACAATCCCGAAGTCACCGGATTTGTGTTCAAGGTTCAGGCGAACATGGACCCCAACCACCGCGACCGCATCGCGTTCATGCGGCTCGTGTCCGGCACCTTCAAGCGCGGCATGAAGCTGACGCCGAGCGGCCATGGCAAGCCGATCGCGATCCATTCGCCGATCATGTTCTTTGCCCAGCAGCGCGAACTGGCCGACGAAGCATTCCCGGGCGACATCATCGGCATCCCCAACCACGGCACGCTGCGCGTCGGTGACACGTTGTCGGAAAAGGCGGGGGTACGCTTTACCGGCCTGCCCAATTTCGCGCCCGAAATCCTGCGACGCGTGGTGCTCAAGGATCCGACCAAGACCAAGCAGCTGCGCAAGGCACTCGATGACCTGTCCGAAGAGGGCGTGATCCAGGTCTTTTACCCCGAAATCGGGTCGAACTGGATCATCGGCGTGGTCGGACAGCTTCAGCTCGAAGTGCTGCTCAGCCGCCTCGATGCCGAATACAAGGTCGGCGCCGTCCTAGAACCGGCGCCGTTCGATACGGCACGCTGGGTCGGCGGTGAGACAGCCGATCTGAAGGAGTTCATGGACTTGAACCGCACCGCCATGGCCAAGGACCGCGACGGCAACCCCGTCTTCCTCGCCAAATCGGCCTGGGAAGTCGGCTATATCGCCGACCGCTATTCCAAGGTGAAGTTCATGGCGACGCGCGAGCGGTAAGTTACTCGGGCCGCGCGCGCGCCTGGGGGTAGGTGCCGAGCACCCGCATCGACTTGGTGTGGAACTTGAGTTCCTCCAGCGCGCGGTCGACCGCCGCGTCGCCGGGGCGGCCGACGATGTCGCAATAGAATTCGGTCGCCGCAAAGCTGCCGCCGCGCTGGTAGCTTTCGAGCTTGGTCATGTTGACGCCATTGGTCGCAAAGCCGCCCAGCGCCTTGTACAGCGCGGCGGGGATATTCTTCACCTCAAACACAAAGGTGGTCATGTACGGCCCATGGTCGCGCAGCGGCGGCGCGCTGCGCGCCAGCATGACGAAGCGGGTCATATTGTGGTCGGCGTCGGCCACGTCGCTGTCGAACACCGTCAAGCCATAGAGCGGGGCGGCGCCCGGCGGGGCGAGCGCGGCGACTTCCGGATCGCCCGCCTCTGCCACCACGGCGGCGGCCCCGGCGGTGTCGGGATAGGACAAGGGCGCAATCCCCTGCGCCTTCAGCCAGTGGCGGCACTGGCCCAGCGCCTGCGGATGGCTCATCGCCTGACGCACTCCGGTGCGGGCGCCTAGCCCCATCAGCGCATAGCGAATTGGGAGGAAATGCTCCCCGATGATCACCAGCCCCGATTCGGGCAGCAGGAAGTGGATGTCCGCCACGCGGCCGTGCAGCGAATTTTCGATCGGGATCATCGCGCAATCGGCGCGTCCGTCGCGCACCGCGTCGATCGCATCCTCGAAGCTGAAACAGGGCAAGGGCAGCCCGGTCGGAAAGGCTTCGAGCGCCGCCATATGCGAATTTGCGCCCGGCGCGCCCTGAAACGCGACCGCGCGCTTGGGCTCGGCCAGAGCGGCCTGCGTCATGCGTTCAACGATCGGGCGGGCGGGGGCGGCGAAATTGTCCATTGGCGCGTGCGCGTAACCGCGCGATCAACTTGCGGCAAGCCCGGGTTGCGGCAAACCAAAGGCCCGACTAAAGAACCCGGCCAAGATCAACACGGGGCAGAACGGGCGCACATGGACAATCGCATGAACACGATCGCAGGCTGGGTCCTGTTCGGCTGTGCCTCGGCGCTCGGCCTGTCGATCGCCAGCGGCATGATCTACCACAGCGGAAAGCCCGAAAAGGAAGGCTATCCGGTCGAAAGCGCGGATGGTGCCGAGGGTGAAGGCGGTGCTGCCGCGGTCGAGCCGATCGCCAACCGTCTGGCCAAGGCCGATGTCGCCAAGGGTCAGGCATCGTTCGCCAAGTGCGCGGCATGCCATTCGATCACCCAGGGCGGCCCCAATGGCGTCGGCCCCAATCTGTGGAATGCGCTGGGCAAGCCGCACGGCCATGTCGCCGGCTTCGCCTATTCGGACGCGCTGAAGGCAGTTCCGGGCAATTGGGACTTCGCCGGGATGGACGCATGGCTTGCCAGCCCGCGCAAATACGCCGCAGGCACCAAGATGACCTTTGCCGGTCTGTCGGACCCGCAGGAACGCGCCAACGTCATCGCCTATATGAACGCGCAGGGGTCGAACCTGCCGCTCCCGGCCCCCGAAGCAGCCCCGGCCGAGGGTGGCGAAGCGGCGACCGAGAACGCGATCACGCCGACCGAAATGGGCAATGCCGGTACCCCGGCATCGGGCGCGCCGTCGGTCGATCCGGCTGCTGCGACGGAAGCCGCGAAGAAGGAGTAATCCGCCGCGACTGGGCGTACGAAAAAGGGGCGGTCCGATGGGCCGCCCCTTTTTCTTTATCCCTTCCGGTCTTCCCAGAATTTCTGGACGATCTCCCACCCCTCTTCCGCGGTCTCGCAGAAGTGGAACAGTTTCAGGTCACGCGGGCTGATCACGCCCTCCTCCACCAGCGCCTCGAAATTGACGACGCGAGTCCAGAAGTCCTTGCCGTAGAACAGCACCGGGATCGGCGCGATCTTGCCGGTCTGGATCAGCGTCAGCAGCTCGAACGATTCGTCGAACGTGCCGAACCCGCCCGGGAACACCGCGACCGCGCGCGCGCGCAGCAGGAAATGCATCTTGCGCAGCGCGAAATAGTGGAACTGGAAGCTGAGCGACGGGGTGACATATGCGTTCGGCGCCTGCTCATGCGGCAGCACGATGTTGAGCCCGACCGATTCGCAGCCCTTCTCCGCCGCGCCGCGATTCGCTGCCTCCATGATCGATGGGCCGCCGCCCGAGGTGACGACGAAGTGGCGGTCGCCATTCTCATCGAGCGGATAGCAGCTGGCGAGCGCGGCGAGTTCGCGCGCCACGTCATAATATTTCGACTTTTCGATCAGCCGCTCGGCAATCCGGCGCGACTGGTCGTCGGTGGCAAGGTCGAGCAACGCCTGCGCCTTGGCCGGCTCGGGGATGCGGGCCGAGCCATAGATGACGAACAGCGACGCGATCTTCGCCTCGTCCATCAACAGGCTGGGCTTCAGCAGCTCAAGCTGGAACCGCACCGGGCGCAGATCCTCGCGCAACAGGAACTCCATGTCCTGAAAAGCGAGGCGGTAGGCCGGGTGTTCGGTCTGGGGGGTGGAGACGGCGGTTCGCGCGGTCTCCGCATCCTGGCTCGCGCGGGCAAAGACGCGCGACGGCACTTTCTGGTCTGTCATTGGCGCGGGATTAGCGGGTTTCGGCGGCGACGCAAAGCGCCGAGCGTCAACGGCAGAACGACTTGCCGCCCATGTCGAAATGGAAATGGTTCGCGTGCGCGCTGTTATACTCCGGCCCCAGCACCGTGGTGAAGCGCCGGCAGGCCGATTTGTGGACCACGCGCAGGAATTCGCGCTCCTCCACCGTGCCACCGCTCCAATCGCCCAGCACACTGATCTTGCGCCCGTCGCGCAGCACGAACGCGGCGACATCGACCGCATTGCCGAGGCCATGTTCGGACACCTTGAGCGATGACGCAGCGCTCCCGCCGACGATGCCGCGGCACGAATAGGTGCCATAGGTTTCTACCCGCACCAGCTCACCGCCCAGAATCTCCCGCGCGGCGGGCACGGCGGCATGGCGCATCCACGCGATAAAGGTGCGCGCCAGCGGACAGCGCATCGCCTTCAGCCCAGACACGGGAATCCCGACATCGATCAGCTGCACCGCGCCGATCACCTGACATCCGCCGCCATAATCGCGATCCGGCAGCGGGCTGAACCGAACCTGCGCGCGCGACAGATCGGCATAGCATTGCTGCGTCTCGCGGCTGGTCGGCAGGTCCAGCGTCACCGGCCCGCGCGGATCAGGCCGCACCGGTGCGCGCGATGGCGCGCGGTCGTCCCCGCCCCCCAACAGGCATCCGGCGAGCAACAGAGGCAACGACAGGATGAGAAGGCTACGCATGACCATAGCCCCCACTAACCCATTATGGTTAACCGGCGATTATTCGAACACTGTGTGGTCGCGCAAATGGCTTTGCGTTTCGGTCAGGCGGCGGACGATCCAGAGCAGTGCCAAGCCCGTGATAAAATCAAACGGGGTCGCGACGATATCCACCCATGCCACTTCGAGCAGATCCTCCAGCGTTTCCGCGCGCAGGCTCAGGCGGAAGGACAGTTGACCGAAGACGCCGAGGATTAGCCAGCCCGCCCACCACAGGCGCATGATCGCTGGCACGGGCACGTCCTGCGCATCGGCCGGTGCATGACTGACCTGCCACGTTTCGCGCAGGCCGGCGAACGGGCGAAACAGGTTGAGGATCGGGATGAAAAAGAATCCGACGCTCCATCCGGGCGACACCGTCATCGCATCGCTGATCTGCCAGGCATTTTTGTTCACGCGGTAGATCCAGCGTCCGATCACCACCACACAAACGAGTTCGGCGACAAGATAGATACCGCTCGTGACGATCGAAACGAGATCGACGGTCTCAAGGTCGGCAAGCGGGGAAGATGATCCATTCTGATAAGCCGTGATCCCGACAATCGAGAATACCGCACCCCCGCAATAGATCGCCGATGCGACCAACCAGCAAATCAACGCCCCGCGTGCGACCTTTCCGACAGACGTCGGGTCCCGAAATTCATCCATGAAATCCCCCTGAATGCAGCAGATTAGGCTCGAAGTGGGGGAAGTCCAGATCGTCCAAACAGGCCAGCCGAAGGTAACATCGGTTACCTTGATTCGCTTGACTTGCCGCCGCCCATCGTTAGGGCCGCCGACGGGCCACGCGGTCCCAACGCCGCGCGTGCTCTCTGCGAGGAGAGACTGACATGACTGATTTGACTGCCGCCGACGCCACAATTGCGTCCGCTTCCAAGCCCGCGACCAAGCCGGCTCGCCCCCATTTTTCTTCGGGTCCCTGCGCCAAGCCTCCGGGCTGGGACGCCGCCAAGCTCGCGACCGAGGTTCTCGGACGCTCGCACCGCTCGAAGCTTGGCAAGACCCGCTTGGCTTATTGCATCGACCTGATGCGCGAGATGCTGCGCCTGCCCGACACGCACCGCATCGGCATCGTTCCCGGGTCGGATACCGGCGCGTTCGAGATGGCGATGTGGACCATGCTCGGCGCGCGCGGCGTGACCACGCTCGCCTGGGAAAGCTTCGGTGAAGGTTGGGTCACCGATGCGGCCAAGCAGCTCAAGCTCGATCCGACGATTATCCGCGCCGATTATGGCCAGCTGCCCGACCTGTCGCAGATCGACTGGTCGACCGACGTGCTGTTCACCTGGAACGGCACCACCAGCGGCGTGCGCGTGCCCAATGGCGACTGGATCCCCGACGGCCGCGAAGGCCTGACCTTCGCCGATTCGACCAGTGCGGTGTTCGCGTACGACCTGCCGTGGGACAAGATCGATGTCGCGACCTTTAGCTGGCAGAAGGTGCTGGGCGGCGAAGGCGGCCATGGCGTCCTGATCCTCGGCCCGCGCGCAGTCGAACGCCTCGAAACCTACACCCCGGCCTGGCCGCTGCCCAAGGTGTTCCGCCTGATGGCCAAGGGCAAGCTGGCCGAGGGCGTGTTCAAGGGTGAGACGATCAACACGCCGAGCATGCTGGCGGTCGAGGACGCGATCTTCGCGCTGGAATGGGCCAAGGGTCTGGGCGGGCTCGACGGCCTGATCGCGCGCAGCGATGCCAATGCTGCCGCGCTGCAAAAGCTGGTCGCGGAACGCGACTGGCTCGGCAATCTGGCGGCGGACGAGTCGATCCGCTCGACCACCAGCGTATGCCTGACCGTCGAGGGTGCCGACGAAGCCTTCATCAAGAAGTTCGCCGCGCTGCTCGAGGCGGAACACGCCGCCTATGACGTCGCCGGATACCGCGACGCCCCGGCGGGCCTGCGCATCTGGTGCGGCGCGACGGTGGACACCGCCGATATCGAAGCGCTCGGCCCCTGGCTCGACTGGGCTTACGCCACCGCGAAGGCCGCATAATCGTCGCCCCGGCGCAGGCCGGGGCCGCCCTGTTGCATTCCCAAACTTATCGGCCCCGGCCTTCCCCGGGGCGACGGAGACATTCCATGCCCAAGGTACTCATCAGCGACAAAATGGACCCCAAGGCCGCCCAGATTTTCCGCGAGCGCGGGGTCGAGGTGGACGAGATCACCGGCAAGACGCCGGATGAGCTGAAGGCGATCATCGGCCAGTATGACGGCCTTGCCATCCGCAGCTCGACCAAGGCGACGAAGGACATCATCGACGCGGCGACGAACCTTAAGGTCATCGGCCGCGCCGGCATCGGCGTCGACAATGTCGACATCCCCTACGCGTCCTCGAAGGGCGTGGTGGTGATGAACACTCCGTTCGGCAATTCGATCACCACCGCCGAACACGCCATCGCCCTGATGTTCGCGCTCGCCCGCCAGCTGCCCGAAGCGAACGCCCAGACCCAGGCGGGGCTGTGGCCGAAGAACGGCTTCATGGGNGTNGAAGTGACCGGCAAGACGCTGGGCCTGATTGGCGCNGGCAATATCGGGTCGATCGTCGCCGACCGCGCGCTGGGCCTCAAGATGAAGGTCATCGCGTTCGACCCGTTCCTGTCGCCCGAACGCGCGGTCGAACTGGGGGTCGAGAAGGTCGAGCTGGACGGCTTGCTCGCCCGCGCCGACTTCATCACGCTGCACACGCCGCTGACCGACCAGACGCGCAACATCCTGAGCCGCGAGAACCTGCTCAAGACCAAGAAGGGTGTCCGCATCATCAACTGCGCACGCGGCGGGCTGGTCGATGAGGCGGCGGTCAAGGAGCTGCTCGACAGCGGCCATATCGCGGGCGCAGCGCTCGACGTGTTCGTCACCGAACCGGCCAAGGAACATGCGCTGTTCGGCACCCCGAACTTCGTCGCCACCCCGCATCTGGGCGCATCGACCAGCGAGGCACAGGTCAATGTCGCGATCCAGGTCGCCGAACAGATGGCCGACTACCTCGTCAATGGCGGCGTCACCAACGCGCTCAACGTCCCCAGCCTGACCGCCGAGGAAGCGCCGCGGGTCAAGCCCTACATGGCGCTCGCCGAAAAGCTCGGCAGCCTGGTCGGCCAGCTCACCCATGGCGATATCCCGCGCGTGTCGATCCACAGCGAGGGCGCGGCGACCGAGGTCAACCAGAAGCCGATTGTCAGTGCGGTGCTCGCCGGGTTCCTGCGCACCCAGACCGACACGGTCAACATGGTCAACGCCCCCTTCCTCGCCAAGGAGCGCGGGATCGAGGTGCGTGAGGTCAAGACCGAGAAGGAGGGCGATTACCACACGCTGATCCGCGTGTCGGTGAAGACCGACTCGGGCGAGCGTTCGGTCGCGGGCACGCTGTTCAACAACCGTGAACCGCGCCTGGTCGAGCTGTTCGGGATCAAGGTCGAGGCCGATCTGGCCGGGCACATGCTCTATGTCGTCAACGAGGACGCACCCGGCTTTATCGGCCGCATCGGCACCGCGCTGGGCGACGCTGGCGTGAACATCGGCACCTTCCACCTCGGCCGCCGCGATGCCGGTGGCGAAGCGGTGCTGCTGCTGTCGGTCGACGAAGCGGTGACGCCGGAGCTGGTCGCGCGCGTCCGTGCGCTCCCGGGCGTGAAGACCGCGATGGCGCTCAAGTTCTGACGCGCTTATGGGGGCGGGCATGAACGGACTACTTCCCGAAGGATTCCACGACCGCCTGCCCCCGCTCGCCGACGCGGCGGCGACCCTTGAATCGCGCGTACTCGATGTCGCGCGGCTTCATGGCTATGAGCGGGTCGATCCGCCCCTTGCCGAGTTCGAGGAGTCGCTGGGCCAGCGGCTCAAGGCGGCGAGCGGCAAGGATGCAGTGCGCTTCACCGATCCCGTCTCGCGCCGCACGCTGGCGATTCGGCCCGACATTACCGCGCAGGTCGGTCGCATTGCCGCGACGCGCATGGCGCACCACCCGCGCCCCGTCCGCCTGTCCTATGCCGGACAGGTGCTCAAACTGCGCGCAAGCGAACTGCGCCCCGAGCGCGCGATGCGTCAGATCGGGTGCGAGCTGATCGGGCGCGACAGTATCGCAGCGGTGCGCGAAATCGTGTCCGTGGCGGTCGCGGCGCTGGAAGCGGCGGGTGTCCCCGGCCTCGCGATCGACTTCACCTTGCCCGATCTGGTCGAGCAGCTCGCCCCAACGATGGCAGCCGAGCAGCTCACTGCCCTCCGCGCAGCCCTCGACGCCAAGGATGCCGCCGCAGTCGCCGCGATCGACCCGGCCTTCTTGCCGCTGATCGAAGCGGCCGGGCCGTTCGATGCGGCAATCGCGCGACTGCGTGCGCATGACACCGGCGGCGCGCTTTCCACCCGGCTCGACGGGCTGGAGGCGGTGGCGCAGGCGGTAGCGGGCAAAGCCGCGCTGACGCTCGACCCGACCGAGCGCCATGGCTTCGAATATCAGAGCTGGATCGGCTTCTCGCTATTCGCGCGCGGTGTGCGCGGTGAGATCGGGCGCGGCGGCAGCTATTCGGTGCTGGGCGCGCAGGGTGAGGAACCGGCGGTCGGCTTCTCCCTCTATGCCGACCCCCTGCTCGACGCAGGACTCGCCCCGGCGGAGCGGCGTCGCCTGTTCCTGCCATTCGGCACCGATGCCGAGACAGCGGCGCATTGGCGCAGCGAGGGCTGGGTCGCGGTCGCTGCGCTCGATGCAGACGACAGTGCGCAAGCGCAGCTATGCACCCATGTTCTGACCAATGGCGAGCCCTGCCGGGCCTAACCCTGGACGTCGAGTAGCAGGTCTGCCCATTCGGGATGCTTGCGGATATAGGCGGAGACGAAGGTGCATTTCGCCACCACGCGCAGCCCGCGTGTCCGGGCCGCGTCCAGCGCGTGGCGGATCAGCGCGCTGGCAATGCCCCGTCCCTCCAGCGCGGGCGGGACGATCGTGTGGGTAAAGGTGATGATGTCGCCCTTGAGGCGGTAATCGGCATGCGCAAGATGACCATCCACCATGACCTCGAACCGGCTTTGCTCCGCATTGTCGCGAATCGCGTCAGATTCCATCACCCGCCTCCCGATTGCCGTGCATCGGGACGAATGGTAGCGATCCGGCCACGGAGGACAATCGCTTGATGCTACGCCTGCTCAGTCTGATCGCGGCCGCCCTCATGCTCGGCGCAGCCGCATCTCCCGGCAAGCTGGTCCGCGACGGCCAGCGGATCGAATGGACGATGGGCGAGGGGCGCAAGGTCTATCGCCTCGGCGACCTCACCGCCGTGTTCGAGCGCGTCCAGTGCGCCCCGCTGGGCGAGGAATGCGAAGACGGCGATGTCGACCCGGTGCTGACGATCACCCGCGCCGACGGGGCGAGCGTCAAGCTCGACGGGTCGCCGATGCAGAATATCCTGATGCTCGGCCGCCTGTCGAAGGACGGCCCGGTCGTCGCCTTCTTTCAGGACTATACCGGCGGCATGCATTGCTGTCAGCGGATGCGCGTGGTCACGCCCGCAGGCGACGCGCTCACGGTCGCCGATCTGGGCGGCTATGACGGGGCCGAGATCGGCTGGCCAAAGGATGTGGATGGCGACGGAACGCGCGACATCGTGGTGAGCGACGACCGCTTCCTCTATGCCTTTGAAAGCTATGCCGCGAGCGTTGCGCCGCCCAAGGTGCTGAACGTGGTCGACGGCGCGGTGCGCGACGTTTCGGCCGAACCGCGCTTTGCCAAGATCTTCGAAAAGGCCGCCGCCAGCGCACGCAAGGCGTGCATGGCAGAGGACTATCCCAATGGCGCGTGCGCCGCCTGGGCCGCCGCCGCCGCACGGCTCGGGACGCTCGACGCGGTGTGGCCGGTCATCCTCACCGAATATCGCAAGGAGCCGGCGACCTGGCCCGACCGGTGCAAGGTTGAACGCAGCGAAGATGGCGAGTGTCCGGAGGGGCAGCTGATCGAATATCCCGATTATCCGGCGGGTTTACGCGCATTTCTGGTGGAGACTGGCTATATCCCCGCCGCATGAGTGATCCACGCGACGTTCTGCACACGCTTTTCGGCTTTCCAGATTTTCGCGGCGTCCAGCGGCAGGTGGTCGATCGCGTGCTCGCGGGACAGCGCACGCTGGCGGTGATGCCGACCGGTGCGGGCAAGTCGCTGACCTATCAGCTGCCCGCGACGATGCTCGACGGCACCTGCGTCGTCATCTCCCCGCTGATCGCGCTGATGCACGACCAGCTGCGCGCCGCCGAAGCGGTCGGCATCCGCGCCGCCACGCTGACCAGCGTGGACGANAANCGCGCNGAGACGATCGAGCGCTTCCGCAACGGCGACCTCGACCTGCTCTATGTCGCACCCGAACGCGCGTCGAACAGCAGCTTCCGCGACCTGCTGCGCTCGGCCCCGCTCGCCTTGTTCGCAATCGACGAAGCGCATTGCGTGAGCGAATGGGGGCATGACTTCCGCCCCGATTACCGCCTGCTGCGCCCGTTGATGGACGCCTTCCCCGACGTCCCTCGCCTTGCGCTGACCGCCACCGCGGACGCACACACCCGTGCCGATATTCTGAACCAGCTCGGCATCGCCGAAGACGGGCTGATCGTCGCTGGGTTCGACCGTCCCAATATCCGCTACAATATCGCGCCGCGCGACAATGTCCCCCGCCAGGTCGCCGATTTCATCGCCACCCAGTCCGGCCCCGGCATTGTCTATGCCCAGACCCGCAAGGGCGTCGAACAGCTGGCGGAGAAGCTCGCCGCGGGCGGGCGCCCCGTCCTGCCCTATCATGCCGGGCTCGACCCTGCGGTGCGCCGCCGCAACCAGGCCGCGTTCGTGGCGAGCGAGGACATGGTGATCGTCGCCACGGTCGCGTTCGGCATGGGCATCGACAAGCCCGACGTCCGCTTCGTCATCCATGCCGGCCT
>FUFK010044215.1_pt1 | contig 28684 bp, 26 predicted proteins | sample 1021851 | NCBI WGS metagenome assembly FUFK01 (sample SAMEA51879418, study PRJEB19060) | metagenome
GAGGATATAATTATCTACGAGAATAATTTCGATATTTGTTCAGATTCTTGTACAATTAANATTTNCTGGAACTTCAGNTTANGANAATGTATTAGTCAAAGGTACTACACAAATTAAGTTAATTTAGCTAAAGATTATTTGCAGCATCATCAGATTGAGGCGTCATAAACATTTGACTTTTTTCTGGATTAATCACAGGAATAATCATGTTCGAAGTAGAGATCAGTACATGTATTGGACATGCATTTCCACAAAGAGGAGCTAGGTAATCTTCTCCAGAATCTGTAAGTACTAATCTAATTCCGTGCCCAGCAGGAATAACTGCGTCAATTGCTTGAAATTCCATTAGCATTATAACTCTATCATTAGGCAGTACAGTTTGTGGCTCAGATCCACCTGCATGGTATCGAATATCCATTGTTGCGTGNCCTAACCTCATACCAGTAGCTGCATCTTGCATTTCTGCAAANATTTGNCCACCGTCGAAAAAGGCAATAGTATCTAANTGNAGNTTAACAAGNCCTGAAATGTGTNTANTTTCGCTTTCAGATNGNGCTGGACAATCTAAAGTAATACTTTGTTGTGTTACNCCACCAACGACAGATAATCCAGTTACAAACGCACCNGNATTTTNGCAGTCAGCCAAAGAGATAGTNTTCTTTTCATTATCNTTTGGAGGCCANGTGGTTTCAGTTCTCCATTGTCCNTCATTNCTCTGAATTTGAACATTTAAATCAGGTNTTGGCCCTANNCCCTTTAAGTAATATTCAAACCATTCAAACAGGTCCTGAGCCCAATCCCATCTAGTCATATTATGAATGGCTTCAGCACCATATCCAGTTTCTTGGGCATTGTGCTTTGTCCATTGGTCAGGGTAATTATGTTCCCATTGACCAAGCATTCCTTTCACATCGAAACCGGCATCTTCATACCTTTGATACCAAGGATTTCCGTCAGGACTACTGAATACTTGATGAGGATCGACATTCCAATCTTGTAATCCCTGAATCCAGTAGACAGAGCCTCTCCAGTTTTGGAATGCTTTATCAATATGTGATCTCTCATCGTAGTAATTTTGCATATATGGATCTAATTCTCCAGCTCCATATGTTACGGGGCCTGCGAATAACCCTTCTACGATGTCAGGACAAACATTATCGAGATCATCTTCATTATAATCAACAGTACTGGAAAAATAATTCATGTGCATTACTTGAGACCTAGCTTCAGCGCTTCCATTTTTGTAAAGTAAAGGATGTAATGCAGTAGTACCACTTATTGGCACAATAGTTTTTAGATATTCACTACCTAATGCAGCAGCTTCCCATTGTGTAGCACCTTCATACGACTTACCATACAGCCCCACGTGCCCATTACTCCATTCTTGACTACCTAACCATTCAACAGCACTGTGAATACCTAACCCTTCACCTGCACCTCTATAGTCAAAGCATCCGGTAGATAGCTCAGTTCCGAATACAGCAACTTGAGCAAAGGCATATCCATGTGGTACAAAATTTTCATAAATAAATTCACCTCTACCCGCGCTAACTATTCCAGTGTGCCCTGATTCATCGCTAGGTTGACCATAAGAAAAGTATGGACTAATTATCGCTATTATAGGTACTTTTTCACCGTCTAGCGTGTTACTAGGTAACCAGTATGAAAGATGTACATCAGCTTCNGCTGGNCCACTNTCCCAGACTTCACTTGTATCTACTGTAAATGTAGCTTCTTGAACATCAAGAGCATAATGCGGTCCCGGCTCTAGAACTCTTGAAAAAGTGTGAGTCATATCCCATTCTAGACTATGTCTATTCTTTAGATCGGGATAATATTCTTCATCTAATGAATTATCTATACATCCTGTAAATGATGTGGCTATCACCATAATCATGCACAGAATACTTTTGTTCATAATCTTGAAAAACCAGTGATATAAATGAGTATTCTTTATTTTTTTAATTTAGGGNGGCCGAAAGCAACCTTTAATGAGCCGCTCTATCTGATTAANTACCAAGCATGGCTATTTCTGAAAGATTAGAGACNATAGATGAAATNGTAGAAAAATATTGCGTTTCTAGTAGTCCATTAAAGAGNAANATTTACGTCTCGTTAGGATATTTATTTGTTATGTTTGCAATCATAGGAATCTGGGTTCCAGGTTGGCCAACTGTATCCTGGGCAGTACCTGCTGCATTTCTTTTTTCTTTATCTAATGAAACTCTTTTNCGNTGGTCCTTATCAAATCAGTATTTTGGCAAAGCTATGTTTGAATATTATGCAACAGGAAAAACTCTACCAGGTCATGTAAAATACATAATTGCCTTTTTCATATTTCTAATGTCATCTTTTTCAGCTTATTTCGTATGGCTTGTATCTACAAAGGGTGATGGTATTCTAACAGAACCTTCATCATGGAACGGAGCAGATCCCGGTTTTGGTTCAGGAACTATTTTGTTTGTTGGACTAATTGGTATATGGTATGTTTTAACACGAGTTAAATCAAGATAATTTGTGTTAATGGTATAAACCCATTACTCATGTAGCTATTATGACAGATAGCAAAAGAAAGCATAGGCATGGCATTTATCGCCTATATGCACCAATTTACGACAGATTCATGGCACCTTCTTTTGCAGACGGTCATTCAAAAATGTATAATTCTCTTGGGCTTAAAAAAGGAGATAATCTTTTGGAAGTTGGGGTTGGAACCGGAATATCCTTAACTCATGTGCCAAAAGATATCAAAGTAGAAGCAATAGATTATAGCGAACCAATGCTTGTAAAAGCACGAAACAGGCAAGACAGAGGTGAATTTGTTGCAGATATTAATTTTCAACAAATGGACGCCCACGTTTTGGATTTTGGTACTAATCAATTTGATCATTGCGTTGTTGCACATACCTTAGCAGTTGTAGCTGAACCAGAAGTAGTTCTCAAAGAAATTGTCAGAGTTACAAAGCCATCAGGATTGATAGCAATAGTTAATCACTACAAAGATAAAAAAGGAATAATAGGTACACTCTGGAATCCATTCAGAAAGCGTTTAGGCCTCGGAAAACATGTTGATTTCAAAAATATAATCACCAAATGTGGGCTTGAAATTTTAAGTGAAGAACGAGTTAATAGTTTCACAACTCATACAAAGATGATTGTTTGCAAAAATCCTTAATTGAATTTTTGTTTTATCCAGTTTAAAGTATCTCTAACAGAGTCCTCTAGAGCCATAGGATTCCATCCTAGGACATCTCTAGCCTTACTTGAGTCGTAATTAGTTATCTTTCCCATATACTCTTTCACAGTTTCAGATGAAACAGCAGGAGTATATCCAAACCAAGATTTCGTTGTTTCATATCTAGCAAATAGTCTTACTTGCCACATGGGAGCAATTTTAGTTGGTACTTTAATTTCAGGATCAACATTTTTGATAATATCCATCAATTCAAATCCATCTAAGCACTGTGTACAAAGAATATGTCTACCTTCAGCATTTTTATTTTCGTATGCTAGAATGTGGGCCAAAGCTACATCTCTCACGTCAACATACCCAAAGGTTTGTGGAGGCAATCGAGGTAATTCATTTTTTAGTATTTTATCAAACAAGAAAGTACTGGGAGTATGTCTATGGAAATATGGACCAATAACTGCAGTTGGGTTCATTACAACCATATCCATATCCATTTCTTTTGAAAAATCCCATGCTCTTCTTTCAGCTTCGGTTTTAGCATAAGAGTAAGGGTGCTTAGACTTTGAATTCCAATCCTTTTCAGTCAGAGCTTTTCCATTAGGTCCACTTCGTCCAACAGCAGCAGTACTTGATGTAAAAATTATTTTCTTTACTCCTGCTTTGTATGCAGCTTTCAAAACATTTATTCCTCCAATGATAGATGGATTAATGATTTCTTCCTCTGGTTTTTTTGCCCAACTTTTGTAAACTGCAGCTACCTGAAAAACTCCGTCAATATTTTCCATCGCAGGTTCTATTGTTTCAGGGTGCATCAAATTCAGGCTTACAATATCAACATCAAACACAGATAAATTTTTAGTTAATTCTTTATTCTCTTTATCTCTAACACTAGCTCTGACGTTATATCCTCTTTCAACAAGTAATTTTGTTAGTACAAATCCAACATGCCCATTTGCACCAGTTACAAGAACATTTTTTCCGTTCATATTAGATGAATAATTTTTCCCTGTAATATTTTAGTTCTTCAATNGATTCTATAATATCNTCTAATGCTCTATGGTTTTCAGCTTTTGCAGGTATATTTCGATCCACATCCGGATACCACCTATTTGCTAATTCTTTTATTGATGAAACGTCAACAACTCTATAGTGAAGTCTGTTTTCTAAATCGTTCATCTGNGCATCTAAAAATCGTCTATCAGTTCCGATTGAGTTGCCACAAACAGGAGGCTTATTTTTGGCTTTTATATGCTTATTGATAAAATTCAAAGTTTCTATTTCAGCGTCCCTAATTGTTAACTTGCTTTTTTTTACTTCTTCAATTAATCCAGATTTTGTGTGCATCTCAGTAACGTAAGAGTTCATTTTACTAAGTTCTTCATCAGATGCATTGATTACTAAATCAGGTCCTTTGGCAATTATATTTAGTTCAGAATCGGTAATTATTGTAGCAATTTCAATTATTCTATGAATCTGGGGATTGAGTCCTGTCATTTCTAAATCAATCCACACTAATTCTTTTGCCATAAATGCGGATTAGAGGCCTCCTAAATAGGATTTGTAGCGATAAAGTACTATAGCCCTCCCTAATGGTTAAAACAATGGCTTTTTTCAATCCTGAAAAGTTTACAGAGGAAGCGGTAGCAAAATTAAAGACTGAATTGACAGATAAAGCAATAATTGCAGCATCGGGAGGTGTCGACTCCACAGTAGCAGCCGTCCTAGCTGCTAAGGCAGTGAAAAATAATCTTCTTGCGATTTATGTAGATACAGGATACATGCGACTCGGAGAATCTGAATATGTTTCCTCAATGCTCAGTAATCTTGGAGTTCAGCATAAAGTTGTTGATGCATCAGAGAAATTTTACGCAGGACTTAAAGGAATAACTGATCCCGAACAGAAAAGAAAGATAATAGGTGAATTATTCATTCGGGTTTTTGAGAAAGAAGCCGAAGATTACGGAGGTAAGTTTTTGGTTCAAGGGACCATAGCTCCAGATTGGATTGAATCTGGAGGCGGTTTAAGAGATACAATCAAATCTCACCATAATGTTGGAGGTTTACCTGAAGATATGGATATGATTCTTTGCGAACCAATTAGAGATTTATACAAAGATGAAGTAAGAAGTCTTGCTGAATATCTAGAAGTTTCAGTTTCTCAGAGACAACCATTTCCAGGCCCAGGTTTGGCAGTTAGAGTTATGGGAGAGGCTACTCCAGAGAGGACAGAAGTAGTCAGACAAGCATGTCACATTGCTGAAGAGGAAATAGAATTAGCAGCTAAAGATGGCCTTATGGATTTGCCATGGCAATATTTTGCAGTAGTTTTACCAGTGAAGACAGTCGGAGTTCAGGGAGATGTAAGAGCTTACGGAAATACAATTGCAGTAAGAGCAGTTCACAGCTATGATGCTATGACTGCACAAGCAGCAGAAATTCCGTACTCAGTTCTTAAAAAAATTTCTGAGAGAATTACACGTGAATTAAAATCTAAAGTTAACCGCGTNGTTTATGATATTACAGATAAACCACCAGGTACTATAGAGTGGGAGTAGTGGTGCCGGGGGCGGGGTTCGAACCCGCGGCCTTCGGATGTCCCAGGCATAGCCGGAACTATTTTTACCCTATGAGTCCGACGCTCTACCAGGCTGAGCCACCCCGGCTCCGAGCATGTTGAATCACTAGGGGTTTTAAGTTTAAGTTCGGTGATTCTTTATATCAAGCCCTTAATCACGCTAAAGGATGAGTGTTACTGATTCTGGTAAAAATCAAGCAAAAACAGGCAATTACAATCCTGTTGAGTTAGAGAAAGAAGTAGCAGAGCGATGGAAAAAAGAAAAAACTTTTGAGAATAGTATTGATGAACAGACGCTCATCAAAACCTTTTACTTTTCTGGAAGGTCCTCCTACTGCAAACGGTAAACCCGGAATCCATCATGTTCTTTCTAGATTATTCAAAGACATGGTATGTAGATGGAAAACTATGGAAGGCCATTTAGTAGAAAGAAAAGGCGGCTGGGATACTCATGGCTTACCAGTTGAGATTGAAGTTCAAAAACAATTGAATTTAATGTCGAATGAAGAGATAGAAGCTTACGGAATGGAAGCTTTTAATCAAAAATGTAAAGAAAGTGTTTGGACTTATGAAGAGGCCTGGCGTGAAATGAGCGAGAGGATGGCTTTCTGGGTTGATATGGATAATCCGTATGTCACACTCCATGATGAATACATTGAATCAGCCTGGTGGTCTCTTAAGCAAATGCATGACAAAGATCTTCTTTTCAGAGGTCACAAAGTATTACCATATTGCCCACAAACTGGAACAAGCTATTCTACACACGAAGTTTCACTTGGTTACAAAGAAGTGGCTGAGCCTGCAGTTTACGTTAAATTCAAATTAAAAAATTCAAATNGTTCAATTGTTGCTTGGACCACAACTCCATGGACATTACCAGGAAACGTAGGTTTGGCAGTTGGTCCAGAAGTAACATACTGCAGAGTAAAAATTACATCTAAACCTTCAGACAATTGGGATGGAAGAGGCGGTGCAGAAGTTGGTGAAGAATTAATTCTGGCCAAGGATTTAATGCCTGATGTTTTACGTCACCACGCAGATATAATTGAAGAGTTTCCGGGTAGCAAATTAGTCGGAGAAGCATATGAACCATTATTTCCAGGAGCTATAGATAGAGGAGATTCTGAAACAGCTTGGACAGTAGTTGCAGCAGATTTTGTTACTACTACTGATGGAACAGGTATCGTACACACTGCAGTAATGTATGGTGAAGATGATTATCAGTTAGGTATGGAAGTTGGCTTTCCAGCTCAACACACAGTAGGCATGGATGGAAAGTTTGTGCAAGGAACTCATGATTCTTTAGATGGTAACTATGTCAAAGATTGTGATTCCAAAATTATTGATTTATTAGAGAGTGAGGGGCGACTTTACAGAGAGCACATTTACACTCACGACTATCCACACTGTTGGCGAACAGATCATCCATTATTGTACTATGCAATGGACAGTTGGTTTGTTAGAATGACAGCAGTTAAAGACAAAATAATTGACTATAATTCACAAGTCGAGTGGGCGCCNGAGTGGACTGGGACTGGAAGGGTTGGAGAATGGCTTCGAAATATCAAAGACTGGGCTATAAGTCGAGAAAGGTATTGGGGAACTCCTCTACCGGTTTGGATTTGTGAATCTTGTGGTCACCAGCATTGTATTGGAAGTATCGAAGAAATGAATTCTTTAAAGACAGAATCTTCGCCCACACCTAAAGAGTTACACAGGCCTTACGTAGACGATGTAAAATTNTGTTGTACTGCAGAGGGGTGTAAGGGCGAAATGGTCCGCGAACCTTATGTCATGGATTGTTGGTTTGATTCTGGCTGTGCATCCTTTGCTCAATGGCATTACCCATTTGAAAACAAAGACAAATTTGAGAATAGCTTCCCTGTCGACTATATTTGTGAAGCAGTTGATCAGACTAGAGGCTGGTTCTATTCCTTGCTTGCAGTTTCTACTACTGTTTTTGACAGTATATCATATCGTAGATGCTTATCATTGGGTCACATTTTAGATAACGAAGGGAAGAAAATGAGTAAATCTCGAGGAAATGTTGTAAATCCTTGGGATCATTTCAACAAAGAAGGTACTGATGCCATTAGATGGTATATGACATCACAAAGTGCACCATGGAATCCGATGAATTTTGATCCTAATGGTGTTAGAGAAACATATGCTAAAATGTTCCTCACTCTATGGAACGTTCACAAATTTCATTTAGATTACGCAATTCTTGATAAGTTTGATTATGGTAAAGATTTTATTTCTGTCGAAAAAAGAACAGCTTTAGACAGGTGGATTCTTTCAAGACTGTCATCCGTCGCAGAAATTTATCACAATCAATATGTTTCATGGGAATTCCATAAAGCAGCTAGAGAGTTAGAGAATTTTGTAATTAATGACCTTTCAAATTGGTACGTCCGTCGTTCAAGGAGAAGGTTATGGGATGAAGCTGAAAGCCACGACAAACTGGCTTGCCAGTCTACACTTCATGAAGTTCTCACAACCGTCAGCAAGCTTATGGCACCGATCGCTCCATTTATGCCAGATAAAATTCATTTCGATTTGACTGGATCTTCTGTACACACTGCAGATTGGCCTTTAGGATCAGATTTAGTACCTAAGAATTTACCACCACAGGATTTGTCGTTAGAAAAGAAAATGTCAATAGTCAGAACCCTCGCAGAAACTGGACGTAAAATACGTGTTGCAGTTAAACGTAGACAAAGACTTCCTTGTAAAGAAGGATGGATAGTTGGAGGTCCTAACTTGGATGAATTCCATTCAATTATCGCAGAGGAGTTAAATGTAGAAACATTGACGACTGAAAAGAATTTGGACAGGTTTCAGAAAATTGAGGTTCTACCGAATCATAAAGTTCTAGGTGCAAAGTGCAGAGCCGATTTACCCAAGGTTTTGGCAGAGTTATCTAAATCAGATCCAGATTCTCTGTTGTCAGATATTGAAAATGGAGCTGCCAATTTAGCAGGTTTTGACATTACTCTAGATGACATTAATATCAAGCGAGTAGAAAAAGAAGGATATGCAGCCTCGACATTTGAAGTCGAGGACGTTGGTGATATTTCACTCGTATTAGATGTAGAAATTACTGAGACTTTAGTTTCGAAGGGCTTAGCTAGAGAAATAACTAGACGTATTCAATCTAAAAGAAAAGATTTGGATTTAGATTTAGAAGCATCAATTTCACTGAAAGTTTGCTTGGAGTCAGATTCTCCTAAATTGAATGATGAAGATTGGGAATACATAAAATCGGAAACTCGTTCTGAACCTGCGGAGTTAATTATTGGAGATATTAACAAAAGTTTTGATAGTTTTCAGGTAGAAGAAAATACAATTTATTTTAGAGTCAATTAATCTACTACTTTAAAGACATTCTTTTTCTTTTTTTCAGTAGGTTTAAATTTTGGAACTTTCTTTTTCTCGTCAACTACTTTGAATGTATTTTTACTTCCAGTTGGTTTAAATTTTGGAACATTATCTTTCTTCATTGAAGGAATATCTTCTGTCATTTTGAAAGTAGGTGCGCTACCAAAACTTGATTGATCTCCTCCCATAACTTTGACACCTCCGGTCCCTGATCCTATTGACATAGACGCAACACTTCCTGATGTTTTGCCTAGCATACTATCCGTGTCTAATTCACTTAACTCCATAGTTCCTGAAGTAGTAGATTCAGTACTTGATGGACTATTTCCTGGAGATTTTTCAACGCCAGCCGCATTCATTTCTTTGATCGCGTCAGCAGCAGCATCTTTCACTTCTTTAGATCCGTCTCCAGTCATAATTAATGCCCGATCCATAACTTCAGATGGCATTTCCCAAGAGACACCTTTTGCAATTGATGCTAACCCAGTAATTGCAGTAGCTCTAACTCTTGAATCATTGTTAGAAGCTTCTTTTAGTATTGAATTAACTACATCAGTAAATTCATCATATGAAAGATCGTTAGCTTTACTCCAGAATTTTTTAGCAGCAAAAATATCACTTGCTCTTACAGACTTTAGAAATTGNGCACTTTTATTTGCACTCACAGGTTTGAACTTGACTGTCTTATTTTGGGTTCCCACTTTTCGTATAATTTTTCTTTTAGGTTTAGCTTTTTTGATAGTAGCTTTCTTTCCGGCTAATTCTCTTACTTTAAAACCACTTGAGCTTTTTTTTGCTGGAGCACTTGGGATTCTTCTACCTTTCCTTCTAGCTGCAATTGCAGCTCCGCTTTCTACTTCTAAACCTGCAGGTGGTTTGAAAAAATCCTCAGATTTTTTTTCTTGTTTGGCTGGAACATTTGCATCAGTACTAAAATTAGCTACAAAATCGAATGTATCTTCTAGAAAATCATCTGAATTTATGTTTACATTAGCTTCCAATAGTTCTTTTTCAAGGTGTTCAGTTCCTAAAGATATTATGAACATAAATCCATTAATGTTTATATAATTCGAAATAAATTCAGATAATTTTGTGAAAGAGCCTGAAACCGCTCTCTCAATACCCTGTAATGTAATTATGAGTGGTTTTTTTTCAATTGAAATTGCAGCCAATTTTTTCATTGAGGAGTCAAATTGATGAATCATTTCGACCCTATTTTCACTTGATAAATTTGTTGAAAGAATTACAGGTGCACTCTCATTAATTCTATTAACTAAATCTGAAGTTGTACCGTTACTCCCAGAATTTCCTTTTAGTTCAGTAACGATTTGTTGAACAAGTGGTAAGCATAAGTCGTTCTCTGATAAATATCGTCTTGCGTTGAATTCAATTATATTTAATCCTACAGCTTGAAGATCGTTTTCAATTTCAGTAATTGCTGCCTTTCTTTCGCCCAAAGTCCCTCCATATAATGCGACTAATGAAGGTGGATTTGCCTTACCAGCTTGCGAGATTATTTTTGCTGTGGTTGCAGTAGACATTATTACTTTTCCAAACTTTAGTTAATTTTTTTACAGTGAAGCTCTCTTTAAAGGTTCTCTACATGGGTTTTCAAATGCGGGGGTCGCATAGCCTGGCCAATTGCGCCGGACTTAAGATCCGGTCCTTAGTGGTACGAGGGTTCGAATCCCTCCCCCCGCACCATATTTGTGTTTACACAGCTTTAAATTTCGCATATAACAGCACGATGTCTGTTTTTAGCAATCCATTTGTATATATAGTCAAGAATTAACATAGTCACAGGTAAATGGGCTAAAGCCCATAGAGGCCATGCCCACCATATTTTTTTTGAAAGAAATACAATTCCTCTTGCACCACCGTATAATTTCTTATCATCTCCAATAATTTTCATTTCAGGTAAGTCATCTCCCTCATTTATACCCAAAATTTTCATGACTGTTTTATCTTGAAGAGGCTTAATTTTACAATTTCTTTTTTCAAGACTTCGCTCAAAATTACTCACACTACTCTTACAGAAACTGCATATTCCATCATAAAGTATCCATGTAGTGCCCATCAGAATGAAAAGGTAGGAATATTCCAATAAATCAAGGCTAGTGTGAGAATAGCAGCTATAATCCCAAAGTAAGCTAATTTATTCCAAACAATTATTTTAGAACCATCTAAGGGCTGAACCGGAATCATATTAAATCCTGCCAAAATTAAATTTATTATAATTAAGAATCTTGCAAGCTCCCCTATAATCCAGATATCGATATTCGCAGTGAATATGTAGAATGGGAAAGCTATTGCAGCTATAGCAATATTAGACAATGGTCCTACTGCAGCAATTATTCCATTCTGTCGTTTGGTAATATTTCCTGACACCATGACTGCACCTGGTGCCGCTAACAAGAAACCAAAAACAGACATCATTAATGCGAAATATAATCCATTCTTATTCCCTCTATATTCTGCCCAGCAACCATATTGTTGAGCCATCCATTTGTGAGCTAATTCGTGAAGCAAAAAACCCGTCATTACAGCTGCGAAAGCTAGAGGTAACGTTCTTATCAATATATTTGGATTATTTAGGACAATAGCCAATCCATCACTCAGAGCTAATGTAAATGCTACAGTCAAAATTCCTATAGATTCTTTCAATTGTTCTTTTTCATAGCTTGAGAAAGACATCTTTGAATTGGGCCTTCGATTTAGTTGGATAGGGTCGCCCCAACCATCAGATACGACATACTTAATCTGATAATTTTGATTAGTTCTCGAAGGATCTCTCCACATTAACTATTCAGTACGGCGTGTATTAAGATAGTTATGGAACTAATTGTTTAAAGTGCAGTACAGTAAGTAAAATGTGAGTGAAATAGAAACTCTTAAACTAAGAATTAAAGAGCTAGAATCTTTGTTAGAAAAAGAAAGAGACTCGCACAAATCTGAAATTGAAAGGATTAAGACAGATAACTATAGTGCATTGGAGGCCTCTCAGACAAGATATCAGGGAGAGTTATCTATACAGAGGGAAAATTTCCAGAGACAGATAGAAAAATTGAAATCTAAGCTTGATTCTTTTGAAGTATAATCTAGTACAATAATATTAAATCCTCGCTTTCTAAATGTAAATTAGCTCCCGTGGTGTAGTCCGGCCCATCATCTCGGCCTTTCGAGCCGAATACCCGGGTTCAAATCCCGGCGGGAGCACCATTTTTTTTGCCAGTGTAAGGTTTCTTCATATACGGCCTTCCGTAATCTAAGACATGAAAGCATCGATGTTGCAAAGACCTATGGCAATAGCGATGTTTGGTGGAATAGTTGTCTCGTTTGCTCCAATTTTATATGCTTTATCAGATGCAAATCCTCTGACTGGCGCTTTTTTCAGAATGGCATATGCTCTTCCTTTTCTTATCATAATAATCTGGTTAAGAAAAGATGTAGATTCACGTTCGATTAACACACGATTGATAGCGCTAGTAGCAGGTTTTGCCTTCTCCCTTGACTTTCTTGCGTATCACAGTACGGTAGATTGGATAGGTACGGGAATTGGTACTCTTATCGGCAATTCCCAGGTAATTATTGTTACACTAATGAGTTGGTGGCTATTTGGTGAAAGACCAAATTTATCTATTTTAATTTCATTACCAATCGTTATGATTGGTTTAGTTCTAATTTCTGGAATTCTTGATGATAATCCATACGGTGAGCATCCAGTTCGTGGAGTAATTGCAGGGGTTTTTACGGCTATTTTTTATTCAGCTTTTTTAATTATTTACAGATTTGCAAACAGAGAGTTGGCTCCTGCTGTTAATTTACAATTTGATTCAACTGCAGGCTGTGCAATCGGGCTTCTAATCCTTAGTTTCCTTCCATTACAATCTATTCATGTTGAGCCGATAAATTTTGAATTAGTAATGCCTATGCATGGTTGGCTATTATCGTTAGCGATTCTCAGTCAAGTTGTCGGCTGGTTAGCTATAGCTTATTCTCTTCCTAGGCTTCCTGCAGCCTATACTTCATTTGCTATTTTGCTCCAGCCAACTTTGACTATAGTTTGGGGTATTCTTCTTTTGTCTGAATCACCTTCTCTTCAACAAGCAATAGGCATGTTTCTTATCCTTGGTTCAATTATCGCAGTAACAACAAGTGGTTCAGTAGATAATGAAACAAGCTCATGATTATATTTGGAGTGTTAGCCGAGAAATTAAGATTGAATTATCTAAAGCAGAATTATGGGAAATAATTTCTTCAAGGAACCATTTAGAAAAGTTTCATCCTTTTTGCAAATCTAATAAAACTATTTCCTGGTCGAACGGAAGTTATGAAGATTCCATTGAGTATTATGGGGGACGAATTTTAGGTAGGAAATTTTACAATTGGATTGAAGGAATTGGCTANGATCTAAAGATTGGCGATTCTTCAGGAAACGATTCTATTGTTTCATGGCGTATTCATGAAGCGCAGGATTGCTGCACAGTTTCGATTACGATTATGCCTTACATATTTAACAGAGGAAGTAAAATTTGGAATTTCTTTCCATTTTTTGNTTACACTAAGCCTAAACTTTCAAATTATTTAGATTCAGTGCTNATGGGTTTGAAGTTCTTTTCNGAGANAAAAGAAGNTGTTGCGGCNAATCAATTTGGNACACATTCTTGGTTCTCATAGCAAAAAGCTTTATGNTGGCTNTAGATTCAANNATNTTATGACAGAAATAATGTGCATGGTTTGTGGTGCAAAAGCATTTGAAATAGAAATTCAAGAAGACAGTGAAGAAGTTCCTGAATTAAAAAAAGGTAACAAATATTGTTTAGACTGCTATGGCCCTCTTCAAGAACAATTCAAATTAACCTTAGAAGATGTAGCAGAAATTTCTTCAGTTAGTAAAGATTAAGGTAGTTATGTCTGATGATAGTTCATTGTGTCAAGAATGCAATAAAGAAAGTTGGGAAGTTGAATCTCTAGGAAAGAAATTCTGCAATAATTGTTACGGTTCTAATTTCCGTCAAGCTCATGAGAGCTGGTAATTTGGTTCTTTTCAAAAAATCTTTACGAAAAATAGTTATTAAGACGTTTTGAGTTTAAAATTTATGAGCAAGATTGAAGAAAAGTTAGCTGATAAGGCTGAACCGGTTTTGGGCTTCAGGCCTTCCTCTAAAGTCAAGAGAGGATGGATTGGTATCATAATCAGTATAATTTGTATAGTGATTGTAATAATTGAACTAATTAGATCTGGTGTGATTTAAGTTTAGTAGAAAATGGCGCCGAGGGCGAGATTTGAACTCGCGAGGGATTGCTCCCACGGGCTTTCCAGGCCCGCGCTATACCGGGCTAAGCGACCTCGGCTGATAGCTGATACATTGGTGGGGGGTTTTAGAATTAAGCTAAGGCATACGTTTATTACGACACCTTTCAGCTGAATAAACAGCTATAGAGGTAATCTTGGACGAAAAACAAAGAATAGAAGCTGAGAAAAAAAAGAACTTCAAGATTAGATTAAAATCTGTAATTGAGATGCTACAAGAAACATATTACCCAGGCCACTCAACAACTGCTAAAAGAGTAATTGAGCGTCATCTGATTAGGGAATTTGGCCTTAAACCTCGAGAAGCAACATACCACGGTGGTAACATTATTGATGAATTACAAGTAATGGGAATTTTAGAAAGAGTTCCGGAAGATGTAATTCGAAATGCACTTCTTACAATAAATATTAGAAAATTACAGGCTCACAAAGCTTAGATTTTTTTTACAATCTCTTTTAGGATTTGTTTTGAAGCATTAATTTTTGTGTCTTCGATCCACTTATTCCCTTTCTTTGTTATGATAGCTATTTTTGTATTTTCATCTCCTAAAACTTCGGAATGATTTGCAACTACAATATCAGCACTTTTTAGTAACGTTTTTCCTTTTTCAATTAATTTATTATCACTTAAACCAGATTCAAGTTTGAAAGCACACAGTTTACCTTTGTGTTTTTTCCTTAATAATTCAATCACCTTCTTTGCTTTCTTTAATTTTATTTCAGGAATTTTTTGTGAGCTTATTTTTCCTTTAGTTTTTACAGGAACAAAATCAGATAATGCAGCAGGAACTAGTATCGCGTCATACTTACTAAGTTTCTTTATTTTTTTAGATAAATCTTCAACAGAATTGAATTTTTGTTGACTAATCCACTCACCGACCACTTCGGTTGTCTCCCCCATCCAGAGTTCAACATCGGCCCCCATATTGAATGCNGCCTCAGCAAGGTGCTTAGCCATTTTACCAGTTGATTTGTTGGTTATTACTCTAACATCATCAATTTCTTCACTACTTCCGCCACCTATTACTAGAATTTTATTTTTTTTAAAATCATTTTTTCCAGCAATCTTACATGCTTCAGCAGTTATNCTGAATTTGGATGGTAACTTGGCTTTACCTTCAATCATAATTGGNTCTAAAACAGTTGCAAATTTCTTTACTTCTTTCAGATTTTGTTTAATAATTTTTGAATTAGCCATGTTTTTGTCCATTGCAGGTGCAACTATCATCGGTGTCTTTGCTCCAATACAAGTTAGAGCTACTAACATCGGTGGATTATCTCCGATTCCGTGAACCATTTTTCCTAGNCTGGTTGCACAGCATGGGGCTACGATCAGTAAATCAGCATCATGACCAGCAATTACGTGTTCAACTTGGCCAGTTATTTCTTTAATAATTGGCTTTCCGCATGCAAATTCAAGTGCTTTTTCTCCGACTAACTCAAGAGCAGCTCTNTTTGCTACAATAGTTACATTTGCTCCATATCGAATTAACTCTCTAGCGATTCCTACACTCTCCACACACGATACAGAACCAGTTACAGCTAACCAGACATTTTTATTTTTGAGATAGTCTCCTTTAGGAGTTAAATTGTTGGCAGGATGGTGTTTATTCATTTGTTTCAGATATCTGTTTTATTGTTTTTTTGTATTGCTCTAAAATAAGCTCAATTTCGGTTTCAATCTTTTGCCAACCCTTCTTTAGAGATCCCTTACGCAAGTGAAATGCACTTGTTGGAGGTCCGCCATCAGCAGCTCTGCATCTTTCGATAAGCCCTAATGAGATGAGCTTGTTCAAATGCCTGTACGCAGTAGGTCTTGTAGTTTCTATCCAAGCAGCTACTTCTTCAGCAGTCCAAGCCCTGTCAGGTCGTTGTAAAAAACATTCATCTATAATTTTGTAAGGCATAGATTCATTGTATGGGTAATGGTGATTTGATAGAAGACCAATTCCTCGACCTAGAATACCTAAATTATCCTCATACGTAGAATCTTCTCCTACTCTTACTTCTCTTAGATTTATCTCAAAAATTTCTTCCTTTCCTACATTTATCATGTCACTAGGAACCTCATTTTTTGATTCTTTTAATTTTTCATTTAAATTGTTTACTATCTCACGATATGTTTCTAAACAAATTCTAGCTCGATTCTCTACGCCAGACCAAGCCTTGTTTAGGTCGTAATGCCAAAGTCTAACTTTTTTTGGGTCTTCAGCCTTTCCAGGAAAATCTTCGGTCAAGAAACCAGCTTCTCTTAGCCATTGCAAATGTCTGTAAATTGCTTGTAAAGGTACGCCTAGTTCTTTTGCGATTTCACTAGTTGTCCAAGATTTTTTTGGATTAGGTATCAAGCATTTAGTAAAAAGTAAAATTCCGGTTTGAGATCTTTTAGTAACTTTATTTCTTCCTCCATCATTTCCTAGAAATCCTATTGATCTAAGGAAATCAGCCACTAGTTGTTCATTTGTATTTCCATAATCACTGTTCAAATTTCGTATTTTTAATTTGAACATTAATCCCACTCTCTCGTATCAAGTTTTTCCAGAATTTTAGCTTTGAATTTTCTAGCTTTTTGATTGCCAGGATTTAGAGCTAATAGGCGATGTATGTCTCCCATTGAGTCCCCCAATTTTTTCTCATCAAAATGGCATTCAGCTCTTTCCCACAATGCAGCTTGGTCCTCAGAATCAATTTCCAAAATTCTTGAAAGTGCCATAATTAGCAATTCTTTTTTGTCTTGCGAACGGTAAACTTTAGCTAACTTTCTCCAACCGTTTTTCAAGTCAGGACGAATGTTTACAGCTTTTGAATATCCCTTAGCGTCAGCTCTCTCGTAATCACCAATGCCGAAGTAAATGTCACCCCTAACCATGTAAGGTCTATAGTCATTACTAAGTAATGAGATAGATTTTTCGATAGATTTCAGTGCTTCTTTAACTCTCTCTAACTTTGATTGTACTCTTCCTAATCCTAAATATGCAAAACCGTGGTTACTTTCCAATTCTAAAGCAATTACGTAAGCATCCTCAGCTTCACTTAGCTTATCTCTTCGCTCCTTCATTTGAGCTAATTTTAACCAAGCTTCGCCGTATGTATATCTAATCTCAGTAGCATTTAGATAGCATGCCTCAGCTTCTTCCCATTGTTTCAGTTTACGATGTAATTCACCTTTTTCATACCATAGCTCTTCATTGCTTTCATCGATTTCGAGAGCCATGGAATAGTACGTAATTGATCTTCCATATTCTCTGTGACCTGTTAATGCTCTTGCTTTACTTAACCACATTCGAGAATCTTGCATCAAGACTCCATCGCGTTGAGCGCGTCGAATGAGTCTATTTGCAGCATCCAATGCCTTACTTGGGAATCCTTTTTCTAATAAAGATTGAGAATTAGATAATATTTTTTCTCTTGCTTCTCTGTCGGTTCTTCTTAGAATAAACAGTAATCCTGAACCAGTCATAGGCAATCCTCCACCCAAAAATCCACCAGAGGCAAGGTTAGGTTCAATCAACCATCCAATTCCAGCTAGTCCGGTAATGTAGCATCCAATAACAAATCCTGCAAGTTGATATCTTCTATGGTGTAAACCGGCAAGCCCCATTCCTAGGAAAAGGAGTGGAATCAGTAGTAGCCATACAGATTCCTCAATCCAACTATAAACTGACATCAGCAGAACAATAGTTAGGATTAATGATCCACCAAAAGCAATAGCAACTGCATATGGTACTAAATTTCTCTCGAGTAATCCTAATCCGTAAATTAGCATTACAATGCCAATACTTCCAGCATAAACAGAGATAGTAATTACAGCCCTAAGAGAAATATCAGCGTCACAATTAGCTTCTGAGAATTCTGTTAAGCAATCATTTGTTTGAATTTGATAAATCATGAAGAATAACGTTACGAGAACGCTACCGACAGATAGTATGAGTCCAGATAATCGTACGTCTACATTTTTTTCGTGAATCTTATTGTATACATTGTAGGAGATTAAGGTTCCACACATTGCAGAAAATAGTAAAATTGTTGAAAGTAGAACTCCAGTATATTTCAAAAATTCACTTTCTACAAAATTCCATGCTATAAAATTAAAAGTACTTAAAAGAAAAATACCTAGAGTCCAAAGAACTACTTTCCTGCTTCTTCCGTCAAGGTATTCAATAGAATTGACGATGAATTGATTGAATGCACTTTCTTCTTCTTCCTCATCGTCTTCAACACCCAATTTTTTAGTGTATTCAATAGGTGCACTTTCTTCCTCTTCTTCGTTAGCTGGAGGTTCGTTTTCAGGTTCTTCATCAACCTTTTCTTCCTCTATGGAATTGTCTTCAATTTTCTCTTCTTCTGCCATTTAACCTTGTAAAGATATTATGGGTATATAATGCAAGTATTAAAACTGATGCTTAGGAAATTAATTACAGCCGCAGCCGCCGCCACCACTGGATTGACTTGCTCCAGAGCTGCATCCGCAGCCTCCTCCAGTTTGACCAGCTTGAGGAATAGGTTGTGTATAGTATGGATTTTCACCTTCAGAGTGATCGGTCATATCAACGATTTCGTTAACTCCGTCTACTTTTGCTACAATGTAAGATTCAACGCCTTGTTTTAGGGTAATACTTGAGGCAGTACATCCTTGACATCCTCCGCCCATTGTAACGAATGCTTTTCCATCATTGACACTGTGAAGAGTAATTACTCCTCCATGTGCAGCAATGCTTGGATTAACATCATTTTTAATCAATAAATTTACTTGTGTGAATAAGTCTGCATCACCAATATCCATGACTTCTTCTTCAACAGCAGGTTCACCGCTTTTGATTTGCTCACGAATAACTCCACCAATTTCTTTTCCAATTGCTGGCCAACTTTCAACGTTGTCACCAGTCAATGTAACTGCTGAACCGCTAATACTTACACCTGCAATGTATGGCAAGGCTAGTAATTTTTCAGCTAGAGGAGCTTTGCTTGTATCAGACTCTTTATCAAAGCTTACAGGAGAACGAGAAAGTACTTCGGCTTCCAGTACAAATCTACACTTTTGTGGGTCTGCAGTTGGTTCGCCGCGTATTCTTATTTCCTGAGCTAACATAATGATTAAGTCCTGTCGTGATTAATAAGAGTTATTATACATCAAAAGATGCGTTTGCAGCAGCGTCTTCACCTAATTTTCTTAAGAAAGAGAAGGTGTAGATTCCAGCACCAGCACCTGGGCTTGGATCAGTGAAATTAAATCTTACCCCATACCTACCTACTGGAACTGATTCGGTAATTTTAACATCTGGAGGAATATCAGTTTCCTTAACAATTTTCTCTCCAGTTATCTCATCTACGCAATGAGCACATGGACACATAAATCGTACATTGAATGCAGAAATTACGTGTTCAACATTATCTTGCCATTTGATAACTAAGGTTTCACCATCATTGGCCAAATTAATTTCTTGAGGTGCAAATGGAGATAGTTCTTCATTAGTCACAACAGCCATTGCTTCGACTGCAATTAGTGATGCAATAGAATTGATATTGTCGTTAGTGTAAACCGTACCATTGTCCATGGCTTCTCTGAGATCTTGGCGAATTGGTATTTGGCCGAGCATTGGTAATTCGAATTCTTCAGCTGCAGAGGTACCTCCACCTTCTCCAAATATGTGGAAAACTTCGTCTGAATCTGGTGGCGTGAAACCAGACATATTTTCAACAATACCTAATATTGGAATCTTAACTTGTTGGAACATTCTCAAACCTTTTTCAGCAATAGTATGAGCAACTTCTTGAGGAGTTGTAACGATTACAGCTCCAGTTAGCGGAACAGTTTGAGATAACGTAAGTTGAATGTCTCCAGTACCAGGTGGCATATCGACGAATAAATAGTCTAGTTCTCCCCAGTCTACGGCACCCAAAAATTGCTGTACAAGTTGCGAAGCGATTGGTCCTCTCCAAACTACAGGAGTGTCTTTAGTTGCTAAGAATCCCATAGACATAATTTTCATTCCGTGAGCTTCTACAGGTTCCAAAACACCTTCTTGAGCTCCACCTAATTGGTGTGAGCCTAATCCAACCATATTTGGAATACTTGGTCCATAAACATCAATATCCAGAATACCAACTTTTGCACCAGCGTTTGCAAATGCTTCAGCAATACAAACAGTAACGGTTGATTTTCCGACTCCACCTTTCCCAGATGCAATTGCAATAATATTTTTTACATTTTTGAGTGCTTGTGGAGTATTTTGCGCATCAAGCGACGGTAATCTTTGGACTTCCCAATCTTTTTTGATTTCGATAGTTTCAATTCCATCAACATCTTTCAGTGCTTCTCTACATTTTTGTGCCAATTCTTCATGATTTGGCATTAAAGGTGCAGGCAATCTTAGAGTAAATCGTAACTCTTTGTCACCCATAGACATTCCTTTGATGTATCCTAAAGTAATTAGATCTTTATTGAAATAAGAATCCTTCACATTTGACAATGCGTCTGTGATTTCTTTTCCGTCCATGTTAATTGTTTACCAAGAGTGGGTATATTGAATTAATCTTAAAAAAAAGTTGACGGCGTACTCAAGTTCCCGTGGGCTCGCGCACCACAGTACCATTGAATACGCTGGCGGGCTTAACTTCCGTGTTCGGAATGGGAACGGGTGATCACCGCCGCTATGGCCGTCAGACAGCTCTCGATTTAGAGGCTGTATATATTATTTGACTTTAAGATTGGTTAGTATCGTATCTAACACCATCGGTCCACATTGTTTCATGCCAATATGTATCATCGAAATTAGTGTTTGTTACTGTGGCTCCAGAGAACTTTGCAAATTTTAGATCAGCTTCAACTAATGTGGCATCCTCTAGGTCTGCATCTTGGAAGTCTGCATTCGTTAGGTCTGCATAGTTGAGGTATGCATCCGTTAGGTCAGCATATNTTAGGTCTGCATNNGTTAGGTTAGCTTCCGTAAGCACTGCATTTTGGAAATTTATTCCAGTTAAATCCATTCCAGATAAGTTTGTATTGTTGAAGTCTGTACCAGCACAATTACTGTATGGAACTAGTCGGCAAGAAGTCATATTTTCTAGTTCATTGATTCGTTGTTGCATTTCTTCCATCTCATCTGTCATTTCATCAATATCTTCGGTCATATTATCCATTTCTTTTTGCATTTTGTATACAAGATTCCAAAGATTGTCTACATCGAAATAGAGATAGTCTATGTCATCAGATATTTCCACCAGAGTATCGTTAAGGCTGTAAATCATCCAAGACATATTGTCCATATGGTCATAGATTGTGTAACCCATATTGTCCATATCTTCATAAACTTCATCAATATCTGTTGCAAAACGATCACTCATGTTTTCCATATCAAGATAGATTTCTTGTGAGTTATTGTTCANGATATCTACCATATAATCAATATCAGCCCACATAGAATCGGTCATATTTCTTGCATATTCTANATCATCTCTTACTTCTTCAAAATCTGATGAAATAATGTCCCAAACAGCTTCATCCAGTGGTGGTAGGAATTGTTGAACATGAGCACATCTCCATTCCATACCATCGTACGCAGCAATTTCATTTTCTCCACAACCTAAAGCTTCCAAAGTATCTTCAGAGTCATCGATTCCTTCGACTAGAGTTTCCAAGTTATCNAGTCTTGCAATTTCTGCATTTATTTTAGTTGTAAGATTTTCTAAATCTTTCTCAAGACTTGTAAAATCAGTTTCACCAACAGGTTCTACAGTATTGTCTTCAGTCGTTAAATCATTATCAGATCCACCGAGACATCCACTGAAAACCAGCAGGAAAGCTAACGCAAATGATGCGTATTTGTTCATATATGTCAGTAACAGTCCTTCAAAAAAGGGTATGTTAAGAAAAATTATTTAGCTTCAGCAGCTGCTTTTCTTGATTCTTTAATCTTATCTGCAGCTTCACGTCTTGCAATTCTTTCCATTCTTCTGGATTGTACTCTTTCAGTNATTAANTTCATGTACATTGCNTCGTGTTCCATCAANGGAGAATCAGAAATTGTAAGAACATTGTAACCATTTTCTAGGATAACTTCAGCTAAATATTCGAACTTAATTTCACCTTTTTTGATTGGTGAATAGTGCCTTTCGTTTCCATCGATATCAAATTCAACACCAGAAAAATGAGTATAGAATTTTGTTAATCCTAATGAAGCTTGTAAATAATCAAATACACGTTTGAAACTTTCGCGATCATTTAGCCATCTGTTTCCTCGTGCATGCAAGTGTGGCCAGTTGATACATGGTGCAGTTCCTTTAACGCGGCGACACAATTCTGTTATTTCTCTAATGCTACCAAAAAGGTCGTGTTTACCTGCTAATTCGAAACAAATTTGAGCAGTGTATCCTTTTTCTAAATAATGATTTCTCATTTCTTGGAAAATTGGAACTAATCGATTAATTGCTTCCCTTGAAGAGAGACCATTGTAAGGTCCAATATGAGTAACAATTCTTCTTGCTCCAATCATATTGCCAACTTCGCCTGCAAATTCTAGAAATTTAATTGATTTATTACGCATGTAACCATTGCCAAGGAAGTTCATGTAGTAAGGTGCATGAATTCCCATGTGAATGTCTAATGATTGTGCGATAGCACCCAACTCTTCAAAGTCATCTAGTTCATCGACATATTTTCCTCTGACTAACTGTATTTCCATACAATGTAATCCTAATGCGTGTATGTCTTCAATTCCATCTCGAATATTTCTTCCTTTGCAAGATAATGGGATTCCCGCAGGTCCATAACGTAACATTGGTCAGTGCGCATTGAGAGGTCCTATAATTACTATTGGTTACTTTTGGCCTTTTTTGGGCCTTTTTTTTGTTTTTTTCACATTTTTGTCTATTTTTTTAAGGGTCCCTCTTCTCGCACATTGTGAATCCCAAGACATTAGAGTCTAAATGGCAAAAAAAATGGGCCGAAGCCAAGGCTTACGAGTCAGAGCCAGGGGGAGCTAAAGAGAAGTATTTTGTTAATTGTCCATATCCATACATGAATGGATATTTGCATTTGGGACATGCTTTCACTTATTTGAGAGCAGATATGGTATCTCGGTACCAAAGAATGCAAGACAAAAACGTTCTTTTTCCGTTTGCTTTTCACTGTACAGGAACACCAATTGTAGCAGCAGCACAGCGTGTTAAAGAAGGTGAAGAAACTCAAATCAAAGCATTGAAACAGATGGGCTTGAGTGATACATTAATTAAAAAATTCTCAAAGCCGGAAGAATGGACTAAGCATTTTCCAGATAAGGCAATTCAAGATTTGAAAAAATTTGGGGCATCTATCGATTGGCGTAGAAGTTTCATTACAACTAGTTTGAATCCACCTTACGACGCTTTCATAAGATGGCAATTCAATAGATTATTAGCTGGAGAGTATCTAATCAAGGGAAGTTTTCCAGTAGTTTGGTGTCCAAAAAGAGGAACCGTTGTAGGAGATCACGATCGTCTATCTGGAGAGGGTGAAACTCCTCAAGAATATACATTACTAAAATTCAAAGGGGACGAGGATTACTTAGTTGCAGCAACACTTCGTCCAGAAACAGTATTTGGTCAAACAAATATTTGGATTGATGGTGAAGGAACGTACGCCAAAGCTAAAGTCGGAAATGAAACTTGGATTATGTCCGAAGAAATGCCCTCGAAGTTGGAATTACAAGGACACGAAGTAGAAGTTCTTGGTTCGGTTGAGGGTAGAGACATTATTGGTAAAAAATATCAGGCTCCTGAAATTCACAAGGAATTAATGGTCCTACCGTCTAAATTCTGTGATGCTTCAATAGGTTCTGGAATTGTAACTTCAGTTCCAAGTGATTCTCCGGATGATTATCAAGGATTAGTGGATCTTCAAAATTCTGAAAAAGAATGCAAATCATGGGGTGTTGATTTCTCCGAAGTCAGCAAATTAGAACCAATTGCAATATTAGATTCAGGTGAGATGGGAACATTACCTGCTCCAGATTTATGTAAAAAATTGGGAATTAAGGACCAGACCGATCGTAACAAGCTCGAAAAAGCTAAGCAAGATTTGTACTTACACAGTTTCAACAACGGCGTTATGCTAGATTCTTCAGATTTTATTGCAGGTAAACCTGTAGCTGAAGCTAGAGAAATGGTCAAAGATAAATTAGTAGAAAATAATGAAGCAATAATTTACTATGAATTAACAGGCCCAGTGAAGTCTCGTTGGATGGCCGATTGTAAGGTTAAAATTGTCGATAATCAATGGTTCTTAGCTTACGGAGATGAGAAGTGGACTGAAACTACAGAACTTGCTTTGAAATCAATGGAATTATATCCCTCAAAAGCAAGAAATCAATTCGAATATGTNNTACAATGGTTGAANAATTGGGCATGTGTTCGNGANAAAGGTCTAGGAACTAAGTTGCCGTGGGATGACAATTGGGTAATTGAATCATTAAGTGATTCTACAATTTACATGGCTTTCTACACAGTATCTCATCATTTGAAAGATTTGGATGAGAATAAATTAACAGATACATTGTTTGAAGCAATATTTGGTAGTGGAAATACAAAAGAGGCCGCAGAAGAATTGGGAATTCCTCAAGCCGATATTATTGACTGGAGAAATGAGTTCAATTATTGGTATCCATATGATCTTAGAGTTAGTGGAAAAGATTTGATTCAAAACCATCTTTCTTTCAGTTTATACAACCACACAGCCATGTTTGAGAAAGAAATGTGGCCCAAGGGTTTTGCAGTGAATGGCTGGGTTTTGGTAGATGGCGAAAAGATGTCTAAATCAAAGGGTAACTTTTTCACTCTAAAAGAATTAATTACGAATTACAGTGCGGACGTTGTCAGATTTACACTATGTAATGCAGGAGAGGGCCTAGATGATCCTAATTGGGAATTATCTTTTGCAGAAACAGCAGGTAAAAAGTTAGGTAATTGGTTAAAGTTTGTAAAGGAAAACAGAGGCAAAGGGCGAAAAGAATCACATCCAGTTGATGATTGGTTCAAAGCGATTATGTCAGATACAGCTTACAAAGCAACCAAAGCTTCAGATCGTTTGAAATTTAGAACGTCTACCCGTTTGCTATTTTTTGAATTGCCACAATATTACAAATGGTACCTACAAAGAGTTGGTGAACCTAACAGGGAAGTTCTACACGATTATATGTCAATGATTACCAGAGGTATTGCGCCAGTGGTTCCTCACATAGCCGAGGAAGCTTGGTCTTTGCTCGATGAAGAGGGGTTCGTCATCAATCAACAATTTCCAAAAGGTAAGGAATCAGATATTGGATTTTTAATTGGTGAAGACTTAATTAAGCAAACTTTGGAAGACACTAAAGCTATTCTAAACATTGCAAAAATAGAAAAGCCTACCGAAATCGTGCTAATTACCTCTCCAAAGTGGAAGTGGGATGCAGTTCAAACAGCAGGGGAATTAGCAGACGGTAGAGGACAAGTTAAGTTAAATCAGTTAATTGGAAATGTTATGCCAAATATACCTAATGAATCAAAGAAAGTAGGTGCAGAATTTTTGAAAAAATGGGTACTGAAAGATATTCCTTCTCTAGGTCCTGAATGGCAAGAAAGATACAAAGTTAAGATTGATGAAAAAGCAATTTTGGAGTCTTCAATAGAATTTTTCAGCAAAGTTTTTGACTGTCCTGTTTCTGTAATCAATGCTGAAAAAGCAGTTTCTCGTCTAGAACCTAAATCAAAGCAAAGTGCACCATTAAGACCAGCTATTTTCGTTTCATAGTAAGCATTTTCTCGACGATAAATGGCCGTATTTTTGTTTTAACAATCCTTTATAAATACTGTTCTTGTCCGGCGGACCCCGTGTTAGAGATTCTCTAACGGGAGTAACAAAAATGACTGAACAGCGAAACTCGCGAATAGCTTTGTTAGCCGTAGTAATGCTTCTTTCTGGAGCTTTCTTAGGGCTAGTAGTATCCGATAATGCATCTGCAGCAAGATACGATCTCAATGGTTTTGTTTCAGATAACAATGCCAATGTATCAATCACAATATTGGACAGAGATACAGGATACAAGAAAACAACATCAACACTTGAAGATGGATATTACTCCTTCAATAATGTAGAATCTGGTTCGTATGATATCAGATACAGCAAGGACGGTTTTCTAGCTATCAGAAATAACTTATCAGTTTCAGCTGACGGTCCACTAGATACTGTAACTATGGTTGCAGCTCCATCTGGTTCTTCTACAATTTCGGGAACTGTTAAAAATGAAAATGATGTTCCGGTTTCTGGAGCTACAATAACACTATTTTCTACAACTACTAACGAAGATTCATGGTGGGGATACGGTGACATTGGCTACTCTTGGTCTACTACTTCTGACGAAGCAGGAACTTACCAATTCACTGACATGCCAGCAACAACTTTTGACGCACGAGTAGATTCTGAAGATCATTATACACACAATGCAGATTCGGTTGATTTCATTGCACCTCATGAATTTGTTTTGAATAGTGTTACCGAAGATAATAATCAAAATATTAACGTAAAAGATTCATCAGATAATATCATTAGTGATGCAGTAGTTTTCATGTACGAAGAATCAACTTCTACTTGGACAGATGCCACTAAGTTTGGAGGTGCGACTTACGTTTTGAGTCCAGATACAGGCAGTACTGTCTATGTCTATGCATATCATGAAGATCACAAACCAGCAGTAACTAAGCTATCAGATGTAAGCGGAACTAGCTCGTTTGAAATGGTTCTTGGTTCAAATAGTTTGGGAGATGACGACGTAGTTTATCTTCCAAGTACGCCATCACATGGCAGCCAATCTGATCTACCTAAGCATCACGACAGAATAGTTAAGCTAAATATGGGACCAACAGCTAAAATTTCCAGTAACAGTAACGATTACGTAGTTACTGAGGGCGGAGCGATTAACTTTTCAGCTTCTGGATCTATATCTGTAGTTGGTATTTCAGCATATGATTGGGGCGGAGACAATACGGACGTAACATTTGATTCTACATTTTCAGGAGCTTCCACTGTAGTCTCATTAACAGTTACAGATAATTTTGGAGCTACAGATACAGTTACAGTTGACGTTACAGCAGATGCAGATAATCCAGTTGCTTCTTTTACAGCAATTGTAAAAGAAAATGTCGATGATCCAGGTACAGCAGTTAACTCAACTAATGTAATCGAAGATTTCAGTACCGTGGTTTTCAATGCTTCTGCATCAAGCGATGTAACNTCNTCAGTTTCTTCCTATTNATGGGACTTTGGAGATGGTAACACAGATACAGGTAAAATTGTAAGCCATTCATTCTCAACACCAGGTACTTTTGATGTGGTATTAACTGCAGCAGATGGTGCAGGAAATACAGGAACTTCTACTTTATCAGTTACTGTGCAGGATATTACACCACCTAGTGTAAACTTCAATTGGTCTTATGTTGATGACGAAGGAGTCACAAGAGACTTTGTTGCAATCGAAGGAGTACCTGTAAATTTCAACGCAGGAATTACAAGTGATAATTCAGGAGATTCGTTAACATACGAATGGGATTTTAATGACGGAACAAATAAACAAGGAAAAGAAGTAACACACACTTTTGAAAATGTTTCATCAGCAGGCTATGAAGTAATTCTAGTTGTCACAGATGCAGCTGGTAATTCTAACCAAAGAATGATTCTAGTAGCTGTGGATGAAATGGACAGGCCAGACCTTTACATTTCACAAATATCTTTCAGTGATGATAATCCAAATGAAGATGAAACTATTCAGTTGAATGCGGTTCTAAAATTAGCTAAAATGAACGTGACTGGTGAAATTCAAGTTGGTTTCTATCTAGATAATCTTGATAATCAAATAGGATCTGCTATGGTTGAAGGTTCTAGTCTGACAAAAGGAATTGAAGGCGGAACAAACGTATCAGTACCATGGAAAGCAGTTTCAGGAACTCACACTATATTTGTAGTTGCAGATTCAACAGACCTTGTCAATGAAGGAAGCGATGACGGTGAGAAAAATCAAATGGCTAAAGATATTAACAAACGTAATAGCTAAAGATAGTTCAAACGATACTTCAATCATTCTACTGATATTAGTTGTAGTTATTTCAATTGGTGCTGTAGGATACATCTACAAAGATTCTCTATTCGGAAACTAAGGTAGTTAGCCATGGAGGCAGACTTAGTACTTGGTCTAGCCTTAGCAGGTATAACTTTAGGAGT
>FUFK010045747.1_pt1 | contig 28669 bp, 29 predicted proteins | sample 1021851 | NCBI WGS metagenome assembly FUFK01 (sample SAMEA51879418, study PRJEB19060) | metagenome
GCCATCACATCAGCACCAGCTTCTAGCTTAGCCTTTACATCAGACGTAGTTGCTTTCTCCCACCAAAAACTATTACACAAATCGCCACACTCAGCCCATGCTTGAGTGGATTGTGTTGTTATCAGTGCAAGTGCTATAAAAAATCTTTACCCTGACGCAAAATTAGCAATAGGGCCAACTATAGAAGATGGCTTTTATTATGATTTCCTTCCGACTAAACCAGTATCAATAGACGATTTACCATTAATTGAAAAAGAAATGAATAAGATACTTTCCGATAAATCATCAATTAATAAAACTTATCATACAAAAAAAGAAGCTATTTCTTTGTTTGATGATCAAGAAGAAACATTTAAAGCTGAAATTATTAACGATTCAGAACAGAATGATAATTTTCAAATTTATACACAAGAATCATCGGGTTTTATAGATTTATGTCGTGGACCGCATCTACCTAATTTAGATTTAATTGGTGAGTTTAAATTAACAAAAGTATCAGGAGCATATTGGCGGGGTGATTCCTCAAAACCAATGCTTACAAGAGTCTATGGAACAGCCTGGAGAACAAAAAAAGAACTCAATGATTATTTAGAGAGATTAGAGAAGGCAGAACAAGTAGATCATCGTAAACTTGGTAAAGAGATGGATTTATTTCATTTTCAAGAAGAAGCACCTGGTATGGTCTTTTGGCACCCTAAAGGCTGGACCATATACACACAACTCCAATATTACGTCAGACAAATGCAGAAAAATGCAGGTTATTTAGAAGTTAATACACCTGAAGTTGTTGATAGAAAATTGTGGGAAACATCAGGACATTGGGATAAATATAGAGAGAATATGTTTATTACTGAAATTGATGAGGAACATGCAAACGAAAAGAGAACAAATGCACTAAAACCAATGAATTGTCCTAATCACGTTCAAATCTATAATCAAGGAATTAAATCTTATAGAGATTTACCATTTAGGCTTTCAGAATTTGGAAAGTGCCATAGATATGAAGCCTCAGGAACAATGCATGGTTTAATGCGTGTGAGGGGATTCGCCCAAGATGATGGTCATATATTTTGTACAGAAGATCAGATTGAAAGCGAAACAAAAAATTTCATTGACCTCTTGTCTGCAATGTATGCAGATTTAGGGTTCACAGAATTCAAAATAAAGTTATCAACAAGACCTGAAAAAAGAATTGGATCGGACGCTAGTTGGGATAAAGCAGAAAAAGCTCTACAGGATGCAATAGAAAAACTTAAACTTGAATATTTTATAGATGAAGGGGATGGAGCATTTTATGGTCCAAAGCTGGACTTTGTTTTAACTGATGCTATAGGTAGAAAATGGCAATGCGGAACACTTCAAGTTGATTTTAATTTACCAGGCAGGTTTGACTCAACTTACATAGGAGAAGATGGAGCTAAACATACACCTGTTTTACTACATAGAGCAGCTCTTGGATCTTTCGAAAGATTTATAGGTATTTTATTAGAGAATTATGAAGGTAAATTGCCACTTTGGTTAGCACCCACTCAAACAGTTATAGCAGCAATAACTGATGATGCCAATGAATATGCAAATGAGTTAAATGAAAATCTAATTTCTAAAGGCTTAAGGACAGAACTTGATGTTAGAAATGAACAAATTAGCTATAAAGTTCGAGAACATAGCTTACAAAAAGTTCCTTACATTATTGCTGTTGGTAAAAAAGAAATTGCTGATAGAACTGTTTCTGTTAGAAAACTTGGCACAGATAAAAATGAAGTAATATCTGCAGATGTGTTTATTAAAAATCTAGTATCAGAATCTAATAACCCTCTACAAAATTAATGTACAAATTCTTAGGCTCGATTTTGATAATCCCAATAAAGGCTTATCAAATTTTAATATCTCCTTTGTTGGGCCCTAGCTGTCGTTTTACTCCAACATGTTCTCAATATGCTGTAGAAGCAATTCAAAAATATGGACCAATTAAAGGAAGTTGGTTAGCTTTTAAGAGAATAATTAGATGTCACCCATGGGGCGGCTGTGGCCATGATCCAGTACCTTAAATATTAAATGCAATAGGTTTGGCAATTATTTTGTCTAGTAACTCCCCTTCTCTCATAACAATCTGGCCACGAATAATAGTCATTTTTGGCATGCCTGTAATTTTCTTTCCATCGTAAGGTGTCCAACCAGATTTAGAAGCTTGTTCAGCATTAGAAATCGTATGACTCATTTTTGGATCTACAATCGTGAAATCTGCATCATAATCTTCAGAAATAAGACACTTATTTTTTAGTTTATGAACTTTAATTGGTCCATATGCCATCAACTCTACAACGCGCTCATAAGACAATTTTCCGTTGGCAGCATGATTTAACATTATAGGCAATAATGTTTGTACACCTGGAGTACCACTTGGCGTGCTTGGATAAGTCCCAGATTTTTCCTCTAAAGTATGAGGAGCATGGTCAGATGCAACAATATCCACTGTACCGTCATTGATTGCCTGCCAAAGTGCATCTTGGTGATGTTTTTCTCTGATTGGAGGATTCTGTTGAGCTAAGGTTCCAAGCTCCTCATAACAATCTGGTGCATGAAAAGTAAGATGGTTGGGTAGAACTTCAACGGTTGCTGTATCTTTATGGTTTCTTAGATAGTCCATTTCTTCTGCAGTTGTAATGTGCAATACGTGAACATGTCTGTTATGTTTTTTTGCTAGGCTAACCACTCTTTTTGTCGCGTTCAAAGAACTATTAACATCACGCCACTTGCAATGCATGCCTACGTCGTTGCTATCTTTAAGGATAGTTTTTTTATTTTCATTCATTAAAAATTCATCTTCAGCATGTACAGCTATGACTCGATTACCATTTGCAACAACAGCTTCTACTTCTTCATCAGTGGCAGATAGTAAATTACCTGTACTTGCACCCATAAAAATTTTTATGCCACAAACACCATCGAGCTTTTCCCATGAGGGTAAATTTTTTGAATTTTCAAAGGTACCACCAAAATAATAAGCAAAATCTGTATATGCTGTTTCAGTTCCTCTTTTAATCTTGTGCTCTAAGGCTTCAGGAGTAGTGGTTAATGGATTTGTATTGGGCATTTCAAAGATGCCAACTATTCCTCCAAGGGCTGCAGACATAGTGCCAGTCTGAATTGTTTCTTTATGCTCTCCACCTGGCTCTCTAAAATGACATTGAGTATCAATTAAACCTGGAAAAACAAATAAATTTGAGCAATCTACAATTGTTTCTGCGGTTGAACATGGTCCGATATTTACTATTTTTCCATTCTTAACACCAATGTCAGTATTTGCTCTACCATTTGGAAGAAAAACGGTCCCGCCTTTAAGTATTAAATCAAAATCTGACATTGGCTTTATTATAACTGGCTTTTAATTATTTCTTTTTGATGTAAAGAACTTTTTAAGTAAATTGCTGGTTTTTTCTTCTTCAATGTGAGATATGACGTTAACTTTCTTTAAGTTTTCTTTTTCAAATATTCTTGGTCCATTAAGTATGGCGCCACCTTTCTTATCTTCAGCTCCAAAATAAATTCTTCTCATGTGGCACTTGCTTATTGCAGTGGCACACATCAAACACGGTTCTATAGTCACGTATATATCACAATCATCGAGTCTATTAGTTTTTTTAATCTCTAATGCCTCTCTTATTGCTTCTAGTTCAGCATGACCGATTGGAGAATTAGTATTTGTTGCCCTAGCTATAATTTTTTGGTTCTTATAATCGTAAATTATTGCAGCTATCGGGACTCTATTGTTTGTTAAATTATTTTTTGATAATTCTATTACTTCATCAAAAATTTTTTTAGTTGATTTGCTAAGCATTTAAAAATGGGTTTGTTTTACGTTCGTGTCCTATTGTTGTATCAGGACCATGACCACAATGTACTATATATGAGTCATCCAAGGTTAATAGATGATGATTGATTGAATCTATTAAATCCTGATAATTGCCTTTTGGTAAATCTGTACGCCCTATACTACCGTTGAACAGAACATCGCCAGCAATAATTTTTTTTGCTTTGTGATTAATGCCAATAACGTGGCCTGGGGCATGTCCTGGACAATGCTTTATCTCAAGTGTTTGATTTCCAAATGATATAGAGTCTTCATGCTTAAGCCACTTATCAGGTGTAAAATTTTGAGCACTCATACCATACATCTGACCTTGAATTTCTAAAGATTCTAATAAAAAACTATCATCAATATGAGGTCCAATGATATTAAGATTAAGTTTGGTAGCTAACTCCTTTGCCGCACCAGCATGATCAATATGTCCATGTGTAATGAAAATATACTCTGGTATGAGTTTTAACTCGATTTGAACTTGAATAAGCTTATCAAGCTCATCGCCTGGATCGATAAAAATGCATTTATTTGTTTCCTTACAGTATGCAATTGGTGCATTTTGTAAATAAGGTGATATGGGCGTATTTATTACTTGCATTAACTTCGAAATATTACGTTTTCGTCATCAAACATAATGTAAGTAATATAGATAGCTACAATGCAATAAACAATAGTTGATAGAAGTGCAACAGAATACAAGAACCAATCGACTGTTCCTGCAATTAAGTTATTAGTAATTAATGCTAGATTGTAACAAGGTATTAATGCTCCTACAAAATCTAATTCGAGACCTGGATTAATCAGGGGAACATAACAAGGAATGATGAATACAATAAGCACGTTACCTAAGAGCAATCCTGCCTCTTTTGGTGTTTTAGCGTAAACAGATATTGCGAGTAAAAATGCCCCCATGAATACACTTAAAGGGATAATCAATACAAATACTCCAATTAGTGCAACAGGATTTACAATAGCACTGAGAAGTCCAAATAAATATTCATTGACGGAATCAGCATAAAACAAAAATATTACTAATATCGGTATTGCAAAACCAAGCATTGAAAATGTTGCAGTTAAAATTGCAGAAGATGTAACGGACAACATTTTTCCAATAATAATATCCACAGAAGAAATGTTTGTTGAAATAAGAGTTTCCATGGTTCCTCTCTCTTTTTCTCCAGCACCCAAATCAATTGCTGGATACATAGAGCCACTAATTACATACATAACAAAGAATAGAGCTAACAACGCTCCAAATATTGATCCTGCTGATTCTTCTTCAGTAGTTAAATCTTCTTCATTTATTGTTATTGGGTTCACATAGTTTTCATCAAGATTTAAAAGTTCTAGTCGATTATTCCTTATACTTTCCTCGTAATCATCAACAATATTTGAAACTATCGATTTAGCTTGAGAAAAAGTATCAATGTCTTTGGAATAAATGGTTAATTGAGCGCTATTATTCGATGTTAGATCATCAACAAATGTATCATCAAAAGCCAATCCAATTTCACTTTTATCGAATGTAACAGCTTCAATAACTGCTTCTAAAGAACCTTCTTTAGTTATGGCTAATCTATCTGAGTCATTTAGGTCATCAATTAACAGAGAGTCTACGGAAGAATAAACACTTATATCATATGTTTTTTTTGTTTCTTCTGTAGCTATAGAGCCAACATACCAAAATATTGCTCCAATTAATAAAGGTGTAATAAAAGTTGGAACAACTACCGTCTGAACTATAGTTTTGGTATCTCTAAATAGATGCTTGATTTCTTTTACTAGCAATACTTGCCATTTATTCATTGACTAACTCCATAAATATCTCAGTAAAATTTTTGTTTCTATCAAGTTCTTGAAACTGATTATTATTACCATCGAAGATCTTTTCACCTGCTTTCATAACAATAATATGATCAGCTATATCCCTGACTTCATTAAGTTGATGGGTAGAGAAAATTAAAGTTTTACCAGAATCTTTAATTGACTTAATCAGATCAACAATAACTGATTGTCCAGTAACATCCACACCAGTAGTAGGTTCATCTAAAACAATTAAATCTGGATCATGTATAAGGGTTCTAACTATAGATGTTTTTTGTTTCATACCTGTGCTTAAGTCAGCAATACGTTTATTTAGGTATTTTCTCATATCAAGCTGGTCAAAAAGTTTTTCAGCGCGTGGCATATACACATCTGGCGAGATTTGATTAAGTTCTGCAAAAAATTTAACTGTCTCAATTACGTTTAATCGATCGTATAGAGAGGTATTGTTTGTCATATATCCAATCTTTGATTTAACTGTTTGTTTGTCTTTTCTTACATCAACAGAATCTATAAAAGCGGTTCCTTTGGAAGGTGTAAGCATTCCAGCGATCATTCTTAATGTAGTTGTTTTACCGCAACCATTAGGACCTAAAATACTTGCTACAGATCCTTTTTTAATTTCAAAATCTAAATCTTTTACTGCCCAAAAAGCTTTTTTCTTTGGTCCAAATAAACCTTTTTCTTCTGTTGGTGCTTTAAATTGTTTTGATAAATTTTTTACTTCAATCATTTTTGAAAGTTTCTAAACATAGGGTAGAACAAGACTAGTAATATTAGCATGATTGTTGCTCCCACTACATCGCCAACAAGAAATCTTAAGGAAATCAAAGGATCAGCTTGTCCATATACATATGTATACCAAGCTCCATTTCCTAAGCCATTTACCGCAGACGCAAAAAATATAAATAAAAAGACATGTTTCCAATTTGTAGCTTTTAGTACGTCAGATTGATTTAGATCAACTCCTAACAAATAGAATGTTCCCCAAGTGCCAAGTACTGCAATTGTAGAAATAGTTGTAGCAATAGTTGTTCTGTAAAAATCTTCTCCTTGCCAAAGAACTTCCCATTCCAAAAATTCGGCCGCTAAAACAGCTGGAATAGCTTTCCAACCAAAGAAAATAACAGGCAGGACTCTTCCAGCATGGGGTAAATAAACTAAGCTACCGAGCGCAGCAACATTAGTTGGACCTTCAGCAGGAACGACAAAAATGAGCCATAAAACATAACAAAGAATATGAAATATAAATGTATAAATAGATATTTCAAAGAATTTACTCATTGTAATAAAAGATTCTTAAATTAAAGGTTTAAGTAAAAAGGATCTTTTATCGTCGTTTGAATTTTCAATTGAAAGAACACCAATTTTTACTAATTTTCTAATAGTTTTATAGACGGTAGAACGTGATTTATCTGCAACCTCAACAGCTTTTAACATAGTGCATGTTTTGTTGGTTTCAATTTCATTAATTATTTTAAGGAATATAAATTTTTCAGTTGGATTCAAATCGACTAGACCTAAATCCATGTGCATTTTGAGCAACATCTCATGAATATTTGATAATTCTTTAGTAATCTTTGACATAAATTTTTTACTCTATAAATATATTAATAAAACATTATAATTTAATCAAAATTAAACAAATATTGTAATTTCATATAGATCTGGCTACCCTCGACTTCCCAAGTACCCTCGATATCTTCTTGATTGATAGTGCCACCAAAATAAAAAATTGTTGCAGAATCCGGTTGCCATTGAAATAGTGCTTGAGTGTAAGAATCATCATTAAAGTTATTGTACTCATGCACTAATTTAAAAAATGAATTCTTATCGAATTGATATGTGCCCCTGAGAGAAGTTATGTAGCCTGAAAAATAATCCTCTCCAGACAATTTATTAGTTAGTTGATTTTTTCTGTATCTGTATTGCAATCGAAATTGATCTGTAAGCTGAAAACTTGAATTAAAGGAATAATCCTTTCTATCGCCAAGCTCAGGAACTGTAATATTTCTAGCTATTCTATCGCCCCAATCATAACCAAATCTCATCCAAAATTTTTCTGATGGGCTATAACTAACACCGAAATTATAATCTCTGATGTCCTTGAACGTATAACCTTCGAACGAAGCCCTGTGTGAATTATCCCATGAAAAATTGATATTGAGTTGATTTTCCAGTTCAGCTCTTGCAGATACTACTGTTTCCTGATCTAAGATATTACCATCGTAGTCCAGCATTAAGTCTTTCCTAATTTCGATATTACCTGACCTTACAATTCCATTAGATCGATATTTATATTTCTGATTGAGAGAATGTTTTTTCCAATCATTTTCTGTAGTAAAACCTAGGTCACTTCGATAATTTGGTGATTTAGTAGCAAAATAGTATCTAGTTTCCCATTTTTCTGTCTCTCTTGATAAACCAAATACCCCGCCATAACCAGAAAATGACTCACCGTCTAAATTATATGTATGTTCTTTCGATGTATTGCTAGTATTTATAACATCACTTATTGGCTCATCCATATCTGTAGAAACGAGTTCAAATTGTGTTCTATAGATATCGTTAAAAAGGAAGTTTCCTTTTAAACTATATAATGCACTGTTTCCACCTTCCTCAAAATCTCTATTCGTGGCAAGAAAACCAATATTTTGACCTTTCTCAATGTTGTAGTTATAGCTAAATATATTGGCATGACTCTTGCCTAGTAAACCGCTATAAGATCTTTGATAGCCTGGTATGATTATGGGAGTAGTTGCATCCTCAGCATCTAGAAAATAATAACTGTGTTTTTCGCCTCTGTTATAAAGTTTTAGGGCATACTTAGGATCATTAATAGATCGAGTGTAAACCGTTGATAAATCTGAGGATAGAAAATCTTTTCCTTCATTGAAAAAAATTCTTCTTTCGTCAAATCTCAAAGCTGTAGTTGAATTTATATCAATTTTGCTTTGATCTGCTTCAACTTGAGAAAAATCTGGATTAAAAGTAAATTCAAAATTGTTACCATTAAATTCGTATTCTCCACCTAAAGATACTTCTGAATCTACAGGCTCTTCTACCATGTCACCATCTTGATTTCTTTCCCTTATGGAATTAGCTGTTAAAGATGGAATAAGTCTTTTTTTATTCTTTTTAACAATATTTTCTACTGAATAAATTTCATTAGACTGGCATATAATACAACCTGCACCATCAATTTTTGCATAATTCATATATCTTGACTCTGTACCTTTGTTATACAGCTTTCGAGATAACATAAGTGTTAATTCTTGGTTTTTAGTATCTGGAAAATTTAATGAAGAGAACGGTATAACAAATTCAACTTCATAGCCAAAGTTGGTGATTCTCGCTTTTGCATCAAACTCTACGTTGTACGAACCGTCAAAGTCGTCTTTATTATCTACTTTATTATCGCCAATACTGCCTAAAGGATTTGCACTAAATCTTACGTAATACCTACCATCGCCAAACGTATCAATTCCAATTGCAACTTGATCATCTAACCAATTAATACCATCTCTGGCTCTAATACCAGCTCTTATGTAATCTTTATTTCCTAGAGCTTTAAATGCGACGTATAAATTTGAGGAATCATTCTTAATATATACTAAAGTTTCATGTTCAGCCTGTGTGTTATATGAGGGAGAGATTTCAAAGGGCAAATCAAATACTTCAGCGTCAGACCACTCAGAGTCATCAACAATCCCATCAAATTTAATATCTGCAATTGAAATGAAAGATACTAATAGCAAATAAAAAAATCTATTCAAAGTGACCCCTAAAAATTTAAGGGTTAAGTATATATAAAAAAAACCCTTAGTTACTAGTTATATGCTTATAGACTGTTTTTAATAAAATTAATTGCAAGATTTATTAATTCTTTTTCATGCTCATCATTAGCTTCAAGTAAAAGACTTTTACCTTCTTCTAGATTCTGCAGAGAACTAGGCCAAGGTCCATCATCATTAAATCTTGAATGTGTAAGTGCTTTTAAGGAAATGAGAATNTTTGNATCTATTTCTTCAGTATGTTCTTGTGCACATATTCTGTATGCAAATTCTTTATACCTTTGATCATCGAATGTCTTTATTATGTTTATTCTTTCCTCATATGATTGAGCACTATGAAATCGATTGAATCTGTCCTTTTCAATGGATGATGGAAACCCTTCTGTATATATTTGTTCCTCAATATTTAATTTTCTAGAATTAACAAACTCTACGTTGTTATATATCTCTGTCACTCTTTCAATAAAAGATTCATTATCATGTATTGTCTGTGCTCTGTCTTCTAGAAGTTTTTGATCTTCAATAGTAATTCCATCATCCAATAAAGTTTCTAAACATATAGTTGGTTGTGTTTTATTTATTGCTAATCTTTTAAATGGTGATTTTTTACTATTAATTAATAGCTCTAATTCAGAGTAACTTAGGTCAATAAAATCATCTGGATTATGCGATAAATCGAATATTGGTAAGTACTTACTGAGATTAAATTCTGCAATAAGAGGAGTAAAAGGATATGTTTTAATTGTTTTACTTCTTGGTATGTAATAACAATTAAAATGCACTTTATTAGAATTGAGTTTTTTAAAGAAACCTTCTTTTGAAGTTGTTTCAATAATTTCTTTGTAATAATTAGGCAACTTCTGAGCAATGTTCTTCATAAGATGAATTAAAAACTCACAATCAGCCAGCGCATCGTGCGCATTTTCAGTATCAATTGATAAATTGGAGACCAAGTCTTCCAATTTTAGAGACAATTGATTATCTACTTCAGGAATTGGAAAAATTTGACGGTAAAAATGTGCAATAACTTGAATCTTCAGAAATAGATCTAACCTAGTATTACCATTTGTATTAGTAAAATATGGGTCATATAAATTCCAATAAAATTGTCTCCTCATGACCTCCTCATCAAACCTCATGCCGTTAAAGGTTATAAAGATTGCTGGATACTGATCTGTCCAATCAGTCCAGGTATTATGAATTTGTCTTATGAGTTCATAATGAGTTTTTTCTGTATTAAATATTTCACTTTTTTTATTCACTAACAGTGCTTTTGGTGAAATCAAAGTCCATGGCAGAGGGCTACAAAACTCATTAAATGAATTAGTTTTTATAAAATTATCGTTTGTTTGTATCGCAGCAAATTGTATTACTTGTATAAAGTCTAATTCTTTTACTCCTGAAGTTTCTGTGTCGTAGAAAATAAAATTATTCATTTTTAAAAGAATCAATTAAATCAGAATAACCACCAATTAATTGATCTTCTTTAAAAATTACTGGCATTGTTTTCATCAAAGGTGCTTTATCACGCATCTCTGTAAAGAATGAAATATCCTCATCAATTTTCTTTATAACTACTTTATGATCACGATCCTCTAAAAGCATTACTGCTCTATCACAAAAGGAACAATTTTTTTTTGAGTAAACAGTATAAACTGGCTGATCAGTCTGTTTCATCCTCTGCTTCATCTGTTTCTTCTGTTTGATCAGAAGGTTTATTATCTTTTATCCTGCTTGGTGTTTTATGACAAATATAGATATCATCTGGAAAGCTGTATTCTATAGTTACAAAATCACATTCTTCTTTTAAAGAATCTAATTTCTTATTTCTTTCTTCGATAAATTCTGATTTCTCTACAGTAGAACATCCCNTNAATATAAAAAGTGAGAATAAAAAGGTTANAATATTTTTTAGTTTCATATGAGTAGAATTTTAACAATTGATCAAGGTACTACAAGTTCAAGAAGCATAATTTTTGATATCAATGGTGATATTGAACAAGTAGCTCAAGAAGAGTATCCACTAATTTTTCCGAATGATGGATGGGTAGAGATAGATCCTGATGCTTTATATAAATCTGTAACAAATACGCTAAACCAGTTGGACTTAGAGGGCGTAAAATTCGGAGGTATAACCAACCAAAGAGAAACAACCATAATATGGGATAAAAATACACTTGAGCCAATTTATAATGCAATTGTTTGGCAAGATAGAAGGACTTCAGAATACTGCTCAGAACTTGCAACTGATCATAACAAATCAACTGTCAAAGAAAAAACTGGTCTGCTGATCGATTCATATTTTTCTGCTACAAAAATTAAGTGGATATTAGATAATGTTGATGGTGCGAGAGCTAGAGCTGAAGCAGGAGAATTATGTTTTGGTACCGTTGACACTTACTTAATGTATAGATTATCTGTTGGGAAGGTATTCAAAACAGATATTACAAATGCTTCGCGCACGATGCTATTTAATATTAATACACTCAGATGGGATGACGAACTACTAAAATTGTTTGATATACCAAAAACCCTCCTACCAGAAGTTGTCCACTCTGACTCATGTTTTGGTTCATTGTCAGAACTTGGAGATATTGCAATTCACGCTGTATTAGGAGATCAACAAGCCGCGCTCTTTGGTCAGGGTTGTCTTGAGAAAGGACAACTGAAAAGTACCTATGGTACTGGCTGTTTTATAATGTCGAATGTAGGAGATAAACCGATACATTCTGATGATGGGTTGCTTACTACAATCGGATTTTCGTTGAATGGTAAAGTTTACTATGCAATAGAAGGAAGTATTTATGCCTCTGGAACAACCGTTCAATGGCTAAGAGATAATTTACAATTCTTCGATAAAAGCGATCAATCTGAGACTTATTTAAATGAAGATGGAAATGCAAATAATGTATTGTTTATACCTGCTTTTACTGGTCTAGGTGCTCCATATTGGAACTCAAAAATTCGAGCGAGTTTTCATGGTATTACAAGAGACACATCGAGATCAGATTTGATTAATGCAGCTTTTAATTCTGTTACATATCAAACCAAAGATATCATTGATTGTTTAATACGCTCAGGCATTAAAATTGAATCTCTAAATGTTGATGGCGGCATGGTAGCCAATAAAAAATTTGTTAAACAAATCGCAAATTTATTGAATATTGAGGTATCAGTACCAGAAAATAGTGAATCAACTGCAAGAGGAGTGGCTGTTCTTGCTGGAGTAGCAAGCAAAACATTCGATCTTAAGCTTATTTCTAATCAAAAAAGAGCATCTACTTACCCTAATAAAGAAGCACATGATTTCATGGTAAAAGACTATAAAAATTGGAAAGGATTAATAGCTAAGTTACTTTCACCATAGCCATCTTTTTGTTGAAGTCGTATATTCTTCCCATTCCTCTGGAAACTTTTCTTTAAGTTTTTCTTCTTCATGAGGTATCCATGTGTTTTGAATTATAGATAAGAAAAGTATAGGTATTAATAAAGCTGAAATAGACTGCATCAGAAAAGCTGAAGAAATTAAGATGCCAAACATTCCAAGATAAATTGGGTTCCTTGAAATCTTAAAAGGCCCAGTATTTACAAGCTTTTCTGGGTCACCATCAGGTATATAAGTAGTTTCATAATTTTTGAGCTCTCTAAAAGCCATTACAATTAAAGCTAAGGAGCCGATAAGTAAGATTAAACCTAACAATAGACTTAGATTTACTTCTAAAGGCAGCATCAGATACAAAACAAATTGCATACCTAAGCAAGCTAAGGTAATTACTGGAGGAAAAGAAAGTTTCATACACTCAGTCTAATATGTTTTGTAATAAAAAAAACCCCTTATTTCTAAGGGGTTAATCGATGATCAACTTTCTACAGAAAGGTAAAAATATGAACAGAAAGTAATCATCTAAAAGTAGTACTATCCTAGGCTATTGTGTTTATAAACACCGTCTAATACTACTTAAAAAAGTGTAGGCAAGATGAAAGAATTCCACAATTACCATAAGTTGCAAGGGTGGATATGATAATTTTGTTCCACATACTATCCTCGCCTACACCAAACTTTCTTATCATCTAGATGTGTGCTCTCACCTTGGTAGATTACAACACACATCAAGTATGATTATTTTTACCCTTAGTAAGTCCACCTGAGTGAAACTCTTGAGTTTACACTCTCTCCAACACTAGCTTGGTGTGTACTGTGTGAATGTGGGAAATATAATTCATCCATTAAATTTTCTACATTCATTTGCACACTCAAATTCGGAGCTACAGAATAAAAAGCTGATAGATCGATTCTTGTATATTCCGGAAGAACTAAGTTAGGTGTATTATCCTTAATCTTTGATTCACCTTGTTGAGTTACTCCTAAAGCTACAGATAATTTCTCATTTACTTCCCAGGTAGCAAAACCAGATAAAGTATGTTCAGGTATTTCTCTTGGAATTCCACCTGAACTTGTCTCTCCACTTAAGTCACTGTATGCAATAGCAAGATTTAAGTTATTGTTGACTCTCCCCTTTAATTCAATTTCAAAACCATCTACGGTTAAACCACGAATTTCAGATGTTTCACCAGTATCGTTATCTCTTGCAGCTCTTACTTGCTCGCTATCAAAATAAGCAGCTGTCAAAGACATTGAATCTGATAGAGCAACTTTCATTCCAATCTCAGTACTTTCAAAAACATCAGGATCTAATCTTGCTGAAGAAGCACTAAGTGATTTAAATTGCTCACCGGACCTTGGCAAGAAGCTTTCACTATAACTCAAATACAAAGAAACATTCTCATGTGGCTTGTAAATGAGTCCAGCACGAGGTGAAAAAGTAGTATCTTTTCTCGATTCAGATGAACCATTTTTAATATCATCCACTGTGATATCAAAATTATCATATCTCCCACCAACCAATAGCTTCCAATTTTCACTCAAATCGATTTGATCTTGGATAAATAATGATGTGACAGTAATGTCAGATGCTGTTTGACGATTAAGTTTTGTATCATAATCCAGAGCGGTTGCGACACCACCGCTGTTGACTGTGAAGTCCATAGGTCTTGTTATGTTGAATATTTCATTATCATCATTAGTGGTTGACCAATTAGCATCGTATCTTAGATTTTTATTATCAGTAGTGATAAATTCTGCTCCAACTAAGAGTGTATGAACTATCCCATTGAGCTCTAATTCATTTACTAAATTACCAGATAGTATTGTGTTATCTCTTTCAGTAGGATCGTAATAACCATCCATAGTAACNAGTGTCCCATCATACCCAGACGCATAAATGTTTTGATATAACTTATCAAAACTACTTGAAGTGAAACTTAAATTAGCTTTACTAGTATCAGACAACATATGTTCTACTTGTGCCCTCATAATTGTTGCTTCAAGTGTTTGTAAGTTTGCGGATGAATTACCAAATACTATGTCTGATAATGATTCATCTGGACTTCCATCAATAGTTGGAATACCTCTATCAATGAATCTCTCATGATCAGCGTATTCATATGACAAATAAACTGTTGTGTCTGGACTAACCTCCAGTGTCATTGTTGGATTAAAACCAACTCTGTTACCATCGTAATGATCTCTATGATTAGCTAGGCTATCACTATGAAAGTTAATTCTAATTGCGCCATTACCTCCATATTGAAAGTTGGTATCAAGTGCAATATCTCCTGCACCAAATGAATCTACTCCAACATCGTGAGCCGTAAAATTTTCACCAACAACAGCTTTTTTTGTTACTCTGTTAATGATTCCACCTGTGCCTCCTCTACCGAATAAAAGTGCATTAGGTCCTCTAAGAATTTCTACTTGTTCAACGTTGTATAAAGACCTGTAATATTGAACATCATCTCTGACACCATCTTGAAAGAAATCTGCTGTAGACCGAACACCACGAAAAACAACTGAATCTCTGTGGCCCTCGCCTTGTGAGGTATTCACACCAGGTGTATATCTAACGATATCGCCAATTTCTCTGAAACCTTGTTTTCGAATATCTGAATCAGTAATAATTGATACCGTCTGAGGTACATCTAAAACTGGCACAGGTGTTTTTAAAGCAGTAACTTGATCTGAATATAAAACATTCCCCTTTACAACAACTTCTTCTATATCCTTATCATTTACATCTTCATTATCAGAAGTTTGTGAATAAACTACGGCAGTAAAAAACATTATCAAAGTAATAAACTTTTTCATAATTATCCTTGTTATTGAGAATGGTTATCGTAATGATAATGATTCTCATTTAGGAATTATAAGCATTAGTTTATGAATAACAAGTGAAAACAAAAAATTAAATGAGAATTATTCTCATTTAAAAATAAAAAAATAGTAATGAAATTTTCATTTAGTTATATAAAATATACCAATGAAATCTAATCTATCTCTAGATAAAGAAAATGTTCATGGTTTTATAAGTTCAGATCAACCCCTGAGATATTTAAATGACAAAAACCAAGATGAACAAATATTAGAGAATTTAGCCTGCTCTATTCCAAAACTTTTACTTACAAACAAAATAAGAAAACAAATCGATAATCTACCTGATTCTTTTTTTTCACATGATTTATCGAAATATTCTGAGGAAGAATTAAGATTATTAAACGTACAATTCTCTTTTTTAGCGCACGCTTATGTTTGGGGCGATCTCGTTCCATCAAAGATTTTATGTAAAGCTATTGCAAAGCCATGGTCGAACATATCGAACATGCTTGGTAGGCCACCTATTTTAAGTTATGCAAGTTATTGCTTAGATAACTGGCATAAGATAAATCAAGATGAAGGTGTAAACTTGGATAATGTCGCGCTTAACTATAACTTCTTAGGTGGTATAGATGAAGATTGGTTTGTAACTATACATGTTTGTATTGAACACGCTGCAAATAAAGCAATTCAAAGTGCTTTTAATATAGCTTTAAAAACTGAAACTAGTGATTTTAATGAAAAAGTTCTTTTAGATGAACTTACATCCATTAAAGAAGCCATGTTAGAGGTCAATCATATATTCCGTAAGATGCCAGAAAAATGCGATCCATATATCTATTACCATAGAGTACGTCCTTATATATTTGGTTGGAAAAACAATCCTGCCCTACCTGACGGCCTCATATATGAATCTTGTTTTGATGAAAAACCACAGTTGTTTAGAGGTGAGACTGGAGCTCAAAGCTCAATAGTTCCAACTCTTGATGCTTTGCTAAATGTAGTACACGAAAGAGATGAATTGAGAGAGTATCTAGATGAAATGAAATCATACATGCCACCATCACATAGAGAATTAATTAAATTTATCGAGGATACTAGCAAGGTTAAAGAGCAGGTTTCGATTAATAAAGTGCTGATGGAACTTTACGATGATTGCTGCCAGGAAATCTCAATATTCAGATCACAGCACTTAAGATATGCTGCGGATTATATTCATAATCAAAGCACTAAAAGCACTCTATTCGGTAGTGGTGGTTCAAAAGTACGAGGTACTGGAGGAACACCTTTTATGAAGTATCTCAAAAAACACAGAGATGAAACTGATTCATCAAAAATTAAGAAGTAAAATCAAAGCTTAAATCTTCAGAAATAGACTTTTAAAATCCGTAAATTTGTGACATATTTGAAGTTCGAATTAATTTGGGGAAAACATAACATGTTTAAAAAACTCACAACATTTCTTACGTTAGCATTTTTAGCTGCGTGTAGTGATGGCGTTGACAGAAGTAACTATAACGAAACTCCTGCAGCACCAGCACCAACACCTATGCCTACGCCTGCGCCAACGCCNGCGCCAACGCCTGCNCCAACGCCAGCGCCAACGCCTGCGCCAACGCCAGCGCCAACGCCAGCGCCAACACCTGCGCCAACACCTGCACCAAACATCACTGATGTTACACATTCTGATGATTTTGAATCGTACGATGCGAATTCACTCTCCACAGATTGGAATTGGGCAGCATATATCAATCAATTTGATGGTAGCGGTAATTACACTGGAGGTTATGCAGTAGCGCCTGCACCAATTGCAGGACCGCAGATCAGTGCAGTAAATATCACAGATTCTGGTAACAGTCTAAATGTTTATAGTAACTACGATGATGGTACACATAATGGTGGTATTGTCGAAACAAATGTTTTCCGTGAGCTTGGTGCCGATCAAGGTTATTTAACCTCTGATATGGTTGGCACTTATAGAATGTCGTTCAAAGCAACTACCAATGATTGTGGTGGCACTAACTCAGATAACGGAGCTACAGGTGGTGTTTGTAAAGCTTTTGTAAAAGTCATTAACTCATCAGACTTCTCACAGATCCTTTTTGATAGTGTTGAAACTCAGGGAGCTACTGGAGAAACCATGAATCTCGACTTTGAAATTACTGAAGCAATGGTTGGACATATTTATCAATCAGGATTCATGAGTACTGCTGGTAACTATGCACCTACCTCAATGTTTTATGATGATGTTGCAGTTGCTGCTTATACACCTACACCAGAACCAACACCTGCTCCAGAAGATGGCACATTATTTAGTGAGACAATGTCTGATTACAATGCTGAATCGGAAAATCTTGCACCTTGGACAGCTTATATAAACAGATTTGATGCGGATGGTAATTATCAAAATGGTTATAGCGTTAGCCCTGCGCCAAATGGTCCTCAAATTAGTGCTTGGGCAACTGGTGAAGAAGGTAGCGTCAATGATGATGGAACTGGTTACTTAAATTCTTACAGTAACTACGATGACTCTCATCATCAGTCCGGTATCATGGAAACTAATCTTTACGCAGAATTTACCATTACAGAAGAAATGGTAGGTGATATTACAGCTACATTTGTTGCTAAAAAACCAGCGACAGACTCAAATGCCTGTGGTGGTACCAACGCAGATAATGGAGCTACTGGTGGTACTTGCTTGGCATTCATAAAGATTCTTAATCCAAGCAATAATTACGCTACTGAACTCTTCACAACATTGAATATGACTGATATATCGTCTTCAGAGTGGAGTTCTCATATCATAAATGCAACTCTTGCAGCAGGTGATGTTGGCAAATTAGTTCAATTTGGTGCTCAGAACACAGCAACCAATTATGCTCCAACTGGAATGTACTACGACAATATGAATGTTTCAAAAGTCACACCAGCAACAGCTGATGACTTATTTATTTCTGAGACTTCAGAAGTTGGTTCCAATTGGACTAAGTATGTTGAGATTGCCAACTTTACTGGTGCAGATGTTTCTTTAGACCAATATTTCTTGGGAAGAGTGAGTAATGCTCCTTCAGTAGTTGGTGAATACGAAGTAGCAATTGAATTCACATCTGGAGCAACTATTGCTAACGGTGATGTTTGGGTTCTTGGTAGAGCAGAAGGAACTGATGGTCCTGATGCATTGAGAAATAATATTGATCAAATTGATTCAGGAATTTCTCATAATGGAGATGATGCTTATAAATTATTCAAAAAGGCATCAGCTTCGGATTCTCCTTCACAATCAGCAACAGTTGTTGATGTATTTGGAGATTACCAAGGAGATCCAGGTTCAGACTGGACAGCATGTGGAGATTCACAAGCTAGTTCAGAGTCAGTTATGATCAAGAAAGCTACTAAAGCTGGAACTGATTCTTGGACCACTTCAGCTGGAACTGATGCTGATGACTGCTGGTGGGAAATAACTAAAATTTCTGACCAAGATGCACATGATTATGCAACAGTTGGAAGCCATACGTTCACTGGTGAATAAATTAGTGAGTTAAGATAAAAAACCGCCTTCGGGCGGTTTTTTTATTCTATTGTTATAGATATAACTTCTGAAAGTAATGGTTTTTCGTGAGGTATATGTAAATAATTCCCCATTAGTAATTGCAGAGAATAAGTGCCCGGTTCTAATGTTAAGGTTGTTTCAGTTTGACCTAAACCAAAATGTACATAATTTTCGTTAGCTGGAATGGGTAACGTCAAATCAGGTAAATCTGCATTAATAATTAAATGATGATGCCCTGTATTTGGTATGTTGTATCCTGCAGGTGCTACACCAAAATCTTTCAAACCAAACTTTACTGCTACTTCCTTTGAATAGGTTTCACCATCTTTTGGCTCAATAAAATACAGTTCTGGATCTGCAGCAATTACTGATGTTAGTAAGAGTAATAAATAATTTTTTTTCATAATTTTTCCTTTAGTATACTTTCTCCAATTAAAAATAATTCTATCCCATTGGATCTATAATTTTCTAATTCCATTGTAGATTTGAAACCGGATTCTGCAATAATCTCAAAATTATTAAGCTCCTTATGGTACTTATCTCTAATTGTTAAACAATGATTGATATCTGTCTCCAGTGTTCTTAAGTTTCTGTTGTTTATGCCAATATAGTCTAGCTCTACATCTTTGATTTTTTCAATTTCTAATTCGTCATGAAATTCTAGCAATACATCAAGTTTTAATGTTTTTGCAGTTTTGACAAAAGAGTCAATTTCTTCTTTTGTTAATATTTCAGATATCAACAATATACAATCTGCTCCAATGGTCTTAGCCTGGTAAATTTGCCATTCATCGACAATGAAATCTTTTTGTAAGATAGGCAAATCTGAAACTTTTCTAACTTTAGTTATATGGGAAATTGCACCTAAGAAATGATCTTCCTCTGTCAGTATTGACAGATTTGTGTAGCCTTTAGCTTCATATTCTAGTGCTAAATCTTCAGGTTTATATTCATTTATTATAACGCCAGCCGATGGAGAAGCTTTTTTCATCTCAGCGATAATTTTAAAATCGCTTGCACAATTATTTAGATTAGAAAAAAACCTAGGTGTATCAATATTATTATTACTACCTATGTAATGATCGGTAAAAGAATTCGAAAGCTTTTGAATTCCAATCCTGCGATATTTAGCTTCAATTATTTTTTCTAAAATTGTCATGCTTGATGGGTAAACTTAGCGTATTTGTTTAACAATAGTAACGGTCGACCAGAATGCAATTCTCTTTTAGCTTTTTCAATACCCTCTGCCAGTGATTCAACCCTATTAGTTATATATAAGGCAGCGCCAGCATTTAAGGCAACCATATCAAATCCTGGGCCTCTTTTTCCATTTAAGATCTCTATTCCATATAAATAAGCTTCCTCTAAAGTCTCGACTTGAATTTCCTTTATTGGACACCTTGAAAGATCATAGTCTTCAGGATTAATTTCATAAGCTGTAATTTCATTATGTCTTAATTCATGCACTGCAGTTGTAGAAGTGATTGATAGTTCATCAATACCATCATTTGAGGTAACTACCATTGCTCTGGTCAAACCTTTATTTTTCAAAACATTAATGACGGCTTCATTTATTTGACTATCTGAGGTTCCAATTATTTGATAATTTGGATTAGCAGGATTTACCAATGGGCCTACAACATTGAAAACAGTTCTAACGCCCAAGGCTTTTCTTTGAGCTGCAACATATTTAAGTCTTTGATGATAGGTTGGCGCAAATAAGAAAGTTATCCCAAACTGATTGAATGCACTAACTGCATTAGCTTTGTCATTATTAATATTTACACCAGCCCTAGCTAGGAAATCGGCACTTCCTGATTTAGACGTGATAGATTTATTACCATGTTTGACTACTTTTCCACCGCATGAAGCTACCACAAAGGCAGAAATAGTTGAGCAATTAAAAATTTTTAAATTAGATCCACCAGTACCACAGGTATCAATGAAATCATTATCTGAAAGTTCAATGCTATCAACGCAGGAATTCATTACTGAAGCTAAAGCATCCATAACATAATAATCAATACCATATTCGTTCAGAGCAACTAATGCTTCAGTTATTTCAGTATCAGTCGCTTCACCACTCAATATATGTTCAAGAAAAAATCTAAATTTATCGTTTGATTTAGTTATCTCAGTTAATGCTTCTTTAATACTCATTTTATTGATGCGAGAAAGTTTGAAATTAATTTAGATCCTTGATCTGTAAAAATTGATTCAGTGTGGAATTGGATACCGTAGAGGTTAAAGTCTTTGTGTTTGATACCCATAATAGAATCTTCGTCTTTATTAGTTATCCATGCATTTACAATAAAATCTTTATCTAATGTTTCCTTTTCGATCACCAAACTGTGATAACGCATGACATGGTAAGGATTTTTTACATTTCGAAAAATTGAAGCGCCGTCGTGATTAATTTGAGATGTTTTGCCGTGTTTAATAACTTCACACTTGATGATATTTGCACCAAACGCTTCGCCAATACATTGGTGTCCCAGACATACACCCAGTATTGGTTTTGTCTGATAAAAATGCTTTATTAAATCTAGACAAATACCAGCGTTTTTAGGGTTTGACGGCCCAGGACCCAACACATAAGCGTCATAGTTCTTTTCTTCTAACTCCTTAATAGTAATTTCATCGTTTCGTATGACATCAACATCAATATCAAAAGATGACAATTGATGCTCTAAATTAAAAGTGAACGAATCGTAATTATCAATGAGACATATTTTCATTTGTACTTTAATGCTTCCCTAAAAACAGCTAATTTTGATTCAGTTTCTTGCCATTCATTCTTAGGTGTTGAATCAAATACTATACCTCCACCAACACCTACTTTTACTGATTCTTCTGTATGTATTGCGGTACGTATAACAATTGCAGTGTCTAAATTGCCATTAAAACCAATATATCCAACAGAGCCTCCGTAAATTCCCCTTACCCTATTTTCATGCTCAGAAAGGATTTCCATAGCTCTTATTTTTGGTGTTCCACTTAATGTGCCAGCGGGCAATGCCGCTTTTAAACAATCTATTGGTGTTGCACCATTCTTTTTTTGACCTATTACATTAGAAGTCATATGCATAACGTGAGAGTATTTTTCTATAACCATCATTTCATCAACTTGAACTGTTCCAACTTCAGAAACTTTAGATAGATCATTTCTAGCTAAATCTACTAGCATCATGTGTTCTGCTTTCTCTTTCTCGTCTTCCAATAAATCAATTTTATTAGACAAATCTTCAGATTCAGTTAGACCCCTCTTACGAGTTCCAGCTATCGGTCTAATCGTTACTTTATCTTTCTGGTGTTGGACCAATATTTCAGGCGACGCTCCAATTACGTTAAATTTATCAAAGCTCATATAAAACATGTAAGGTGATGGATTTATAAGTCTCAATGCTCTGTAAAGAGTCAAAGGGTCATAATTTCCTTCGAAGGTTACTTCTTTAGATAAAACTGCTTGCATAATCTCACCTTCATGTATCAAGTTTTTTATGGATTTAACCTGTTGTTCATAAACTTCATATGGCACATTAGATTTACTGGTAATCTCAATATCTTCTTTAACGATGTTATGTTTAATAGATGGTTGTAGTGAAAATAATAAATTTCTTATTTCCGTGATTCTTTTTTTTGCTAGCTCAAAACCTTCAAGTGTCTTATTTTGTGTATTAACAATAATAGAAAATGTCCCTTTAAAATTATCAAAAACGATTAATTCATTACACTCACACAAACTAATTAAAGGTATGTCTGAAGATTTATAATTAAGTTTTGGTTCAACGTATTTAAATGATTCATAACTAAAATAACCTATCAAACCACCGGTAAAAACTGGCAAATTATCTAAATCAGGAGATGAATATTTTTTGGTTAATTTATCGATGTAATCATAAGGATTTGGAACACGTTCTTTAGTTATGGCTTTTTTATCTTTTATTTGTAATTCGTTATCAAAAAAATCATATCTAAGGGAAGAAGGAAGTGTCATTATTGAATAGCGTCCTTTAATTTCGTGACTTTTTGCTGACTCAAATAAAAAGCAATTTGATTGATCGTAAAAATTGGAAAATATATATAAAGGACTAATTAGGTCAGCAACAAATTCTTCATACACTGGTATATGTGAGTAAGATGAATCACATAATTCTAAAAATCGTTCTTTGTTCATGCTTTAATGGCCTCAACAATTGGTTCTACATATTTTTTTAATTCAGTCAAAGATGGGTCTAAACTAATTTTTTCCACGATTGGACTGCCTATAACAATTCCATCGGTTAAGGTTTTAAGATTTTTAACGTCTTCGACTGTTTTAATACCAAAACCAGTAACTACTGGCTTATTACTTAGTTTTTTTAACGCACTTAGTTTTTCAGAAATTTCTTCTAGATTTAAATTATTTGAACCGGTTATACCTCTTTGAGTAATGTAATAAATTAAAGCAGGATCATTTTCTAAAAATTCTTCTATAAGGTTTAGCTGTGTGGTGGGTGCGATTAACTGCACGAGGTTAAGTTGATTATTTTTGAATGAATTGATAATAGATTTCTCACTTGCTGGGAGATCGACGATTAAAATACCGTTAAAACCACATTCAGATANTTTAGTAGCAATAAGTTCAGATGATGGATTTATAAAGGAATTGGTATAACCCATAGCAATTACCGGAGTGTCAGAATATGTTCTAAACTCTTTAACAATCTGACAGACATCATCTAAGACAAAATTATGTTTTAAGGCATGATGATGGGCACTTTCTATAATTTTTCCTTCAGCAATTGGATCCGTAAATGGAATACCTATTTCAATCAGATCTGCCCCAACGTCATTTAGAAGTCTTAATGCTGATGAAAAAACTTCATTAGAAGTATGNCCTGCAACAAGATAAGGTATGAAGGCNGTTTGGTTATCTTTNATTGTTANTAAACTANTNTTTTGCATTTTTCATCACCGAATATAAATCTTTNTCACCTCTGCCTGACATATTTACNACAACATTTTTANTTNTATCAANAGCACTTATTTTTTTGAGATAAGCTAATGCATGAGCNGTTTCTAGAGCTGGAATTATGCCTTCAATTNTTGAGATTTCATAAAAGGCTTCAAGNGCTTCATCATCAAATATNTTTACATATTTAGCTCTCTTAANNTCNGCTANNTAAGCNTGTTCTGGNCCNACNCCAGGATAATCNAAACCAGCTGAAATNGAATTTGTTTCNAGAATATTNCCTGAGTTTGACTGTANTATTTTNGTCTTTGCTCCATGTAATACACCTGTTGATCCATCTGTAATTGATGCTCCACCGATATCACTTCCATCTTTACCGCCTGCTTCAACTCCAATTAATTCTACAGTTTCGTCATCTATAAATGGATGAAATACACCCATAGCATTAGACCCACCTCCAACACATGCAATTATCATATCTGGTAGTGCTTGGAATTGATTGAGAGATTGTTCTTTTAATTCTTTACCACTAATGGCATTAAAATCTCTAACTATTGTTGGATAGGGATGTGGACCAGTGACACTTCCTATTATGTAATGACTTGTATCAACATTTGTGACCCAGTCTCTGATAGCTTCATTGAGAGCATCTTTAAGAGTTGCAGTGCCACTATGTACGGGCACAATAGAAGCACCCAAGGTTTCAATTTTAAATACATTTAATTCTTGTCTTTCAATATCTTTAGCACCCATGTACACAATACATTCAAGCCCTAATTTTGCGCATATAGTAGCTGTTGCAACACCATGCTGTCCTGCTCCAGTTTCCGCAATAATTCTTTTTTTGCCGAGCATTTTTGCTAGCAGGGCTTGGCCTACAGTGTTATTAATTTTGTGTGCACCCGTATGATTCAAATCTTCCCTTTTAAACCAAATTTTTGGTCCATTAAGGTGATTAGTAAGTGATTCAGCAAAATATAATGGTGATGGTCTACCAACATAATCTCTATAGATGTTTGTTAACTGTAAATTAAAATCTTTATCGTCTTTAATTTCTATATAAAGCTTTTCAAGTTCATTAAGTGCATGAGATAGTGTTTCAGGTATAAATAACCCTCCATAATCTCCAAAATATCCTTTATTCATTTACATTCCTTAAATTATTTAATAAATCATGATTCTTTATGCCTGGTGCAGTTTCAAACTTAGAATTAACATCAATACCCCAAACTTTTAAATCTTTCAAAAAATTTATATCCTCTGAACCAATACCTCCAGCTAACATTACTTCCGATAAATCAAACTTATGTAAATTGCTCCAATCAAATTTCTCACCGGTACCACCAAGGACGCCATCCATATTGTCGATCAAGTATCTATGGTTTTTTTTATTTCTAGAATGAGATTGTTCTAATTGTTTCAGAAATGTTGCATTTACTGGAATAAAAAGAATATTTGAGACATTAGGGATTTCAAGGAAATTATAGATTTGAAGATTATAAGGTGTTGTGTTCTTTAACCTATCAAATTCAGGCTTTTCGCAATCTACAAGAAATATTGATTTATGCTTTAGTTGATACTTTTGTGTCATATCAAGCGCCCAATCAATACTTACTTTTCTTTTACTTTCTTGAAGTAAATTAAAACCGATAAAATCTACCTTTATTTCAAGTAGTTTTATAATATCTTCCTCTCGGGTTATCCCGCATACTTTAATTTTCATGATGGATTAGGCTTGCGGGTCTTTTTCTAGCTCTGGTGATCTACCTCGCCAACCAGCTTTATCAAATATTCTTAGGTAAACTAACTGATCATGGTCACTTTCATTTATGACTTTTACATAGTCCCCTTCTTCGGCAAGGATAACGTCCCCTGCAGATAATGCATATTCATCTTTGTGCATTATGCCGTGTGAAGGATCATGTCCATGGCCATCAGAGGTATTGGCATATTCAACAACTTCCATGATTCCTCTACCTGAAACGATAACAAAAATCACTTCACTTTCTAGAAGTCTATGTCCGAATGTTGATTTGCTAGGTTCTATAACTGTCTTACTAGCTATTAATTTGCTGAGCAGATCATTGGTCCATACTGTATAGTTATTTTCCTTTCTTTCAGGAACACCACCAACTCTGAAATTTACGTATTTTTTAGCCATGAGTAGTTTATTTTATAGATGTTTTAGCTGAAATCAACGCCAAACTTCAGGGTTTGATAAATGTTTGGTCATCTCTTGTTTTACAGCTTCAAGTGCTTTTTCAGTTCTAATCATTACCTTCATTTCTGTCAGCTTGTTTTTCTCGTTCCACTTGAACATATCAATACCGTTTACAGTTACGCCATCCATTGTGCACTCAAACTCTAATACTGCTTGCTTATCATCGACTAATTCTCTCGTATATTTAAAATCACCCGTTAAGAAAGACTGACTTGCAGCCAACAAATAAATATAGCCCATATATTTTTCTTTGCTTTTAAAGACAGCTGGAGAGTAAAATTCGAATGAATCATCCAAAATATCGTAGAGACCCGCTGGATCATTTTCTAAAATAGTTTTATGCCAGATGTTTAGCGGATTAGTTGTTTCTTGCATACTCTTCTACCTCTCTCCATACTCGAGCAAAATTGCCTCCAAGTATTTTTTGAATGTCACTAGTAGAGTAGCCACGATTTTGCAACTCTGCAATAAGATTTGGGTAAGTTGATACATCTTTTAATCCATTAGGTAAAGTATCACCAACTCCATCATAATCTGAACCGATACCTACATGCTCAATCCCTACTAATGCTACTGCCCTATCTATATGATCGGCTACATCTTTTACTTCAGCATGAATGTAAGTGGAAGGATCGTAACTATTTGATTTATCGTTCAAATCAGTCAAGAATGCAGTACCAAAATTTATTTGTAATACGCCCCCTTTATTAGCAAGTGCTTCAAGCATTGAATCCGAAACGTTTCTTTCCCAGCCTGGTGTAAAATGCCTTAATGATGAATGACTAGCTATGACTGGCGTGTTAGATATGTCAATGGCTTGTAAAAATGCAGCATCAGAAACATGGGAAATATCTATCATAATTCCAACATTATTCATCTCAATAATCAGATTTTTTCCAAAATCACTTAACCCGCCCCACTGTTTATTTTCATCGTATGATGAATCTGAAATATGGTTACTTTTAGAATGTGTGAGCGTTATGTATCTAATTCCTCTTTTATAGAAATATTCAACATTGCTTAAATTACCTTCGAGAGCTGCACCGTTTTCCATTCCATATGCGATACCAATTAGATTTTGACCTGGAAGATTCCCTAAATAAGTTGATGTATCGATCAAAAAAAATTTTTCTGGATTTGCTTCAATAATTGAATTCATAAGATCAATTAGCTCATTTGCTAATCTAAAACTCGTTCCAGCTGCTTCTGTATCTGCTGGTAAATAGATAGAAAAAAATGGGACATTTAAACCACCACTCAGTGCTCTAGGGTAATCAAAGTCATAACTAGTATTTTGAGCGATATCTTCATAGGTACCAGAGTTATCAAGTTGTGCTTTAATTCTGTAAGGCGTATCAATGTGGGTATCAACTATCAATGAACCTTGGGCAATATCCTCTGGGCTTTGCTCTACGCAACCAGCTAATAAAAATATTAAGACAATGTACAGTCTATTTATATCTACCACCTGCTATCGCGTTACCAATTATTTTAATTAATGATCTCGGGAAAAAACGCAATAAATTCATTAAAAATCTGTTAAGAGAACCAGTGATCACAATTTCTTTCTTTCTGTCCATGCCAAGAATCCCCTCCTTTGCCACTGCATCCGAGCTCATTTTCATAAATGAAGGTACTTTATCCATACGATCTTGAGTACCACTCATTTCGTGGAATTCAGTGGTGGTAAATCCAGGGCAAACAGATGTTGCGTAGATTTTGTCTTTGTTATAAGCACTATTAATAGCTTCTACGAACCTATTCATAAAAGTTTTAACAGGTCCATAAAGGACTGCGAATTCATTAGATGTCGGAGCAAAAGCAGCTATAGACGAAACCACCATAATATTACCTCCTCCCCTTTTAACTAAATCTCTTAAATGAAGCTTTGTTTGCATAATTACTGACAAACCTAAAACTCTCAAGCACGCTTCCTCTTCTTCCAAAGATGCTTCATCCAATCGTGTATTTATTTGATAGCCAGCATTTAATACAAGTGTGGATATATCTAATCCTTCATTTTGACAGTATGCATATATCTCTTTAGGAGCTTGTTGAAGTGTTAAGTCTGCAACAAAGTAATTAACTTTTACATTAAATTTAGATTCCAATTCATCTGAAATGCTTTTTAACCTGTCTTCTCGCCTCGCAACTAATAATAAATTTTCACCTCTTTCAGCCAATTGATAAGCAATAGATTTACCAATACCAGCAGTTGGTCCTGTAATCATTGTAGTTTTCATAATTTTTGTA
>FUFK010037910.1_pt1 | contig 28667 bp, 47 predicted proteins | sample 1021851 | NCBI WGS metagenome assembly FUFK01 (sample SAMEA51879418, study PRJEB19060) | metagenome
TTTCTAAAATAGAAGTAAGACCTACTGCGTCAAATGCAGTTGAAGTAGAAATATTTGTAGCAACTGTATAATGGCAACAGACGAAGGTACTTTTGATAAAAACCTTTCTAAATTCTTAAACAGTTTTGGCAAACAAGTAGTTAATAGAGCTAAGGCAGGAATAGGAAGAAAAAAAAGAGATGGAAAAACAAGACTTGCACAGTCTATAAAGTTTAATGTAATACAAAAAGGATTAGACTTTACAGTTGAATTTTCTATGCTCGATTACGGTACTTATGTTGACAAAGGTGTTTCAGGTACTAAAGTCAAAAGAACTTTTGTAAATTATAGAGGTAAAAGAATAAATACACCTTATAGTTATAGACCTACAGCAGGACATTCACAACCACCAAGCAGTGCGTTGGATAAATGGGTAGTAAGAAAAGGAATAGCACCTAGAGATGAAAAAGGTAGGTTTATATCTAGAAAAAGTTTGACTATGTTAATAGCTAGAAGCATAGGTTATAGAGGAATAGAAGGAATATCTTTTTTTCAATTACCATTAAAAGTAGGTATTCAAGAATTCGGACCCGCTATACTTGAAATAATTAAAAAAGACATATTAAATACTTTTGAGACCAAAACAGGTGCAGAAGTAAAACCAAAATAGTAAAATGACAACAATAGAACAAAAACCATTATTTACTCAACTTCCTGTAGGACAAGATATTATATTTACAATATCTAATGACACAATAGTTGCAAATCAAATTAATGTAAAGTTTATTGCAGAAGTACATATTAGTAGTTCAAACCCACCTAATGTAAGTACATCAGCAGATTTAGTGGGTACATTTAAAACAACACCAAATGGACAAGGTGTAGGAATATTTGATTTAAGAGCAGTTGTAGAAAATTATGTAAGTGCAGATAATTCAGCAAGTACAGAAAATAGTGGTACAACTACATATAAAGGAATAGATAGTACAACAAAGCTATTTGCATTACATTTAGTAGATAAATACAGTAGAAACACAAATTCTGTAAGGTGGTTAGCAATACAATTTAAAACACAATATGTTGACGCAAACGGTGATACGCAAATAGTACAATCTGTTAATTCAGAAAATTATTTATTATTTAACGGATATTTAAAATATACAGATGTATTACAAATGGGTTCAGGAGCAACGCAAGATGATTTCGGTCTTAATATATCTAAATATAATTTGTCATCACAGACAGATAGTTTTTTAACTAACGCACCGACAACACAGTATGCTAACCTTAATGACTATGGTACATTAGCAATCTTGATAGAAAGTTTAATTAATGTAAGTTATATTAAATTTACTTATAATGACAGCTCAGGAAGTCAAATAGGAACAGAAAATTTAGACTTNACATATGCTAACGGTGCNTTAAATAGTANTGTAAATAATAACACAAGTACAAAGCTTATTTATTTTGGTTGTTTTGGTGGTAATCTACAAAATTACAGCTCAACGTTTCAAGCGTTAGTGACGGCAGGAACNATNAANGGNGGTAGTATTGACGTACAAGCTTTTGATGTAAGTAATAATAGAGTNAGTCAAAGATATACTATAAATATAAATTGTCCTGATTTAAGAAATTTTGAAAGCATAAGACTATGTTGGTTAAACCAATGGGGTGCTTGGGATTATTATACATTCACAAAAAAATCAACTAGAAACATATCTACACAGNGTACGACATATCATCAATTAGAAGGTAGTTGGAATGACAGTAAATACAGGTTAGATAGCTTTAGAGGTGGTAAAAAAACATTTAGAGTAAACACAACAGAACGTATATCTATGAATACAGACTTTGTAAGCGAAGATGATAACATAATGTTTGAAGAATTAATAAATAGTCCAGAAGTTTACCTTTTAAAAGAATTTGAAGATACAACAGAAACATTTTCAGCACTTAATCAATATGTCGTACCTGTAAGACTTACAACGTCAAGCTTAACAAGAAAGACTATTGCAAATGATAAATTAATACAATATACTTTCGAGGTAGAAAAAAGTAAAACATTTAGAACGCAAACAATATAATATGTCAGTACAATTAATATTATTTCCTCAGTATTTTGACGGCACTAATCCGTTAAATACAAACATAACTCAATTTGTGCCTGACGGAAAAATATTTTCTAGTGTCAATAACACNTCAGCTTTAACAAGCGTTGCTACACCTGTAGTACAAACAGCTATAAATACTGCTTCAGTACCTTTGAATACATACTATAGATTTTCAGGAAATGCTAATTCAGTAGTACAAGCAAGTAATAATTTAGTCTTTGTAGCTGACACGGGAATAATATTAAGACTTTCTAATTTAGTAGTTGGTGTAAGTTATGATGTAGATATTAATTTTTTATCTAACTCAGCAGGTGTTCATTTTGTTCAATACTCAGGTGTATTATTTCAAAGTGGTGCTTTACTTACAACTACTTCAGGAATACAAACAGTATCATTTACAGCTAACACAACATCAGATAAAATAGTTTTATTTTCAGAAGGCAATACAATAATGGAGTCTATTTCTCTTATTGAAACAGCACAATCAGCAATAGGGATTGATTTAAATAACGGGCAAGTTATATGTGATTTATATGAAGATGAAGATATACCTTTAACTTTAAGTGTAGATGAATTTAAAAACGTAGCTGAAAAAGTACAATCGTACTCAAAGGCATTTAACTTACCTGCAACAAAAAGAAATAACAAAATATTTGATAACATATTTGAAATAACAAGATCATATGACGGTGTTGTTTTTAATCCTTATAAAAAAACACAATGCGTTTTAAAACAAAATGGATTTATTTTATTTGAAGGGTTTTTAAGATTAATCGACATACAAGACAAAAACGGCGAAATTAGTTATAACGTAAATTTATATTCTGACGCTATAGCTTTAGCAGACGTATTAAAAGACAGAACATTTTCAGATTTAGACTTTAGAGAATTAGAACACGATTATAACAGAACAAACATACAAAGAAGTTGGAACAGTAGTGGTTTAGGTATAACATATCTTAATTCAGGAACATCAGGTTTTAGAGATGCAAACAGCACTGTTAAATATCCTTTTGTAGATTGGCAACATAATTACTTTGTACATTCATTAGGTCAAAATGCAACAAACAATATTGATTTACCTGATTTAAAAAGTGGCTTTAGACCATTTATACAAATTAAATATTTAATAGAACGTATTTTTGCAGATACTCCTTTTACTTTTAATAGCTCATTCTTTAGCAGTACAGATTTTGAAAAGTTGTATATGGACTTCAATTTCGGTGATGATTTAATGGGAACAGGAACAGAAGAAGATGGTTATAGTTATTATATATCAGGAATTAATGCTTCACCAACTAATTTTGCAACAACAAGTTTTACTGCGTTAGAATTAAGTGATGGTGGTATATTTTTTATTGGAGCACCTGTGCCTACTAACTACAATGGAAGTACTGAAGTAATCACAGCAACACAAGCAAATGAAACGTATAATATATCATATAGTTATACGGTTAAAAATACAGATACTTCAGATAGAACCGTTGAATTTAGATTTTTATACAATTCTACACCTTTAAATTATTCGGGTGTTATTACTATTCCAGCAGGTGGTTATTATACTTGGACAGGAAATTTACAACAATCTTTAGGGGTAGGTGAAACTTTAGTAGCACAATTTAAAGCTGACGCAGGAAGTGTTGTGAGACAAGCTATCTCATCAGAAAGCAGCTACACAATACCACATACTGCTTCTTGGAATTGGACAATTACTTTTGCAGAAGTAACATCTAACGTTATATTGCAAACATTAAGAGGTGAACTAAAACAATGGGAATTTTTAAAAGGATTGATAACGATGTTTAACTTAGTGACAAGTCCAGATAAATCTAATCCTAATCAAATAAATATAGAAACATACTCAGATGTATTTTTAAATAATACAGATAGTAAACAACTTAATTGGACAGAAAAAATAGATACAGAACAAATTAAACTAACACCTTTAACTGACTTAAATAAATCAACAATTTTTAAGTTTGTAGAAGATGAAGATGATTATGCTTTTAATTTATACAAAGGTTCAGTATCAGGGTATTTATATGGAAGTAGAGAATACCAAGCTTGGAATGAATTTAATATATTAGAAGGAGAAGAAGAAATAATTGCAGAACCTTTTGCAGCAACAGTTGTAAAACCTTTAAGCAATTTACACCCTGACTTTATAGTACCTTCTTTATATGCTTATAATCCTACTGACAATACAAGTGAAGGGTTCGATAACAGTCCAAGAATAATGTATAATAACGGTAAAAAAACTTTAACTAACTTTACTTATTTAATACCTGCACAGAATGGAGTTGTAGGTGCAAATCAAAATGAATTTTTACAATTTAGTCATTTATCAGATGTTCCAACAATTTCAGGTTCAAGAGATTTTCATTTTGGCGAATGTCAATTATTTCAGGGAGTTGGAGACCCTGTGCCTGATAATTTATTTAATTTATATTGGTTGCCTTACTTATCTGAGTTATACAATCCTGACACAAGAATAATGAGTATTAAAGTTAATTTATCACCTAATGATATTGCAACATTTAGGTTTTACGATACAGTAATTATAAAAAATAGAGAATATAGAGTTAATAAAATAGACTACAAACCAAACGACTTATCAACAGTTGAATTTATACTTATACCATAATGTCAAAAATATATACAATAGATTATTTACCTGGATATGAAGTTAAACCTGANTCCGTTTTATCAAATGGAAAAGTTTTATTTACAGACGGAACTAATAGTTTATTGCCAAATAAATTACAATGTGAAGCATATGGCTACACTTATAATCAAGAAACTGATTCTTGTTCAGCTTTTAAGTTTAATGATATACTGAATAAAAATCTTAATAATGAAAATAACACTGTTAAAGGTTCACAGAATATAACAGAAACAGGAACAAACAACACCTATATAATGGGTGAGAAAAATATTGTAAGGGGTATATCAAGAAACAATATTATAGTAGGGAATCAAAACGAAATAGCAAATAGCATTGGAAATTCAGCAGTTTTTGGTTCTTTAGGTGAAGCAACTACTGTAAATACAATAGTTTTAGGCGGCAATAATTTTGAGGATAATTTAGGAGAAAGGCAAACAATGACTTTGATGTACGGTTGGCAAACAACAGATAATAGTACAGTTGACGCTTATTTAAATAACACACAAGACAGTTATTTTGTTATACCTGACAATACAGCTATTTATTTTCAATCAGAATCATTAGCGGTAAGAGTAGGTGGTTCACACGCAGCAGGTAATGTAGGCGATTTTAAAGCTTGGGTTGAACGTGGAGTAGCTATAAACAAATCAGGTACGTTAAGTATTCAAAGGTCAAGAACAAGTCCTGCAAGTAGCGGAACAACAGGGGGTTGGAGTCCTATAAATGCAGTATCAGGAACTAACTTCAGACAAACTATAACAGGTGCTACAGATATGACTATAGAATGGGCACACACAATAAGAATAACACAAATTAAAACAGGAGTAAGTTTATAATGGAAGAAATATTAAAATTAATAGAAGGGTACGGTTTACCGTTAGTATTGTTATTAGCGGCTTTATATGCTTTATACAGGTTCTTAGTATTTAGCTTATACGAAGTAAAAAATCAATTTAGCAGACACCACGAAAGAGCTGCTGACAGAATGCAAGAGATACAGAAAAAAATAGATATTATATTAGAATTTATAAAACGTAAGTAATATGGCAACACCAGAAAAAGAAGTTGTTTCGGTTGAAGTAAAAACAGAAACAAAAAAAGCACAAAAAGACATAAAAAGTTTAGCAGGTGAGATAGAATTTATGGGGGTTAGTCTAAATAGTGTAAAGGCAGGTTTTAAAACAATGGCTGCTACCGCTAGGGCTTCATTTAGAACTATTACAGCAGCTATAGCTTCAACAGGAATAGGTTTATTTGTGGTCGCTATAGGTACGTTAATTTCATATTTTAGAAGTAGCGAAGAAGCAGGTCTTGGTTTTACAAAAATAGTAAACGGTTTAAAAGCTGCTTTTGACAATGCTTTAGATGTGGTTCAAAATTTTGGTGGTGCTATTGCAAAATTAGTATCACGTGATTGGAAAGGATTCAAAGATGCTTTAGGAGACGCTTTTGACGGGTTAAAAAATATAGGGGAGCAAACAAGAGAAGATATAAAAGCTACAAACGCACTAGCCGAAGCACAATTAAAATTAACAAAAGCAGAAAGAAAAAATGTAGTAGATAGAGCTAGAAATCAAAAAGAAATATCAAAACTTAGACTACAAGCAAGAGACGAACAAAAGTTTACAGATGAAGAAAGGTTAGCGTTTGTTCAAAGAGCAAATGAGTTATCAGAAAATCAATTAAAAACAGATTTAAGACTTGCAAGAGAAAGGCTCAGAATTAACTTAGAAGAAAATAAAGTAAAAGGTGATTTGCAAAAAGAAGAACTTGATAGAACAGCACAGCTAAGGGCAGACATTATAAATCTTGAAAATAGAAACTTTACTGAATTAAGAAGATTAAAGTCAGAAGAAGTTATGCTCATAAAACAAATAGAAACAGAAAAAGAACGAGTAGAAAAAGAAAGAATAGCTTCAGAAATGTTAGATTTAAAAGCGTTTACAGATTTTAAACTAGAAAGAATAAAAGGTGAAACTGATGAAGAATTAAAAATAAGAATTGCTGCAGCACAAAAATTAGCAGATGAAGAAAAGAAAATTACAAAAGCTACAGAAGATTTTAAAGAAAAAGCTATAAGTCAAGGGTTTGGTGCTTTAGCAGCAGCAACAGCAGAAAGCAGTGCATTGTCTAAAACNGTAGCNGTGGCACAGACTNTNTANAATACACAACANGGTATTANGGCTGCATTAGCTGCAACTTCAGTACAAGATAAATTATTACCACAATCATTACGTTTTGCAAANGCTNTAGCAGTAGGTGTTATGGGTGCAGCNTCTGTAGCTAAAATATTAAGNACAAGTCCTACAGGAAAAGGCGGTGGAGGTGGTGGTGGTGGTTCTGCAGCTTCAATGGGAGGTGGATTTAAATTACCAAGTGAAGCACAATTTGGTTTAGGAACACCTGCTGCACAAATGATGTCAGGGGCATTCCAACTTACAGGTGGTGAAGAACCTGAAGCAATGAAAGCTTTTGTTGTTACAGACGAAATGACTAACAGTCAAAACCAATTAGCTAATATAAGACGTAGAGCTACAATTTAAAAATCAAATAAATATTAATTAAATCTATTATATAATATGCCGTGTACTAAATGTGAAAATGGAAAATATAAGTGGGGTTCTAGAGGTAAATGTCAATACGACACTTTAGCAGACTGCGAATCAGCAAACCCTAACTCTAATTATACATCTATAAGAGAATTAGTAATTTCAAATGAAAATGAAAGTTTAGCAATAGACGCTATAAGTTTAGTAAGCAGTCCTGCTATTGAGCAAGATTTTGTTTACTTTAATAAATCAAAAAACAACTTAACATTTGCAAAAGTAGATGAAGAAAAACGAATGGTTGTAAGTCCTGCACTTATACCTAATAAACAAATCTTTCGTTATGATCCAAACACGGATCAAGAATACTATGTGTTTTTTAGTCCTGAAACCGTACGCAAAGCAAGTGAGTTATATTTAAAACATAACAATCATCATAAAGCAACTTACCAACATCAAGATAGAGTGAGCGGAGTTTTGACAGTAGAATCTTGGATTAAAGAAGGTGATATGGATAAGTCTAAAATGTATGGTTTTGACTTACCAAATGGAACTTGGTTCGTAAAAATGCGTATTGACAATGATGAACTGTGGAATAAAATCAAAGACGGTGAGCTAAAGGGTTTATCTATCGAAGGATATTTTACAGACAAAATGGAAGAGATGTCAGANCGTGAACCAACAACAGAAGAAATACTACAAGCTTTAAATGAGATAATACAAGAAAATCAAACAAAACTAAAATAATTCTATTAAATTAAAAAAGAACCTATGGACATTAAAGAAAAAATCTTAGTTGCTTTAGGCTTAGACAAAGCTGAAGAAACTATTAAATTAGAATGGCAAGGTAAAAGCGAAGATGGTACAATTTTCGTATCTACTGCCGAAGAACTAGAATCAGGAGTTGACATTTCTGTTTTAACTGAAGATGGAACTACAATACCTTTACCTGTTGGAACATATAAGACAGACACAGGAGTATCTTTTAGAGTTGAAGATGAAGGTGTAGTTGCTGAAGTTATTGAGTCAGAAACAGAAGAAAGAGACACTGAAGATGATATGGAAAAAAAGAAAAAAGCAGATGAAGCTTATGAAAAAGCAGATTTTGAAAATAAAGAAGAAATGACTGAGTCAGTAGAATTGAAATTTCCAGAAACAGCAGCAGAAAAAGCTGATTGGGCAAAGTCTTATGAAGAAATGAAAGACAAAGTTGACAACTTAATGGACGCAATAGCTGATATAAAAGCAAGAATGGGAGAAGGTGATACAGAAGAAGTAGAAATGACTGAAGAAGTAGTTGAAGAAACTACAGAAGAGCCAACACCTAAGTCAATTAAAACTACTGAAGTAGTTGAATTTTCTGTTGAAGAATTAAAAGCTGAAAATGAAAAGTTAAAAGCTGAGTTAGCTGCACAACCTGCTGACGCACCTTTGAACACTAATAAATTCAGCTCAGACAGAAGACCATTAAGCAGAAGAGAATACAACAAACTTTCTAAACGAGAAAGATTCTTATACAATTTAGGAAAATAAATATATTAATTAAATAAAATAAAATTATGGCATTTACAACAACTAGCAATTTCTCGGGACGTGCAGCCGGATTCTATATTTCTGCAAGTCTTAAGGAAGCAAAATCATTAGACTATCTTACAATGATAGAAAACATTAAGTTCAAGAGCAACATTCAAAGAATGGCAGGTTCTAATTTAGTAGTTGACGCAACTTGCGACTTCACTGATGCAGGTACTTTAGCACTAACTGAAAAAGTTCTTGAGCCAAAAAACTTACAAATTAACATTGACCTTTGTAAGTCAACTTTATTAGATTCTTGGGAAGCTTTACAAATGAGAGCAGGAGCAGGTGCGCCACCTCCAGCGTCTTTTGATGACTATGTTATTTCTTATATGGGAGAAATCATAGCACAAGCAACTGAAGAGAGCATTTGGGAAGGAACAGCAGTAGCAGGTAAATTCAATGGATTTTTAGGTGCAGCAACAGGATATTTACTTCCAGGTGTTGACGCTACAGTTGTTCAATCTACAGCTTCAGGTGCTTACACAGCAGCAAACATTATAGCTAACTTACAAACTTTAACTGCTGATATGGCAGCTAACGTATCAGCTATCTTAGGAAAAGAAGATTTACATATTTATATGAACAACAAAACTTATGCTCTTTACATTTCAGCAGTATCGACTTTAGGTTATGTTAACGCATACAATATGAATGGAGATTATGAGCCTGTATTTGAAGGTTATAAAATTGCAGTTTGTCCAGGTATGGCAGACAACCAATTAGTAGCTGCNCANAAATCAAATATTTACTTCGGTACTGACTNNCTTATCAGATGCNACNAGAATCACTATAATGGATATGGCTAANNTNGACGGNTCAGANAATATGCGTTTAGTGGCTAGATACTCNGCAGGNGTTCAAACAGGAGTAGGNGCTGACATCGTAAGACAATCATAAAACTAATTACAAGAAGCAGGGGTGTAAAAACCCTTGCTCCTTTAACCTTAAAAAATAAATAACTATGGCTTGTACGGCATTAACAAAAGGTAGAGGACTTGATTGTAATAGGATTTCAGGTGGAATAAAATTCATCTATTTCGCAGTTTATGACCAGGTAACATCAATACCAACAGCAAACGGTGAAATTACAGACTTAGAAATGGGAAGTAATAGTTTATACAGATACACAATGCCTTTAGGTGTTGCTAGTTTAACTGATACTATAACAGGAAGTCGTGAAAATGGAACTATTTTTTATACACCAACAGTAAATATCATACTTAATAGACTGACTAAAGAAGACCAAAATCAAATAAAACTATTAGGTCAAACTAAAGTAATTATATTTGCACAGTTGAATCAAACAGTAACAGCTACAGGACACGATGTTATAGTGTGTTTAGGTAGTGTAAACGGAATGGAATTAAACGGNGGTACTATGGACTCAGGAGCAGCATTTGGAGACAGAAACGGATACACTCTAACGTTCGACGGTTTAGAGCAACAACCTTTCCAATTTGTACCTGATTATACTACAAATCCATTTGACAATGGAGCGTTTACATTAGGTGGAGTTGTTTCATCGTAAAATACTTTCACTTTTAAGTGTTTTCATATTTTCTTGATTAGAGGGCATAGTCCCTCTTTTCTTTTATATAAGCAAATAAAAACAGACTTTTTCTATTATATAGTATATGATACAAGCTATTACAGAAACTAACTTAACAACATATCTACAAACTGAAGATAATAGAATAGATACTTCTGTAGGTTCTGACAAAATAAGACACTTAGTAAAGTTTACAAATGATATGAATAAGTCAGTACAATACGCTTATTCAACTGTTCATTTGATTTACGACAGATATACAAAGTTTGTATTTGATTATAACGCTACACCTGATGTATATACAGGTAAAGTAGATTTTACTCCTTCTGGCTATTATAAATATGAAGTATATGAAGTAAGTTGGACAGGAGCAGTAGCAATTAGTTCAGGAAATGCACCTGTTAATGAGAATGATGTATTACCTGTAGGGCCTACACACGGGATAGTACAAGGATTAATAACAAAAGGGAAAATGTATGTAGCTGACAAAGCAGGTACTGNACAAGTACAATATACANAANNNCNNGAACCNAGNGNAACAAATTATATATATTACGGACAATNAAAAANTAAANNATGGCAATNGAAAANGTACAACAANTATTANNTGANCAANTAGGTAAAAACGGTGGTACTGAAGTATTTACTACAGCAGCACAAACAAGTAAAGATTGGTATTGTGTTTACTTCCCAGTTGAAACAGTAGTTGCTTCAATAGCAGCAGCAGACGCAACAGGCGAAACAGCTTTACAGACTACACTTCCTGCAGGAACAACTTTGTTTATGAATATCACTGCAATAACACTAACAAGCGGTATCGGTATTGGTTATAGCGAAGGAATAACTACATAAGATATGTTATCATTAAAATTAGGTTTAAGTTTAGTAAATAGGCGTTTACAAGGTTCTTGGCAACCTAGTGATGAAGCACGTCTNGACGCTTGGTATAAAAGAGCAACAGGNATNACNTTAAATGGTGATGATGTTTCTAAATGGNANGANCAATCAGGNAATAATATACATATGGAACAAGGNACTGCTTCTGAGCAACCTTTATACAATTCAGGCGATATAGATTTTGATTCAGCAGCTACACAAAACCTACAAACTACAGGACAAATCAGTTTAGGTGGTGATTTTACTATAGGTGTAAAACTTCATTTAAAAACTGCAGGTGGTGTTTTATTAGCAGATAANACAACNNCAGGTGANTTTATAAGGTTTACAGGAACACAAGAACTAAGAGTCAGGATAGANAACGCAACAGCAGTTAACATAGCAAAAGACTCAGGAACATTTGTTGAGGACGCTTATATGGTTTTACAACGTGCAAGTAATGTGCTAACGTTATATTGGAACGGCACAGCACAAGCAGACACAGAAACATTATCAGGTACGGCAGATATTGACGCTATAGGAGTAAGGTCAACAGACTTAAACCCTTATGACGGTGAAATATCAGAAATAGCAATATTCAGTTCACAAAGTACTGAATTGACATCTAACTTAAATAACTACCTGAGTAAAATATAAATAATATGAAAGATTCAATTTTAAGTATAAACCTAGAAACAAGTACAGCACCTATTATACAAGANGTNAGNGGNAGNGACTANATTGAATANGGAACAGATGATTGGAGAAACTTATACCCACANTTNTTAATAGATCTATACTACAATAGCTCGACTCACGCAGCAGTTATTAATGCGACTAGTGAAATGATAGCAGGTGAAAATTTAATAATTGAAGATGATGAAGATTTAAACTTAGCTGCCTATGTTAAGTTGAAGAAATTTATGCGACACGCAAACAGAAAAGAGTCTTTACATCAAGTTATTAAAAAAGTTGCATTTGATTTTAAATTACAAGGAGCATACGCAATACATATTATTTGGAACAGAGAAAGAACAGAAATATCAGAAATATACCACGTCCCTGTAGAAAGAGTAAGGGCAGGAAGACCAAACGAAATGGGAATTGTAGATACTTATTTTATTAGTGCTGATTGGTCAAATACCAGAATACACAAGCCGTATGCTATAGCNGCATTTAACGAAAAAGANAGAACNGCAAGTAGCCAACTNNTTTACACAGGTTCTTACAGTCCTAATATGGACATATACCACACTCCTGACTACTTAGCAGGGTGTAATTGGGCATTAGTTGACCAGCGAGTTGCTGAATTCCATTTAAACAATATAGAGAATGGCTTCAGTGGCTCTTATTTTATTTCCTTTGCTAATGGTGTTCCAACGCAAGAAGAAAGATTTCAAATAGAACAAAGNTTANCAGATAANTTTACGGGTGCGAAGAANAGNGGNAAATTCATTNTNACATTCTCTGACGATAGAACAAGAACACCNGAAATAAATCCTATAAGCGTATCAAACGCAGACAAACAGTATTTAGCACTCCAAGAANTATTAGTACANAACATTTTAACNGCTCATAGAGTGACATCTAAAACNTTAATGGGTATAGATAGCACAAATGGTTTTTCAAGCAATACCGACGAATTAATCAACGCGGCTAACTTTTATCTTAATACAGTAGTAAGACCATATCAATTAAATATCCTAAGTACTTTACAAACTATATTCTCTGTAAANAATATGGATTTAGAAGTTGGTTTTGTTCAATTAAAACCTATTACTGTACAATTTGATTCTAAGACAGTACGTGAAGTAATGACGCAAGACGAAATAAGAGAGTCTTTAGGCTTGCCACCATTAGGAGATGATGAAAAAACACAAGAGGAAGAAATAGCATTTGCAAGAGTTGGAATGATAGACGGACAACCTGTATTTAGCACAATAGAAGAAGCTGAAGCACACGCTAAGACAATTGGGTGCGAAGGCTATCACGAACACGAGTTAGAAGGAGAAACTGTGTATATGGCTTGTACAGGACACGATGAAGCAACTAACTTACAAAAGTGTAATTGTAGTCAAGAATTTATAGAGCCGAACCCTTGTCAGCCTGGTTATGAAGCTATAGGAACAAAAATAAAAGACGGAAGGGAAGTTCCNAACTGTGTTCCTATAAAAGCAAATAAAGAAAATAAGTTTACAACTTTAGAAAAATTTATTGACGCATTCGGTGAAGATATTCCTGAGGGGTACGAATTAATAGATGAAGAAATAGTTGACGGTGAACATAGAGATTTTGATTTTGAAAAAGCTTTAAACAAAAGAGTTAGTGAAAAACTTGAATTAGCGTCAACAGGTAGGGCAAACCCAAACGCAAGAAGTGAACAAGACGGTTTAAATAAAAACGATACCGCATTTTACAAAGTTAGATACGTTTACACAAAAGATAATTTTCTAACACAAGAAGGTGCAACAAGAGATTTTTGCAGTATAATGATGGACGCTAAAAAGGTTTACCGTAAAGAAGATATAATAAGAATGGGAAGTCAAGCTGTAAATCCTGGTTGGGGTCCTAGAGGTGCAGCAACTTATTCAATCTGGCTTTACAAAGGCGGTGGAAATTGTCACCATTTTTGGTTGAGACAAATCTATAAAGCACCTGTGTCAGATGATGAGTCAGTTTACTATGAAGGCAATATAGAAGATGATGAAATGATAGGTTATACTAAAGCATTGTCTGAAGGCTTCACAGCAGAAAGAAATGACACATTAGTTGCAAGACCACCAAAACGAATGAAAAACCAAGGATTTTTAGAACCAAGATAATTATGGCATACGTATTATTCATATCAGAAAGCAAATTAAAAGATTCAACAGCAATCAACTTAAATGTTGACGTTAATTTATTATTACCATATGTTAGACAAGCACAGAAGCTCTATGTAGAAACAAAACTAGGTACTGAGTTAAATGACAAGCTTAAAACTCTTATAAAAAACGGAACTATTGGTGATGTTGCTAACGCAGCCTATAAAACTTTAGTAGATGACTATATTGGGGATATGCTTCCAAATTGGGCATTTTACCACGCTATACCATTTCTTAGATTTAAGATAGAAAATGGAAATATTTACAGCAAAACAAGCGAAACGGGAAATAGTCTTAGTACGGAAGAAGCACAGCATCTTAGAGAAGAAGTAAGAAATACTGCTGAATACTATACAGAAAGATTGATTGAGTATATTAAAAACAATATATCAAGCTTTCCAGAATACAATCAAAATTCAGGTGCAGACGTTAACCCTGATTCAAACGCATACTATAATGGAATGAACCTAGAAAGACCTATGCAAAGAGGAACTAAATTAACTTTACGAGACTTTTTAACACCTGACCTAACTTAATGAAAAAATACTATAAACCTAAAACAATTAACATTACTAAGTTGAAGTCTTACTTGGATAATAAAACAAAAACTAATGAAAGAAGTACAAGACACACTACAAGTAGGAATAGCAAATAGTACAGCTATTAGTATATCCTTAGTTGAAGCTAATGAGATATTGACATTTATATCACTGTCGTTGGCAATTGTTTTCACAATATACAAATTTGTTAAATTTAAAAAAGAAAAATAGATGAAAAACATAATATGCAAAATAATATATAGATTAACAGGTAAGTTTATTTGCTTTGGTTGGTGTAAAAATTGTGATAAGTGAAAAGGCGTAAACTCAACAGTAAAAACCCTAAGTACAAAAAAGAAGAAGATAAAGGAGCAAAAGTCAGAAAAGAATTTGTTCACGAAGTTAAAGGGTGTAAGATCTACAAAACCTACTACCTCTAATTTGAGTACAATTAACTTATTAATTTTAAGAGATACATTTACTAATAAAAGCACTATTGGTAAACTTTATGTTAATGGTGAGGAGTTTTGCGACACTTTAGAAAATCCTTATATTGATAATGAAAGAAGTATATCTTGCATTCCAGTTGGAGAATATGGAGTCAGAATAAGACTACCTAGAGAATCAGCAACAAGAGAATACATTCATTTATTAGTACAAGACGTTCCTAATAGAGATTATATACTATTCCATAGAGGGAACAAACCTGAACATACTAGAGGTTGTATTTTAGTTGGACAAACTCGTGAACAAGACTTTGTTGGAAACTCTAGATTGGCTATGGATTTACTAATAAAAGAAATAGTTAATTTAGGCGGAGAAAATATAAATCTAATAATCAAAAATAAATAATATGAAAAATTACATTTTAACACAATTATTGAAATCAAAAAAAGTATGGCTAGGTATATCTTCTATTGTAATACCTATGGTAGCAAATTTTTTAGGTGCTGATGAAGATGCAGTGTCTAAAATTTGGTATTCTTGTTTAGCTATGTTATTAGGACAATCAGCAGCAGACTTTGGAAAAGAAAGCAAATAATAGATTCAGACTTAAACCTCACGAGATAATCGCTTTACAAAAGATTAGAGCAACTGAAATCAGAAACGTCTTAGTTATTGGTGATTTGCACGAACCTTTTTGTTTAGACGGTTATCTTGATTGGTGTTTAGAAAAATACTATGAATATAACTGTACTGAAGTTGTATTTATCGGGGATGTTATAGATAATCATTTTTCAAGCTACCACGAAACTTCAGCAGACGGGATGGGCGGTTTACAAGAACTTGAATATGCTATAAAGCGCATTTCCAGGTGGCGTAATGCTTTTCCTCTGGCTACTGTTGTAATAGGCAACCACGATAGGATCATAATGCGTAAAGCACAAACAAGCTCAATTCCTAGTAAATGGATTAAATCTTACAAAGAAGTATTAGAAACTCCTGATTGGAACTTTGTGGAACGATACGAGCAAGATGACGTTCAATATATACACGGGGAAGGCGGTACAGCTCGTACTAAATGCCGTGCTGATATGATGAACACAGTACAAGGTCATCTTCATACACAATGCTATACTGAACACTATGTAGGTAAAAAGTTTAGAGTCTTTGGAACACAAGTAGGCTGCGGAATAAATCACAAAGCATATGCTATGGCTTATGCAAAGTATGGTAAAAGACCTGCTATTGGTTGTGCTGTAGTCTTAAATAACGGTAAAACCCCACTTAACTTATTAATGCCATTGTAATGTCAGAACAATCTAAACTATATATTCTGTATTTCTTAATTATAATTATCGTATTAGCAATAGCCCTATAACGCATTTTAAAGCGTTCTAACGCAATATCTTTTTATTTTAATAGCAATATACTACAAAACAATAATAATTTTATATTGTTAACATTGTAATTGTTAATAACTTTGGTAATAAAGTTGTTAGTAAGTAATATATTTTGTATATTTGCAATAAGTTTAATTTAAAAAATATAAAAATGTCATACAAAGAATACACAAAATTAAGTAAAGAATTAAGTGCTTTAAATTTATATAAGCATAAAAACGGAACTAATCCTAAATTAGAAAAAAGATTAAAACAAATAGTAAAATTAATAATGCCATACGCATTTTAATTAAAAACGATAATAGCATAAAACCCTTTGCGACTAATATAGGTATATGAAAATGAAAACAACTTATAAAATGAAAGAAGCTACTAATGTAAAAGAAGCTATCACATCTATATTAGATGTATTAAAAGAAAACCCTTTATGGTTAAATAAATGCACAGGAGATTTGTCAATAATTTTACAAAATTGTAGTGAAGCACTTAGGCCGCTAGTATTAGAATCAGCAACTAAAGATGTAATAACTGATTTGTATGTAGAGTTTAAATCAAAATACTATGATTTTCAAGAAAAATTTTATGAACCAAAAAAGTTTGAAAAATGGAACTATTAGCACAAGACTTTTATTTCTATAATAACGGTAATTATAAAACAGTAAGTAAATTTGATATAGATAATAAGAAAGTTTATAGTGAATTAGAACCTATATCACATTCAATAAGAATATTTGGTACAAAAGAACAAATAGAACAAGCGTTTGATGATTATGTAGAAAATACAGGTTTAAACTTAGATGAAACATATTACTGTGATGATACTAATTTTATAGAAATATACAAAAAGAAATACGAAAAAAATAAACAAGCAATAATAGTAAACCTAATATATTAGATATGAAAAGAGAAAAAGTTAAAGAAATGTACTTTAAGTACGAATTAGAAGAACACGATGTTTTTAAACATCAACATTATATTATCTTAACCAGAAGTGCTATTGCCAAAATACAGGCTAAAGAAAATATAGATATTCATTATGACGTAATAAAGTCTGAACCTAATTTTGCTTCAGTAAAAGCAACAGCAACTAAAGATAATAAAAAAATTGAAACTTTTGGTTCGGCTTTAAAAGGAAATACATTTAAAGACGGAAATACAAACAGTTGGTATGTATTAGAGATGGCACAAAAAAGAGCATATGCAAGAGCTACTTTAGAAATTTTAGGATTATATGAAATTGGTGTTAAAGGAGAAGATGAAGCAGAAGAATTTAAAAAGAGTAATAACTAAATAAATAAATAAAAATGGAATTAAAAGTAAAAGGTAAAATCAGTAGAAAACTAAACTTACAATCTGGAACAAGTAAATTAGGGAAAGAATGGGTAAAACAAGAATTTATAATTAATACAGGTAAAGACTTTAATCCTGAAATTTGTATTACTTTATTTGGACAAGATAAAATAGATATGTTAAATAATTTTAATATAAACGATATGGTGAATGTTTCAATTAATTTACATTCAAGAGAATGGAATGATAGATATTTTCATACAGTTGACGGTTGGAAAATAGAAAAAGTTGATAATAATAATGATATGCCATTTTAATTATGAAACAAGAACAAGATTTTAAAAATTTATGCAACTTAACAACATCTTTGTTAGGTATGCGTAAAGGCTCTTTAGCTTTAAAAAGCAGAAAGGTTGAATATCAAGTACCTAGAGCAGTAGTGAGCGTTATAGCTAGAATGGAAGACGATATACATAGAGGTGTAATAGGAAAAGTTTTAAAACGTGATAGAACAAGCGTTAACCACTATGAAAGAAATCATTCTTCTAATTATGCTTCTTGGGGTTTATACAGAGATACATTTAACAAAATATATAATGCTTACATAAGTATAAAAGATGCTAGAAAAAGCTTTTACAGCTTAAAAGATATGCAAATTTATTTATGGGATAACAAAGTAAGAAATGATGNTAATAAACAAACTTGNTTACAAATTACNTCNGGTAAATATNAAGTTGACATAAAAGTTTCATACAGAAATTTTTATAATCAATTAGAAAATGTTAAACTTGCACTGCAAGATTATAATTATGATCTTAAAATAATTCAACTATAAATATGAAAAACCTTTTAAGCAGTACAGCTTTTTTAGTATTAAATAAACAATTAGCGAAGCAAATAGGATTAAAAGAATCAGTCCTACTTGCTGACCTAATTAGCAAAGAAGAATATTTTTTAGCAAACGGAATGACAGACGGTTGGTTTTTTAATACTGAAGATAATATAGAACAAGATACAACTTTAAGTCCTTCACAACAAAGAAAATGTATAAAAAACTTAGTTAAGTTAAATATTATAGAAGTCAAAAGAAAAGGAGTACCTGCTAAAAGATATTTTAAAATAAATGAAGAACAAGTTATTAACTTTCTTAACAACTTGTCATTAAAAAAAGTAAGAACTATTAATAAGAATAAAGAAATAAGAATAACAAATAAATACTTTATAAAGCCAACAGCAGAACAAATTAAAAATTATTGTAATGAAAGAAATAATAATGTAGATTANAATGCNTTTTTAGATTTNTATGANAGTAAAGATTGGAAAATAGGTAAAAACAAAATGAAAGATTGGAAGGCAGCAGTAAGAACTTGGGAACGTAGAGAAGTAAAAAAACCAACAAAAATGTCTAAATTAGATTCACAAATTAATGCTTGGCATCAAGCTAAAAAATTATTATAATTATGCACCCAAAATTAGAAAAATTTATAAACGAAGATTTACTTGATGAATTACATCAATTAGAGGATTATCAATTATGTCCTGCTGATATATTAGATACTGTATATTTTTTTATAGAAGATTTTGTTGATGATGAAGTCAATAGAAGATTATATGAAATGGATGATACAATAAAAAAAATTGAATTATGAAACCATTAAAACAAGAAAATTTAAAAGAACTAAGTGAAAAAGTCTTAGACTTAATTGCTAAAACATCTGTAGAAATAGGACATAAGACAGATGCACAAACTATGGCAAGTCTTAGTAAAATATTTGCTTCAGATTTAATTTATGAAAAACGTTTTGGAAATATGACTTTTAACCAAATACAAGACGCTTTTCATCAGGGTGTAAGATTTGGAAAAGATGAACCCTTTTTAAATATAAGAACTTTTTACAAATGGGTTTATGCTCATAAGAAAGTTATTGACAATGCTTATTATGAAGTTCATACATTAGGAAAATCAAAAGAAAGAACATTATTTTATCAAGAACCATTAAAAAAACTATTAAAATGACAGAAAAAGAAAAAGAAGAACACAAATTGTGGCTGAAAGGTATAACAGTTGAACCAAAAGATTTTGAAGAAGATTTTGAAACAACTTGTTGTGGTGATTTAATAACAGGAAAAGTAGAAGATGCAGGTATTTGTCCAACTTGTTTAGAACATATATAAAATGAAGATATTAACAATCGTATGGTTAATAATTATTATAATGTGCATTATAGAAGCATATTTTTGCACTAAATTTGAAAATGAACTTTAAAATTAAAACTATGAACACAAAACAAAAAGTACAATATTGGTTAGAAAAATATTCACATTTGAAAGACAACGATAATGCTTTATGTGCTAATATTTGGAATGATGAAATAAAAAAGTATATTGAAATGAAAAAATCTAGTGTAAAAGATTTTTTAAGACTATATTCTTTAGGTCAATTAACTTCAGCTCCTAGCATAAAAAGAGCAAGAGCNAAACTACAAGAAGANAANCCNTCATTAAGAGGTGAAAAATATTATCTTAGAAAAGGAACTTTACAAGACAAAGTGCGTAAAGAACTAGGATATGGCAAACAAAATTAAATTATTAGAATTATTTGCAGGTTCTAGATCGGTCGGTAAAGTTGCAGAAGAATTAGGGTATGATGTATTTTCAGTTGATATAAATAATTTCAATAATATAGATTATGTTATAGATATATTAAATTTTGATTATGATGAAGTACCTTTTATTCCTGATATTATATGGGCTTCGCCGCCTTGCACTTATTTTAGTGTTGCAAGTATAGGACATCATTGGAATAAAAACCATACGCCAAAAACTAAAGAAGCAGTATTAGGTTGTGAAATAGTATTAAAAACTATTAGTATTATAAAACACTATAAACCTAAATATTTTTATATTGAAAATCCTAGAGGTAAACTAAGAAAGTTAAATTTTATGAAAGAATTTGACAGAACAACTATTACTTACTGTCAGTATGGCGATAAAAGAATGAAACCTACAGACATATGGAGTAATAATATTTATAGTTTACTTAAACCAAACGGTTGGAAACCTAAACCAATATGTAAAAACGGAGACAATTGCCACGAAGCAGCACCTAGAGGATCTAAAACAGGTACACAGGGAATAAAAGGCAATTATGAAAGAAGTAAAATACCTTATGCATTGTGTAAAGAAATACTGCTTTCAATATGAAATCAATAAGTAAATTAAAAAAAGAACTTGATAAATGGTTTAGTCTTTATATAAGGCTTAGAAATGCAACAAATGAAGGAATGGTTCAGTGCTTTACTTCTAACAGGATTTACCATTATAAAAATATCCACGCAGGGCATTTTATTTCTAGAAGGCATTTAGCAACTCGTTGGTGCGAAACAAATGTTCAACCACAATCAGCAGCAGACAATTTATTTGGACAAGGTGAGCAATATAAGTTTGGTTTAAATTTAGACGCAAAGTATGGTTCAGGAACAGCAGAAGAATTGCAATTTAAAGCACGTTCAACAGTTAAACTTTCTAGAATAGATTATGAAGAAAAAATCACTTATTACAAAGACGCTGTTAATAACTTAAAAAAAGAAAAGGGAATAGAATGAACTTTTTTTATATGTTTGACATATGACTCAGCCGATTTATTCAAGTGAGCAACACAAAGCAATAATAGAAAAGTATATTGTTATGTGTGAAGAATTTGCAAAAGATGTAAGTACAAAAAACAAACTAACAAATTATTTAGAAGTTGTAGANACAATTATTGAGTANCATAATAATTACGGCAAAGGCAAATTAGAAAATAATTGGTATGATTGGCTGATGATAATACCTATAAATTTATCAGTAATGACTAATGGTTTTTTTGCAGGATTAGAAACTAAAAGAAATGCAGCAAAAATTAGAGCTTACAAAGTATTACTTAATGAAATGATTTACGAAGTAGTTGACAAAATAAACCAATTAGAACAAGTCAATGAATAAAATTTACTCAGAAATAGCTAACTTAAGTGCTGAGTTTAGAACTATGGCATTTGGATTAACTACTGACGAGAATAAAATAAATGAAGCTGTTCAAGAATTAATGTTGTATTTCTTACAAATGAACACAACTACTTTACAAAACATATACGACAAAGACGGTATTGAAGGAATAAAAAAATATGGTGCAGTTGCTTTACGTAGAGCTTTAACAAGCACAAGAAGTAATTTTTATTATAAGTATGAAAAATATTATACTCGCATTGATAGCAGTTTTTATAATTGTAGTAGAACTTATGGTGATGATTATGTTGTTTCTCGCAATTATAATTATAAGAACATTTCTAACCTTCCTAATGAAGAAGAAAAGAATCAATGGCAAAAATTAGAATTAATAGACAAAGAATTAGATAAGTTAGATAGTTGGTATGACAGGGAATTATTTAAACTGTATTATTATGAAGGCAATACACTTGACTCATTAGCTTCTAAAACAAAGATAAGTAGAAATAGTTTATTCACAACTATAAGCAAAGTAAGAGAAATATTAAAAAAAGAATTAGCAGATGAATAAATTTTTTGTTCCTACTGAAGTTTATGAAGATAGAATTGCTATATGTAAGGCTTGTAAATATTATTTCAAACCAACAGGGAGTTGCAAGATATGTAAGTGTTTTATGAAAATAAAAGCAAGATTAGCTCCTATGGGTTGTCCTAATTCATATTGGACTAAGACAACTGAAATGACGCAACCTGATGATTTACCAAAAGAAATTATAGATGAAATATTAGATGTATGGCAATACTTAAAAACAGGTGTTGCTAAAGGACAAGAAGCAAAAACCAAAATGATTGAGTTATACAACACTATATATATGACAAACTATAATCCTAAAACAAATTGCGGTTCTTGTATATCTACTTGTTATGACGGAATAAAAAAACTATACGAAAAATACAAATGATAATACTATTTACAATAACATTTATTTTATTTATACTTTTATACATACTTATAGAAATTAAAACAGGTCAAAGAGAAAATAAAAAATTAGAAGAAAATATTAACAAATATGAAAATTTAAATGGAAGATTATAAAAACAACGTAGAGCCAAGTTATTACTCAGGTAAAAAATATGGCTATTCAGCACGTAGAGTAGTAGAAGATTTTGACTTAACTTACAACACAGGTACAGCAGTCAGTTATTTACTAAGAGCAGGAAAAAAAGAAGGCAATCCAGCACAACAAGACATACAAAAAGCAATAAATCATTTAGAATTTGAATTAGACAGATTACAATGACAATATATAAATGTGAATGCGGTGAAGAACAAAAAGATATTCTTAAAGCTACAATAGTATTAAGAGAAGGTAAATGGGTAGCTAAAGAAGCTTTATGCAGTTGTAATAAATATATGAATAGCGAACCTGTTGAAGGTATGCCAAACCTTAGAAGAACTGAAGCGTCATTAAGTAAGAACCGTGATAAGTTATGGGAAGGAGCAAAAGAAAAACTAACAGGTGAAAGAGGAGTAAATGAACCTTTTAAATAAATGATAGAAGGAGTTGTAATAAATATTAAATAATAATTCAGCAGTTATACTTTGTATTGATTACGTCCTTCTTCTATCTAAAATAACTATGAGAAGAAAAAACAGAACAAAAGAAGAATTTGAAATATTAGGCAAAGAACTAATAGACTACTATTTTAATAACCCACACGCTAACAGTTCAAAGTATATGTCAGAAAAATTTGATGTAGATGAAGTAAGCATAAGAACAATACTAAGTAAAGAATTCAAAAGAAGATACGACAACAGTTTAAGTAGAAAATTTTTAAAGTATGAACTTTGTAATAAAGAACAATCAGGACAAACAAAGTCTATTTAATTACCTTAAAGAGTTAGAAAGTGATTATATAGTTAAGGTAAAAAAGCAAAGAAACAATAGAAGTAATATGCAAAACAATTACTATTGGGCTTGTATAGTACAACCATTAGCAAATGAGTTAGGATATTTTCCTGATGAAATGCACGATACATTAAAAGTTAAGTTTGCAAGTGAATGGCAAAGCATAGAGATTAACGAAAAACAAATAGGGCTGCAAACAGTAAATAGCACTGCTAGAATGAATACTAAAGAGTTTGAAGTATATGCAGATCAAATTAGAATATGGGCTTTAACAGAATTAGGTATAAGATTAATGCTGCCAAACGAATATGAATAATTTCTATTATATAATGAGAATTGAATAATCAATCTTTTTCAATTATGGATAAACGAATAAATAATGGCGGTGCTAGAAAAGGAGCAGGTCGCAAAAGCAAAGCAGAAGAACAAAAGTTAATAGAGAACTTAACACCTATGAACGAAAAAGCTTTAAAGTCTTTAGAACAAGGATTAGATAAAAAAGAACAGTGGGCAGTTAAGTTATTTTTTGAATACTTTTATGGTAAACCTCAACAAAGAGTAGATGTTACTACAAATGATGAAAGTATCAATATGCCACTAATAAACTTTGTAGAAACTGAAACTGAATAAAAAATATCAAGCTCTATTTTCTTCTGAAGCAAGATACTACATAATAACAGGTGGTAGGGGTTCAGGAAAGTCTTTTGCTGTTACAGTATTTCTTACACTATTAACAATGTCTAAAAACATAAGGATATTGTTTACAAGATATACTATGGTTTCAGCTCACTTATCTATTATACCAGAATTCTTAGAAAAAATTACATTACTAGGGTTTGATAATATATTTAGTGTAAACAAAGCAGAAGTAGTTAATTTAGGTAATAAGTCAGATATATTATTTAGAGGTATTAAAACATCAGCAGGTAATCAAACAGCAAGTCTTAAATCATTACAAGGTATTAGTTGTTGGGTATTAGATGAAGCAGAAGAATTAGTAGATGAAGATATATTTGATACTATAGATTTAAGTATTAGAGAAAAAGAAATACAAAATAGAATAATACTGATATTGAATCCTGTTACGAAAGAACATTGGATATATAAAAGGTTTTTTGAAGATAAAGGTGTTGAAGCAGGTTTTAATGGCATTAAGGACAATATATGCTATATACATAGTACATACTTAGACAATATAGAAAATCTATCACAAAGCTTCTTAGCACGTATTAAGACTATAAAGCATAATAACTTTAAAAAATACAAACATAAAATTTTAGGTGGCTGGTTAGACAAAGCAGAAGGAGTTGTGTTTGAAAATTGGAGTATAGGTGAATTTAATCCTGATAACTTACAAACGTCTTGCGGAATGGATTTTGGTTTTAGTATTGATCCAGATTCTTTAACAGAAGTTGCTATTGATAAAAAGAAACGTAAAATATACTTAAAAGAGCATATATACCAAAACGGTTTAAAGTCAAACGAATTAGCAAAAATAATATTAGACAAAGTAGGTAATAAATTAATTATAGCTGATTCAGCAGAACCACGTTTGATAGCAGACTTGAAACATTTAGGAGTAAATATAAAACCTGTAAAAAAAGGAACAATAGAAAGTGGTATAACTCGTATGCAAGATTATCATTTAGTAATAACACCTGAAAGTACAAACATAGCTAAAGAACTTAATAATTATGTTTACGCTGACAAAGGTTCTAAGTTATACGTTGACGCATTCAATCATAGCATTGACGGAATACGTTATAATGTTATTTACCATTTAGATAACCCTAATGCAGGTCGGTATTTTGTTCATTAAAAAAAGGGCAGCAATTATGCTAACCCTCTTAAACTATAAAATGAAAACTCGGCAAATATAACATTTTAAACTAAAAAACAAATATTTCTATTATATAATATACTATGAAAGTAAAAGTAAAGAAAGGCAAGAAAACACAACAGTTTGAATTAATAAGTAAGTGGGAAGAAGTAACGTTAGAAAATTGGTTAAAGCTTATTGATTTTAAAGAAGGTACTAAGACAGAAGAAGCAGAACAAACATTATTAGCACTGTCTAACATACCTAAGAAGTTAATTAAAGAAATGGCACTAAGTGATGTAGCTTTATTACTTAGTAAAATAGAAGATGTTAAAAATCAAGTTGAAGTAGATTTTAACAAGATAATTGAAATAGATGGCGTGGAATATGGGTTTCATCCTGATTTGCAAGCTATAACTTTAGGTGAGTATGCAGATATAGANCATTTTATAAAATTAGGATTAGAAAAACATTTGGCAGAAATAACAGCAATATTGTTTAGACCTGTTATAGAAAAAACAGAAAAGGGAGTTTATACTATAGAAGCTTATGACGGGGATATAACAATACGAGCCGAACAAATGAAGAAAATGACAGCAGCACAAGTGCAATCGGCACTGGTTTTTTTTTGGAATTTAGGAAGGGCATTATGCGGGACTTTGGGATCATATTTGATAAAGATGCTGAAGGAAATGAGGATGCAATTGCAACAGAATCATTTGCAGAAAAGTGGGGTTGGTTNGGAGTAATGTATAGACTGTGTAATGCAGACATTAGTAAATTAGAACAGATAACAAAACTTAACTTATTAGATGCGTTTACTTGGTTAAGTTATGAAACAGATTTAAACACACAAAATAAAGTAAAACTGAATGGCAGTAAATAATAAAACATACAACAACGTAATTAATACATTAGCTCGTTTAGGTGAATATCACGAACAAATAGCAACAGTATCGGTTGGAGATATATACGACTTAGATTTAGAAAAAGAAACTAAATTTCCATTAATACATATAAANCCTACTTCAGTTGCTACAGGTGATAGTCAATTAGATTTAAGCTTTCAAATCTTTGTAATGGATATGGTAAGTGAAAAGTCAGATTGGCAAACTAAGCAACACGCTAACCTTACTAAACTTGTAGATAGAAAAAGTAATGAACAGGAAGTATTTAATCAGTGTTTAAATATTACAACTGACTTTATAGGAATGTTAAGGCACAGTTCAAGACAATCATTAGAAGGAGTTAACGATATTAACTTTCCGTTATACTTTGCAGAAGGTCAATTTACTATAGAACCATTTAGTGAAAGATTTGATAATCTTTGCTGTGGTTGGGTTTTTACAATAACAATAACAGTGCAGAATGACTTTGACACTTGTTTAATACCTGCAACAGACGCAGGAGCTGGGTACTGATGAAATTTAAAATAGGAAAATATAAAATAACAATAGGTTTTTTTAAAATCACAATACATCTATGAATTACGATGACATATTAGAAAAGCTAGAAGAAATAAGTATTAACTTACAAAGTTATACAGATTATCCTCAAGCAGCAACAAACAATGCTAAAAGAGCAATCAAATATAAAGAAGAGAACGGTAGTGATTGCGGTACTAGGGTTGGCTGGACAAGAGCAAGACAATTAGCTGATAGAAAACCAATAAGCAGAGATACAATAGCACGTATGGCATCATTTAAAAGACATCAACAAAATAAAGACGTACCTTATAGCGAAGGTTGTGGTGGTTTGATGTGGGATGCTTGGGGTGGTTCTAGTGGTGTAAATTGGGCAATTAATAAATTAAAACAAATAGATAATAAATAATTATGGCAGACTTAACAACAACAATTACAGAAAATGTAGTCCTTAATGGAGCAGTAAGAGGTTCTACAAACACACTTACCACTACAGGTATAAATAATGTGTTTGAAAGAATTATTACTTGTCCTAATGGTGCAACTACTACAATAGCAACTTTTTCTTCAAACGTTTATGATAGCTCAGGAGCAATAGACAAAGAAAATGTAAGATATATCAGGGTATCTAATTTATCAGATACTTATGATATTGAAATAGGAGTAGCAGCAGCAGCTTCTAACTATTCGATGTTAATACCAGCAGGAAATTCTCATATTATAGCAAGAGCAGATGATGTGTTATTAGCTGAAGCAGACGCAGTACCTTCATATGGTGCGTTGACTGACCTTTCTAAAATAGAAGTAAGACCTACTGCGTCAAATGCAGTTGAAGTAGAAATATTTGTAGCAACTGTATAATGGCAACAGACGAAGGTACTTTTGATAAAAACCTTTCTAAATTCTTAAACAGTTTTGGCAAACAAGTAGTTAATAGAGCTAAGGCAGGAATAGGAAGAAAAAAAAGAGATGGAAAAACAAGACTTGCACAGTCTATAAAGTTTAATGTAATACAAAAAGGATTAGACTTTACAGTTGAATTTTCTATGCTCGATTACGGTACTTATGTTGACAAAGGTGTTTCAGGTACTAAAGTCAAAAGAACTTTTGTAAATTATAGAGGTAAAAGAATAAATACACCTTATAGTTATAGACCTACAGCAGGACATTCACAACCACCAAGCAGTGCGTTGGATAAATGGGTAGTAAGAAAAGGAATAGCACCTAGAGATGAAAAAGGAAGGTTTATGTCAAGAAAGACAATAACCTTTTTAATTGCTAGAAGTATAGGTTTTAAAGGAATACAAGGCATAGCATTCTTTCAAAAACCATTAAAATTAGGTCTAAAAGAATTCGGACCCAAAATATTAAAAATAATAAAACAAGATATAGTCAATACTTTTGAAACTAAAACAGGAGCAGAAGTAGGAACAAACACAACTACAAAATGACAATAATAGAACAGAAACCATTATTTACTCAACTTCCTGTAGGGCAAGATGTTATATTTACAGTATCTAATGACACAATAGTTGCAAATCAAATTAAAGTGAAGTTTATAGCTGAAGTACATATCAGTAGTTCAAACCCGCCTAATTTAAGTACAACAACAGATTTAGTGGGTACATTTAAAACAACTCCAAATGGAGCAGGTGTAGGTATATTTGATTTAAGAGCAGTTGTAGAAAA
>FUFK010038907.1_pt1 | contig 28664 bp, 26 predicted proteins | sample 1021851 | NCBI WGS metagenome assembly FUFK01 (sample SAMEA51879418, study PRJEB19060) | metagenome
AATAAGCTTATTTATACCTCGTCTTCTTTTTTTATCAACAGCTACACTAATGTTTTTAAATTTTGAGTAATATTGGAATGGCTCATCTCCAATAGAGTTAGCATCATCAATTTTGGATGCTAAAATAAACCCTTTTGATTTTCGTTTGTATCCCCTACTCAAAACACCAATCTTATATTCTTTAGAAAAATGATTTATCAGAAATTCCACCATTGGTGTTTTTCCAGTGCCACCAACGGTTAGGTTCCCAACACTTATTATAGGGATATCAAATGAGTATGATTTCAGTAATCCTAAATCGTACAACTTATTTCTTAAAAAAGTAATTAAATAAAATAAAAGGCTAAGTTTCCAATAAATTATTTTTTTTATCAATTTCATCGTAACTAAAGTAATTATTTATCTTTGAAATAAATAATTATGAGATGTTAGTTAAAGATGTAATTGATTTTTTAAATAGTTATGCTCCATTAGATTATGCCGAGGATTTTGATAACACAGGCCTCATCGTAGGTAATAAAAATGATAAGGTTAATGGCATAATTATTTGTCTTGATGCAACAAAGGAAGTTGTTCAAGAAGCAATTGACTCAAATAAAAACCTCATAATTAGCTTTCATCCAATTATTTTTAAAGGTTTAAAAAAACTTTCACCAGGTAATTATGTTAATGATTCAATTTTATTGGCTGTNAAAAATNATATTTCAATTTTTTCAATTCATACTGCATTAGACAATTCAATAAAGGGTGTAAATATGAAATTATGCGAAGTATTAGGGATAAATAATCCAAAAATATTGATGCCGAAAACTAAAACAATAAAAAAGCTTACAACTTATATTCCTAAGAANGATGCTGAGAATCTTAGAAAAAAATTATTTGGNATCGGTGCAGGNTCTATAGGNAAGTACGAAANCTGTAGTTTTTCCTNTGAGGGAGTTGGAACGTTTAAAGGNAATAAAAATTCAAATCCCACTTTGGGAGTAAAACAAAAANATACTNAAGTAGANGAGGTATGTGTCAATATTACATTTTTAAAACATTTGGAAGAAATGGTATTGTTTGGCTTGAGAGAAGTTCACCCATATGAAGAAATTGCATATGAATTAAATACCCTGGATAATGTTAACGAAAATATTGGAATGGGAATGGTTGGCGAATTAAAGCAAGCAATTTCAGAAAAGGAACTTTTTGAATTAATCGAAAATAAATTAGGATCAAAATTTTTAAAACATTCAAAATTCCTAAAAAAACCAATAAAAAAAATAGCAGTTTTAGGTGGTTCTGGTAGTTTTGGAATTGAAAAAGCAATATCGGTTAAGGCTGATGCATACATAACCTCTGATTTAAAATATCACGATTATTTTAAAGCAGAAGATTTAATTTTATTAGTTGATGTAGGGCATTATGAAAGCGAACAGTATACAAAAAATTTATTGTTTGATATTCTTACAAAAAAATTCCCTAATTTTGCAATCGCTTTAGCGAAAACAAATACAAACCCTGTTAAATACAGATAAAATGGCCAAAAAGAAAGAACCAACAGTTGAGGAAAAATTAAGAGCTCTATACGATTTACAATTAATTGATTCAAGAATTGACAAAATTAGAGANATTAGAGGTGAACTTCCACTAGAAGTNAGAGATTTAGAAGATGAAATTGAAGGATTGAATAAAAGAATTGAAAAGTTAGANGTAAGCCTTAAAGAATTGGATGACCAAATCTCTNCAAAGAAAAATTTAATTGAAGAAGCNAAAGCTTTAATGAAGAAGTATACCGAGCAACAAAAGAATGTTAGAAATAATCGTGAGTTTGATTCATTAACAAAAGAAACTGAATATCAGGAACTAGAGATTCAACTTGCTGAAAAAAATATAAAAGAATTTAAAGCTCAAATTGAACTTAAGAATGAATCTGTTGATTCTGTAAAATCTACTCTTTCAGAAAAAACTGACCACTTAAAGCATAAAAAAGGTGAACTTGATAACATTCTTAAAGAAACTGAAAAAGAAGAAAACATGTTACTTGCCAAATCTGAAGATTACAAGAAACTTATNGAAGANAGGTTATTATTTGCNTANGGTAAAATNAGAAGTAATGTGAAAAACGGATTAGCNATTGTNCCTATTGAAAGGGGNGCAGCNGGTGGTTCNTACTTTACAATNCCTCCTCAGGTCCAAATGGAAATAGCGTCTAGAAAGAAGATCATAACTGATGAACACAGTGGTAGAATTTTAGTAGATGAGGTATTAGCAACTGAGCAAAAAGAAAAAATGGAAAAACTTTTTTCCAGTATTTAAATAGAGTGAAAAAACTTTTTGTTTCCATATTTCTTGTTGGGTTNTTTTACNGTTCATGTGCACAAGAAAAAAACAATAGAATTCAGCAAAATTTACAACCAATTTCTGTTAATGAAAAAGACGTGCACAAGGCCTACTTCGCAAGTGGATGTTTTTGGTGTGTTGAAGCTATTTATGAAAGTTTAATAGGAGTAAAAGAAGTAACCAGTGGTTATTCAGGNGGTGACACAAATAATCCGACNTATGGTTTAGTGAATACTAAATTAACAGGTCATGCTGAAACAATTGAAGTTGTTTATGATCCAAATGAGATTTCTTTTTCAAATTTACTTGATGTTTACTTTGGTTCACAAAANATAGATCAAATTAATGGTCAAGGACCAGATATGGGGCCACAATATAGATCAATCATTTTTTATCAAAATAATAGACAAAAAACACTAATTGAATCCAAGATAGATAAGATTGAATCTGAAAAAAATCTTAAGGTCGCCGCAGAGGTATATCCCTTTAGAAAATTTTGGGTTGCTGAAAAATATCACCAAAACTTTAAAAAAAATAACCCAAACCATCCATACATAAAAAATGTCTCTGACCCAAGATTTAAAAATTTCAAATTTAAATTTGAGGATTTGATTAAAGATTAATCAAAAATGGATTTTTCAAATAAAGAGATTTATAATTACATTGATAATCATTCTTCTGACGAAAGTGATATTCTTTATGAATTAAGAAGAGAGACTGAATTAAAATGTTTGAATCCAATAATGCTTAGCGGAAAAATTCAGGGAAACTTTTTAGCAATTATTTCAAAATTAATAAAACCTTTCAATGTTCTTGAAATTGGAACATACACAGGATATTCAACATTGTGTATTGCTAAAGGTCTAAATCCAGCAGGTATGATTCATACAATTGACAAGAATGAAGAGCTTTTACAAATACAAAATAAATATTTTGAGAAATCCGGTTTAAGAAATCAAATAAAACAATATACTGGGGATGCTNTAGCTATAATTCCTAAATTAAAATTTGATTTTGATATGGTATTTCTAGATGCTGATAAAGAAAATTATGTTAAGTATTTAGAACTTATCTCGCCAANATTAAAANCTGGTGGGGTTTTATTAACCGATAATGTTCTATGGCATGGAAAAATACTTGAAAGCNCTGAAAATCAAGATAGAGTAACCAGATTAATTGATAATTTCAATAAAAAAATTTTAGAGGATAAAAGTTTAAAAACTGTGATGCTTCCCATACGAGACGGGATAAGTTTAACATTAAAATTATAGNTCTCTCTTAATTGAACCTGATACCGAATCAATTTCAGATTTAACTTTATCTATTTCGGACTTAATCTGTTTGGTAATNTCAGTATTTTTATCAATACCATCTGTAGAATTATTGATCTCTTGTTTTATTTCATTAGTAGCATGTTTAATGTTATTAATTCCTTTACCAAGGTTTCTNGCAAAGTCAGGAATCTTATCTGCACCAAATAATAAAACAACTATAAAAATTATAAAACCAATCTCAGGTCCACTGATAAATAAAAACATAGTTTGATTAAGATTTATACAAATATAATGAGTAAGTTTATTTAACTAAAGTAACTCATAAAATTTATGAAAAAAATGTTACTGGCTAGTACTTCAACAATCTACGGACAGAACTACCTAGAATATTTACTTGAAGATATAAAAATACTTTTTTCTGGTTGTGAGAAAATTATTTTTATCCCATACGCTCGGCCTTCAGGTATTAGCCATCTTGAATATACAAACAAGGCAAAAAAAGTATTTGAATCTCTTAATTTAAATATACTTGACTATACAAAGGATAATATAAAAGAACAACTTGAAATTTGTGATGGAATTTTTACAGGTGGAGGAAATACATTTTTACTTCTAAATAAGTTATATGAATTTAACTTAATCGAAGATTTAAGATATAAGATAAATTCAGGTATTCCATACTTGGGGACAAGTGCTGGAACCAATATATGTGGTCTCTCCATAGGAACAACGAATGATATGCCTATAATTCATGTGAAAAGTTTTGAAGCACTTGGAATTATTGACCTAAATATTAATCCACACTATATCGATCAGATTGAAGGAATTGAACATATGGGAGAATCAAGAGAAACCCGTATAAATGAGTTTCATAATATTAATGATCAATTAGTTGTTGGCTTAAGAGAAGGTTCTTCACTTAGCGTTATTGGTAATGATATTCTTTTGATGGGTATAAAAAAAGCTGTTATTTTTAAAAAAGGAAATAAACTATTTGAAATTGAGACAGGTTTTAATCTCAAAAATTTAATATAAAAAGATCCCATTATTATATCTTTGAATTATGAAAGAAAGTAGGGTCTTATTAATGATATTAGATGGCTGGGGTAAATCAAAAAATCCAAAAACCTCTGCTATTGATAATGCCGACACCCAGTTCATAGATTCTTTATATGAAAAATACCCAAACGCAAATCTAAAAACTGACGGAATTGAGGTTGGATTACCCGATGGTCAAATGGGAAACAGCGAAGTTGGTCATTTAAATCTTGGAGCTGGAAGAATAGTTTATCAGGAGCTTTCAAGAATTAATATGTCAATTGAAGATGGTAGTTTTAAATCAAAAAAAGTTTTAACAGATGCATTTGAATATGCTGAAAGAACTGAAAAAAATGTTCACTTAATGGGACTTATTAGTAGTGGTGGTGTACACTCTCACTATGATCATTTATACGAGCTTATTAATATTTCTGAAATATATAATTCAAAAGTTTTTATTCATGGATTCACTGATGGAAGGGATGTTGACCCTAANTCCTCAATTAATGATTTAAAAAATTTAGAAAAATATATTCAGGATAAAAATTGTGAATTGGCTTCCATNATTGGTAGATATTATTCAATGGATAGAGATAATCGNTGGGAAAGAACAAANCTNGCATATGANNTAATATGTANNGGTAAAGGNNAGAAAGTTTCNNNNTTTATTGANGAAATAAAAAGCTCATATAATAACAATTGCACAGATGAATTTTTAATGCCAATGATAAAGACCGACTCTAATAACAATCCCATTGGAGTTGTTTCAGAGGGTGATGTTATTATTTACTTCAATTTTAGGACTGATAGAGGAAGACAACTTACAAGGGTAATGACCCAATCAGATTTTAACGAATTTGAAACAAATAATGAAAAGTATCATTTTGTAACTATGACTAACTATGACAGTTCATNTAAGGNNATNAATGTTGTATTTCAAAATAAAGATTTAAGAAACACCNTNGGTGAGGTTTTNGAAAAAAATAATAAGACNCAACTNAGNATTGCCGAAACTGAAAAATATCCACATGTTACTTTTTTCTTTTCAGGCGGTAGAGAAAAACCTTTCAATTTTGAAAGAAGAATTTTAAAAGATTCACCAAAAGTTGCTACATATGATATGAAACCTGAAATGAGTGCTTATGAAATTACAGAGGAACTAATACTNGAAATTGAAAACAAAACAAATGATTTTATTTGTTTGAATTATGCGAATGGAGATATGGTTGGACATACAGGAAGTTTTGAGGCAGCTGTAAAAGCATGTGAAACAATAGATAANTGTGTTNAAAAGGTTATTACATCGTGTATTAAAACTGACTATACAGTATTGTTAATTTCTGATCACGGAAATTGTGATATNATGATGAATGAAGACGGGTCACCAAATACTGCGCATACAAAAAATTTAGTTCCTTTGATTTTAATTAACTCTGAATATAAATCAATATCTGACGGNATTTTAGCCGATATTGCACCTACTATTTTAAAAATTATGAATATTGAAATTCCATCGGAAATGACTCAAAATCCTCTTGTATAAAATTATGAGTTTACAAAAATCAATAGAAGAAATTGAATTAATTAGAGAAAGTGCTCTNTTGGTTTCAAAAACATTGGGCATATTGGCCAAAGAGATNAAGGAGGGTGTTACTACCTTAATGCTTGATAAAATTGCTGAGGAATTCATTAGAGATAATAATGCAATTCCAGGATTTCTTGGACTATATGACTTTCCAAACACTCTTTGTACAAGTCCAAATTCACAAGTTGTTCATGGTATTCCTAATGACGAACCTCTAAAAAATGGAGATATTATATCCATAGACTGTGGAGTNTTAAAAAATGATTTTTATGGAGATCATGCTTTCACATTCGTTGTTGGTGANGTTTCTGATGATGTTCAAAAACTATTACAAATTTCAAAAGAATCACTCTATCTAGGAATTAAAGAATTTAAATCTGGAAATCGTGTTGGAGATGTTGGATACGCAATTCAAAATCATTGTGAGAAAAACGGCTATGGAGTAGTAAGAGAGTTGGTTGGACATGGTATAGGAAAAATAATGCATGAAAAACCAGAAATGCCAAACTACGGTAGAAAAGGAACCGGAAAAAAATTTAAAGAGGGTATGGTGGTAGCCATTGAACCGATGATAAATATGAATACGCATAAAATCACACAACACAATGACGGCTGGACAATAACTACGAAGGACAATCTACCTAGTGCTCATTTTGAACATAATGTGGCAATTATTAATGGAAAACCTGAGATACTTTCTACTTTTAAATTTATATATGAATCACTTGGAATAAGCTCTGACGAAGAAGATGAATTCCATAATTACTTCTAATCGATGAATAATTTAGTAAAAATTGTTCTTAATGTTATTCCAAGAAATTTATTAACGAGACTTAGTTTCCTTTTAAAACCTCTTATTAAAATTTACCTTTTTGGAAAAAAGCATGTTGACCCAATTGATAATTCAAGTTTTAGAAAATTTCTTCCGTATGGTTATAATAAAATAAGAGTTAATGCACTATCTCCATCGACTTTTTCGCTTGAACGACATAGACTTTTATGGTTATACTTGAAAAGAGAGACCGATTTTTTTAGTAAAAAAATAAAAGTTCTTCATTTTGCACCAGAAGCAGCTTTTCTNNAAAAATTTAAAAAACTTAAAAATATTTCATACGATACAATCGATTTAAACTCCCCTTTGGCAGATATAAAAGCAGACATATGTAATTTACCTATCAATAGTGATTCGTATGATTTTATTTTATGTAATCACGTTTTAGAACATATAATAGATGATGAAAAAGCCATGAAAGAATTGTATAGGGTTTTAAAAAAAGGTGGGACAGGTATCTTCCAGGTACCTCTAAATATGTCAAATAAACAAACATATGAAGATTTCACAATTACTGATCCAAAAGAAAGAAACAAAGCCTTTGGGCAATATGATCATGTCAGAGTGTATGGAATGGATTTTTTTGAAAGGCTTGAAAAAGTAGGGTTTAAAGTCGAAAAATGTGAATACACATTAAACCTTAGTGAAGAAGAGAAAATTAAATACTGCTTGCCAAAAAAAGAGATAATCCCTGTCTGTNTAAAATAATTTTTAATAAAAATCATTTAAAACTAACTCTTCAAGCTGATTATTTTCATTTTCAAAAATTACNAGCGATGAGATTTCTTGGTTTTTATCAAAAAACTCAATTATTTCATCAATACTCATTGTATGCAAAGCAGTTGCATAAGCGTCTGCTTCAATGCAAGAAGATGCCTTGACTGTTACACTTAAAATATTTGTTTTACTTGGATAGCCTGAAAGCGGATTAATTATATGAGCATATCGATTACCGTCTGAATCAATCTTAAATTTTCTATATGTTCCAGAAGATGCTAAAGAAATATTATTTAATTCAAGAGTGCTATAAATACTTCTATCACCGTCAAATCTAGGCATATCAATTGCAATNACCCANGGCTTATTTTTATTNACATTAGTTCCTGAAGCATTAATTTCTCCTCCGATTTCAACTAAATAATTATCAATTTGATTATTCTTTAAAAAATTTNCGATCTCATCTACAGCATAACCTTTGGCAATTGCATTAAAATCAATGTAAGAATCTAAGGGTCTCTTTAATTTGTTACCAACTATTTTAAATTTATCAAGACCAACTTTGGAAAAAAGAGAAATTATTTGATCATCCGTTTTAGCTTCAGAGTTTGANCTGTATTTTTCTGGGCCAAAACCCCAATAGTTTACTAGTAATCCAATGGAGGGATCGAATCTTCCATTTGTTTTTTGAAATATTTTCTTAGAGACTGATAGAACATTTTTGAAATGNTTGTCAACATCAACATCCTGATTATTATTAATCTTGGATATTATTGAATTTGACTTATAGGTTGACATTGAATTATCAATAACTTTAAAGATACTATCAATTTTTTCAGAATAATTTTCATTTGAATTATTATAAAACTGAATGTTATATGTNGTTCCATAAATAAGACCCTTTAAGCTTATGAGACGTTCATTTTCACAAGAAATGAAGGTTAATGATAAAAAAATTAATGTGAAAAAGTTTTTCATATTTTGACTAAAGTTAGATAAAACAAGTCCTATCCACCAAAATCGTCAAATCGAATATTTTCATCTGGAATTCCAAAGTCCTCTCCCATTTTTTGTACAGCTTGGTTCATAAGAGGTGGGCCACAAAAATATAATTCAATGTCTTCTGGTGATTCATGATCATTCAAATAATAATCAATAACACAATTGTGAATGAAACCAATAAAGCCGTCCCCTTCAGAATTTAAATCTTTTTTTACTTTCCAATTATCTTCCTCTAAAGGATCAGAGAGAGCTACATAAAATTTGAAGTTTGGAAAATCTTTTTCAAGCTTATAGAAGTGATCCAAATAAAATAACTCTTTTCTGGATCTTCCTCCATACCAAAAAGTAATTTTTCTTCCTGTTTGTAACGTTCTGAACAAATGATACAAATGAGATCTCATTGGTGCCATACCTGCACCTCCACCCACGTAAAGCATTTCAGCATCTGATTCGTTAATAAAAAACTCACCATAAGGACCTGAAATAGTTACTTTATCTCCAGGTTTTCTAGAAAATATATAGGAGGATGCAATTCCAGGATTAACGTCCATCCAGTCATTTGCTTTTCTATCAAATGGTGGGGTAGCGATTCTTACATTTAACATTATATCTCTACCTTCAGCTGGGAATGATGCCATTGAATATGCTCTCTCAACAGATTCTGAGTTCTTCATAACAAGAGGCCATAACTTAAAATTATCCCACTCAGATTTAAATTTATCAGGTGAATCATGTTCCTCTGGGTGAGCAGTTATATCCATATCACTAAAATTAATCTCAGATTCTGGAATATCAATTTGAATGTATCCACCTGCCTTGTAATCCATATCTTCAGGNATTCTGACAACAAATTCTTTAATAAAAGANGCAACGTTATAATTACTAACTACGGTAGCTTCCCATTTCTTTATTCCAAAAACTTCTTCAGGAATTGTTATATCCATATCCTGCTTTACTTTAACTTGACATGCTAATCTTGCTCCAGACTGAAGCTCTTTTCTTGTAAAGTGAGGGGTTTCAGTTGGAAGTGCTTCACCTCCTCCAGATTTTACATGACACTCACATTGAATACAAGTACCTCCTCCTCCACAAGCAGATGGTAGGAAGATTTTTTGTGCGCTTAATGTTGTTAATAATGAATCTCCAGATGCAACTTCAATTTCTTTTTCTCCGTTGATTTTTATTTTAACNGGNCCTGACGGAGCTAATTTTTCTTTTACAAAAAGTAATACTAATATTAATAGTAATGAAACTACTAGTAAGATTCCTACCACTAATAAAATTGATTGTGTAATTGATGTAGCTAAAAACATAATTAATTTATATCATTATTAATTTCATATACTATTTCTTCTTTATCATCTCCAATCGTATTTTCATTTTCAGTGCCCTCATTTTGAACCAATACTTCTTTTGGAGCTTCTTCTCCTCCAGTTAACATACCTCCAAAACTCATAAAGCCAATAGCCATTAAACCAGTTATAATAAAAGTAATTCCCAAACCTCTTAATGGGCCTGGAACAGAAGAATATCTAATTTTTTCTCTAATTGCAGCAATTGCTAAAATTGCCAAAAAGAATCCAAATCCAGAACCAACTCCATAGGTTGTAGCCAATTGAATTGAAGCTATTTCTCTAGACTGCATNAATAATGATCCACCCAAGATNGCACANTTNACGGCAATAAGCGGAAGGAAAATTCCAAGGGAATTATANAGTGCAGGTGAAAANTTTTCTACAATAATTTCAACTAGTTGAACCATNGTTGCAATAGTTGCAATAAACATTATGAAAGAAAGAAAACTTAAATCATAGTCAACTAAACTAGGATGAAGCCAAGCTAAAGCTCCGTCCTGCAAAATATATTGATCTAGGAGCCAATTCAAAGGAACAGTTATCGCTAAAACAAATGTAACAGCTGCACCTAAACCTATAGCAGTAGATACTTTTTTTGAAACAGCTAAATAGGAACACATTCCTAAGAATGTGGCAAAAACCATATTGTCAATAAAAACCGATTTAAAAAATAATTCAATATGTTCCATCTATTCTTCTATTAAATGTTTACTTCTAGCTCTTTGAACCCAAATTATAATTCCAACAACTATNAGGGCCATCGGAGANAGTANCATNAATCCATTGTTNTCGTAACCGAATGCATATAAACCTGTCTTGTCTATAGGATCTCCAAGNACTGGAATACCCCATAGAGTACCAGAACCAAGAAGTTCTCTAAAGAAACCAACAATTATTAAAATTACNGCATAACCAAAAGCATTACCTATGCCATCTAAAAAAGACCTCCACAGTCCATTACCCAAAGCAAATGCCTCAAATCTTCCCATAATAATACAATTGGTAATTATCAGTCCGATAAAAACCGAGAGAGTCTTACTAAGTTCGTAAGCAAATGCTTTTAAAACTAAATCAACAATAATTACTAGAGTTGCTATTACTGTAAGTTGAACAATAATTCTGATTTTTGAAGGAACTATATTCCTTATCATTGATATAACAACATTACCTACACCCATAACAAATAAAACCGAAACCGACATAACAACAGATGCTTCTAGTTCAGCGGTAATTGCAAGAGCCGAGCAAATTCCTAATACCTGAACCGTGATAGGATTATTATCAGAAAGCGGGTCTGTTATTAATTGGCGATCTTTTTTTGAAAGTAATCCCATATTAGTTATTGTTTAAAGAATTAAAGTATGGTTGATATAAACTTAAATCACTTCTTATCATTGCGGTGACACCATCACCAGTAATTGTCGATCCTGCAATTGCATCTACTTCATTATCATATTTATCTTCATTCTTTGGATCTAGGTTAGTCTTGGAAACGGTTACACCTTTAAAATTTCCTTCATTATCCAATAGAGACTCACCTATAAAGTCATCCATAAAAAATCTTTGTTTAATATTAGCCCCAAGACCTGGTGTCTCAGCCTTGTGGTCAAAATAAATACCTCTAATAATCATATCTTCGTCAATTGAAACGTAGGCCCAAATAGCATCCCAGAGCCCTTTGCCACGTATGGGTGCTACATATAAATTCTTTCCATCTTTTTCTGCTATAAATAAGGGAAGTTTTCTTTTGTGATTAGGATCTTTCGCTAGAGCTTTTTCTTTTTTAACATCAATTAAATAAGCTTTATCATCTTCCACAACATCATTTCCTTCAATATATACCTGCTTGGTAATATACTTATTAAACTCCTCCTCTGCTTTTTCAGCTGCGATAAAACTAACACTGTTACCTTCATTTTCATTAATTCCAATAGCGTATAAAATATTTTGTTGTTTTTCAAGGGTCTTATTAACTCTAATTTTATCCTTAAGGGATGCATCAATTGCAGCTAGTAATGTACCTACGATTACAACAAGACCAATTGCAAACAATAGAGTATATGTATTTTTTTCCGTATTAATTGCCATAATTAAGCTGCTTTAATTTTTAATCTATTTAATCTCATCTTTACATTTGACTGAATAACAAAATGATCAATAGTTGGTGCAAACACATTCATCAATAAAATTGCTAGAAATACGCCTTCTGGATATGCTGGATTAAACACTCTAATCATTATCGAAATAAAACCTATGAGAAAACCATAAATCCATTTACCTTTATTTGTTTGAGCTGCAGTAACAGGGTCAGTTGCCATGAAAACAGCACCAAATAAAATACTACCAATTAATAAATGTTCCCAGAATGGAACACTCATCAGCCCATAAAATTTACTTGAATCTGTTATAATACCAGCCTCGATGACTCCGTTGAAAATTAAGCCCATAACAAGAGCACCTATTAGTGTACTTAGGATTATTCTCCAACTTCCAATTTTACTAAAAATCAAAAATAGTGCACCAAATATTATAAGCAATTTTGAAGTTTCACCAATTGATCCAGGAATAAAACCAAAAAACATATCTTGAAGGGAGTACATGTCGACTGTAAGATTTTGTGCATGCATTCCAAGAATAGTCTCGCCAGAAATAGCTTCGGGAGTACCCGCTCTATTAACCGCATCATATACCCAGACCTTATCACCACTCATCCAAGTAGGGTAAGCAAAGAACAAGAATGCTCGAATGGTAAGCGCTGGATTCAAAATATTCATTCCAGTACCTCCAAAAACTTCTTTTCCGATTACCACTCCAAATACTACAGAAACAGCCAACATCCACAGAGGTAAATCAACCGGAACTATAAGTGGGACTAACATTCCTGTAACAAGATAACCCTCCTCAACTTCATGACCTTTAATTACTGCAAAGATAAATTCAACCGTTAATCCAACTACATAGGAAACAATAACCAAAGGCAGTACTTTCATTGATCCTATCATTAGATTATCAAAAGTTAAAAAGTTTCCAAAAAGAGAAACTTGAGTAGAAATACCATTTGCGGCATCAATTGCTAGGTTGTGTTGGTATCCAGCATTAAAAATTCCGAAAATTAAACATGGAACTAATGACATNATAACAGTATTCATTGTTCTTTTCAAATCATCAGCNACTTTNACATGTGTACCNGATGATGTTANATCATTTGGTGTAAAAAGAAATGTATGGAATGCATTGAATGCTGGGGCCATTTTTTTGCCCTTAAAACTTTCTTTTATTTCGTGTAGTTTTGACTTTATTGACATATTAACCTATTTCTTTTTTCATTAAATCTAATCCTTCTCTTATAATACTTTGATGTGGTTGCTTGGAAACACAAATAAATTCTGTCAAAGCAAAATCCTCAGGGGATACTTCATACATTCCTAATGCCTCCATTTCATCTAAATCTTTGTACATGCAAGCTTTCAAAATTTGCATTGGATAAATATCNAAGGGAAATACTTCTTCAAACGAGCCGGTCACAACAAATGCTCTATGCTCACCATTGGTATTTGTATTTAAATCATATTTCTTATTTGGAAATAACCAGGAAAAAGTAAGCGCTCTGGAAACAGAAAACTTTTCAAACATTGGTTTTGCCCATCCAAACAAGTCATAATCATTGCCCTCTGGAATCGCAGTGATTTCGTTACTGTAATGCCTTAAATGTCCATTCAATTTTATCATTGTTCCAGTAAAAACATTTCCTGATATTATTCTTGAATTCTTCTCATTTAAGTTTAGAAAAGTTGAAATATTTGAACCAGCAAGTGTTTTGTAATATTTTGGTTTAGAAATAGAAGAACCTACCAAAGCAACAATTCTCTCAGGTGAAAATTTACCATTTAATATTGTATTACCAATTATAGCTAAGTCTGGCAGATTTAAAGTCCAAACAGTATCACCTTTATTAATTGGTGAAACCTTATTAATTATTGTACTAAGATTACCAGCGGGGTGTGGTCCAGAAACATTGTGAATTATCACATCGTTTAATTCTCTTAGAAAGCTATTACTCTCTTTTCTTAGTGAAATATTGACAGAACCTTTAGTTAGTTTTGACAAATGCTTTATGGCTTCGATAATATTTTCTTTTTGGTCTTTTGTAATAAAGTCATAATCCGCTGAAAGTGGAGACGAATCAAATCCAGAAATAAAAATTTCTTTTGGACTAGATTCAGGATCCGCAATTACATCATAGGGTCTTTGCTTTATGTAAGTCCATAATCCATTTTCTAATAAATAATCGATAATATCTGATGAATTTTCAGATTTTAATTTTTTAATTTTTTTGTAAGTAATCTCCTTNTCTGCATGAATTTTTATCTCCAACACCCTTCTTCTTTCTCCTCTTACTATTTCTTTAATTTTTCCAGAAACGGGTGAAACAAATTTTACTTTTTCGGAATTTTTATCAAAAAACAAAATGTCACCAGCCTTAACTGACTCATTTTCTTTAACAACTAACTTTGGAAAAACGCCGTGAAAATCTGCAGGGTAAACAGCAAAATCTTGTGAAAATTTAGCTTGTTCAATTTCATTTGAAGGTTTACCAACTAATTTTAAATCTAAACCTTTTTTTACAATAATGTCCATTGACATAAATCTGGTAGTTAGCTTAATAATAAATTTCGCTGCAAAAATAAGCCAATATTGAAGATCTTACAATTAATTTTTAATTATTTTTAGTAAGATTTTTTAACAAAAAAATGAAAAAAAGATTCGTTCTTCTTAGTGCATTATTTTTATCGTTTAAATTTATTTTTTCTCAATCAATAAANCCCGATAATGTTAAGTCAATTTCCTTCCAAAAACAAAATGAAAATAAATTTTCTAACATCTTTGTTGGAACAATTAATGAAAAGTTTTCCTTGTCATTTGACATTTTATCAGGGCTAGAGCATGACCTGTATTATGTAATTGAACATTGTGATTTTAATTGGGAAAAATCTCAACTNATTAAATCAGAATATATTCAAGGTTTCGACGATGTAAAAATCGATAACTATTCAAGTAGTTTTAACACATATCAAATTTATACACATTATAANATTAGTTTCCCAAATTCTAATACAAGTTTTAAAAAATCTGGTAACTACATAATTAAAATANTAGANGAATATGGTGATGAAATTTTTAGAAGAAAGTTCATCCTTTATGAAAATTTGGTAACAGTTCAGACAGAAATTAAGAGGTCTCGAGAAATAGAATTTATTAATGAAAAGCAAGTTGTTAATTTTGAAATAAACCCGATAAACATTCAGTTAAACAACCCTAGTAAAACAGTTAAAGTAAAAGTTTTTAAAAACAATGAATTAAATTATTCGATTGATAATATCAAACCGCAATATAANATGGGTCGAAAACTNATTTANAAATACGATAAAGAATTGAGTTTTTGGGGAGGAAATGAATATCTTTTTTTTGAAAATAAATTTGTAAGAAATACAAGTATCAATATAAGAGGTTTTGATTTAGAGGATATTTACAGCAATTTCTTGTATGAAGATTTTTCCAGAAAAAACAGAAAATATACTTACAATCCTGACATCAATGGCGGGTTTTTATTTAATGTAAATAATTCATCTAATGCAGAATTTGAAGCTGACTATGTAAACATTCATTTTTATCTACAAAAACCTCAAGCCTTTGATTTAGAAAATAAAATATACGTTGTTGGTGATTTTAATAATTATCAAATTAGCGATGAGTATTTAATGGAATATAATTCTAGATACAATTTGTTTGAGTTAGTTTTAAAATTAAAACAAGGATTTTATAACTATAAATACATTGCAGTTAATCAAGAGAAAAAAATAATTCACGGAGAAATAAGTGGAAATTTTGACGAAACCGAAAATGAATATAATGTGATTGTTTACTACAGAAACTATGGAGAACGATTTGACAGAGTTGTGGGTGTAGGAAAAGGTCTTTCTCAATTCATAACTAACTGAAAAAAATTCATTATTTTTANTATNATATTATGGTAACACAAATAACCAAAGGCATTAAGATTTCTGTAGATACCGAATTTCAAGGAACCTACTATAAAGACACCAANCTTCTTTANGCTTTTGAATATTCAATTTCCATAGAAAACCAAAGTTCTGATGTTGTTCAGCTTAATTCAAGACATTGGGTAATTTTGGATTCACTAAATAACGAAGAAGTTGTAAATGGTGAAGGAGTAATCGGAAAAAAACCTGTTTTACAACCAGGTAAAATTCACAATTACAAGTCGGGATGCTTACTATCCTCTCCCTTTGGAGCAATGTATGGCTATTACAGAATGATAAATCTAAATTCTACAAAAAAATTTAATGTAATTATTCCTTCATTTAAGCTTAGTGCCCCATTTGCACTTAATTAAAAGTATTATAAAAATTAGTTGTATTTTCACACACCAAATTGAAAATTATGAGCACAGGTTTTTTTAAGGTTCCAAAGGCTAAAAATGAAGTAGTTAAATCTTACATTCCAGGATCNAAAGAAAGGGANGAAATTCAAAAGACATATAAAGAGATGATAAACTCTTTCACNGAANTTCCGATGTANATCAATGGAAAAGATGTAAAATCAGAAAATAAAAAACAGATTAGCCCTCCACACGATCACCAAAATATTGTTGGTGAATACTACATCGCCGAACCAAAACATATTGATGATGCGATTGAATCTGCATTAGCTGCAAAAGAAAANTGGGAAAACATGTCATGGGAAAATAGATCTGCGATATTTCTCAAGGCTGCTGAATTAATTGCTGGACCCTATAGATCTAAAATAAATGCAGCGACTATGATTGGCCAATCAAAAACAGTTCATCAAGCTGAAATAGATTCAGCTTGTGAATTAATTGATTTTTTAAGGTTTAATGTTGAATTTGCAACCCAAATTTACAGCAATCAACCTGAAAGTGATGGTGATGCATGGAATAGAGTTGAGTACAGAGCATTAGAGGGTTTTGTTTACGCAGTAACCCCATTTAATTTTACTGCAATAGCAGGAAATTTACCAACTTGTATGGCAATGTTAGGTAACGTTGTTCTTTGGAAACCTAGTAGCACACAAATTTTGTCTGCAAAAGTAATTATTGATGTGCTGAAGGAAGCTGGCCTTCCAGATGGTGTAATAAATGCTGTTTATGGAAATGCTGCTTTGATTACAGAGAAAGCTTTGTCACATAAAGAATTCAGTGGATTACACTTCACAGGGTCAACATCTGTTTTTAATAGTTTTTGGAAAACTATTGGTGACAATATTGCTAACTACAATACTTATCCTAAAATTGTAGGTGAGACAGGCGGTAAAGACTTTATTCTTGCTCACCAATCTGCAAANCCTAAACAAGTCTCAACAGCAATTACNAGAGGGGCATTTGAATTTCAGGGACAAAAATGTAGTGCTGCTTCTAGAGGCTATATTTCAGAATCTCTTTGGAACAAAGTAAAAGGATATCTTGAAGATGATTTAAAATCTATCTCTATGGGATCTCCCGAAAATTTTGAAAATTTTGTCACTTCTGTAATTGATGAAAAATCATTTGATAAAATATCAAAGTATATTGACGATGCAAATAATTCTGATAGTGCCGAAGTTATTATTGGTGGTTCTTATGACAAATCAAAAGGTTATTTTATCGAACCAACTGTAATTTTAACTTCTGATCCAAATTATGTAACAATGAGAGAAGAAATATTTGGACCAGTTATGACTATATATGTTTTTAAAGATTCAGATTTTGATAAAACTCTGGATTTAGTNGACAANACCAGTGAATANGCGTTAACTGGCGCAATTCTTGCTAATGATAGATANATAGTAGAAAAGGCAACTAAAGCACTAAAAAATTCAGCCGGTAACTTCTATATTAATGATAAACCAACTGGTGCCGTTGTAGGAAAACAACCTTTTGGTGGAGCTAGAGGATCCGGAACAAACGATAAAGCTGGAAGTATGCTAAATTTACTAAGATGGGTGTCCCCTAGGTTAATTAAGGAAACCTTTGTAACTCCAACCGACTACAAATACCCTTTCCTTGAAAAAGAAAAATAGCTAATATGAGTAATCTAAAAAAATTCTTAACATTCACATTGGTCATAATGGTTAGTGTGTTTTATTCACAAGAAAAAAATAAGTCAAAAATTGATAATTATTTGGTAGATAATTTTTCATTGAAAAGTAATCAATATTCTGTAAAAAGTTCAATAGAAACAAATCCGAATTATGATGTTTACTACGTTCAACAAAAATTTAACAATATTGACGTTCATAATGCAATTTCAACAATGGCAATCAAAGATGGTGAAGTCAAATCATACAACAATAGATTTGTTAATGANAATTATGGTCAGAGCTCACTCCTTGTACCTAAAATTGATAGCTATGCAGCGATTGAGAAAGGATTAAACGAATTAAAAATTAGTGAATTTAAAAATTCTCCAAATGGATGGACACACACCAATCCATACAATNTAGANGCCAAACTTGTNTATGTNGTTGTGNATGATAAATTAAATCTAACTTGGAATTTTAATATTGTTACAACAGATCACAAAAACTGGTATGATATTTTTGTTAGTGCTGAAGANGGAAAAGTTCTAAAAAAAGAAAATTGGATTATAAATTGTGAATTTGATAAAAATGGTAATCACAAACATAGCCACAGCATAGTCAAAAATAATTCAAATAAGTCGTCCAATGATGGGTCTTCTTACAATGTGGTTTCATTACCAACACCAAGTCCAAATCACGGACCATTTGAGTTACTAAACGATCCTGCTGATCCGGTAGCCTCACCTTTTGGATGGCATGACACCGATGGTGTTGAAGGTCCTGAGTATACAATTACAAGAGGTAACAATGTATATGCAAGAGAAGATGATGAAGGAAATGGATTAGGCACTGGAATAGATACTGACTACTCACCTGATGGTGGGTCAGAATTGAATTTTAATTTTCAAGCTGATTTTTCTCTTCCACCATCTGAAAACATGGATGCATCGATAACTAATTTATTTTACATAAATAATATGATGCACGATATATGGTATAGATATGGCTTTGATGAAGCTAGTGGTAATTTTCAAGAAAACAATTACGGAAATGGAGGATTTGGAAGTGATAGTGTAAATGCAGATGGTCAAGATGGAAGTGGTTTTAATAATGCTAGCTTTGGAACACCACCAGATGGACAAAACCCTCAGATGACAATGTTTCTTTGGAGTGGTCCTGCAGGAGAGCCTCTAACAATTTTAAATGGCAGTTTAGCCGGTGAATACACGGGACTNCCTGCTGGATTTGGAGAATCATTGCCTGATGATACGCCACTTTCAGGTGAGCTAGCCTTATTAACTGACCAAGGGGAATTAGGTGAAGATGCACCTGATCCTCATGATGCATGTCAAACAATAATTAACCCTTCAGAATTAGAGGGAAAAATAGCNGTTATAAGAAGAGGAACCTGTGAATTTGGCTTTAAGATTCTAGCTGCTGAAAACGCAGGTGCAATTGCAGTAATAATGGTTAATAATGTAGCTGGTGGTCCAATAACAATGGGAGCTGGTGCAGATGGAGGTAGTGTAACTATACCATCAATTATGATTAGTCAAGCTGATGGTGAAGCTTTAATAGCTGCACTACAAGCTGGGGACACAATTAATGCTGAACTCATTAATGCGGCAAATTACACTGACTCGGATTATGATAATGAAATAATCGCTCATGAATATGGTCATGGAATTTCCAANAGATTGATGGGAGGTGCACAAGCTGCAGGATGTATGCAAAATGATGAACAACAAGGTGAAGGTTTTTCTGATTGGTTTGGATTAATGATTACATTAGGTGAAAATGATGCACCTTCAATTCCTAGAGGGGTTGCTACATATTCTGCCGGTCAGGCACCAAATGGAACCGGAATCAGAAATGCACCGTATTCCCCTGATTTTGGAGTTAATCCATACACCTATGCTGACACTAACAATACAGCTGCTGTGAGCCAACCTCACGGAGTTGGTTTTGTGTTTGCAACGATGTTGTGGGATTTAACATGGCTGTTTATTGACGAATATGGGTTTGATCCTGATCTTACCAATGGTAATGGAGGAAATAATATGATTATGCAGCTGGTTATTGATGGATTAAAACTNGCTCCATGTAGCTCAGGATTTGTTGATATGAGAGACGCAATTTTACTAGCTGACGAGCTTGTTTATAATGGAGCAAACGAATGTTTAATCTGGGGTGCCTTTGCAGCTAGAGGATTAGGTTGGCANGCTGACCAAGGAAACGCAAGCAGCAGAACAGATCAGGTTGAAGATTTTTCTTTACCACCAAGTTGTATGCAATCAAATAATCAGTTTGATACTGGAGTATTATCAATTGACTCACCTGTAAGTGGAGTCTTAAGTAACAATGAAAATATNACTGTTACGGTNAGGAATTACGGAGTAATGGGTGCTTCAAATGTAGATGTTTTCTATCAAATTAACGGAGGAGATCAAATTATCGAAACGCTAGAAGGGGTAATTATGGCGGGACAAAGTGTAGAATACACTTTTACCACTGCTGCTGACTTNTCAGTNATTGGAGATTATGAAATANCCTCTGGTACAATTCTATCNAATGANGAAGATNCCTCAAATGATACAATATCTGTGACCATAACAAGTCAAGAAACTTCAAATTGTCCAGATAACTATACACTTCCAATCGCTTGGAGAGATAATTTTGAGTGTTATGATCCATTTATAATAAGCGATATCGGTGATTGGATTATGTATGATTTAGATGGAGGAACAACCTGGGGTGCTAATGCGGTTGATTTTGAAAATGAAAGCTATGTTGGAACTGGAATTATATACAATGATGAACTAGCAACTCCAACAGGTGGGCCTGTTCCTGAGTGGGATACATACCAAGGAGATCAAGGATTATATTTCGTAGCATCTGGTGCCAATGGAACAACAATTCCAAATGATGACTGGATGATAAGTCCTGAGTTTTCACTGAGCGGAATAACTTCACCAGTATTTTCTATGAAAGCTAAATCAGTAAACGACAATTATGGACTAGAAAGATTTCAAATTGCGGTTGGTAATAGTACAGATTACAGTGAATTTACAATCATTTCTGATGGAGACTTTATAGAGGCTCCTACAGAGTGGACAAACTATGAATTTGACCTTTCAGCATATGAAGGCCAAAATATTAGAATTGCAATTCACTATGTCGGAAATGATTCATTTGTTCTTCAAACAGATGCTTTCAAGGTTGAAGGAACACTTGGATTGGCTGAAAATGANATTTCTGATTTCGAGTATTATTACAANCCNTTTAATNATATNTTGAATATGANNTCNNGCGAAAAACTNTCCAATATTCAAATTTTNAATATNTTNGGTCAAAAAATTATTGAAGAAGATATAAATAGTTATAATCATCAGATTAATTTAGGTNNTCTTTCAACATCTATATACTTTATAAAGGTGGAAAGTAANAATGGTGTTAANACNTTTAAATTAAGGGTNAGATAAANTAAGAAGGGANGTAAATAATCTTCTTATCCAAGAAATAGTGGGTGTCAAAAATATCTTTGATATCCACTATTTTTTTTTGTTGAATATTTTTCAATTCCTCATCTACATTACCTCCTTTTAAAGCAATGATTCCATTTTGAATATGATTATTTGAATTCTTATTGAATTTACCCTTAGACCAATCAATTAAAAGGGACATTTTTGCTACTGCTCTTGTAACCAAAAAATCATATTTGTAATCTAGATTTTCAGCTCTTGACCACTCTGATTTAACATTTTTAAGTCCAAGTTCATTTACTATTGCATCAACTACAACTATCTTTTTTCTGATACTATCTACTAAAATAAACTTTACATCAGGGAAAATTATTGATAAAGGTATTCCTGGAAAACCTCCTCCCGTACCTAAATCAAGGACAGTTGTTCCTTTATTAAATTTTATAAATTTTGCGATTACTAAAGAGTGAAGAACATGTCTTTCATATATATTATCAATATCCTTTCTCGANATAATATTAATCTTATTATTCCAGTCATTATAGATTTTTTTCAATTTCGAAAATTGTTCAATCTGAACATCATTTAAATCAGGAAACTCTTCAAGTATAATATTCATAACAAAAGTTATTAAACAAAAGTATGATATTGTAAACAAAAATTTTAAAAATTGTAACTAAGTGTTATTTTTAGGCAACTTAAAATTATGGAACATTACCTATCTGAAAGAGTAAAAAATCTGGCAACTTCCCAGACACTCGCTATGGCTGCAAAAGCTAGAGAACTTAGAGGCCAAGGAAAAGATGTAATTGGCTTGAGCTTAGGCGAACCTGATTTTAATATTCCTGATTTCATTAAAGAGGCTGCAAAAAAAGCAATTGATAAAAATTATAATTCATATACCCCAGTAGATGGTTATTTAGATTTAAAAAAAGCCATAATCAAAAAATTTGAAAGAGATAATGGATTAATATATAGTCCATCACAAATTGTCGTTTCAACAGGTGCTAAACAAGCATTATATAATATTGCATCAGTACTTATAAATCCGGGTGATGAGGTAATTTTACCATGTCCATACTGGGTTAGTTATGCGGATATTGTAAAATTGAAAGGAGGTATTCCGGTTGAAGTAAAAACCGATATTGAAAACGATTTTAAAATGACTGGTGCACAACTTGAAAATGCCATTACTGAAAAAACAAAAATGATATGGTTCAGTTCTCCATGTAATCCTAGTGGATCTGTTTATTCTGACGAAGAACTTTNGGCACTTTCAAAAGTACTTGAGAATNATGAAAACATNTTTATAGTTTCTGATGAAATATATGAGCATATAAATTATCAAGGTGGTCACAATAGNATCGGAACTTATAATGCAGTAAAAGATCGAACAATAACTGTAAATGGTGTGTCTAAAGCTTTTGCAATGACTGGNTGGAGAATAGGNTATATTGGTGCNCCGGAATGGATTGCAAGAGCTTGCAATAAAGTTCAAGGTCAGGTAACAAGTGGTGCTAATTGTATAGCACAAAGAGCAGTAATTACTGCCCTNAANGAAAANCCAGATAAAATTGAATATATGGTTGAGGAATTTAAGGCAAGAAGGGACTTAATACTTGAATTACTGGGTGAAATAAAAGGATTCAATTGTAATATTCCTGATGGTGCATTTTATGTTTTTCCAGATATTTCCCATTATTTTGGAAGGACTATTGACGGGTTTGAAATAAATAATGCGTCTGATATGTCAATGTTTTTGTTAGAAAAAGCTCTAGTTGCAACCGTCACTGGAAATGCTTTTGGAAACCCAAATTGTATTAGGATTTCTTATGCCGCTTCAAAGGAGCAAATAGTTGAAGCTGTTAAAAGAATTAAGTCTGCGATTGAGTCATAAGATTACCTGTTACTCCAAAAGTATGGAGTAAAAACAATAAGTACTGTAAATAGCTCTAGTCTACCTAACAACATCAAAAAAGATGACCACCATTTAGCCAAAAGAGGTAATTCAAAAAACGTATTCATTGGTCCAAACGAACCAATTGAAGGTCCAACATTTCCAAGGCTAGAAGCCGAAACACCCAATGCGGATTCAAAATCAAGACCTAATAATGCAAAAACTATTGTTCCAATCATAAATGATAGCATATAAACAATAAAGAAACCAAGTATATTATGAGTAATTTCAGTCGAAACAGATGATTTATTATATCTAAGCGGAATTATAGCATGAGGATGTAAAATCTTTTTAAACTGTAAAACACCATTTTTTATGATTAGAAGATGACGCATTATTTTAAATCCTCCAGACGTACTTCCTGCAGACCCTCCTAAAAACATCATTCCAAAAAATAACAGCAAAAGTAACGGAGACCAAGCAGTATAATCAGCAGTTACAAAACCAGTTGTTGTGATAATCGAAACAACCTGAAAAAGAGAATGTCTAAATACANCTTCAATTCTTTCAAATTGANTCTCGTAACTNATTAAAAAGTCTGTATTAAAAAACAGAATTAACGCAACAGAAAAAGTAAATCCTAAAATAAATAAACTGTATACTTTAAATTCATCATCTGAAAAAATCTTTTTAAAATTAAACTTGAATCCAAAATAACTTAAAACAAAATTTGTTCCCGCCAAAAACATAAATATGATGACAATATATTGAATCATTGGATTAGAATTCCAGTGACCTAAACTTGCATTTTTTGTTGAAAAACCACCTGATGCTATATTACTCATTGAATGATTTATAGCATCAAAAAATGACATTCCGGCAAACTGTAGGAAAATTGTTTCAATTATGGTATATGATACATATATCAACCATAATCTTTTAGCGGTATCTGTAATTCTGGGGTGTAATTTATCTGTACTAGGACCTGGAGATTCAGCGCTAAATAACTGCATCCCTCCAATTCCTAAAAGCGGTAAAATTGCAATTGCAAATACAATCATACCCATACCTCCTAACCAGTGAGTAATACTTCTCCAGAATAAAATACCTTCAGGTAAAATTTCAACATCATTAATTATTGTTGCACCAGTAGCTGTATAACCAGATGTAGTCTCAAAAAATATATTAGAAAAACCTTCAATTGTACCCGTTAATATATACGGAATTGTTCCAGAAAATATCATTATTACCCAACCCAAAACAACTACTAGATAACCTTCTCTTTTATTAATTTGTTTATCATGATTTTTGTTTAGAAAAAGCATCAATAAACCTATAATTGATACAATTGTTCCAGAAAGTATTAAATCACCTGTTATTCCGTCTTTATAAATGTAACTTAATAAGGCACTAAGAAACATAAATCCCCCATTGATTAACAAAAGAAATCCTAAAAAATATGTGATTATTTTTGTGTTAATTTTCATTTAGAAAAGTTTTTCAACCTTTTGAATTGAATCATTTAAGCAACAAACAACAATTCTGTCACCACTTAATATTTTAAAGTCACCAAGAACTATATACCCTTTACCTTCTCTAATAACTCCAGCAATAATCGCACATCTTGGAAAATCCAAATCTTTAATTGTTTTGTTACAAACTTTAGATTCGTCATTGACTACATATTCTAATAATTCTGCATCCATATTCCCAAGTTGTGAAATTGCCACGACTTCAGCATTATGTACATGCTTTGAAATAGCATCAGCTGCTAATAATTTTTTATTAATTAATGTATCTATTCCGCTAATTTGGGTTAATTTGTAATAATCAAGATTATCTACAAGGGCTATTGTTTTATTTATACCCTTAGATTTAGCAATAAGACTTGACATTATATTATCCTCAGAATCCCCTGTTACAGCTATAAATGAATCCATTTGATCTAAACTTTCTTCGTCTAACAATTCTGTATTTGTACCGTCTCCGTAAATCACAAGACAATTTTCTAAATCTTCAGCCAATTCTTCAGCCCTGTCTTTGTCAATTTCNACAAGCTTGACATTAAAATTGTTAGAAGATAAATCCTGTGCTACTTTTTTACCTACTCTTCCTCCTCCAAGNATCATTACATTCTTGATAACACCATTATTTTGACCNGAAAGTTTCAAAAGCTCCTCTTCTCCACCAGGTTCNGTCATAAAGACAATNTGGTCTCCTGAGTGAAACACAGTGTCTCCTCTTGGAATTATGGTTTTTTCATCTCTTTTGATTGAGATTGGAAAAAAATGTGTTTCAGGAAATATTTCAGCAGCTTCAACTACTGTTTTCCCAACGAAAGTCGAAGTATGAGTAGCACTTAAACCCAATGTTATTAAGGCACCTCCTTCAAATTCAAAAGGATCAGTAAATTCTGCTCTGTTAATAGCCATATTTATCTCCTTTGAAGTAAGAATTTCTGGTGATATTAATTCGCTTATTCCTAATTCTGAAAAATCTATATTATCATTTTCTTTTAATTCTGGGTTAGAAATTCTTGCAATAGTTTTTTTTGCTCCTAACTGCTTAGCTAAATAACAAGCGGTTAAATTCACTGCTTCTGCTGCAGTTACTCCNATAAATAAGTCAGCATCAGCGACATTAGCTTTGTTTAATATGGAAATTGATGTACAATCGCCTTCTACAACTCTAATATCTAATTGACTGTTAGGGAAAGTTAGTTTTTCATCATTGGAATCTATGAGTGTTATCTCCTGCGATTCATATGATAATAATTTTGCTAAATGAGATCCTACCTGACCAGATCCCGCAATTATTATTTTCATTATAATTTATAAATATTACGGACAAATATAATTTATTTTGACCAATTGGTTAATTTTAGATTCATATTAAGCCAATACAATAAACACAAAAAAAAAGGGTTATTTTAGCGAACTTACTCTGTGAAAGTTAATTTATGAGATCAATCATTTTGCTTATTTCTGTTTTCCTTTTCTCAGTACAGGGTCATGCGCAACTTTTCACCAAAAAAAAAGTAATAAATAATGAAAACTTTGATAAACCTCAGCTTTCCTGGGGATATTATCTTGGTATGAATAATTATGATTATAACTTTGATTATATATCAGACACTTATGATATTCAGACAGAAAAATCATTTGGATTTAATGTAGGACTAATCGGAAATTTTAGAATTTCTGATTTTTTTGATATTCGATTTGAGCCAGGTCTTGTAATGTCAAACAGAAATTTAGTTTTTAACCCTGCCCAATTTGGAGAAGCAGAATTCAATCAAAATCTTCACCTCAGAGAAATTAAGTCAACATATATCCATTTTCCCATACTTTTAAAAATATCAAGTAAAAGGGTAAATAATTTTAAGCCATTTCTGTTAGCTGGGGTTTCTACAGCTTTAAATTTATCCAGTAAAGAAAATAATGTGGATGACAATAGTTTAGGGCAATTTAGAACTAAAAAGAATGTTTTTTTCTATGAATTGGGCTTTGGAATTGATTTGTACTTAGAATGGTTCAAATTTAGTCCGAGCATAAGAGGAGTTTTTGCATTTTCAGATGAACACGTTGACGATAATGACCCACTTAGTCCTTGGACCAGCAATATTGATTTTATGAAAACAAGTGGAATACTAATTAATTTTACTTTCCAATAATTTGATTCTTTAGTTCAGAAAGAACAATTGCTACCGAACTTGCAAGATTTAAACTCTCTACGTTATCATTATACCTTTGAATTGTAATCTTAGTCTTGATATTTGAAGATACTTTTTGACTGAAGCCGTTAGATTCATTTCCAAAAAATATAATTTGATTTTTTGAGAATATATGTTCTTTAAGGCTTTTACCGTTTAAATCTGCAGCAACAGTATTATAACTAACAGAGGAAATTAAATTATCAAATTCCATGTAAGAAATACTTACCCTACTAATTGAACCCATTGAAGACTGTACAACTTTTGGGTTATAACAATCTACACTGTTCTGCGAACAAATAATATTTTTTATACCAAACCAATCACACAATCTTATTATNGTNCCTAAATTTCCTGGATCATTAATTTCCTCGAGGGCAACAATATTTGAATTAAAGTCAATTTCTTTATTTGCAGGAATTTTAAAGATGCCTAAAACATTATTTGGAGACTTTAAATTACTTATTTGCTTAAGTTGAGTAGAATTGATTGAAATATAATTCTTCAAATTTTTATACTTTTCTGAAATCGAAAAAATATTAACTGCCTCTAAATCAGATTTTAACAATTCATCGACTATTTTNTCTCCNTCTGCAACAAANAAACCAGATTGTATTCTGTTTTTCTTTAATCTTAATGACTTGATTAATTTTATTTGGTTTTTGGTAATCATGTTATTTGTTATTCATAACTTTACACTTGCTAAAATTAATGTAAACTAACCTTAAAACATAACTATTCTTTATGAATCATAATATTAAGCCTGGTGTAGCGACAGGTGACCAAGTTCAAGAAATTTTTAAACTAGCCAAAGAGAAACAATTTGCCTTACCAGCTGTTAATGTAATCGGATCAAGCAGTATAAATGGTGTATTAGAAACTGCCAAAAAATTAAATGCTCCTGTTATCATTCAGTTTTCTAATGGAGGNGCAGGNTTTAACGCAGGAAAAGGATTAAGCAATGAAGATCAAAAAGCTGCAATCAGCGGATCAATTGCAGGTGCACATCATGTTCATACAATGGCAAAAGCTTACGGAGTTCCTGTAATATTACATACAGATCATTGTGCAAAAAACCTTTTACCATGGATTGACGGACTTATGGATGCAAATGAAAAATTTTATAAAGATAATGGTCATTCACTTTTTAGCTCTCANATGATTGATCTTTCTGAAGAACCAATAGAAGAAAACATTGAAATATGTAAAAAATACCTGAGTAGAATGTCAAAAATTGGAATGACATTAGAAATTGAATTAGGAATCACTGGTGGTGAAGAAGATGGAGTTGATAATAGCGGAGTTGATGAATCTAAACTATATACTCAGCCTGAAGAAGTGGCATATG
>FUFK010718753.1_pt2 | contig 28640 bp, 25 predicted proteins | sample 1021851 | NCBI WGS metagenome assembly FUFK01 (sample SAMEA51879418, study PRJEB19060) | metagenome
CGCCGCTCAGGCGCCGCCGGACAGNGCCTCAAGCAGCGCCTGCTGGGCCAGGAACGGGGCCTCGTGCTCGGCCCGCTGCACNCGGCNGTAGNTGCCGTCGCCGTGCAGCTCCCAGGCCTGGCCGTTNTCGCGCAGNTANTACTCCAGNCCCTGCTCCAGCACCTGNGCCTTGAGCGCCGGTTCGTTNACCGGNAAGGCGGTNTCCACCCGGTTGAACAGGTTGCGGTCCATCCAGTCGGCGCTGGAGCAGTACACCAGGTCCTCGCCGGCGTGGTGGAAATGGTAGATGCGCGTGTGCTCCAGGAAGCGGCCGATCACCGAGCGCACGCGGATGTTNTCCGACAGCCCGGGNATGCCCGGGCGCAGGCAGCAGATGCCGCGCACGATCAGGTCGATCTGCACGCCCGCCTGGCTGGCCCGGTACAGCGCCCGCATGATCTGCTCTTCGGTGAGCGAATTNAACTTGGCGATGATGCGNGCCGGCTTGCCGGCCAGGGCCTGNTCGGTTTCGAAATCGATCCACTGCACCAGGCTNGGNTGCAGGGTGAACGGCGAGTGCTTCAGCTGCTTCAGGCGCGCCGCCTTGCCCATGCCGGTGAGCTCCTGNAAGATCTTGTGCACGTCCTGGCACAGNCCNTTTTCCGCCGTCATCAGNCCGTAATCGGTGTAAATCTTGGTGGTTTTGGTGTGGTAGTTGCCGGTGCCCACATGGGCNTAGCGCTTGATGCCNTCGCCGTCGCGGCGCACCACCAGCAGCATCTTGGCGTGGGTTTTGTAGCCCACCACNCCGTACACCACCATGGCGCCGGCCTCCTGCAGGCGGCGCGCGCCCTCGATGTTGGACTCNTCGTCGAAGCGGGCNCGCAGCTCCACCACCGCGGTNACTTCCTTGCCGTTACGNGCGGCGGTNTCNAGNTGNTCCAGAATCTCCGANTTGGTGCCGGTGCGATAGAGCGTCTGCTTGATCGCCAGCACCTTGGNNTCGCGGGCCGCTTCGGCGAGCAGNTTGACCACCGGTGAAAAGCTNTCGAACGGGTGGTGCAGCAGGATNTCGCCCTGNTCGATGGCCTCGAAAATGCTCTCGTGNTTCTTCACCGCCGCCGGCAGTTTGGGGCTGAACGGCGGGTAGTGCAGGCGCGGCCGGTTGACGCTGGTGAACATGCGCGCCAGGTTCACCGGGCCGTTCACCTCGTAGGCGTCCTGCTCGGTCAGTTCGAACTGCTCCAGCAGATACTCGATCAGGTCGCGGGGGCAGTTGTCGGCCACTTCCAGGCGCACTTCGTCGCCGTAGCGACGGGACAACAGCTCGCCCTTCAGCGCGCTGGCCAGGTCCTCCACGTCTTCATCCACTTCCAGGTCGGCGTTGCGCGTTACCCGGAACTGATAGCAGCCGGTGGCCTTCATGCCGGGGAACAGGTCGCTGACGTGGGCGTGGATCATCGAGGACAGGAAAATAAAGTTGTCGTTGCCGTCCTCGCAGATCTCTTCCGGCAGCCGCATCAGGCGCGGCAGGGAGCGCGGCGCGGGCACGATGGCCAGGCCGGTGGAGCGGCCGAACGCGTCCTTGCCGTCCAGCGACACAATGAAATTCAGGCTTTTGTTCACCAGCCTCGGGAAGGGGTGCGCCGGGTCCAGGGCGATGGGCGTCAGTACCGGATAAATCTGGTCGCGGAAGTACTTTTTCACCCACTCGGTCTGCGCCGGCGTCCAGTCCTCGCGGCGCAAGAAGTGCACGCCTTCCTCGGCCAGCGCCGGCAGCAGGATGTTCTGCAGAATATGGTACTGACGCTGCACGGCGTCGTGGGTCACGCGGGCCACCTCGGCCAGCACTTCCTCGGCGAGCATGCCGTCCGGCCCCGGGCGCCCGGTGCCGGTTTCCAGACGGTTCTTCAGGCCCGCCACGCGAATCTCGAAGAACTCGTCCATGTTGGAAGAGAAGATCAGCAGGAAATTGAGACGCTCCATCAGCGGATGGTGCTCGTCCATGGCCTGCTCGAGTACCCGTAGGTTGAACTGCAGCAGGCTCAATTCCCGGTTGATGTAGAAGTCCTGATTGCTCAAATCGGGGCCCTGGATACCGGTGTTGGCGTTCATTGCGAGTCCTGAGCTTGGATGCGGAAGGACCTATTGGATGACATTAGCATGACAAGAGGATGACAAGGATCCCTCTTCACTTGCCGGGAATGATAAGTATAATGCGAACGATTATCGTTAGTGGCTTGTCAGCCAACTGTCATTCCTGGGGAAACATCATGCTCAATCAAGATTTCGCCGCCGCGGCGGCTCTGATCACGCTGCTGACCGCGCCGGCGCTGGCCGCCGCCCAGCAGGAGAACAACGCCGGTACCCTGGCGCCGGTGGAAGTGGGCGCCGAAGGCCCCGCCGATGACGGCTACATCAACGTCGACAAGCCGGCCTCCACCGGCAAGCTGGACGTACCGGTGGAGCGCCAGCCGTTCTCCATCGAGACCGTGGACCGGGAGCTGATGGAAGACACCGGCGCCAAGAATATCCAGGACTCCTTGTTGTATATGTCCGGGGTGTATGGCGCTAATTTCGGCTTCGATACCCGCGGCGATTCGGCCATGGTGCGGGGGCTGAGGCCCTCGCTTTACGTGGACGGCCTGCGTGCCAGTTACGGTTCCTACAACAGCGTGCGGCCCAACATCTATGGCCTGGAGCGCGTCGAAGTGCTCAAGGGGCCCTCGTCGGTGTTGTACGGTCAGGCGGAGCTGGGCGGCATCATCAACGGCGTGTCCAAGCTGCCCAAGGCGGAGAAGCAGGGCGAGCTTCGCGCGCAGGTCGGTTCCTACGATCGCAAGGTGCTGGCGGCGGACGTCACCGGGCCGCTGTCCGAAGACGGCAAGCTGTTGTACCGGCTGGTGGCGCTCAAGCGCGACAGCGGCACCCAGGTGGATTACGTGGACGACAACGGATACGTGTTTGCGCCCTCGCTGACCTGGCTGCCCTCCGACGACACCACCATCAGCCTGCTCTTCAACAGCCAGGAAAACACCGGTGCGGTGTCCGCCCAGTTCCTGCCCACCCAGGGCACCCTGGAGCCCGGTCCGCAGGGGGACATCGGTTCCGAGACGTTTGTCGGCGAGCCGGACTGGGACCGCTATGACCGCCGCAAGGACGAAGTCACCCTGTTCGTCGATCACCGCCTTAACGACACCTGGGGGATCGCCACCACTGCCCGCTATACCGAAACCGAGACCGAAACCCGGGAGCACTGGGCCAATATCGGGGCGGCACCGGCCGCCGACGGTACCATCGGCCGCACCATTTACATGGCGGACAAAGGCACCGAGATCTTCAATGTGGATGCGCGGCTGGAAGGCGACCTGCGCCTCGGTGCCACCCGGCATACCCTGGCCATCGGTGTGGATCGACAGAACGCACTGTGGACTGAAGACAACAGTTTCAGCGCGACCGGCGGCGGCACCGATCTGAACGTTTATGACCCGCAATACGGCAATGTGAATTACGCGGTGCTGGATCCGGAAGATAAAGACGACAACCGCATCAGACAAACCGGTGTGTACGTGATCGACCATATGGAGATCGACCGTGTGGTGGTATCCGGTGCGCTGCGTTACGACGATACCACCACTACGGTGCTGGGCACTGACGGCGTCGATACCGATACCGACGACACCGCCACCACTGGGCGGCTGGGCCTGATGTACCGGTTCGATTCCGGCCTGTCGCCGTACATCAGTTACTCGGAATCCTTCGTGCCCAACCTCGGCCTGGACGGTTTCGGCGAAAGCCTCGATCCGACCACCGGCGAGCAGCGCGAGGCCGGTGTGAAGTACCTGTCCCAGCGTCACGGACTCGCCGTCACGGCGGCCTGGTTTGATATCGAAGAAACCAATCGCGTTGTTGACGGTGCCAATCCGCAAAGCGTCGAGCAGACCGGCGCCGTGGTGGACGGCTGGGAGGTCTCGGTGAAAAAACGGCTGGGCAACGCCAGCGTTCTGGCCAACTACACCAAGCTGGACGCCCGAGAGGATGAGACCGGTGAGCGGCTGGCGTACGTCGCTGAAGAGAGCGCTTCGGTTTGGGGCAAATACGAACTGGAAAGCGGTTTCCGCTTCGGTGCCGGGGTGCGCTATGTCGGCGATACCGTGGGCAGCGACTACGGTAGTGGTGCCGGTCCGGAAGTACCGTCCGTGACGCTCTACGACGCCATGGTCGGCTACCGCACCGGCCCCTGGGACTTCACCGTGACCGGCAAGAACCTGGCGGACAAGGAGTATGTGTCCTGGTGCCGTGGTGAAGGTCTCGACTGTGGCTACGGCGAGCGCCGCGTGATCCTCGGCGAGGCAAGCTACAACTTCTGACTTGTAGGAGCGGGCCCCGCCCGCGAAAGGCCGGCAAAGCCGGCCGGCAGGATGCCAGAGCGCTCAGAAAGCGGCACATCAAGCAGGGTTCTGGTATCCCGCCGGGAGCTTCGCTCCCTTTCGCGGGCGGGGCCCGCTCCCACAAAGCCCGTTCCAGCGATTATCTTTTCTGTTCGGCGAGCTTGATGGCGGCGGCCTTGGCGAAGTAGGTCAGAATGCCGTCCGCGCCGGCGCGCTTGAACGCCAGCAGCGATTCCAGCATCACCTTGTCCTGGTCCAGCCAGCCGTTCTGGAACGCCGCCATGTGCATGGCGTACTCGCCGCTCACCTGGTAGGCGTACACCGGCACCTTGAACTCGTCCTTCACCCGGCGCACCACGTCCAGGTAGGGCATGCCCGGCTTCACCATCACCACATCGGCGCCTTCCGCCAGGTCCAGCGCGATTTCGTGCAGCGCCTCGTCGGAATTGGCCGGGTCCATCTGGTAGGTGCTTTTGTCCGCCTTGCCCAGGTTCGCCGCCGAGCCCACCGCGTCGCGGAACGGGCCGTAATAGGCGGAGGCGTACTTGGCGGAGTAGGCCATGATGCGGGTGTTCGGAAAGCCGTGGCCTTCCAGGGCCTGGCGGATCTCGCCGATGCGGCCGTCCATCATGTCCGAGGGCGCCACCATGTCGGCGCCGGCCTCGGCGTGGGACACCGCCTGCTTGACCAGGGCGGTGACGGTGACGTCGTTAAGCACATAGCCGTCCTCGTCGAGGATGCCGTCCTGGCCGTGGGTGGTGAACGGGTCCAGGGCCACGTCGGTGATCACGCCCATCTCCGGCACCGCCTCTTTGATCGCCCGGGTGGCGCGCTGGGCCAGCCCGTCCGGGTTCCAGGCTTCGGCGCCGTCCAGGCTTTTCACCGCCACCGGCGTGACCGGAAACAGGGCCATGGCCGGGATCCCCAGGTCCGCCAGCTGGCGTGCTTCCTCGCACAGCAGGTCCACGGTCATGCGCTCGACGCCGGGCATCGAGGGCACCGCTTCGGTGTGGTTTTCGCCGTCGAGGACGAACACCGGGTAGATCAGGTCGTCCACGGTGAGGGTGTTTTCGCGCATCAGGCGGCGGGAGAAATCGTCCTTGCGCATGCGGCGCATGCGGCTGGCCGGCCAGGGGGCACGGTTGAAAGACATGGGCCGAACCTCTCGATGGGAAGGGATAACGAATGGGAAACGCAGTTTACCAAGCCGGCGCGGCAAGGGGAAAACGAGCCGGCGCCGCGCTCTATAATGGCGTTATTATGCCATAAAACAATTATTATGGCGTCCAATATGGTGATATAGTGCGGAAATGGATAATAAGTGTACAGCACAGATCTTTGTAGGCGGAGCGTGGCGGGACGCGGCGGTGATCAGCCTGGCCGGCCCCGAACACCAGGGTTGGCGCACGCCCACCTACACCACCTACTTGCCGGATTACGCTCTGGATTATCTGGGGCGTCGTGACGCCGCGGCCTGTGGGGTTCGTTTTCCCGTATCCCTGGAAATTGATGACCAGGACACCTGGCCGGCCTGGCTGTTGGACGTGTTGCCACAAGGCTACGGGCGACAGGAGTTACTGCGCCAGTTGGACCAGCCGGCCACCGTTGAAGCCAGTGGGGACTGGCCGTTGCTGAGGGCCGGCGCCGGCAATCCGATTGGCAACTTGCGCATCAAGGAAGCCTGGGACTGGCTGGCCGAGGGGCAGGCCGGTCCGGCACGCGGGTTCCGCTTTGACGAAGTGGCGGGCCGCCATGAAGATTTCGTGGAGCATCTGGCCGGGCACGGCCTGTTCGTGGCCGGTTCCTCCGGTGTCCAGGGTGAGTGGCCGAAGATTCTGCTTACCGAGGCCGACAACGGCCTGCTTTATTTGGATCATACCTTGGAGGACAGCCGTGCCCGGCGTCATTGGTTGGTCAAATTCCAGCGCGGCACGGACCGGGACCTGGAAGCCATCCTGCGCGCTGAGGCCCTTTATATGGCGTTGGCCCGGGCGTTGGGCCTGCGCGTTCACGGCGCTCTGGAGATGCACGGACGCACGCTGTTCATCCCGCGTTTCGACCGCGGCGTTGATGGTGGCGGCGTGCAGCGGATCGCCCAGGAGAGTCTCGCTTCGTTATGTGGCCGGGCAGGCTTCGGTCTCGGTTTGCAGCATGAAGACGCCTGCCGGGCTCTGGCCGAGGTGGTCACCGATCCGCAAACGGAAATCATTGAATACCTTAAGCGTGACGTCGCCAATCTGGCGTTGGGTAACAAAGACAACCACGCCCGCAATACGGCCATCGCCCGGTATCAGGATGGCCGTATCGCGTTGACCCCGGTGTTCGATTTCGCGCCCATGTTTCTGCACCCGGACGGGATCGCCCGGCAGAGCCGTTGGCACGCCGATAACGGCGGGCAGCCGGACTGGCAGGACGTCACGGAAGCGTTGGCGGCGGCGGGCAACCTGGAGGCCGGCCTGTTGCGACGCGCACTGCGGGACATGGCGCCCTGTCTGCGGGGGCTGCCACAACGCATGGGCCTGCTCGGCGTGGACGCGGACCTGGTGGCAAGGCTGCGACCGGGTATTCTGAAACTGGCGGACCAACTGGAGCGTCTGCATGGATAAGCGCTACGCCCAAATGAGCCCGGCGGAGCAGGTCGAACGGCGTCGCGAAGTGCTGAGCCACATCCAGGCCAGACCGGAGCTGTCGGTGGACCAGGTGGTCTCTCTGCTGCGCGGCGAGCTGCGCTTCACCTTGAGTGAATACAGTCGACTCACCGGCGTGTCCGCGCGAGTGATTCAGGATATTGAACAGGGCCGCGGCAACCCCACTCTGGGCACCGTGGAGAAATTACTGGCGCCGTTCGGGCTCAAGCTCGCGGTGGTGTCGTCCCGAGCGCCACGATTGATACAGGGAAGGGAGTAACCCATGGGCCGTTGGCGACCGAAAGGCAAACCCGCCTCCAAATACATCACGCCGGAGGGTTACCGGCGTCTTAACGAAGAGCTGCAGCGGCTCTGGAAGGAAGAGCGGCCGCCGATCACCAAGTCGGTGCAGGAGGCCGCCGCCCAGGGCGACCGCTCGGAGAATGCCGAGTATATTTACGGCAAGAAGCAGCTTCGCGAAATCGACCGGCGCATCCGTTTCCTGAGCAAGCGTCTGGACGGCATGAACGTGGTCGAGCGGGCGCCGGAGGATACCGGGAAGGTGTTCTTCGGCGCCTGGGTGGAAGTGGAGGACGACGACGGCAAGGTCGAGCGCTTCCGCCTGGTGGGCCCTGACGAGGCCGACGGCAGCCGTGGCGAGATCAGTGTCGACGCGCCACTGGCGCGGGCCTTGCTTGGTAAGCGGGTGGACGACGAGGCCTGGGTGCGAACCCCGAACGGCGAACGCTGTCTCTACGTCAACCGAATCTGGTATTCCTGAAACCCCGGCAACGGAGCCGCCGCGCGCCCATGGAAAACGATAACCGTATCTGGTTCTTTATCCGAAAGTCGCTGTTGGGCGGGCTGCTGATTCTGTTGCCCATCTCCATCATCGCGTTCTTCTTTAAATGGATTTACGACGCCGCCACCGGTTTGATCGCGCCGTTCACCGGCCTGGTGGTGCGTTTCTTCGGGCTGCCCAAGTTCGCCGCCGACTGGGTGGTGGTGGCGGTGCTGGTGGTGTTCTGCTTTCTGGTCGGCACCCTGGTGGCCACCAGCCTGGGCAGCTGGCTGTGGCAAAAACTGGAGAAGCGCGGCATGGAGCGCCTGCCGGGGTACCGGCTGGTCAAGGAAGTGACCATGCAACTGTTCGGTGGCAGCCAGGACAGCCTGATGCGCGGCGAAGTGGCGAGGGTGTGGCTGTACGGGCGTCAGGTGCCCGCCACGGTGCTGGGCTTGATCACTTNCCGTCACGAGGACGGCCATCTGTCCGTGTTCGTGCCCACCGGCCCCAACCCCACTTCCGGCTTTATCTATCACGTCCATGAGGACCTGGTGGAGCGGCGGCCGGACATTCCGGTGGAGCAGATGATGAAAACCGTGGTGGCCTGCGGCGCCGGCAGCGCCGCGCTGCTCAGCAAGGAATAGCTATTCGGTTTCGGCGTCTTCCAGGGCCTGCATGGCTTCCAGAAGCGCCATCTCCGACTCTTCGTGGCGGCTTTTCAGGTCGCCCTGACGGCTCAGTAACTCGCTGAGCTCGCCTTTGCGGGCCGGGTCGGTGTAGAGGGTTTCGTCGCCCAGCGCGGTTTCCACCTCGCTCAGTTCGGTGCCCAGCCGGTCCAGTTGCTTCTCCAGCTTGTCCACTTCCTTCTTCAGCGGTCTGAGCTGTTCGCGCAGGCGGGCGGCGTCCTGGCGGCGCTGCTTGGCGTCGTCCTTGCCGGCGGTCTTGTTGTCGCCGGCGGGGGCCTTGGCCTCGCGGCGCGACTGTTGCAGCCAGCGGGCGTAGTCGTCCAGGTCGCCGTCGAACGGGCGCACGCCGCCCTCGGCCACCAGCTGGAATTCGTCCACCGTGGTTTCCAGCAGATGGCGGTCGTGGGACACCAGCACCACCGCGCCCTCGAAGCTTTGCAGCGCCATGGTCAGCGCTTCGCGCATGTCCAGGTCCAGGTGGTTGGCGGGCTCGTCGAGCAGCAGCAGGCTGGGCTTCTGGTGCACGATCAGCGCCAGCCCCAGGCGCGCCTTTTCGCCGCCGGAAAAGCGGCCCACCGGGTCGAACACATTGTCGCCGTGGAAACCGAAGCGCCCCAGTTCGTTGCGCAACTGCTGCTCGCTCCAGTTGGGGTGCTGGCGGTGGAGCAGCTGATAGGGGCTTTCGTCGGCGGCCAGCCGGTCCACCTGCTGCTGGTGGAAGTAGCCGACCTTCAGGTCCGGGTCCCGCTGAACGTGGCCGGAGAGCGCCGGCAATTCGCCCATCAGGGTGCGGATCAACGTGGACTTGCCGGCGCCGTTGGGGCCCAGCAGGCCGACCCGCGATTCCGGGCGCAGGCTCATGGAGACCGCGCTCAGGATGGTGGTGTCCTGGTAGCCGCAGGCGGCGTTCTCCAGCAGCACCATGGGGTTGGGCAGTTTGAGAGGCGTCTTGAAGTCGAATTCGAAGCCGGAATCCACGTGGGCCGGGGCGATGCGCTCCAGCTTTTCCAGAGCCTTGATGCGGCTCTGCGCGGCTTTGGCCTTGGTGGCCTTGGCGCGGAAGCGGTCGATGAACTTCTGCATGTGCGCCACCTGCGCCTGCTGCTTGTCGTGCAGCTTCTGCTGCAGGGACAGCTGCTCGGCACGCTGACGCTCGAAATCCGAATAGTCGCCGGCGTAGCGTTTCAGGCGGCCGTGTTCGATATGCAGGATCTCCGACACGGTGGCGTCCAGGAAGGCGCGGTCATGGGAGATCAACATCAAGGCGCCGGGGTGCTGCACCAGCCACTGCTGCAGCCAGAGAATGGCGTCCAGATCCAGGTGGTTGGTGGGCTCATCGAGCAGCATCAGGTCGGCGTCGCTGATCAGCACCTGGGCCAGATTCAAACGCATGCGCCAGCCGCCGGAAAAGGCGCTCACCGGCTGTTGTTGCTGACTGTCCGAGAAGCCCAGGCCGGCCAGCAGCGTGGCGGCGCGGGCCGGCTGCTCCCAGGCGCGCAGCGCGTCCAGTTCGGCGTGGGCGCGGGCGATGCCGGTGTTGTCNTCGNNGTCCTGGGCNTTGGCCAGGGCCGCCTCCCAGTGCCGCAGCGCGCGGTTGCCGTCGAGCACGTAATCCAGNGCCGGCTGCGCCAGTGCCGGTACTTCCTGCACCATCATCGAGAANCGCCAGTCGGCGGGNCGCTGNACGGTGCCGCCGTCGCTTTCCAGNTCGCCCATGATCAGCTTGAACAGNGAACTCTTGCCGCTGCCGTTGCGCCCCACCACGCCCACGCGCGTGCCCTTGTGCAGCACGAAACTGGCGTCTTCGAGCAGCAGCTCCGGGCCGCGGCGCAGATTGATGTGTTCCAGGGACAGCATGGTATAAGGGGCCTTGGGATCGGCGAATTCCGGACCGGCGCAGTGTATGGCAAGCGTCGGAATAACAGAAGGGCCGGCGGCGGAGATCGCCCGGGAGGACACCATGAAGGAAGCGCCATTGTGGCGTTTCGCGTTACGGCTGTGGCGCGACAAGCGTATCGAGCGGGTGTGTCTGCGCCTGCAGGACGAGCACGGCGTGCCGGTGGCGGTGTTGCTCACCGCGCTCTGGCTCAGCGANGCCGGGCGCCGGCCGGACCCGGCCCTGGGCCGNCGNCTGCTGGCCTACGCGGANCAGTTCGAGGCCGANTATCTGCGGCCGCTGCGCGCGGTGCGCCGCCGNGCGGCGGACGGGCAGGGCACGNTGGAGCTGAAACGCCAGATTCAGGAAGCGGAACTGGAAGGCGAGCGTCTGTTGCTGGAGCANCTCAGCCGNCAGGCCCAGGCGCAGCCCGGCGGNCAGTCGGTGTCGGCGCTGAGCTGGTTGTTCGTGGTGGTGCCGGAAGCCGGGCAGTGCGAGAGCCTGCAGGCCGGGCTGGAAGAGCTGGCGGCGCTCAGCGAAAGCCTGGCAGTGTCTGAATAAGGTGNCGCTGCACCTCCAGCCATTCNCCGATCAGCCGCCAGTGCCGCTGGTCCACCTGNTGCCGNGGGTCTTTCTGATCNAGCATGCTTTCCCCGTGGCTCATTGACTGCACGTACTGCTGGGCGTCGCGCAGCGTGATCAGGTAGGGAATCTTCAGGCTGGCGAGAAACTGGCGCAGGGTTTCGTAGGTGCGCGTGCGGGTNCGCGCCCGGTTGGCNATCACCGCCAAGCGTCGGGGGCGGCGCTGATAGCTGGGCGCCAGCATCACGTTCTGCACGAAGCGGGTGGTGGCGCGGATNTCGATGGGGCTGGGCAGCACCGGGATCAGCACGATCTGCGACACGCGCAGCACATGGTCNAGNGTNTGGCGGTCCATGCCCGCCGGNGAGTCGATCACCACCACGTCGCGGGCCTTCTGCATCTGNTCCTGCAGCCGGCCCAGCGACACCGGCTCGTCCGCCGGCCAGCCCAGCGCTTCCACGCGCGGGTCCTCGCGCAGCCGCACCCACTGGGTGGCGGACTGCTGCGGATCCAGATCCAGCAACGTCACGGCCTGCCCGGAGTGAGCGAAATACGCGGCCAGGTTGGTGGCCAGCGTGGTCTTGCCGCACCCGCCCTTGCTGTTGGCGACCAGGATCACCAGGCGCCGGTCGTCCTGACGCGCCACGCGACGCGCGGAAGCTGGAGCCAGAGTAGGGTCGATACTGTTATTTGGCATAGTGGTTTGCCCCCTATCCAACACTATAACCCGCTGATGGACGTTTTCGTGAATCCCGCTTTTGACAGAAACCTCCGTACAGGCACAATGAAGCCCTCTTCGACGGGGAATCGGAGGCCCGGCCGGGATATCCGATGGCCGGCGAGGGAACCAATCGCGGTGAAACGCGGTCAGGCGTTATCTGAGCACCTTTCATTGTTTTGGCTGGCGCGACGCTACGCGAAGCTGGCAGTATGGCCAGATTCCGCCGCCGGGTGTGGAGGTGCAGTCCGTTCATGCAGTAGCGCCGACCGTAATGACCGCGAAGGAAATGCGTGGGGAAGGACCGCCGGCGCAGAAAAAATAAACGTAAGCCAATGGAGGCATAATGAAAAAGTTCGCAATCGTGCTCGCCGGTACCGTGATGCTGGCGGCTTGTGGTGGAGAAAAGGACAAGAGCGCCGACGTGGAGCTCAAGAGTGAAGACCAGAAAGCGTCCTACGCGCTGGGCTTCCGCAGCGCTGAGCAAATGAGCGCCATGGAAAATCTGGACCTGGACGCGATGGTCGCCGGTCTGCGTGACGGTTTCGGTGACGAGCCGGAATCCCGCCTCGGCGAAGACGCGGACATGGACCAGCTGATCCGTGATTACCAGACCCGCATGATGGAAGCCCGCCAGAAGAAGATGGAAGAGCAGGCCCAGGCGAATATGGAAGAAGGCCAGGCCTTCCTCGATGAGAACGCCGACAAAGACGGCGTCGAGGTCACCGACAGCGGTCTGCAGTACCAGGTGCTGGAATCCGGCGACGAGGGTGCCCAGTCACCCACTCTGGAAGACACCGTGGAAGTGCACTACAAGGGCATGCTGCGCGACGGCACCGTGTTCGACAGCTCCATCGAGCGTGACAAGCCGGCGGTGTTCGGTCTGAAGCACATTATCCCCGGCTGGCAGGAAGCACTGCCGATGATGAAGGTCGGCGATAAGTGGAAGCTGTTCCTGCCGCCCGAGCTGGGCTACGGCGAACAAGGCGCCGGCGGCGACATCGGCCCCAACGAGGTGCTGATCTTCGAAGTCGAGCTGCTGGACGTGAAAGACCAGGGCGACAAAGAGAAGCAAGCCGAGGAAGGCGCCGACGCGGCTGAATAATCCGCGCTAGCCCGACCCGAAAAAAAGCCACGCTCCCGCAAAGGAGCGTGGCTTTTTTGTGCCTGGCCGATGGCTTAGGGCGAGAAATTTTGTGGGAGCGGGCCTGTGGGAGCGGGCCTTGCCCGCGAAAGGGAGCGAAGCTCCCGGCAGGATTCCAGAGACATCTCTAACACCGGCACCAACAACGCCTCTGGGATCCTGCCGGCCGGCTAAAGCCGGCCTTTCGCTTGCAGGGCAAGCTCGCACTGGGATTAGAAGTTAAGGACGCGGGCGCGCTCGGCGGTGTCGCGGCTGTGCACGCTGAGGATCAGCTGATCTTCCAGGGCGAAGCGCTCCTCGAGCATTTCGGTGAGCCGGGTCAGCCGCTCGGGCAGCACCTCCAGCTGGCTCAGGCAGTGGTCGTCGGTGTCGAAGTCCTCATTGAAGGCCAGCGCCTCCTCCGTGGAGGGGTCCAGCTGATGCAGAATCCGCGAGGCCAGATTGATGGTCCCGCCGCGGTGGGCGGCGCCCAGGCGCGCCTCGCGGACCAGTTCCTGGTAGATCTCGAAGTGGCCGGCGCTGATGTAGTCCATCAGCAACTGGCAGAATTCGCGCACCTGATTCTGGATCGAGCCGGGGCGCTGGAAGCCCTCCAGGCCCTGGATCGAGCAGAGCAGAACCAGCAGGCGGCGGCGTTGCTCCAGCCAGGCGTGCAGCAGGGCTTCAATGCGCCGCCAGCGGTCCAGGGCGGCGGACGGGTGCAGAGCCGGGGAGTGGGGCGTGGCCATGGGGTCGCTCCTTGCGGTATCGCGCGCTTTTCATTGGACGGGTATTGAGGCTAGCGCCGCTGTTCGCGGCGAGGCAATGGCGATCTCCCGGCACCGGCGGCGCCGGCCGGCGCGGCGGGAGAAAACGGCTTTTCGATCAGAGGCTTACCGTGAAAGACCGTTTCTTCATTAGAGGCGGGGCTTTAGGAGAGCGGGCGAATAACGCCGCCGGCCGCGGCGTTCAGCCCGGGAACAGCCAGGGGCTGATCAGCGGCCACAGCCAGGGCAGCGCCAGCGCCGTGACCAGGCCGGTCAGGCCCAGGGCCAGGCCGGCGAAGGCGCCGGCTTTCTCGCTGAATTCGAACGCCCGGGCGGTGCCGATGGCGTGGGCCACCAGGCCCAGCGCGAAGCCGCGAATGCGGTCGTCCTTGACCCCCAGCACGCGAAACACCAGGCCGCCCACCAGCGCGCCGACGATCCCGGTGATGGCCACCGCGCCGGCGGCCAGGGACACATAGCCGCCGGTGCTTTTCACCACCTCCACCGCGATCGGCGTGGTGATCGATTTCGGCGCCAGCGAGCCCACCACCGCCTCCGGCGCCCCCAGCAGCCAGGCCAGATAGATGGAAATGCCGGCGGCCAGCGCCGCGCCGATAAAGGTGGTGATCAGGATCGGACGCCACACGCTGCGCACCGTGTGCAGCTGGCGATAGAGCGGCCAGGCCAGCGCCACGGTGGCCGGCCCGAGCAGGAAGGAGAGCACCTGGGTCTGGTCGCGGTACTCGTTGTAGGACACGCCCACCAGGGGCAGCACCACGATCACCGGGATCGAGGCGACGATAAAGGGGTGGAACAGCGGCAGGCTGTGCACCTTGCCGTACAGCCAGGTGGCCATGCGGTAACTGGCCAGGGTGAGCAGCAGCCCGAACAGCGGCGAGTGAACCAGATCAGCCATCGGCACGGCCTCCTCGCTGGCCGGCTTTGCCGCGCTCGCGCAGCAGCAACTTGAGCAGCAGGGTGACCAGCACCAGCGCCAGGATGGTACCGAAGATCACCGCCACGGTGAGCGCCAGCGCGTAGTCGCTGTAACGCTCCCACTGCAGCACGATGCCCACGCCGAGCGGAAAGATCAGCAGGCTGATATGACGGATCAGGGCGCCGGAGGCGTCCGCCACCCGGTCGCTGTAGGGAACGCTGAACATCAGCGCCAGCAGAAGCAGCACCATGCCCACCACCGGGGCGGGCAGCGGCAGGCCGGTGAAATGAATCACCAGCTCACCGAGAAATTGAAACAGAAGCAGAATCAGCAGGCCGTCGACCATCGGGCGGATCTCCCAAACGCAAAGACCCGCGCCGAAGGTGCGGAGAAGGCGGCTCGCTCAGCCCCGGCGCGGGCGCAGCAATTGTATCAGAGCCACCACCAGCACGCCCCCGAACACCACCAGCGACCAGCCGGGAATGGTCAGGCCGAGGAAACGCCAGCTGATTTCGGCGCATTCGCCGGAGCCGGACAGCACCTGGGTGAGCACGTCGGTGAGCGGGAAGGCGTCCAGCATGTAATCCAGATTGGGGCCGCAGGCGGGCACCTCGTCGGCGGGCAGGCTTTGCAGCCACAGGTGGCGCAGGGCGATGCCGGCGCCGGCCAGGGTGGCGATGGCGGTCAGCAGCGCGTAGATACGCACGCCGACGCCGCGCGGGCCGTGCAGGGTGGCGACCAGCAGTACCGCCGCCACCACCATCAGCGCAATGCGCTGAAAGATGCACAGCGGGCAGGGTTCCAGGCCTTCGACATGCTGCATGTAAAGCGCGCCGGCAAGCGCCGCCAGGCAGCCAAGCAGGGTGAGTCCGTTAAGCGCACGGGGGCTGGGAAGAAGGGACGACATGGTTGTTTTTCCTTGTTTGAATCCGGCAAGCGTCAACGCACCCTAAGCAAAACCCCGCCGCCGGACAAGCGGCCCGGCGGCGGGGTTCTGGGGGCTCCGTTACCTTCAGACGCTGCGCGAGGCGGCGGGTTCCCGGTGATGATGCCAGGCGGCGGCGCCGGCGTCCCAACCTTGCACCCACCATTCCTCCAGCGCCTCGTCCTGGTAAGGACACTGGTCCACGCGACCGCCGGCCATGCCCCACATGCAGCCGCGGTTGTAGGCTTTCTCGAACGGGTCGGATGTCGGATCAAACATAACTATCCCTCCTTCAACGGGGGCAGACTAGCACCGCCGGGGATAGCCGCTAGTACCATTGATGTACAAAAAACGACCATTCGTCAGAATATAGGCTTAGCCGCGGAAATAGGCCTCCAGGTACGCCTCGAACGGCATCTCCGCTTCCGCTTCCGCCGCCTGTTGCTCCGCCAGGCTGTCTTCGGCGAGGCGCCGCCACTCGGCTTCCAGGTTGGTGTCCAGCGGCCGCGAACGGAAGTGATCCCGGTGCGCCAGGGCCTGGTTCATGGCGAAGCCGAAAAAGCTCTGCTGCCGGCTTTCCAGCTTGTCGAGAATGCGCCCGGACGGGGTGGCGTCGGGCTCTAGCAGCTTCTCGCGCTGCTGCTCCAGGGCGTCCCGGTAGAGCCGGCCGTGCTGGCCGTCATGGCCGTGGCAGCGGTCGAACAGCTCGGCGATGGGCAGCATCTGGTCGAGCTTTTCCAGCCCCCAGTTACGCAGCGAGACCGACTTGCCCCAGTTGTTCAGCTGCACGCCGGTGTTGCGGCCGTCGTAGACCACCCGGCGCAGGTTCTCCTTGCTGGCGTCCAGGTCGCAGTGTTCCAGGCGCGGCGATTCGCGCAGCAGGCAGTAGGTGGCGAACAGGTCCAGGAACCGGATTTCCTGCTGATTGATGCCCACCGGCTCGAACGGGTTGAGGTCCAGGGCGCGGATCTCGATGTATTCCACGCCGCGCCGCTGCAGCGCCAGGGTGGGGCGCTCGCCGCTGTTGATGGTGCGTTTCGGGCGGATCGACGAGTAGTACTCGTTCTCGATCTGCAGGATGTTGGCGTTGAGCTGCTGGTAGCGGCCCTGCGCGTCGCGCACGCCCAGCTTCTGATACACCGGGTCCGGCGTCTTCATGGCGTGGGTCAGGGTGCGGACATAGTCGTCCAGATTGTTGTAGCTGATCGCCAGCGACGACTGGGCGTTGTTCTGGTAGCCCAGGTCGCTCATCCGCAGGCTGGTGGCGTTGGGCCGGTAGAGGCTGTGGTCGAAGCGCTCCAGCAGCTGGTGTTCGCGGCCGGCCAGGAACGACGAGCACAGCGCCGGCGAGGCGCCGAACAGATACACCAGCAGCCAGGAATAGCGCTGGAAGTTTCGGGTCAGGTCGAAATAGCGCTGCGAGATATAGTCCCGCAGCGGGGCCTCGCTGCCCTCCAGCTCGCGGTTGATGCGCCAGAACTCATCCGGGAACGAGAAGTTGTAGTGGATCCCGGCGATGGTCTGCATCTTGCGCCCGTACCGGTGGCCCAGGCCGATGCGGTAGATGTGCTTCATGCGGCCCACGTTGGAGCTGCCGTATTCCGCCACCGGCACGTCGTTGTCGTTGGCGATCATGCAGGGCATGGAGTTCACCCACAGCAGTTCGTCGTCGATGTGCCGGTAGGCGTAGCGGTGCAGATTCTCAAGAAACTCGATCGGCTGCTGCAGGTCGGTGCTGGGCGGGGTGATGAATTCCAGCAGCGATTCGGAATAGTCCGTGGTGATATACGGATGGGTCAGCGCCGAGCCCAGCTCCCGGGGGTGCGGAGTGTGCGCGAGCAGGCCCTGGTCGGTGATCCGCAGGCTTTCCTTCTCGATGCCACGGCGAATGTGAGCCAGGGTGGCGGCGGCTTCGGAATCCAGCAGTGCCTGGATTCGCTGGCTGAGCGTATCGGTCATGGGCCTATCCGACAGGGAGGTTGATCGCGCGGCCTGCCAGTATGGCAGGCCCGGGGCCGGTTAACATCAGGGTCAGCCGCGCTTGTTCTTGTCTTCGAACGCCTTCGCGAAGGCCGCGCCCAGGGCGCCCTGCGCCGCCGGTTTCTGGCCGCCGCCCGACTGGCCGCGACCGCCGCCCTTGGGCTTGCCGCCCCGGCCACGGGGGCGGCCGGCGGGGGCGTCGGCGCTTTTCGGCTGGTCCTGGTGGCGTTCGTCCAGGCGCATGGTCAGGCTGATGCGCTTGCGGGGCAGGTCCACCTCCATCACCTTGACCTTGACGATGTCGCCGGGCTTGACCACGTCGTGGGGGTCTTCCACGAACTTGTCGGCCAGGGCGGAGACATGAACCAGGCCGTCCTGGTGCACGCCCACGTCCACGAAGGCACCGAAGTTGGTGACGTTGGTCACCGAACCTTCTAGCAGCATGCCTGGCTTCAGGTCGTTCAGCGTCTCCACGCCTTCCTTGAACTCCGCCGCCTTGAATTCCGGGCGCGGGTCGCGGCCGGGCTTTTCCAGCTCGCTGAGAATGTCGGTGACGGTGGGCAGGCCGAACACGTCGTCGGTGAAGTCCCCGGCGTTCACTTTCTTCAGGAAGGGCGCGTCGCCGATCAGGTCTTTGAGCGGCCGGCCGTGTTTTTCCGCGATGCGCTCCACCAGCGGGTAGGCTTCCGGGTGCACTGAAGAAGCGTCCAGCGGGTTGGCGCCGCCCATGATGCGCAGGAAGCCGGCGGCCTGCTCGAAGGTTTTCTCGCCCAGGCGCGGCACCTGCTTGAGCGCGCCGCGATCACTGAAGGCGCCGTTCTTCTCGCGGAAGGTAACGATGTTGCCGGCGATGGTGGTGTTGAGGCCGGCGATGCGCGCCAGCAGCGGCGCACTGGCGGTGTTCACGTCCACGCCCACGGCGTTGACGCAGTCCTCCACCACCGCGTCCAGGGAGCGCGACATCTTCACCTGGCTGACGTCGTGCTGGTACTGGCCCACGCCGATCGACTTCGGATCGATCTTCACCAGCTCCGCCAGCGGGTCCTGCAGACGCCGGGCGATAGACACCGCGCCCCGGAACGACACGTCCAGATCGGGGAACTCCCGCGCCGCCATTTCCGATGCGGAGTACACCGAGGCGCCCGCTTCCGACACCATGATTTTCTGGATATTGCGGTCGCTGAGTTGCTTGACCACCTCGCCGGCCAGCTTGTCGGTCTCGCGGCTGGCGGTGCCGTTGCCGATGGCGATCAACGACACATCGTGCTTGGCGCAGAGTTTGGCCAGCGTCGCCAGGGACTGGTCCCACTGCTTCTTGGGCTGGTGCGGGAAAATGGTGGTGTGTTCCAGCAGCTTGCCGGTGGGGTCCACCACCACCACCTTGACGCCGGTGCGCAGGCCCGGGTCCAGGCCCATGGTGGCCTTGGGGCCGGCGGGCGACGCCATCAGCAGGCTTTTCAGGTTGCGCGCGAACACCTGGATCGCTTCTTCCTCGGCCATTTCGCGCACGCGGCCGAGCAACTCGGTTTCCAGGTGGGTGTTGAGTTTGATCTTCCAGGTCCAGCGCATCACCTCGCCGAGCCAGTCGTCGGCGGCGCGGCCTTCGTGACGCCAGCCCGCCACCTCGGTGACCATCGCTTCGCAGGGGTGCGGCTGGGCGCTTTCCAGCTCCTCGGGCAGCACCATGGAGACGTGCAGCACGCCCTCGTTGCGGCCCCGGAACAGCGCCAGGGCGCGGTGGCTGGGAATGTTCTTGAGCGCTTCCTGGTGTTCGAAGTAGTCGCGGAACTTGGCGCCCTCTTCTTCCTTGCCGTCGGCCAGCTTCGCCTGCACTTGGGCCTTTTCCCACAGGAAGGTGCGCAGCCGGGTGAGCAGCTCGGCGTTTTCCGCGAAGCGCTCCATCAGAATCTGCTTGGCGCCGTCCAGGGCGTCCTTGGCGGTGGCGATCTTGTGCTCTTCGTTCAGGTAGCCGGCGGCGGTCTGCTCCGGATCCTGGCCGGGATCGTCCAGCAGCGCGTCGGCGAGCGGTTCCAGGCCGGCCTCGCGGGCGATCTGCGCGCGGGTGCGGCGCTTGGGCTTGTACGGCAGGTAGAGGTCTTCCAGGCGGGTTTTGGTGTCCGCTTCCTGGATCGCCTTTTCCAGTTCCGGGGTCAGTTTTTCCTGTTCGGCGATGCTTTTGAGGATGGTCTCGCGGCGCTCTTCAAGCTCGCGCAGATAGCGCAGCCGCTCTTCCAGTGTACGCAACTGGGTATCGTCCAGACCGCCGGTCACCTCCTTACGGTAGCGGGCGATGAACGGCACCGTGGCGCCTTCGTCCAGCAGGGCCACGGTGGCCGCCACCTGCCGGGGCTGGGCGTTGATTTCCTGGGCGATCAGTTGTTCGATGCTTTGCATGGAAGAGTCCTGGCTTGCACGGCGGCGCGCGCGGTATGGCGCCGCTTTATAACGAAACGACCGGAATCATAGGGAATGACTCCGGCCGTTCATAGATTGACGTGACGGGGCGGGCTATGGTTGCTGCGGGGAGCGCCGGGCTTCAGCCCAGCACGCGCTTGATCATCGCCGCCAGTTCCGGCTCCTGGGCCGGCTTGACGATGTAGCCGGCGGCGCCCTGGCGCTCACCCCAGACTTTGTCGGTTTCCTGGTCCTTGGTGGTGACCAGAATCACCGGAATCCCGCCCAGCTCGGCGTCCTTATTGATCTTGCGGGTGGCCTGGAAGCCGTTCAGCTCCGGCATCACCACGTCCATCAGGATCAGGTCCGGCTTCTGCGCACGGGCCTGTTCGATGCCCTCCAGGCCGTTGCTGGCGGTGATTGCCTCGTGCCCCTGATTTTCCACCATCTTGACCAGGTTGGTCAGTTGCGTGGGTGAGTCGTCCACCACGAGAATCTTGGCCATCTTTGTCTCCTTCGGAACCCATCGGCGGGCGCATGATAGCAGGCCCGGGGGCAAAGGTAAGCCGATCCGTTCCGCCACCAAGCGCCGCATGGCGTCACCGGTTCGCGGCGGCCGGTAATCTTTCTATACAATCCAGATTTGCCTGCCGGACGCGCGGCGGGTACACCGGGCCTCCGGGATCCATTCCCGTAGTCCTTTCGGCGAGGAGCACCATGAGCGAACAAGTGGAAAAGATTCTGGTGGTGGACGATGACGCCCGCCTGCGCGGTCTGCTGCAACGGTTCCTGGAAGAGCAGGGCTACGCCGTCAAGGCGGTGGCCGACGCCGACCAGATGGACCGGGCCCTGTCCCGCGAGATCTATTCGCTGATGGTGCTGGACCTGATGCTGCCCGGCGAGGACGGGCTGTCGATCTGCCGCCGCCTGCGCGACGACGACAACCGCCTGCCGATCATCATGCTCACCGCCAAGGGCGACGACGCGGAACGCATCGAGGGCCTGGACGCCGGCGCCGACGACTACCTGCCCAAGCCGTTCAACCCCAAGGAGCTCAGCGCCCGCATTCGCGCCGTGCTGCGCCGCCATGTGCGGGAAGTGCCCGGCGCCCCCAGCAAGGACGAATCCGTGGTGCGCTTCGGCCCCTGGAGCCTGGACCTGGGCAACCGCACCCTGGCCCGCGAGGGCGAGCCGCAGCCGCTCACCACCGGCGAGTTCGCGGTGCTCAAGGCGCTGGTGCAGAACGAGCGGGAACCGCTCACCCGCGACAAGCTGATGAGCCTGGCCCGGGGCCGCGAATGGTCCGCCATGGAACGCTCCATCGACGTGCAGGTGTCGCGCCTGCGCCGCCTGCTCGAGGACGACCCGTCCAAACCGCGCTATATCCAGACCGTCTGGGGCGTGGGCTATGTGTTCGTGCCGGACTGAACGCCGGCGGGTAGAATCCCTCCATGCCCAACTTCCTGCCCAAAAGCTCGTTCGCCCGCTCGGCGCTGATCATCGGTCTGGTGATCGGCCTCAGCCAGGGCATCACCCTGTGGTTTTTTGCCCGCAACGCCTATCTGCCGGGCATCCGGGAGTACGCCCGCCTGACCGCCCTGCAGGCGGAGCTGGTGTTCCAGAGCGAGGGCGACGCCAGCCTGTCACGGCGGCTGGGCGAGACCACCGGCATTAACGCCGGCACGCCGCCGGAACTGCGCCGCCCGGAAAGCCTGATTCTGTCGCGCCCGGTGGTGGAGCGGTTCCGCGATGAAGTCTCCGAGCTACTCGGCGAGGCCGCCACCGTGCGCCTGGAAGACGAGCGCCAGCCGGTGCTGTGGGTCACCGCGCCGTCGTTCGGCGACCGCTGGTTGCGGGTGCCGATGGCGTTCTTCCGCGACTACGACCGCTATCTGCTGCTGGGTTGGGGTGTGACGGTGCCGCTGCTGGCGGTGATCGGCGGTCTGCTGATCGCGCGCAGCCTCAACCGGCCGCTGCGGCGGCTGGCGCGGGTGGCGCTCAAGGTGGGGCGCGGTGAAGCGGTGCCGGTGCTCGACGACAGCCTCGGCCCCACCGAGATCCAGGCGGTGAACCGCGCCTTCAACCGCATGACCAGCCAGCTTCAGCAGTCCCAGCGCGACCGCGCCCTGCTGCTGGCGGGGGTGTCCCACGATCTGCGCACGCCGCTGACCCGGCTGCGGCTGTCGGCGGAATTCCTCAACGACGAGGAGATGTCCCAGGGCATCATCGCCGACATCGAGGACATGGACGCGATTCTCGATCAGTTCATTTCGTTTATCCGCGACGGCGCCGACGAGCAGCCCGACTACGAAAACCTCAATGACCTGATCGACGAGGTGGCCGCCAAGTACCCCGGGGAGCAGCTGCGCATCCGGCAAAAAGACCTGCCGCGGCTGATGCTCAAGCGGCTCACCGTCAAGCGCATGCTTTCCAACCTGATCACCAACGCGCTCAAGTACGGCGCCGCGCCGGTGGAGATCGACACCGCCCTGGACGACAACGCCCTGGTGCTGGTGGTGCGCGACCACGGCAAGGGCGTGCGCGAGGAGGACATTCCCTTGCTGCTGCAGCCGTTCTCCCGGGGCGAGAAGGCGCGCACCCTGAGCGGCAGTGGTCTGGGGCTGGCCATCGTCAAGCGCATCGTCGACATGCACCACGGTGAGATGGCATTGGACAACCACCCCCACGGCGGCCTGCGGGTGACCATCCGCTTCCCGCTCACCGGGCAGCTGGTGCAGCCGGAGACGCTCTCCGCCGGGGTGCGCTAGCTCAGTCCGGGCATTCCGCCGGCGCCGGCTCCAGGGCACGGCCGGCGAAGAAGATCAGCAGACCGCCGGCGGCCAGCGCCGCCCCCACCAGACCGCTGCTGGACCAGGGCACGCCCTGGGCGATCACCACGCCGGCCAGCCAGGCGCCCAGCGCATTGGCCATGTTGAAGGCGGCGTGGTTGAGCGACGCGGCCATGGTCTGGGCGTTGCCGGCCACGTCCATCAGCCGGGTCTGAATGGTCGGGCCCAGGGCCATGCTGGTGCCCACCAGGGCGACGAACAGCAGCCCCGTCCACACCTGGTTGGCGGCCACGAAAAACAGCGCCTGCACCACCAGACACCAGATCAGAATCAGCGGAATCGCCTTGAGCAGGTTCCAGTCCGCCACCCGCGCGCCCACCAGGGTGCCGATGATGGTGCCCACGCCGAAGATCGCCAGCACCACCGGCCCCAGGGATTCCGTCATGCCGGCCTGCTGGGTGAGCGTCGGCATCACGTAGCTGAACACCGCGAACATGCCGCCGAAACCGATGCTGGCGATGCCCAGGGTGAACAGCACCTGCTGGTTGACCAGCGCGCCCAGCTCGCGCAGCGGGCTGGCGTCGGGGTCGCGGGGCACGAAGGGTACGAACAGACGCACCATCAGCGCGGTGGCCAGGGCGATGCCGCCCACGGCGGCGAACGCCACCGGCCAGCCGAACTGGTTGCCGGCCCAGGTGCCCAGCGGCGCGCCCAGGAGGATCGCCACGGTCAGCCCCATCATCACCCGGGCCACCGCCCGGGCACGCTGATCCGAGGGCACCGCGGCGGCGGCCACCAGTGCCGCCACGCCGAAATAGGCGCCGTGCGGCAGCCCGGCGATAAAGCGCAGGCCGACGAACGACCAGAACCCGGGCGCCAGGGCGCTGGCCAGATTGCCCAGCGCGAACACCAGCATCAGACCGATCAGCAGTTGTCGTTTCGGCACCTTCGCCGCCAGCGCGGAAATCAACGGGGCACCCACCACCACGCCCAGGGCGTAGCTGCTGATCGCGTAGCCGACCTGCTGCGGCGACACCGAAAGGTCGCCGGCGATGCGGTTCATCAACCCCATGATCACAAATTCGGTGGTACCGATGGCGAAGCCGCCCAGCGCCAGGGCGAGCTCGGCAAGACGGGGGTGTGAGGCGACCGGCCGGGTGGCGGAAACGGACATGCGCGGGCTCCGGATGGGTGGAAAGCCGCGCATTGTCGCAAAGCGGGGTGAACAAACGAAGTCGGTTTTGTCTATCGGTGAAACAGCCCGCCGCGACCCGCGGCCACGGCGGGGCAGGGCTATTGCAGGGCGTCCGCCGGCACCAGCGGGATGTTCACCCGCGACGGCATCGCCGGGGTGCTGTACACGGTGAGCAGGCCGAGCAGCCCCTGCAGCAGGTCCGGCAGCGGGCTCAGGCCGTGGGGCAGGTCGCTGGCGCCGACGCTGACGCGCAGCCGGTGGCCGGCGGGGATCACGGCGCTGGTGGGGAACACCTCCACGTCGGCGCGGAACGGCTGCAGCGGCCCCACCGGTTGTTGCGATTCGGCGGTGAACGGGTGCCAGGGTTGTACCAGCTTGCCGTTCATAAAGCGCGAGCGGGTGGCGTCGAAATCACTCATCGAGGCCATCTGGATGCCGTTGCTCAGCTCCCGGGACAGGCCGTTGGGGTCCACCACGCTGACCCGCACCACTATGTTGCTGTCCAGCGCCGTGGTGGAGGCCCAGATCTGCCCGCCGATGGGGCCGTTGATGGCCATGTCCTCTTCCATGGGCTCACTGGTGTAGACCGCTTCCAGCAGCTCGGTGACGTTGTTCTGCGCCTGGCACGGCGGCGTGATCAGGCCCAGCACGCCGGCGGTCCACTGGCTGGCGCTGGCCGAGCACAGGCCGTTCACCGGGGTTTGCAGCAGCGAGGTGCGGCTGTCACCGGTGGGCGCCTCGCGGCGGATCTCGCCGAACAGCGGCAGGCCCGGTTTGCCGTGCAGATAGAACACCTCGGCGCGCGCTTGCGGGTGGGGCCAGTCCTCGGCGGTGACGTAGCGCTCCGCGCCGGTGTAGTACTGGGTCACCGGCGGGTAGTCGCCGGCGCCGGTGTCCATGCCTTTCAGGTACTGGTCGAACCAGGCCAGGCGGATGTTGGCCAGGGCGGGCACGCCGTCGGCGGGCAGGCCGGCGCCGGAGGAGCCGTCCAGATGTTCCCAGGGGCCGATCAGCAGCTTGCTGGTGGTGCCGTTGTTCTTGAGGCCTTCGTAGATCAGCGGTTCGCCGCGCTGGAAGATGTCGCGCAGGCCGCCGACCACGAAGGTGGGCGCGGTGATCTTGTCGATCTGCTCCAGCGGCGAGCGCTGGCGCCAGAAGTCGTTGTCGTACTTGTTGTCGTCGCCGATCAGGGCGCCGCCCACCACCGGCACCGGGAACTCGGTGAGGGTGCCGGTGAGATGATCCAGCAGGGTGTTCAGGTAGTAACCGGGCTCGTCGTTCTCCAGCCCCACCGGCGTGGGAATGATGCCCAGGCCGGTGACCAGCGCCACCCACAGCGGAATAAAGCCGGCGTTGATCTGGCCGCCGCTGAACACGATGTCCCGGTAGGCGTCGCCCATCGGCACGATGGCGAACACGGCGTCCACGCCGTCCGGGCGCTGGGCGCCGGCCAGCAGCCCGGTGATGCCCATGTAGGAGGCGCCGTTCATGCCGATGGTGCCGTTGCTCCAGGGCTGGTCGTCGATGTAGTCGAGCAGCTCGCCGATGTCCTGGTGGTCCACCTCGCTGAACGCCTGCCAGGTGCCCTCGGAGGCGCCGGTGCCGCGCATATCGACAATGATGTAGGCGTAGCCGCGCTTCACCAGATAGGGGTCGGCGGCGCCGATGGCGCCCAGGAACTGGTTGTAGCCGGTGAAGGTGGCCACCACCGGGAAGGGACCGTCGGCGGGCTCGCCGTTTTCGTCGGCGGGCAGCGTCACCGTGGCCGACAGCCGGATGCCGTCGCGCAGGGTGATCAACTGCTGGGGCAGGTCCACCGTGCCGGGGTATTCCTCGGGGCGCTCATAGGGCGCGTCCCAGGTCAGGTTCACCGGCTCGGGCTGCGGGTCCGGTTCGGGCTCCGGCGCCGGCGGTGTGGTCGGCGCCGGTGCCTCCGGGTCGCCGGCGTTCGCCGTTTGCGGGCCGGGTCCGGCGCTGTCGCTGCCGCCACCGCCGCAACCGGCGAGCGCGAAGAGGGTCAGGAAAAACAGAACGGGCAGCGGAAGGTGCTGCCCCGCGTGGCGAAGAAGAAGCATGCTGGTGTCCCCTGGCATTATTGGATTAATGGGGAAGCCGACCGGCCTGGGCTAGTCAGTTGTTTGTCTATGCAAGGTTACCCAGTGGCGGCGCCGGCCACTGTTGGCACGATGGTGCGAATCGGTGACGAAGCTTGGGTTTATGTGGCGCTGTGTAACAGCGGGATCACTGGTATGCTGCTTCGCCACCCGTTTCCGCTTTGCCGACAGGAGAAATCCGATGACCGACGACCACGCTTCCGATCCCCGCCGCCGTTATTCCGCCCCGGTCGTGGACGGCGTGGGCAAGGCACCCAGCCGCTCCATGCTGCGCGCCACCGGTTTCACCGACGAGGATTTCACCAAGCCGCAGGTGGGCATCGCGTCCACCTGGAGCCGGGTGACGCCGTGCAACATGCACATCAACACCCTGGCGGACGAAGCCGGCCGGGGCGCCGACGCCGCCGGCGGCAAGAGCGTGATCTTCAACACCATCACCGTGTCCGACGGCATCGCCAACGGCACCGAGGGCATGAAGTACTCGCTGGTGTCCCGGGAAGTGATTGCCGATTCCATCGAGACCGTGGCCGGCTGCGAGGGCTTCGACGGCCTGGTGGCCATCGGCGGCTGCGACAAGAACATGCCCGGCTGCCTGATGGGGCTGGCGCGGCTCAACCGGCCGTCGGTGTTCGTCTACGGCGGCACCATCAAACCGGGCAAGAACCACACCGACCTGATCTCCGTGTTCGAGGCGGTGGGCGCCCACGCCAAGGGCGACAAGTCACTGATCGAAGTGAAACAGGTGGAGGAAGAGGCGATCCCCGGCGCCGGCTCCTGCGGCGGCATGTACACCGCCAACACCATGGCCAGCGCCATCGAGGCCCTGGGCATGAGCCTGCCGGGCAGCTCCGCCCAGAACGCCGAGGACAACGACAAGCTGGAAGACTGCCGCGCCGCCGGCGAGGCGGTGCTCAAGCTGCTCGATCGGGACATCAAACCCCGCGACATCCTCACCCGCGAGGCGTTCGAGAACGCCATCACCGTGGTGATCGCCCTGGGCGGCTCCACCAACGCGGTGCTGCACCTGATCGCCATGGCGCACACCGTGGACGTGGCGCTGTCCCTGGAGGACTTCACCCGCATCGGCAAGAGGGTGCCGGTGCTGGCGGACCTGCGCCCCAGCGGCCACTACATGATGAGCGAGTTGGTCGCCATCGGCGGCATCCAGCCGCTGATGAAAACCCTGCTCGACGCCGGCCTGCTGCACGGTGATTGCCTCACCGTCACCGGCAAGACCCTGGCGGAAAACCTGGAAACCGTGGCGCCCTACCCGGAAGAGCAGGACATCATCCACGCCCTGGACCAGCCGATCAAAAAGGACAGCCACCTGCGCATCCTCTACGGCAACCTGGCGCCCACCGGCGCGGTGGCCAAGATCACCGGCAAGGAAGGCACCTACTTCAAGGGCAACGCGCGGGTGTTCCACTCCGAGGAAGAAGCCACCGACCGCATCATGGACGGCACCGTCACCGCCGGCGACGTGCTGGTGATCCGCTATGAAGGGCCCAAGGGCGGGCCGGGCATGCGGGAAATGCTCACCCCCACCTCGGCGATCATGGGCCGTGGCCTGGGCCAGGACGTGGCGCTGATCACCGACGGCCGTTTTTCCGGCGGCAGCCACGGTTTCGTGGTCGGCCACCTGACCCCGGAAGCCCAGGAGGGCGGCCCCATCGCCCTGGTGGAGACCGGCGACGAAATCATCATCGACGCCGAGGCCAACACCATCACCCTGAACGTGGAGGAGGCGGAACTGGAACGCCGCCGCGCCGCCTGGACCGCGCCGCCGCCGCGCTACACCCGGGGCGTGCTGGCCAAGTACGCGAAAACCGTCAGCTCCGCCTCCCTGGGGGCGATCACCGACGGCGACTGATCACGTCGCCGCCGGCGAGCCCGCGGGCGGGCTATTCCGGCTCGCGCCGGAAGCCCACGCTGAAACGGTTCCAGACGTTGATCATCGCGATCACGTAGGTCAGGTCGGTGCGCTCTTTCTCGGTGAAGTGGGTGGCGAGCCGGTCGTACTCGCGGCTGTCGTCCATGGGCTCGCTGAGGCGCGTGAGCCGTTCCGTCCAGGCCAGGGCGGCGCGCTCACGCTCGCTGAACCACGGCGCCTCGCGCCAACCGGCCAGGGTGTCCAGAACCTCGTCCGGCACCCCGACCTTGCGGGCGTCGCCGGCGTGCATGTGCATGCAGAACGCGCAGCCGTTGATCTGCGAGGCGCGCTGCTGCACCAGGTGCAGGAGACGGGGTTCCAGGCCGCTGGCGTCGTACACCTTCTGGCAGCCGAACAGATGCTTCATGGTATCCGGTGACGCCTTGTAGAAGTCGAATCGCGCTTTCATCACGAACTCCTTTATGTCTTGCGGGTTATCGAGGGTGGTCGAGAAACGGAACACGCTCAGGTTAGAATCCGATTGGTTCGCGAATAAGATCCAATTTCGCGTATTTCACGGGACCAATCAGCGAGGGGCCGGTCCGTGCAAATTCACCTTTCCCTGGACGGGGCCGGCGGCCTCGGCCAGCGGCTTTACGAGAGCCTGCGCCGGGCGTTGATCGACGGTCAGGTGCCGCCCGGCGAACGGCTGCCGTCCAGCCGGGTGCTGGCGGCGGAGCTGGGGGTGTCCCGGCGGCTGGTGGTGGAGGCCTACGAGCGGCTGGTGGCGGAAGGGTTTCTCGGTGGTGCTCCCGGCCGCGGCACCTTCGTGTTGCGGGTGCCGCCGCCACTGCCCCAGGAAGCCGAGAGGCCCGGACCGGGCCCCGGTGCCCACTGGCGCCC
>FUFK010045122.1_pt1 | contig 28634 bp, 33 predicted proteins | sample 1021851 | NCBI WGS metagenome assembly FUFK01 (sample SAMEA51879418, study PRJEB19060) | metagenome
ATCATAATTTATTTCTTTTACTCTTGTTGGATGACCTGCTGTAATTGAAAAACCAATATAATTTTCATTAGATATTAATTTTTTTGCTTCGTTAATAAAATTGTTTGGGATTGAAATCTTATAATTTGGTTTTATGTTTAATTTTTTAATTTTATTAAAATAATCAATTATTCTATTTGCAAAAATTTCTCTCTTTCTCATAAATGTAATAGGCTTGCTCATCAAATAGTTTAAGCATGGAGAAACATAGTATTTATGGGGTATTTTTCTGTAAATTAAAGTATTTTTAAATCTTGTTTGATTATCAATTATTAAGTCAAATTCATCAAATTCAAAATTTTTAATAACGTCTTTGGATACTTTCATATGATGATCTCTAAACCCAAAGTGTTCTGGAAAATTTTTAACAGTAATTAAATTATCAGGCTTATATTCCTGAAGTTTTGTATCAAACCAAAAATTTCCTAAATCAGTTGAAAAATAATACAGGTTTTTAGGCTTAAGGTTGTCATTTATATAATTGAGCGTTGGTACGGAAGTGAGCGCATCACCTATACCTCCACCAGTGTTAATAAAAAGAATATTATTTAAATTATCCAATTAATTTAGTTTTTTTTCTAAATTTGATTTTATTACTTCTAAAAACTGATTTGTAGTTAAGTATTTATTTGATGGACCGATCAATATGGCCAAATCTTTAGTCATATGACCTTGTTCTACAGCATCAATACATACAGTCTCTAAACTTTGAGCAAATTTAATAAGCTCTTCATTGTTATCTAATTTTCCTCTATGCGCCAGTCCTCTAGTCCATGCAAAAATTGAGGCAATTGGATTTGTTGAAGTTTCTTTTCCTTGCTGATGCATTCTAAAATGACGAGTAACTGTTCCGTGGGCAGCTTCTGCTTCCATAGTTTTTCCATCAGGTGCTAACAGTACACTTGTCATAAGTCCTAGNGANCCATATCCTTGTGCNACAGTATCAGATTGAACATCGCCATCATAATTTTTACAAGCCCAAATGTATTTACCACTCCATTTCATTGCACAAGCAACCATATCATCAATTAATCTATGTTCATAAATAATATGGTTTTTTTCAAACTCAGATTTAAACTCATGCTCATAAACTTTCTGAAAAATATCTTTAAATCTTCCATCATATTTTTTTAAAATTGTATTTTTCGTTGATAGATAAACAGGCCATTTTTTAATCAATCCATAATTGAAACAAGACCTTGCAAAATCTTCTATCGATTTATCTAAATTATACATTGAAAGTGCAATTCCTGGACCTGGGAAATTGAATACTTCATATTTTTTTTCATCACTACCATCCTCAGCACTCCATTTGACTTCAAGCTTACCTTTGCCAGGTACTACAAAATCTGTTGCCCTATATTGATCCCCGAAAGCATGTCTGCCTATTATTAATGGATCAGTCCAAGATGGAACTAGCTTTGGAATATTTTTACAAATAATTGGTTCTCTAAAAACTGTTCCTCCAATAATATTTCTTATAGTCCCATTTGGAGATCTCCACATTTTTTTGAGACTAAATTCTTTAACTCTTGCTTCATCTGGAGTTATTGTTGCACACTTTATTCCAACACCATTTTTTTTAATTGCATTTGCACAATCAATAGTAATTTGATCATCAGTATCATCTCTACTTTTCATACCAAGGTCGTAATATTCAATTCCTAAATCAAGNTATGGGAGAATTAATTTATTCTTGATAAACTCCCAGATCACTCTGGTCATTTCATCACCATCCAATTCAACAACTGGATTTTTTACCTTAATTTTACTCATTTTTTTGATGTATCTTATTAATTGAATTTCTGCATTTTATATACATATTAATCAAAATTTATCAATTAATCGAGTTAGCTATGTTTGAGAAAATATTCCCAAAAATTCATAACGAAGGTTACAAATTTATTGTAATTTTCGTCTTTGCAACAATAGTATTGTATTTCATTCATGGATTTTTAGGTTTTGTTGGTTTGGTTTTATCTATCTGGTGCTATTATTTTTTTAGAGATCCAGAGAGAATTTCAATCGGCGATGAAGATTATCTTACAAGTCCAGCTGACGGAGTTGTTCTTCAAGTTTTTGAGACTAATGGTCCAAAAGAACTTGGTTTAGAAGATAAAAAATTTACCAAAGTTAGCATATTTATGAATGTATTTGACTGTCATGTTAATAGAATTCCTTGTTCAGGAAAAATTACAGAAATTTTGTATAANCCTGGAAAGTTTATTAATGCGTCTTTAGATAAAGCAAGCGAAGACAACGAGAGAAATTACTACAAATTAAACAATACATTTGGTGAAGATATTATTGTAGTTCAAATNGCAGGTTTAGTTGCAAGAAGAATTGTAACAGAAACATCAGTAGATCAAGATCTCAAACAGGGTGATAGAATAGGAATGATTAGATTTGGAAGTAGAGCTGATTTATATTTTGAAAATTATAAACCTTTAGTCAAGGTTGATCAAAAAATGATAGCAGGTGAAACTTTAATAGCCAAAAGGTAGGATGGAACAATCAAAAGAAAACTTAAAGTTAGTATCGAATAAAAATTCGAGAATAATTTTACCTAANATTTTAACATTATTTGGTGTTTGTATTGGTTTAAGCTCAATTAAATTTGCTTTTGATGGGAATTTTGAACTAGCTATTATAGCTGTAATTGTTGCAGGTATTATTGATGGCTTAGATGGCAGAATTGCAAGACTGATAAAAGCTACATCAAAAGTTGGAAAAGAACTGGATAGTTTGACTGATGTAATAAGCTTTGGTGTTGCACCTGCTTTTATTATGTATTTTTGGTCATTAGTTGAAATTGGTAGATTAGGTTGGTTGGTTGCATTAATTTATGTTGTCTGTGTAGCATTAAGGTTAGCAAGATTTAATGTTTCATCCAGTGAAGAACCATCATGGAAAGATAATTTTTTTGTTGGTATACCATCTCCTGCAGGTGGGATTTTAGTTTTAATGCCCTTAATTTATAGTTTAAGTGAATTTCAAATATTTAATCCTAACTACCAAATTTTAGTACCATCTCTATTTATTATAATTTCAATTTTACTCATTAGTAAAATTCCAACTTACTCATTAAAAAAAATTGTAGTTCCTAGGAATACTACAATTTTTCTTTTATTTTCTGTTATACTATTTTTTGGTCTTTTATTTATTTATACTTTCAATACAATTGTAATTGCAGGAACAGTTTATTTATTACTTGTCCCAGTAAGTGCGTTTCATTTCTACTCAATTTTAAAAAGCAAGAAAATTGAGGAAATTGAAGATATTGAACATCATGAAGATGTTTTGTAATAAAAATTAATTGAAAAAAAATAAAATCTCAAAAAATTGGATAAATAAGCAAAAAAGAGACATTTACGTAAGACAATCAAAACTAGAAGGTTATCGTTCTAGGGCAGTTTATAAACTTCAAGAGATACAAACAAAGTTTAAAGTAATTAATAATGGCATGTCTATAGTTGATCTAGGAGCTGCTCCTGGAAGTTGGAGTGAGTTTATTTCCAGAAAATTCAAAAATATAAAGCTTGTCGCAATTGATCTTAAAGAATTAGACAAAATTGAAAANGTTACNCATATAAAAGGTGATTTTACAGATGAGATCACTCAAAAAAAAATTGAAAAAAATTTTGATGAAAAAATCGACTTAGTTGTCTCTGATATGGCAGTAAATACCACCGGTAATAAAAATGTGGACTCACTGGTTACAGGCGAGTTAAGTATTGAGGCTATGAAATTTTCGCTAAAAATTTTAAAAAAAAACGGCATTTTTGTCTCAAAAATCTTTATGGGATCAAGTTTTAATGAAATTGTTGATAGTGCTAAGAAGAATTTTAAAGAATTTCATGTTTATAAACCTCCCTCAAGCAGAAAAGAGTCTAAAGAAAATTTTATAATCTGTAAAAATTTAAGGTAGCTACCTTTTAATTTTCAAAGAATCGTTTATACAAGGACATGGAAATCATTAAAGAAGCACTCACATTTGATGACGTAACCTTAGCACCTAATTATTCACAGGTACTACCATCAGAAGTTAACACATCTACTAATCTATCAAAAAATTTATCTCTAAAGATACCTTTATTAACATCTGCCATGGACACAGTTACAGAATCTAAAATGGCAATAGCGATGGCTGAACTTGGAGGTATTGGAGTAATACACAGGAATTTGACCATCGAACAACAAATTTCAGAGATAAGAAAAGTTAAAGCAAAAAAATGTCTTATAGGAGCAGCTGTTGGAGCAAGTCCACGGGAACATTTAAGAGCACAAAAAATTTTAAAAGAAAATTTAGATTTAATAGTTGTTGATACTGCACACGCACACACAAAAAAAGTTGGAGAGATAATAAAAAAAATTAAAAGACTAAAACCTAAAAAAACTACATTATGCGCTGGAAATGTTGCAACTGCTGAAGCTGCAAAATACTTAATTAAATTAGGTGTAGATATTATTAAAGTAGGTATTGGTCCAGGATCAATTTGTACAACAAGATTGGTTGCTGGAATTGGTGTTCCCCAACTAAGTGCTATTTTAAGTGTTAAAAAAGGAATGGGAAAAAGTAAATGTACTTTGATAGCTGACGGAGGAATAAAATTTTCAGGAGATATTGCTAAAGCTTTAGCGGCTGGTGCTGATGCAGTTATGATTGGGTCTTTATTTGCAGGAACTAATCAAGCTCCAGGTAAAATTATAAAAAGGAATGGAAAATTATTTAAAAGCTTTAGGGGAATGGGTTCTATTGGTGCAATGAATAAAGGATCAGCCGATAGATATTTTCAAACTAAACAAAAAGATACNTCNAAATATGTTGCTGAAGGAGTTGAGGCATTTGTAAAATATAAAGGATCAGTAAATAAAATAATTTATCAATTAGTAGGAGGGTTAAAGTCATCCATGGGATANCTTGGATCACCTAGAGTTGTAGATTTAAGAAAAAAACCTAAATTTGTAAAGATAACCAAAGCTGGATTTTACGAAAGTATGGTACATAATATAGACGAATTAAAAAAATGATTTTAAAAATATTCACCTTTTGCATATTTATATTTGGTTTTAGCTCAATAGCTAATGCGAGTGAAAATAATTTTTATGACAAAGGTAAGAAATTATTTGATGAAGAAAAATATGATGAATCAAAATTTCAGTTTGAGAGAAGCATTGTATACAATCCTAAACATTCAAATTCATATCTTTATTTAGGAAAAATTTTTAAAATAGAAAAAAATACTAAAGAGGAAGAAAAAAATATTAATACTGCTTTGTTATTAGATCCAAAAAATGAAGAAGCTATGTATATTTTAATTGATCTAGAATTAGAAAGGTCAAATTTTTCAAAGGTTCAAGATTTAAAAAAAGATTTTAAGAAAATCTGTAATACATTATGTGAAAAATTAACTTCTATAGATACAAGACTTAAAGATTTTGAAAAAAAAGATGCTTCTTGAGAACAGTCTTAAGAAAATCTTGATAATAGATTTTGGTTCGCAGTTCACACAACTAATAGCAAGAAAAGTAAGAGAACTTGGGGTTTATTGTGAAATTATCAGTCATCACAAATCAAATAATATTAAACTTTTAGATAAAAATGTTAGTGGGCTTATATTATCTGGAGGGCCTTTAAATGTTTATCAAAGTAAAAAAGTAAAATTTAATAAAAACTTACTTAATTCTAATATTCCAGTGCTTGGAATATGTTTTGGTCACCAAATAATATCAAAAGAATTAGGCGGCAAAGTTAAACAATCAAAATCAAGAGAATTTGGTTTAGCAAAGGTAAAAAAAGTAAAAGAGAGTATTCTTACAAAAGATTTTTTTACAAAAAAAGAAAATAATGTTTGGATGAGCCATGCAGATGAGGTGACCAAATTGCCAAAAGATTTTAAGGTAATAGGGAAAACAAATAATGCAAAATTTTGTATAGTTGAAAATTCTAAGAAAAAATTATTTGGTATTCAGTTTCATCCAGAGGTAACTCATACAAATAGAGGAAAAATTATCTTAAGAAATTTTGTATTTAAAATATGTAAAATTAAAAGAAACTGGTCTTCTAAAGATCAAAAATTAAAGCTTATTGATCAAGTTAAAACTCAAGTTGGTAATTCAAAAGTCATTTGTGCTCTTTCAGGTGGCGTAGACAGCAGTGTTGTTGCAAAATTACTCTCCAATGCAATTGGTAACCGATTAACTTGCATATTTGTAAATACAGGACTTTTGAGAAAAGATGAGGAAAAGCAAGTTGTTCATACGTTTAAAAAACGGTTTAAAATTAATCTAGTTTATGTGAATGCAGAAAAACAATTTTTAAATAAATTGAAAAATATTTCTGACCCTGAAAAGAAAAGAAAAATAATTGGTAATTTATTTATTAAAATTTTTGAAAATTATGCAAAAAAAATCAAAAACGTTCAGTTTTTAGCACAAGGAACTTTATACCCAGACTTAATTGAGAGTAAATCTGTAACCGGAAGTCAAACATCGAAAATTAAATCTCATCATAATGTTGGAGGTTTACCAAAAAAAATGAATTTAAAATTAGTGGAGCCTTTGAAATATTTATTTAAGGATGAGGTTAGAAAATTAGGGCTAGAGCTTGGATTGAATAAAGAGATAATATCAAGACATCCTTTTCCAGGACCTGGTTTAGCTATCAGAATGCCAGGAACTATAACAAAAGAAAAAATTAAAATTTTAAAAGAGTCTGATCATGTTTTTATAGATGGATTGAAAAAAAATAATCTTTATCATAAAATTTGGCAGGCCTATGCTGCCTTGCTACCTGTAAAAACTGTTGGTGTGATGGGTGATAATCGAACATATGAATACTTATGTTTATTAAGAGCAATAACATCTGAAGATGGCATGACCGCAGATTTTTTTAAATTTGAAAAATCTTTTTTACAGAACATTTCTAACCAAATAGTAAATAATATTAGAGGAATTAATAGGGTAGTATATGACGTCACTTCTAAACCACCTAGCACCATTGAATTAGAATAATAAGAATGTATTAATTAATGACACAATATGTGCATAATACTTTATTAAATTATTATATCTAAAGAAACCAAATGTTCGATAAAGTAAAAAAAATAAAACAAAAAAAAAACAAGTCTAAAATTGTTTGTCTAACAGCATATTCAAAAAATATTGCAGAAGAAGTTGATAAATTTACAGATCTTATTTTAGTCGGAGATTCTCTTGGATCGGTTCTTTACAATTATAAGTCTACCAGACAAGTCACACTTGAAAAAATGATAGAACATTCAAAAAGTGTTAGATTGGGAATATCTAAAAGTCTAATGATTGTAGATATGCCATATAATACTTACAGAAATAAAGCTGAGGCTTTAAAAAACTGCAAAAAAGTAATGAAAGAAACGAAATGTGACGGAGTAAAATTAGAAGGCGGACTAAGAATTAAAGAAATAGTTAAACACTTAATTAAAAACAAAATACCTGTTTTAGGCCACCTTGGTATAACTCCTCAAACTGTTAGAGGAAAATTTAAATCAAAAGGGAAGTCTGCACGTGAAAGAAACCGTCTTTTAAGTGATGCTGAACTTTTAGAAAAATCTGGAGCATTTGCAATAGTTCTTGAATGTGTAAAGAGCGATTTATCAAAAGAGATTACTAGAAAAGTTACAATTCCAACAATTGGAATAGGATCATCTAATAATTGCGATGGTCAAATTTTAGTCACTGATGATATTTTAGGACTAACTCAATCAAAAATAAAATTTGTCAAAAAATATATTGATTTGAGACGTTATATCCGAGAAGGAATAAGTAAATTTACAAAAGAAGTTAAAAGTAAAAAATATCCTAGTAAAAAATATTCTTATTAAAAATATTTTTTAAATTCCTCATTTATATTTATTATCTCTAAATCAACCATTCCACCTATTATTAATTGAATGGCTACNAGCAAAATAAAACCTAAACCTATATAGGCAATCCATAAATGTTTTTGAATATAATTTGCTAAGTATGTTGCTAAAGCACCAGTTAATACTACTGATAAAACTAANCCNAATATCATAAATCCAAAGTTACCTTTTGAAGCTCCAACTACGCCAATAACGTTATCAAAGCTAATTGTAATATCAGCAAATAAAACCTTGTAGATACTTTTAATAAATGATGGTTCCATTGATTTCTTTTTTGGTGATTTAATTTTTTGAATTTCAAATAAATCTTTTCTTAAATCATTNACNATCCAAATTAAAAGNAACCCTCCTAAAATTTTGATGAAATAGAATTTAAATAGGTANGTAGCAAATATTGCAAAAACTACTTTAAAAACAAGCGCACCTACAACACCCCAAAAGATAATTTTTTTTCTGTTTTTGGGAACAAAGTTTGCAGCAATTAAACCAATTATAATTGCATTATCTGCTGCTAAAATTATATCAATAAAGATAATTTGTAATAGTATTAAGGATTGTTCTATCAATTTAAAATTTTTACTTTTTTTCGGNTATTAANNTACACTATATAAATAATTTTAATTATTNTGCTAACTAAAATTTTTTACGTATTAAGCTCAATNTANTATCTTTCAAAGATTTGTTAATACTTTGATTTTTCACCAGCTATGACAGCTTTAAGTTGATCATATTCCTCACAACCACAACCTTTTAAAACCTCAAGTCTTTCGACAGCAAGATTATGTCTATTTGTTGCAACATATAATTCACCCAAATATTCGTTTATCCCTTTATGTTCTGGATCAATAGCTAAACCTTGAAGGTAATATTTCTCTCCGTTCTCAAAATCACCCAATTTTCTAGTTGTAAAACCTAAATAGTTAAGAGTATCGGCTTTATTTGGTTTGCTCTTATTNGACTTCACTAAAAATTTTAAAGCTCTTTCATATCTTTTCTTTGCCTTATCAACTTTTCCGTCTATTTCATACTTTTTTGCAGCTTTTATAAGTTTTACAGCTTTATCATAATTGGATTTTGTATCCATATCCCCAGATCCACTGCTAGATGATGATGATCCTGCAGCAAGCGAATTAGAAGTTAATCCCAAAGTTAACAAAAGAACGATAAAAATTTTTTTCATTTTTTAAATTTCTCCATTTTATTAAGTGCTTTTAGTTCAAGACCATTATCCATCAAGTTTTTTTTAATTAACTTTGCTGTTTTTAATGAACTAAGATTATCACCATGTATGCACACAGAGTCTATTTCACAAGGTATCTGCTTTCCACTGTGACAATTAAGTGACTGATTTTTTACCATACTTAATACGTGTTTTTTGGCTTCTTCAGGGTCAGTAATAAGAGCATGAGATTTTTTTCTAGAAACTAAGTTTCCATCATCTTCATAGTTACGATCAGCAAAAATTTCACATGCAATATTCATATTTAATTTTTTTGCAGCTATTTCCATTTTCGAACCAGTTGGAACTAAATAAATAATATCATCACCAGTTTCTTGAACAGCTTTTGCAAGAGTGATTGCTAAATCCAAATCTTCACATGCCATATTATTTAATGCACCATGTGGTTTTATATGTGTAACACTTTCTCCGTGATCAGATGCAATTTTTTGTAAAATTTCATATTGATCTAATATTAATTTTCTAATTTCATTGGAAGATAAATTCATTCTTTCTCTTCCAAAATTTTCTGGATCATTAAACGAAGGGTGGGCTCCAATACTTACATTATTTTTTTTAGATATTTTTATAACATCATTCATTGTTTCTTCATCGCCAGCATGATAGCCGCAAGCTATATTTGCAGAATTTACTATCTCAAGTAAATCAGGATCATGTTTATTTGAATGATGTTTAGATTTTTCACCTAAATCACAATTTATATTAATTTCCATAGCAACAAAGTTTAAAGTATAACATGGCATGATAAAAAATATATCAAATCTTGGTGACGCAGCAGTTTATTGTGATTTTGGTAATGATGTTAATAAAGAAATTAATTCAAAAGTAATTAATTACTTTCAAAGTTTAAAAGACAGTAAGTTTGAGGGAATTACAAATTTAACTCCATCTTACAACAAGCTAATAGTTTCATTTGATTTATCAATTACGAATTTTGAAAAAACTAAAAAAATAATTGAAAATTTAGAGATAAAAGAAAATCATAGTTTATCTAAAAAAAAAATCCAAATTCCAGTATGTTGCGAGGATGAATATGCATTGGATCTTAAAAAACTTGAAAGAAAATTAAATAAACCAACTGATGAAATTTTAGAAACATTTTTTTCAAAAGAATATTTCTGTTATATGACAGGTTTTATTGCAGGTATGCCTTTCCTAGGAGATATTGATAAAAATTTGAATGCTAAAAGATTAGAAACCCCAAGAGTTAAAGTTCCAAAAGGCTCAATAGGTTTAACAGAACAATTTTGCAATATTTATACTTTTGAAAGTCCAGGTGGTTGGAATATAATTGGTAATACACCCTTGAATGTNTTTNANTCANTGAACGANGATAATCCAAANCTAATTAATCCAGGTGATNCTGTNNNNTTTATTNAAATCAATAANGAAAAATATAAAAANTATNATGAGTGAAAATTTTTTCAAAGTCATAAGAGCAGGGATCAATACAACTTTTCAGGATTTAGGTAGAAATAATCTAAATCATATTGGAATACCAATAAGTGGCGTAATGGACAAAAGAAATTATATTATAGCCAACAAAATTCTACATAATGTTCCAAGCCATCCAATAATAGAATTTGCATATCAAGGACCAAGATTAGTGTATCACGGGGATCCTTTAAATATATCAGTTTCAGGAGACGTAAAATTTAAAATTTTTAAAAATAAAAATGAAATTGAGGGTAAATGTTATGAAACAATTACATTAGAGGATCATGATGAAATTGATTTAATTTCAACNAATAAATCTGTTTANGGTTATTTGGCAATNGGAGCTGACCTTAACATAGATTATCAATGGAAAAGCTGCTCTATAAANACAAAAGCTAATATCGGNTCAAATAANGGTAAAAAACTACAAGATAATCAANAGATTGAAGTNTCAAANATNAAAGANTTATCAAGAAGAAAATTAGATCACATTAATTCTAAAATTGAAAATATAAGAGTTATAAAAGGAACTAATTTTCATTATTTCTCTAAAGANTCNCAAGCTAANTTTTTTAAAAAGGAATATAGCGTGACCAAACTTACAGATAGAATGGGAATGCGTTTAGAGGGAGAGAGATTAGACAATATTATTAATACCAATATTAAATCTGAAGGGCTTGTAAAAGGAGTTATNCAAATCCCAGCTGATGGTAATCCTATTATAATGCTTGCAGATCATGGTACGATAGGCGGGTATCCAAAAATAGCCACTGTTATAAGTGCTGATTTCGATAAACTCTCACAATTAACACCTGGATCGAAAATAAAGTTTAAAGAAGTGAATTTAAAAGATGCAGAAACAATTTTTAAATTATATGAAATGGAAACAAATAATATAATTTCAAAAATCTTGTGAATATAATTTCAAAAATACCAGGTCCATTATTAGTATTTTTAGGCGCCTGTAGCCTTAGTTTTGGTGGTATGATTGTAAAGTCATTTGAAGGGTCAACCTTATGGCAAATATTATTTTGGAGATCTCTTTTTTTTATAGTTGTTGTATTTTTATTCTTAATAATTTCTTATAAACAAAAAATTTTTACCGTGCTTATTAAATCTGGTATTCCAGGTTTATTTGGTGGTTTAATTCTAGCAGTAGGCTTTGCAAGTTATGTTTTTGCAATGTACAATACTACTGTAACAAACACTAATTTTATAATTCAGACACAAACNATATTTCTTGCTGTATTTGGTTATTTATTTTTAAAAGAAAAAATATCTAAAATCACTTTAGCTTCAATCATTTTGGCAATAGCCGGCATAATCATGATGGTGGGTAATTCTTTATCACCTGGAGAAATGTCTGGAAATATAGCTGCATTTCTAATGCCAATTTCATTCGCAATTTTAATTTTAGTAGTTAGAAAATATCCAGATGTTGACATGGTCCCACTTCAACTTGTAGCAGGTATTTTTGCAATGATTATTGGATACTTGATGTCACCAACTATTGCAATTTCTAGCCATGATATTTTTTTAGGATTCTTAGCTGGTTTTTTTCAATTGGGATTTGGATTTATTTTTATTACAGTTGGTGCAAGATCTACACCTTCTGCATTTGTTGGAATTATTATGCTTACTGAGGCAGTTTTAGGACCTCTTTGGGCATGGATGTTTGTTNATGAAAACCCTCCTTTTATTGTTTTAATTGGTGGGTCCGTAGTTATATTCGCAGTTCTATTGCAGTTTTTAACTTTATTTTTAAAAAAAAAATCTGCATAAATATTTATATTTTATAATAAATTGTGTTATAAGATCTTACGGGAGAGACTACTTAATGTAGCGCCGAAGGAGCAAATACCCAATAATCTCTCAGGCAAAAGGACCGTACGTATTAACTCTGGAAAGAGATTAAGTTCTCGCCGAAGGAGCAAAACTCTCAGGCAACAAGACAGAGGGGNTTAAAGAGTTAATATGATTAAAAAAACACCTTTATACAATTTACATATCCAACACGGTGCAAAAATGGTTGAGTTTGCAGGTTATCAAATGCCTATTCAATATAAGAGTGGAATAATCCAAGAGCATAAATTTACTAGAGAAAATGCTGGTATATTTGATGTGTCACATATGGGACAACTATTTATAACTGGTTCAGATCAGCTTACAGATGATCTTGAAAAAATATTTCCAGTTAATTTAAAAAATTTAAAGATAAATCAAAGTAAATATTCTTTTTTAATGAATGAGCATGGAGGAATTTACGACGATTTAATCATTACAAAATTAAAAGATGGTTACTTAATTATTTTAAATGCAGCATGTAAAAAGCAAGACTTTGAAATTATAAAAAAAAAATTAGATGACAAATATGAGTTAAATTTAGATGAAAGCTTATCTTTGATTGCAATACAGGGACCAAAAGCAAAAGACGTATTAGGAAAAGTAGTTTCAAATATAACTAATCTTAAATTCATGAATGGAGGGAAATTTGAATATGATTATTCAAATATTTACATAACAAGATCTGGTTATACTGGTGAAGATGGTTTTGAGATCTCTTTAGATAACAAAAAAGCTGAAAAATTTGTAGATCAATTAATTAATCATGGTGCTAAACTTATAGGGCTTGGTGCAAGAGATACGCTAAGATTAGAGGCTGGATTATGCTTATATGGTAATGATATTGACGAAAAAACAAGTCCGATTGAGGCAAACCTGAAATGGGCAATACCTAAATCAAGAGTTGGTAGTGATTACCCTGGTTCAGATATTATTAAAAAACAAATTGATAATGGAGTAAAGACTTTAAGAGTTGGTATCAAACCTGAAACAAGAGTTATAGCAAGAGGAAATACTAAAATTTTTGATCAGAACGATAAAGAAATAGGTAAAGTTACAAGTGGTACATTTGGACCAAGTGTTGAATGCTCAATTGCAATGGGGTATGTCGAAAACAATTACTCACCAACAAATACAAAAATCTTTTTAGAAGTAAGAGGAAAAAAAGTTCCAGCCAATGTTTGTGATTTACCATTTTATAAAAAAAACTATGTAAAAGGAGAAAAAAATGTCTGAAGTTAAATTTTCCAAAGAGCATGAATGGATTACACTGGAGGGTGAGGTTGCAACTATTGGAATTACAAAACATGCAACTGAAATGTTAGGTGATATNGTTTTTGCTGAGTTGCCAGAAAAAGGNANAAATGTTGAAAAAGATGGAACTGCAGGTGTTGTAGAGTCTACAAAAGCCGCAAGTGACGTTTACACACCTATCAGTGGAGAAGTAGTTGATATAAACCAAACTATAGTAGATGACCCTGCAAAAATTAATGAAGATCCCGAGGGTGCTGCATGGTTTTTTAAATTAAAAATAAAAGATGCCTCTGAATTAGATTCTTTAATGAACAAAGAGGAGTATGAAAAATTTGCAAAGGAGACATCAAGTTAATGTTACATAATTCACAGAAAGACTTTATAGGAAGACATATTGGTCCTTCAGATAATGACCAACAAAAAATGCTTAAAGATCTTAATTTTAAGTCATTAGATGATCTTATAAATAGTACTGTTCCAGAAAAAATACAGTTTAAAGGTGAATTAAATATTGGTGAATCAAATTCAGAATATGAAGCACTTAGAAAATTAAAAGCAATCTCAAAAAAAAATCAAATTTACTCAAATTTTATTGGTATGGGATATTACGGGACTTATACACCATATGTAATTTTAAGAAATATTTTAGAAAATCCGGGCTGGTATACATCATACACGCCTTATCAGCCAGAAGTAGCACAAGGAAGATTAGAAATGCTACTAAACTTTCAACAAATGGTTGTTGATCTTACAGGAATGGATATTGCAAATGCATCTTTACTTGACGAGGGAACTGCAGCAGCAGAGGCCATGGGCTTAAGTCATAGACTTAATAAAAGTGATAGTAATTTAGTTTTCATTTCAGAGAATTGTCATCCACAAACAATCGACGTTGTTCAAACTAGAGCAGAACCTATGGGTCTTAAAGTTCTTGTTGGAAATGAGGATAAAGTTTTAGATCAGCTAAAAGAAGATGTTGTTTGCGGAATTTTGCAATATCCAGGAACTTTGGGTGACATTAAAGATCCAAGTGAACATATTAGTAAAATTCATAAAAAAAATGGTAAAGCGATCTTGGCTTGTGATTTATTAGCACTTGCTAAACTAAAAACACCAGGAGAACTTGGTGCAGATATAGCGGTTGGTAGCTCACAAAGATTTGGTATTCCAATGGGTTATGGAGGACCGCATGCAGCCTTTTTTGCAACAAAAGATGAATTTAAAAGATCAATGCCTGGTAGAATTGTTGGTGTTTCAGTTGATAGACATGGAAACAAAGCTTACAGGTTATCATTACAAACTAGAGAGCAGCACATCAGAAGAGACAAAGCAACAAGCAATATTTGTACGGCACAAGCATTACTAGCGATTGTATCAGCAGCTTATGCAATTTATCATGGACCAGATGGAATAAAGGAAATTTCTGAGAGAGTTTCACAATTAGCAAAAAATTTTGCTGATAAAATAAAACAATCTGGATATGAATTATATTCAGATTATTTCTTTGATACTGTAACTATTATTACTAAAGAAAAGACCGATCAGATTTTTAAAAATGCTTTAGATCAAAAAGTAAATATTAGAAAAGTAAATTCAGAAATGCTTGCCATTTCTTTTGATGAGAAAAAAAATGTTTATAGAGTTAATCAATTATTAAAAATTTTTAATGCAGCGGAGTCTATTAAAAAAGAAGATCCTACAGTAAGCTTACCTAACCTACCAAAAAATTTATTGAGAACTTCAAAATACTTAGAACATCCTGTTTTCAATTCTTATCACTCTGAAACAGAAATGCTTAGATATCTTAAAAAGTTAGAGGATAAAGATATCGCACTTAATAGAACTATGATTGCATTAGGGTCATGTACCATGAAGTTAAATGCTACTGCAGAAATGATCCCTATTTCATGGAGAGAATTAGCCGAGCCCCATCCATTTGTTCCTGTTGAGCAAATGGAAGGATATAGAGCTTTGTTCACTGATCTTAAAAATTGGTTAAGATCAATTACTGGTTTTTCTGGTGTCTCACTTCAACCTAATGCAGGGGCTCAAGGAGAATATGCTGGATTAATGGTGATAAGAAAATACCATTTAGATAGAGGTGAACAAAACAGAAATATATGTTTAATACCAAGCTCAGCACATGGAACTAATCCAGCAAGTGCCCAGATGGTTGGAATGAAGGTGGTAGTGGTTAATTGCGATAAAGAGGGAAATGTTGATTTTGAAGATTTNAAGAAAAAAGCTGANACNCATTCGGAAAATCTCGGAGCTTTAATGGTTACATATCCATCCACACATGGAGTATTTGAAGAAAAAATAAAAGATATATGTGAATTGATTCATAAACATGGAGGCCAAGTTTATATGGATGGTGCAAACTTAAATGCACTTGTTGGTATAGCAAAACCAGGAAATTTTGGTCCTGATGTTTGCCATATAAACCTACATAAAACATTTTGTATTCCTCACGGTGGAGGAGGTCCTGGAATGGGACCTATTGCATGTAAAAGGCATTTACAGGTTTATCTTCCCAATCACCCGGTCGTTAAAGATTGTGGGCCTTCAACTGGAATTGGACCTGTTTCTGCAGCACCTTGGGGAAGTTCAAGTATTTTATCAATTTCTTGGATGTATATTAAAATGATGGGCTCTCAAGGATTAAAACTTGCAACACAAATTGCGATACTAAATGCAAATTATATAGCAAATAGGTTAAAAGATCACTATCCAATTCTTTATAAAGGCTCAAATGGTAATGTGGCTCATGAATGCATTATTGATATTAGATCAATCAAGAGTGAAACAGGTATTACCGAAGAAGATATTGCTAAAAGATTGATAGATTATGGTTTTCATGCACCAACAATGTCATGGCCAGTTGCTGGTACAATGATGATAGAACCAACTGAAAGTGAGAGTTTATCTGAGCTGGATAGATTTTGTGATACCTTGATTAGCATTAAATCAGAAATTGACATGATCAAGTCAGGTAAATTTGATAAAGTTGATAATCCAATAAAAAATGCTCCACACACCGATTTTGAATTAGCTTCAGATGAATGGACACATAAATATTCAAGAGAGCAAGCTGCTTATCCTGCAAAATTTTTGAGAGTAAATAAATTTTGGCCTCCAGTTGCAAGAGTAGACAATGTTTATGGAGATAAAAATATATTTTGTACCTGTCCTAGTATTGACGAATTTAAAGAAGATGCTGCATAAGTTTTAATGAAAATTGGAGTTGTTGGATCAGGCATCTCAGGTCTTAGCGCAGCTTACTATCTTTCAAAAAAACACCAAGTTGATTTATTTGAAAAAGAAGATCATTTTGGGGGTCACTCACATACAATTGATTTATTAATCGAGGAAAAGAAAATTTCTGTTGATATTGGATTTATAGTTTTTAACCACAAAACTTATCCTAACTTAATTAATTTTTTTGAAGAAAATAAAGTTCACATAGAAAAAAGTGATATGTCTTTTGCTGTATCAGTTAAAGATACTAAATTTGAATATTGTGGAAGAGGTCTCAAAGGTATTTTCGCAAATAAATCGAATTTATTTAATAAATCTTTTTTAAAAATGTTTTTTGACATTTTAAAGTTTTATAAAAATTGTGAAAGAATAAATCAATTTGATCAAAAAATTACCTTAGGAGATTATTTAGTTAAAAATAAATTATCAGATTCATTTATAAATTTTCATTTAATACCAATGGTTTCAGCTATTTGGTCTATGCCACCGTATGAAGCAAGTAAAATGCCTTTAAAATTTTTCCTAAAATTCTTTCAAAATCATGGTTTATTCAAATTAAAAAACAGACCACAATGGTACACAGTCGCCAAAAGAAGTCGGACTTATGTTGCAAAAGTACTTTCAAGCATAAGTGGTGAATATTATAAAAATTATAATGTTAATAAATTAATAAGAAGATCAAATGGAATTGACTTATACTATGGTGATAAAAGTGAATTCTTTAGTTATGACAAAGTGGTTTTAGCTAGTCACGCAGATCAAGCATTATCAATAATTGATGAGCCAACAAAAGAAGAGCAGGAGATTTTATCTAAGTTTAAATACAGAGAAAATATTGCAGTTATACATACAGATGAAAGTATAATGCCTAATAATAAAGATATATGGAGCTCTTGGAATTCAAGCGTAGATAAAAATAATGTAGAAAATAATTCTATAACTTATTGGTTAAATCTCTTACAGAATTTAGATTTTAATAAAAATATATTTTTAACATTAAATCCAAATTTCAAAATTAATGAAGATAAAATATTAAAAAAAGTAAATTTTACTCATCCATATTTCGATCAATCAGCACTAGATAACCAAGATAAATTAAAAAATTTACAAAATAAAAAAAATTTACTTTTTTGTGGGAGTTATTTTGGATATGGTTTTCATGAAGATGGAATTAAATCATCCATTGAAATGATAAAAGCCATAGATGTTTAAGAATTCAAAAATTTATACTGGAAAAGTAATACATAAAAGATTCAAACCTAAAGAACATTATTTTAAATATAATGTATTTTCACTATTAATAGATTTAAATGAGCTGGAAGAACTTAACAAATATATAAAATTTTTTTCATACAATAAATTTAATATTATAAGTTTTTATGACAAAGATCACGGAGACAGAGATGGATCCTCGATAAAATTATGGGTTAAAAAAAATCTAAGGAATATTGGAATTATGACAGAGGATATAAGTATAAAATTGTTATGCTATCCAAGAATCTTTGGTTATGTATTTAACCCTTTAAGTACATATTTTATATATAATAAGCACTCAGAATTAATTTCTATTTTTTATGAGGTAAAAAATACTTTCGGTGAGCAACATACATATATTTTTAAAGCTCAAGATGAAAAAACAGTNCAAAATAAATGTAAAAAAAAATTTTATGTTTCGCCATTTATAGAGATGGATTGTGAGTACCATTTTAAAACACTTAATCCAAGAGAACAACTATCAGTAGTAATTAACCAGAATGATAAAGATGGTAAACTTTTGTTTGCCTCTCAAGATGGTATATCAAAGGATTTTAATAATAAAAATTTAATATTATCTTATTTAACTCACCCGTTAATGACTTTTAAGATCATTGGAGCTATTCATTATGAAGCATTTAAATTATGGGCAAAAAGAATAAAACTCATAGCAAAAAAGATTAAATTAAAAAATAATATTACAATTGAAAGTAAATGAATTTAAATAATTGGTCAGATAAAATTGTTTTTAGTTCACTTAAATTAATCAAAAAAGGACATCTTATTCTGACAAATTATGATGACGAGAAATATTTATTTGGTGATCCAAGTCAAAAGCTTAAAGTAAAAATTAAAATAAACAAACCTGGATTAACTTATCAAATAGTTAAAAGTGGTAGCACAGGACTTGCAGAAGCTTACATGCGAGGTGATTTTGAGACAGATGACTTGACAAATTTAATAGAATTAACCGCTAAAAACATTAAACTAGTGTACAAATTTTCAGGATTACTAGACTTTTCATTATTCAATAAAATTAAAAATTTTCTTTTAAAAAATAATAAATCTAGAAGTAAAAAAAATATTTCAAAACACTACGATTTGGGAAATGAATTTTTCTCTTTATGGCTTGATCCAACCTTAACTTATTCAAGCGCCATTTTTGATCAAAAGGACAATGATTTGGAGAAGGCACAAATTAATAAGTATAAAAAATTAGTTGAATTAATTAGACCAAAATCAGGAAATAAAATTTTAGAAATAGGATGTGGTTGGGGCGGTTTTGCAGAATATGTAGGTAAAAATCATGATGTAAAACTTGATTGTATAACAATTTCAAAAAAACAATTTGAGTATGCATCAAATCGAATATTTAAAAATGGTCTAAATGAAAAAATTAATATTCAATTTATGGATTATAGAGATGTAAAACAAAAATATAATTCAATTGCATCAATAGAGATGATAGAGGCTGTTGGGCAAAATTATTTAGAAAATTATTTTAAAACAATAAAGACTAATCTCGTTAGAGATGGCAGTGCAGCTATACAAGCTATAACAATAGATGATAATTTATTTGATAGATATAAAACTAAAGAAGATTTTATTCAAAAGTATATTTTTCCTGGTGGTTTCTTACCATCAAAAAAAAAATTATACGATTTGTCACAAAATAATGGTTTAGCTATCAATCAATATAATTCTTATGGACTCCATTATTCGAATACACTTAAAATTTGGCGTGATGAATTTTTTAAAAAATGGGAAGAGATCTCTAAGCAAGGATTTGATAATAAATTTAAAAGAATGTGGCACTTTTATTTATCTTATTGTGAAGCAGGGTTTAAATCAAAAAATATAGATTTGATCCAATTCTCATTACAAAACAGATAAGATACCTATGATTATTTTTTCTAATATTAAATCAATTTTATTGATAATTTTTTTTGGATTGATTACAAGTTGTTCANGTAATCAATCTATGAAACCTCAAGATTTTAAAGATAAAAAACCAAGACTTGTAATAGAAGAATATTTGTCAGGTAATGTAAAAGCATGGGGTATTCTTCAAAACAGATCAGGTAAAGTTACAAGACAATTTTCAGCAACTTTAAATGGAAATTGGGATGGGAAAAAACTTATATTAGATGAGAAATTTAATTGGGATGATGGTGAAGTACAAGATAGACAATGGCATATCACAAAACTAGATGAGCATAATTATGAAGGCACAGCTTCTGATGTGGTTGGAAAAGCAAAAGGATATTCTTATGGTCCTGCTTTTAAATTTGAATATGTTTTATTAGTCCCTGTGAAAGGAAAAGAGATAAAAATTACCTTTGATGATTGGATATTTATGCAAGATGAAAAAGTTGCAATCAACAGAGCAAAAATGACAAAATTCGGTTTTAAAGTTGCTGAACTAACTGTTTTTTTTGTTAAGGAATAATTATTTTTTTTGAAACTTAGTAAGTTTTTTTACTAAATAAAAATATATTCTGTATGGCAAAATACTAAAAAATTTTAGCGTTAAAGTTAATTCTTTTGGAAAATGTATTTCAAAATTATTTTTCTTTATTAATCCATCATAAATTTTTTCTGCAGCATACTCAGGAGTTTTTAAAAAAGGCATTTTAAAATCATTTTTATCAGTCATAGGTGTCTTAATAAAACCNGGGGAAACTAAGGAAACTCGTACATTAAATCTGCCAAAATCAAAATAAAGACTTTCAGCAAGATTATTTAAAGCAGACTTTGATGGGCCATACCCTGTTGAATTAGGCAAACCCCTGTAGCCTGCAATAGAAGATACAATTACAATTGCACCATCTTTCTTGTCTTTATAATATTGTTCAACAGCTTTAATAGAATTAACAGTTCCAAAAAAGTTTACTCGAAATACATTTTCAATTTGTTCAACATCTATATCCTTTTCTTTCTTTGGGTCCCATGTTCCAGTTGAAAAAAAGCAAATATCAACTCCTCCAAACTTTTCAACAATTTGATCAAAAATAATTTTACAATCATTTTTATTTGTTACATCTAAACTAAAATCATAAATATTTTCAAACTTTTCTGATAATTCTTTTAGTAAATTTTCACGTCTTGCAGATATAGCAACATTCCATCCTTCATTAGCAAATTTGATGGCTAATGCTTTTCCAATTCCAGTGCTACCTCCAGTGATCCAAATTGTTTTTTTCATTATATTCTGTTGTATAGTATTTAAATGCTTAAAAATAAATTTATATCTTTATTTCTATTTTTAATTGTTACATTTACCGCATCTTTTACAGGAGGTATTTTAACAATTAAATTCAAAGATCCTTGGTATTCTCTATTAAACAAACCATTTTTCAATCCACCAGATTGGATATTTGCACCAGTATGGACAATCTTGTATTTTTTAATGGCTCTAGCAATTTGGAACATTTGGATAAAAAGTAATAAGCTAAACCTAGTTTACTTATATTTTATTCATCTAATATTTAACACAACTTGGAGTATCGTTTTTTTTGGGTTTAAAAATATAGAACTAGCCTTAATAAATTTAATTGTGATAATTTTATTCATTGTAATTTTGTTTCTAAAATATAAAGATATAAGCAGGCTCAGTGCGTATTTAATGATACCTTATTTTTTGTGGTGTAGTTATGCACTTTTGTTAAATTTTAATTTAATGATTTTAAATTAATTATGGATGATGTAGTCGTTATTGGCGGAGGTATTATTGGTGCTGCAACTGCTTACTTTTTATCTAAGGAAGGCAGAAAAGTAAAAGTTATTGAAAGAGACCCAACTTATAAAACTGCTTCTTTCCCTTTATCACTCGGAGGATTTAGAAGACAATTTTTTCAAAAAGAAAATATTTTACTAGGAAAATTTGCTAAAGAATTCATATTCAGTATACCNGAACTGTTAAAAACTGAAAAAAATCCAAATCCAACAGCAAGCATGGTACCAAATGGATATCTACTTATGTTTGGTCCAGAACATGCTGAAGAACAATATAAAGCCCTCGAAAATCATAAAGCTTGTGATGCAGGTACAAAAAACATTAAGGGATCAGAACTTAATAATGTATTTCCTTATATAAACAATGAAGGAATTGAAACAGCAACTTTTACAGATAATAAAAGCGAAGGGTGGATCGATCCTTTTCTTTTTCATAGCGCACTAAAGTCAAAGGCAATTGATCTTGGAGCAGAGTTTATCAAAGGGGAAGTAAAGTCCCTTTCTGAGATAAACGCCAAAACAATCGTTTCAGCTGCAGGGTGTTGGACAAAAGAATTACTAGAAGACATTCCTGTAGTTCCACAAAAACACACAGTTTTTAGAGTTAAATGTCCAAAACATATTCCAGAAATGCCATTAACAGGAGATCTTACAACGGGTGTTTATTGGCGACCTGAGGGAAAAGAATATCTAGCTGGATCACCAATATCAGTCTTTGATGCAGATGATCTAGAACCAGCTTGGAACGATTTTGAGGAATTAGTATGGCCGGCTCTGGCTAAAAGAATTCCCATTTTTGAGGAATTAAAACTAACTGGCGGTTGGGCAGGGTATTATGATTGTAATAAATTAGATAATAATGCTGTGGTTGGAAAGCATCCAAAATACGAAAACGTTTATATGGCTTCAGGTTTTACCGGAAGAGGATTAATGCAAGCCCCAGGAATAGGAAGAGCTTTAACGGAATTAATTACAACAGGAAGTTATCAAACAATTGACATCAGCGTATTTGCTGTTGAGAGAGTTTTGCAAAGTAATGCAAGACCCGAGCCTTACGTATTATAATTTCTTAATAAATGTTCCTAATACTCCATTAAATATTGAGACTGAAATTATAATTACCTGTCCTTTAAATGAGTAAAAATCAAAAGAGGGATAAAAACTAATTGCAATGCTAAAAAAAATGTATGTGATTAAAAAAGGTCGATAAAATTTTTTTAATTTATTAAGTAACATTACATAAAGTTATATCCTATTCTTAAAGCAACAAAAATAACCAGCAATGATGTAATTAAAGCAAGAATTTTTGTTGGAAATATTTTTATATTTAAAAAATTACCAATTTGACCACCAATTAAAACAGCTACTAATAAAATAATATAATTTTTGATTTCACTAATTTCTATACTTTTTGTTATCTGACCCAAAATTCCTAAAACTGAATTTATTAAAATAAATAAAGATACCATTATTGTAATATTTTTTGGGTTTGCTGCACGAAATAAATACAATATAGGACTTAAAAATATTCCTCCTCCAATACCCACTAAGCCAGAAACAAACCCTAAGACTATACCTATAGGAATTGAAAAATAGATAGCTAAAGATTTATATGCTTTTGNGTTATTTCCGTAAGATCTAAAATTAAANAACAANAATATTCCCGCAATACCTAAAACAAAAAATAATATTATTTCAAAAATATCTTTTTCAATATTTAGAGAACCTCCTATAAATGCAAAAGGAATAGATCCAATTAAATATGGAATAAGTGACCTAAAATTTAAATTTCCCGCCCTTATATAATTAATTGAATTTCCTGAAACTACAATAATATTACANGTTAACGCTATTATGGGAAAGATAGAGTATGGAACTCCCCAAAGAAGTAACAATGCAAGATAAGTAGAGCCACCACCAAACCCTACACTTGAATATATTATAGCAGTTACAAAAAATAAAATAGGTAATATAATCATCCAATTATTATGANAGTAAATATAGCACTATTAACAGTAACAGATACAAGAACTTTAAAAACAGATAAATCTGGAAATATTCTTGTAAAAAAAATAAACAAGGCTGGTCATAATTTAGTTGAGAGAGAAATTTGCAAAGATAGTAAAAAAGATATTAAAAAAATTTTAAAGATTTGGATAAAAATTAAAAAAATTGATGTAATTATTACAACTGGTGGAACAGGATTAACNGGAAGAGATATTACTCCAGAAGCAATTGATGANATAGCAGATAAAAAAATACCAGGNTTNGGTGAAATATTTAGATATATAAGNCTATCTACAGTTGGCACATCTTCTATTCAATCAAGGGCATGTGCAGNNCTTGCGAATGGAAAGTATGTATTTGCACTTCCAGGTTCTTCAGGAGGTGTAACAGACGCTTGGGATAAAATTCTTGTTCATCAACTAAATATCAAACACAAACCATGTAATTTTGTGGAGTTATTTCCAAGATTAAAAGAGAAATAATTACTTTTGGTATTTCTCTTTCCATTCAGTATAAGGCATACCGTAAACATGTTCTCTAGCATCAGGATCTGAAATCTCAATTCCTCTTTTTTGAGCTTCTTCGCGGTACCATTTAGAAAGGCAATTTCTGCAAAACCCAGCAAGATTCATTAGATCAATGTTTTGAACATCTTTTCTCTCTCTTAAATGTTCTATAAGTCTATNAAATGTAGCAGATTGTAACTCNTTNTTAATTTTTTCATCCATAAGACAAATATAGTCTTTTAATAAAAAATATGAATAAAAAAATATCAAGTAACAGATTTTTTCTTTAATAAAAATTTAATAAAATCTAATCTTAAGGTTAAAAGAGTTATTAGAATTATTAAGTATATCAATGGCTCAAAAAAAATAGTCTTAGATAACCATATAAAATGTAGAACAGCAAAAATACCAATTAAATACGATAGCCTGTGAATTTTTTTCCAGTTTTGTTTTAAGATAAGCATCATTTTTTGATTTGAGGTAATAGCAAGAGGCANCATCAAAAGCCATGCAGCAAATCCTATAAAAATAAATTTTTTATTTAATACATCATCAATAATCGGTTCTAAATTAAACTGATAATCTAAACCAATGTAAGTAAGCAAATGTAAAGTTCCGTAAAAAAAAGCAAATAANCCCAACATCCTTCGNTANTTTANCCANGNTAAAATTTTTGTAATATTTTTAAGAGGTGTCATTGCTAGAGACAGTAAAATAAATCTTAATGTCCACTCTCCTGTATGATGAGTTACTTGTTTTACTGGTTCTGCTCCAAGTTTATTAAATAAAATTTGATAAGCTATTATTATAAAAGGAACTAAACACAATACAAAGATTGTGGGTTTGAAAATTCTTATCATTTAATTAAAAATTTTTTCTTAAATCCATTCCGTCATAGAGACCTGCAACTTCATCTCCATAACCATTAAACATTACTGTTTTAATTCTTGGTGAGTATATATTCTCACCAATTACTCTTTCAGTCGCTTGAGACCATCTTGGGTGTGATACATTAGGATTAACATTNGAATAAAAACCATATTCTTTTGGCGAAGCATTCATCCAAGATGAGATAGGCATTTTTTCAACAAATTTTATATTAACAATTGCCTTGGCGCTTTTAAATCCATATTTCCATGGCACAATCAATCTTAAAGGTGCACCGTTTTGATTTGGTAGTTCTTTTCCATAAAGACCAGTAACCATTATTGTTAATGGATGCATNGCTTCATCGATTCTCAAACCTTCTTTATATGGCCAGTTCAATACTGGAAATCTTTGTCCTTTCATTTGATCTGGATCATATACAGATGTAAATTTTACAAATTTAGCCTTAGATGTTGGCTTAACTTTATTTAATAGTTTNTTNAGNGGAAAACCTAACCATGGTACTACCATCGACCAACCTTCAACACATCTAAATCTGTATATTCTTTCTTCACTTGGGATCATGTTTTTAATTTCCTCAACTGACAAAGTAATTTCATTTTCAACTTCGCCATCAATTTTAATATCCCATGGNTTTGTTATAAAATCTTTAGAGTTTTTNTGTGGATCAGACTTACTTGTCCCNAATTCGTAATAGTTGTTGTAAGTAGTTGCAAATTTATAAGGAGTTATTTTTCGCTCAGTTTCAGGGGTATAAGATAAAGCAGATGTAATNATATTTTGAGANGNNAAAGCAGTTCCAGTTANNATACCCATTTNNTTAAGNAATTNNCGNCTATTTATATAAAAANTTTCAGGAGTNATTTCNGANGATTTAAATTTATNCAATTTCATGTTGTTAANGAAATACCTTTNAGCCATTNACTATCNTCATTTTCATAATGTTCNTTTTTCCATATAGGTGATCTTTTNTTTATTTCTTCNATAATAAATCTTGATAGTCGATATGCCTCATCTCTNTGCTTACAAGCTACNCCTATNAGTATNCTTTTTTCAGAAAGTTTNAGGTGACCCTTTACATGTTCNATAAAAACAGCNTTATTTTTAATNCCNAGTTTTTGCTCTNTCTCATTNTAAATTTCNTCAAAACTNTTNATTACCATTGNGTCTTTTGCATCNTATGTAATTCCATTAACCTTTTTATTNTCATTATTATCTCTAACAACTCCAANAAAATANATNACTGCACCAAATTTTTCNGANTTTAAAAAATNTTCNGCTNTNGAAATTTCAATTTTTTCAATTGAAGAATNTATAATTTTTGCATGNAGCATTAACCACCTCCNATTGGTGGAATAATTCCAATTATTTGATTTTTATTCAAAATTTGGTTTTCCTTTATTAATTGATCTTTATCTGAGCAAAATGCCGAACTTTTTATAATNTCTTTATAATTTAAATTTCCATTAAATTTATTATCAACATGCTCATAAAGTTTTTTTTTAATGTCAATTATTTTACAAGATTTTGAAAAATTAAATTCTAAGTACTTTGTTTTGCTGAATTCCTTTGCAGCTCCAAACAACTCAACAGATATTTTCATTAATTAAATATTTCTTTTAAAAAATCTGGTAACCCATCTGGATTTTTCCATAATCCTTTTTTTCCACCTTCTTTTATCAATAATTTTATGTCAGAAATTTTTAAATGTGGATTTACTATTTTGCTTAAATCATAAATGGTTATTAAAGCACTATTTACCCCCATAATTGCTTCCATCTCTACACCAGTTTTAGAAAATGTTGAGACAACACAAAAAACATCAAGTGAAAAAGTTTCATTATCCAATATAATTTTTGTCGAAATATGATCAATTGAAAGAGGGTGGCATAATGGAATAATTTCACTTGTTTTCTTTACACCTAATATAGCTGATACCTCTGCTAAAGAAATAGGATCCCCCTTAGGCATTTGATTTGATTTAATTAATGAAAAAACTTCTTCACCTACAAAAATTTTTCCTGTTGCGAGCGCTCTTCTGAAGGTTTCTTTCTTTGAGGACACATCAACCATTTTATATGATTTTTTTTGAAACAATTCCTCAGCCCAATCTTTCAAATCATTCTTTTTTATTATTTTTAAACTTTTCATTATCCCCCAGTTACTGATAGGTTATTAGTTAAACCAGTTTCACCAAGTTCTAAGTAATGAGATTCTTTTTTAAAATTTAATTGTTTCAAAATTAAATCCTTTAACTCTTCAGTTTGGTCATCTCTTTGAATTAAGTGTCTTATATTTATTCCAGTATTTCCGAACAAACACAATCTTAAGTCTCCTCTAGATGTAATTCTTAATCTGTTACAAGATTTGCAAAAATCTTTTGAATAAGGAGCAATAACTCCAAATTTTCCTTTGAATTCTGGATTTATGTAATTTTTAGCTGGACCAGCATCTTTACCTAGAGTTTGTATTATCCAATTATTCTTNATTAAANAGTTAGTGAATACTTTTGATGAGATATGATATTTTTTAAAATAATCTAGATTATCTCCTGTTTGCATCAATTCGATATATCTAAAGTCTACTGGATTTGATTTTATGTAATTAGACCACCTGTCAAAATCTTTATCACTACTGTTCACCCCTTTCAAAAGAACTGCGTTAATTTTAATATTTTTAAAATTAAGTTTTTGTAGTTTTTCAATGCCATTTAAAATTTCATTTAATCGATCATGTCCTGTAATTTTATGAAACTTGTTTTTATCCAAGCTATCAATACTTATATTAATTCCATCTAAACCACTTTCTACTAGCTGTTCTGCAAATTTATCAAGTTTATATCCATTAGTAGTGATTACAGTTTTATTTATTCCTGAACTTTTTTTTATTACTTTTACAATATCATAAAAATCTTTTCTAATTGTTGGTTCTCCTCCAGTTAATCTAATCTTACTTACTCCTAATTCAGATAAACCTTTAGCCAATCTTTTAATTTCTTCTAAACTTAAAAAAGTTCTATTGTCACTTTTGTCAATTTTGAAGCCATTAGGTAAACAATAGCCACATTTAAAATTACATACATCTGTTATGGATAATCTTATGTAGGGAAATTTTCTGCCAAATTTGTCTTTTAATAATTCCATATTTAGATAATCATAGTTTTGTAATTAAATTCAATAAGTCTTTTTACAATTTAAAGTTGAATTCAAAATAACACATTTACAAGATCAAATTAACAGTCTTAAATTAATTTATTATAAATTTGGATTT
>FUFK010046895.1_pt1 | contig 28632 bp, 25 predicted proteins | sample 1021851 | NCBI WGS metagenome assembly FUFK01 (sample SAMEA51879418, study PRJEB19060) | metagenome
GAACCATTTAAAAATTTTCCTATTGAAGAGATGATTGTATCAAACGTTTGGGAAAAAACTATTAATTGCAATTGGAAATCCTTTTGGGAAAATTTTAATGAATGCTTACATTGTCCTAATATTCACCCTGAACTNACAGATCTTGTTCCCATGTTCACAAGAAGAATTATCAATCCGCTAGATTTGCCAGGATGGGTTCCTAAAACCGATATAAGTGACCCAAAATTTTCAGGTGGCTTAAAAAAAGGTGCACAAACTTGGTCTGAAGATGGATCAGCACAAGATTGNCAGATACAATCACTAACTGAAGAAGAAATACTAAAAGGGCANGTTTATGCTTCTTCTTGGCCTTCAATGTTTATAGGTGGGTACTCTGACCACATAAGAATTGTTAGAGTTATCCCTTCTGGGAGTGAAAAGGTTACTATTCTAGCAGAATGGTTATTTGAGAAAAAAACACTTGAAAACAAAAAATATAATAAAGACAATGTTATAAAGTTTGCAAAAAGAGTTATGGAACAAGACGCTCATGCTTGTGAACTGAACCAAAAAGGCATTCATTCTCACCCATATAAAAATGGCTTTCTTATGCCAGAAGAATATGTAATTAAAAAATTTCACGACTGGTTAAGAAAGCAACTTTAAATGTATCATTACAAAACTATTAAAATAGAAATTAATAAGAGAGTTGGTGTTATTGAATTTAATAGACCTGAAGTTATGAATGCATTTAATGAAGAAATGGTTGGTGAAGTTACAAGTGCTATGAAAGAACTTAACAATGATAAAAGTGTTGCATGCATTATTATCAAAGGAAACGGAAGATGTTTTTCTGCTGGCTTTGATATGAAAGAAGCTTCACAAAAATCTTTAAAAGGTAAAACTCAGTGGAAAAAAGAACTTACAAAAGATTTTGATTTCACGATGCAGTTCTGGCATTCAAAGAAACCAACTATCGCTGCTGTCCATGGTTACTGTTTAGCAGGTGCATTTGAAGTTATGTTGGCATGTGATATTTCAATTGCAGAAGAAAAAACCTTTCTTGGTGAACCAGAGGTGCGTTTTGGATCAGGAATAATTGCGATGTTAGCGCCATGGGTAACTGGGCCCAAGCAGGCAAAAGAGATACTCCTTACGGGCAATGATAGATTAACAGCAAATCAGTGTTTGCAAATGGGATTATTGAATTATGTTGAAAAAGGTGAAGGTGTATTTCAAAAATCTTTTGATATAGCCAGACAAATTTGTATGGCTTCTGAAAGGTCGGTACAATTGACCAAACAATCAATTAATCAAAGTTTTGAATTTGCTGGTTTTAAAAAAGCTCTTTCAAATTCATTGGAAATAGATACTGAAATTGAATCAGATGAAAGTCCTGAGAGACTGTTATTTAACAAAATCAGAAAAGAGCAAGGACTAAAAAAAGCTTTAGAGTGGAGAGATTCAAAATTTAAATAGTTGAGAATGCAATGTTAAAGTATGGAATTATTGGTTTAGGAAATTTAGGTGAAAAAATAGCAAGAAATCTAATTAACAAAGGTTTCAGTGTAAAGATATTTGATAAAGATCAAAAAAATATTAATAAATTAGTCAAATTAGGAGCTATTAACTCAAAGTCTATTTCTGAAGTGGCAAATGAGGTTGATGGACTTATTACTTGCTTGCCATCTCCAAAAATTTCAACTGAAGTAATGGCTGGGGTAGATGGAGCTATTCNTTATATGAAGAATGGTTCTACATGGATAGAAACAAGCACTACTGATATTAACGAATTAAAAAAAGTTTCTGAAATAGCAAAAGAAAAGGGTATCAAAACTATTGAAGCCCCAGTTACAGGAGGGGTGCATAGAGCAGAGAAAGGAATTATAACTGTTTTAGTTGGTGCAGATAAACAAACCTTTTNTGAGCATGAAAGAGCAATTAAGACTTTTGGTGGAAAAATTTTCTACTTGGGTGATCTGGGATCAGCATCTGTTCTAAAAGTAATTACAAATATGTTAGCATTTGCTAATTTAATTGGCGCTATTGAAGGTTTGATGCTGGCTAAAAAAGCNGGGNTAGATTTAACAACAACCTANCATGCTATTCAGTCAAGTTCTGGAAATAGTGTAGAATTTGAAACTGTTGCGCCTGTAATTTTTAATGGATCTTTTGATACTTCATTTTCTTTAAAACTTGCATGTAAAGACTTATCATTAATGACTTCACTTGGAGACAAATTTAATATACCCATGAAATTTACAAAACTCATAGAAGAAATGTTTTATGAAGCAAAAAGTAAGTACGGTGATGAAGAGTGGACACCTAATATAGTAAAAGACGTTGAGAAAGCCGCTGGAGAAAATATTAGGGCTCCAAATTTTCCAGATAAAATGATGGATTATGAAGACGTNGTTGAATATATAAAAAAACAATTAAGTAAATAAAGGTACATATTATGGCTGAAAAAGAAAAAAATAATGAACTTGAAAATATGAGTTTCGAAGATGCAATAAATGAACTTGAAAAAATTGTTGATGAATTAGAAGGTAACGAAATTTCACTTGATGAAGCTGTTAACGCTTATGAAAGAGGTTCGAAGCTTAAAAATATTTGCCAAGAAAGATTGAATGAAGCTAAAATGAAAGTAGAAAAAATTAAAGATTTTGATAAAGATGAAATATAAATCTTATAATTTTAACTAATATAAAATCTCTTAAAAAATAAAAAAGCTTTGGATAAACTAGATTTCGACTTAGTAAAAATTGGGAAGGAGATTGATGAAAAACTTCTTTCTTTTTTAAAAAAAAATAAAATTACCCAAAAACGATTAATTGATGCATTTATATATTCAACTATTGGTTCTGGTAAAANAATAAGGGCTTACTTATTNGTCGAGGCATTTCGTTTNTTTGATAACATGAAATTTTATGATGATGCCTTAAATATAGCTGCCTCATTAGAATTAATTCACACTTACTCATTAATTCATGATGATTTGCCTAGCATGGACAATTCACTGCTCAGGAGAGGTAAAAAAACATGNCATATAAAATATGANGAGGCAACTGCAATTTTACTTGGTGACGGCCTTCAGAGTTTAGCTTTTGAAATTATAACAAATAATGAATTAACTCTAGACGATAGAACAAAAGTTAATATCTGTAATAAACTCGCTGAAGCAATTGGTTTCAAGGGTATGGTAGCAGGGCAAATGATGGACCTTATATCTGAGGGTAGATATGATAAATTTATTCCTGACAAGAAATTTATTATTCAAACTCAAAGATTAAAAACTGGAGCACTCATAGACTTTTCATTGCAAGCAGGTGGAATTATTGGGGGAGCAAAGAAAAGTGAATTAGAAATCCTTTCAGGTTTTGGTAAAAGAATTGGATTAGCATTTCAAATTGTAGATGATATTCTTGACGCAACTTCAAATGAAGAAGACCTTGGAAAGACGACTGACCTTGATTCAAAACAAGGAAAAGTTAATTTTGTTACTTTATTAGGCTTAGAAAAAAGTAGAAAGAAAGTTGAAGATTTAATTATTCAAGCTAAATCTGAATTAGAGAAATTTNCAGTAAATACNGAAAATTTAATGAAAATTGCTGAATTTGTTGAAACTAGAAAAAATTAGCTATATATTTCACATTTAATTATNAGTGTTGTTTGATATGTCTCAGAAATCTATTTTAGAGAATATTTCATCGCCTAAAGACTTGAAAATTCTGTCTTTAGACCAATTATCAATTTTGTCTGATGAACTTAGATCAGAGCTTATATCATCTGTATCTAAAACNGGTGGCCACTTAGGAGCAGGCTTAGGTGTAATAGAGTTAACCATAGCACTCCATTATATTTTTAATGCTCCAAAAGATAAAATTATATGGGATGTGGGTCATCAAGCTTATCCTCATAAAATACTTACTGGAAGAAAAGAAAAAATGAATTCTCTCAGACAGGAAAATGGTTTGTCAGGTTTTACTAATATCCAAGAATCTGTTTATGATGCATTTGGAGCTGGACACTCATCTACATCAATTTCAGCTGGTCTGGGCATGGCTGTTGGAAGAGATTTAAAAGGAGAGAAAAACAATATAATTTCAATTATTGGTGACGGTGCAATGAGTGCAGGCATGGCTTGGGAAGCTCTTAATAATTTAGGATCTCAAAAAAGAAAAATGATTGTAATATTAAATGATAACGATATGTCTATAGCTCCTGCGGTTGGAGCGGTTAGTTCATATCTTTCTAAGTTGATTTCATCTAAGCCACTTACTTCAATTAGGGAAATAGCTAAGCAAGTGGCAAGTCACCTGCCAAATGAAATTGAAAGAGCAGCAAAAAGAGCAGATGAGTTGGCCAGAAATATGATGGGTGGTGGAACTATTTTTAATAATTTAGGTATGTATTATATTGGTCCAATTGATGGGCATAATATTTTAGACCTAGTTAAAATTTTAAAAAATCTTAAAAACTCTGTAAATGATGGACCAGTTTTGTTGCATGTTGTAACTGAAAAAGGTAAGGGTCACCCATTTGGTAAAGATGCAACTGAAAAATATCATGCTGTTCCAAAATTTGATATTATTACTGGTGAACATAAAAAAAGTGCTTCTAAGAAAACCTACACGCAAATATTCTCTGAGGAACTTATAAAGCAAGCTAAAGAGGATGAAAAAATTGTTGCAGTGACTGCGGCAATGCCATCTGGAACAGGCTTAGATAAATTTTCTTTAGAATTTCCTAATCGTTTTTTTGATGTTGGAATAGCTGAGCAACATGCTGTGACTTTTTGTGCAGGAATATCTTTAGAGGGGTATAAACCATTTTGCGCAATTTATTCAACATTTCTTCAAAGGGCTTACGACCAAATAGTTCATGATGTAGCAATTCAGAACTTACCAGTTAAATTTGCCATTGATAGAGCTGGATTTGTAGGAGCAGATGGTGCAACGCATCAAGGTTCATTTGATTTATCTTATCTGTCATGCCTTCCAAACTTTGTAATTATGGCACCCTCTAATGAGCAAGAATTAATTAATATGGTAAAGACATCTGTTAATTATAATGATGGACCTATTGCAATAAGATATCCTAGAGGTGAAATAGAAGGCATTGAAAAGCTACATACAGCAAAAATTTTAAAAATTGGAAAAGGTAAAATTGTGCTAGATGGTTTTTGTAAGGATAAAAAAGCTGACTTAGCTTTCTTATCTATTGGCACTAGATTATCAGATACTATTAAGGTTGCAAAAAATTTAAAAAATAAGGGTTATTCAGTCAGTGTGGCTGATGCAAGATTCGCAAAACCTTTTGATAAACAGATGTTAATACAAATCGCTAAAAACCATAAAAAGTTAATAATAATAGAGGAGGCTTCTTCAGGGGGGTTCTCATCAGCGGTTATTTCATATTTAGCAAATGCTGACTTTATTAATACAAGTTTTAAAGTTAGAAGTCTCACAATGCCTGATAAATTTTTAGAACATAAAAGTCAGGAGGCCCAGATAATCGAAGCTGGCTTAGATTATGAGAATATTTTAAAAAGCGCTCTTTCAATTTTAGAAGATGATAAAATTGCAAATATTAGTTAATCGTACCTACTTGAGCCTTATGAGCTAAATATAAATCAGCTAATGTAAAAGACAACATTGCTTCACCAACAGGAACAGCTCTAATTCCTACGCATGGATCATGCCTGCCTTTAGTTTGTACTTTAATATTATTCCCATCTGTATCAACTGATTCTTTGGGTGTTAAAATACTGCTTGTTGGTTTCACTACAAAACTAACTTCAATATCTTGCCCTGATGAAATGCCTCCTAATATTCCTCCTGAATGATTAGACTTAAAAGTAACATTATTATTTTCATCAATATTGATTTCATCGCTGGCTTTTGTTCCATCAATATCAACCAAGTTAAATCCTGAACCTATTTCCACTCCTTTAACAGCATTTATAGACATTAAACCAGACGCTATCTCGCTATCCAGTTTTGAATAAACAGGCGACCCTATTCCAGGTGGTATCCCTGAAGCTTTTAGCTGGATAATAGCGCCTGCTGAAGAGCCTTTTTTTCTTATCTTTTCTAAAAAGTCTTCCCAAACTTTTAAAACTTGTTTATTCGGACAAAACAAAGGGTTAGTTTTGCTAAATTCCCAGTTGATTTGATTTTTTTCTATTTTGTGTGGTCCAATTTGCTTAACGCATCCTTGTATTTGAAAATCTTTGAAGTAACTTTTTAAAATAATGTCAGCAATAGCTCCAGCAGCCACTCTCATAGCTGTTTCTCTAGCAGAAGATCTTCCTCCNCCTCTAAAATCTCTTATTCCATATTTTTTGTTATAAGTGTAATCAGCGTGACCTGGTCTAAACTTTTTCTTTATTTCAGTGTAGTCTTTGCTCCTATGGTCAATATTATCAATAATCATTGCAATAGGAGTGCCTGTTGATTTGCCCTCAAAAACACCTGACAGTATTTTCACTCTGTCATCTTCTCTCCTTTGAGTTACGAATTTACTTGTGCCAGGTTTTCTTCTGTCTAAATAGGGTTGAATAATTTTTTCATCAATTATCAAATTTGGTGGCACTCCATCGATAACACATCCAATAGATGGCCCATGGCTTTCTCCAAAAGTAGTAAATTTTAAAACTTTTCCGAAAGAGTTAAAAGACATAAATAGATTTATACTTTACTAATATCAGGCGCATCGACAGATTTCATTCCTACAACATGGTAGCCACAATCAACATGATGGTTTTCACCTGACACACCTGTAGATAAATCTGAAATTAAGTATACACCCGCACCACCAACATCATCTTGAGTTACATTTCTTTTTAGTGGTGAGTTTAATTCATTCCATTTAAGTATATATCTAAAATCTCCTATTCCAGAAGCTGCTAAAGTTTTCATAGGTCCTGCAGATAAACTGTTTACTCTAATGTTTTTGGAACCCAGATCTACAGCTAAGTATCTGACTGATGCTTCTAATGCTGCTTTTGCAACTCCCATCACATTATAGTGAGGCATTACTCTTTCTGAGCCATAGTATGTAAGTGTTAAAAGTGAGCCACCTTCATTCATTAAGGGTACAGCAAATTTAGATACTTCTGTAAAAGAATACACAGAAATTTCCATTGTATTTGTAAAGTTTGACCTTGTTGTATCAATATATTGACCTTTTAACTCTTCTTTGTCAGAAAAAGCAATTCCATGAATAACAAAATCTAATTTACCCCATTCGCTATTTATCTTTTCAAAAACATTTTTTATTGAAGAGGCTTCTGAGACTTCACAAGGCAGAATAATATTTGATCCGACTGACTCTCCGAGAGGTATTACTCTTTTACCTAAGGCGTCACCTTGGTAGGTAAATGCAAGCTCAGCACCATATTCGTAAGCTTTTTTTGCAATTGCCCAAGAAATTGATCTGTCATTAGCAACTCCCATTACAAGACCTTTTTTCCCAGACATTAATTTGTTATCAAACATAATACATTCTCTTATCTGAAGGATTACGTAATAATAATACTACAAATTAAATTAAACAAGTATCCTTATAAGGAATAATTTAATTCAGATCGTAAATAAGAGTTCTTCTGATTGAAACAACATCTCCAGGTTGTGCAGATCTTTTTGTATCAAATATAAGCTCTCGATTGTCGGCAGATACAATAATTCTATACCCAGTTACTTTGTTTATTGATTTCTTAACAAGTACATTCTGNACTTCACAAACTTCTCTGTCTTCATAGCCTATTACATCAGTATTATTATTAGCAAGTTCAGAACCAATTAAAGCACCTGCAGCTGTTGCTGCTTTGTTACCTGATCCACTTCCTACTTGTGAACCAGCGACACCTCCAAGAATGGCTCCTGCAAGATTGTTTGAATTTATTTCTTCACCACTTGATAGGGAAGAACCTAGTAGGGCTCCGAAAGCAGTTGCTGCTTGGTTTCCAGACCCTTCGCCTACTTTACTACCTAAAACACCACCAATAATTGCGCCAAGTAATTTGTTTTCTGAAGGTCCAGTACTTTTCTTTTGGGCGGTAATAGGCACTTGCCTTATTTCGCAAATATTTCTAGTTTCAGGAACTTCCTCTATATAATTAGCGGTAAGTACTTCAACACTTGTAACAACTCCAGAAATATTTGTTGTTTCTGCATGAGTGGAAATGTTGAAAACAAAAAATAATAATACTACATTAATGGATAAAACTGTTTTAAATTTATAACGATCAAAATAATTTTTTAATAACATCTTAACCCTTTCAATATTGCATCGTTAAACTAAAAAAAAAGATTGGCAGAAATAGGGCAACNATTACGTAAATAAAATTAAGGTAAATTAATGAAATTCGATTTAAATAAAAACCCAATTGATTTATTCGCATCTTGGCTAGATGAAGCCAAAATAACCGAACCTAATGATCCAGATGCGATGTCCTTTGCTACAGTATCATCTGATGGTTATCCTTCAGTAAGGATGGTTTTGCTGAGAAAATTTGATAAAAAGGGATTTATTTTTTTTACAAATTACAATAGCCGAAAATCAAATGAAATCAATGTTAACAGTAAAGGAGCATTATGCTTTCATTGGAAATCACTAAGAAGGCAAGTAAGAGCAGTAGGAAACGTAGAGAAAGCAACAGACCAAGAGTCTGATGATTACTATTTTTCACGCCCCTTAGGTAGCAGAATAGGTGCTTGGGCCTCTAAGCAATCTAAATTACTTGATAGCAGGGAAACATTACTAAAAAGAGTTAAAGAATATGAAAATCAATTTGAAGATAAGCCACCACGGCCTGAATTTTGGGGGGGGTTTAGGTTAATCCCTAAAGAGATTGAATTTTGGAGCGATGGTAAATTTAGGTTGCATGATAGATTTAGGTTTGTTCAAGTAAAGAATGAATGGAAATCAAATAGACTCTACCCTTAATTTTGTTTTTTATCGACATAAATTAATCTATAATGACGTATTTATAATTAATTTTGAACTTAAATATTTGTTAAAATTATAGAAATTATAAAGGAGAGGGTCATGAAATCTAAAGCTAGAGCAGTAGTTATTGGCGGAGGTGTTGTAGGTGTTTCAACACTGTATCATTTAGCTGCAAAAGGCTGGGATGACAGTATTTTATTAGAGAGAAAATCCCTCACATCGGGGTCCACTTGGCATGCTGCTGGACTTCTTCCTTTATTTAACATGTCATATTCAGTTGGTCAGATACACAAATATTCTGTTAGGTTTTATCAAGAATTACAAGATGAAACCGGCATGGATGTTGGTTTTAGAAAAGTTTCCAATATTAGGTTGGCTTCAACTCAAGATAGAATGGACGAATACCTTCAGTACAAGGGAGTTGCCGATACTATTGGTGTTGAAGTAAATGTTTTATCACCACAAGAAATAAAAGATTGTTGGCCTTTAGTTTCTACGGAAAATTTAATAGGAGCAATTCAACACCCTGAGGATGGATATATTCAACCAGCTGACCTTACTCAAGCTTTTGCTAAAGGCGCAAGGGATAAGGGAGCAAAAATTGAAATTAACACAAACGTAATNAGTATTAAAAGATCTCCTAATGATACTTGGATTGTTGAAACAGATAAAGGGCATATAGAATGTGAGCATGTAATTTCTTGTTCNGGTAATTTTGCAAGAAAAACTGGTAAAATGGTTGGTTTGGATTTACCTGTCATACCAGTTGAACATCAATATATTGTGACTGAGCAGCATCCCCTTATTAAAGAAAGAAAGGATAAAAATTTACCTGANTTAGGCGTGCTTNGAGACTCAGATGCNTCCTGGTANATGAGGGAAGAGGCTGGTGGACTAATACTTGGTCCATATGAACAAGGTGCTCCNGCATGTTACGTTGATGGNCCTGATGAAAATAGTGANTACGAATTATTTCAAGAAGATTTAGATAGAATATCCGATCATATAGANTCGGCAATTTTTAGAGTGCCAATTTTTGGAGAAGTGGGTGTAAAAAAAGTTTACAATGGTGCAATAGCATACACTCCTGATGGCAGCCCAATAATTGGTCCAGCTTGGGATTTAAAAAATTTTTGGATTAATGAAGGACATTCTTTTGGCGTAACAGCAGCTGGAGGTGCTGGTTGGCAGTTGGCTGAATGGATTGTAAATGGAAACCCAACCATAGATATGCTGGGTGTCGATCCAAGAAGATTTGGTGATTATGCGACAAAAAGTTATTTAATTGAAAAAAATGAAGAAGCCTATGCGAATGTTTTTACTGTTCACTATCCAGACGAGGAGAGACCAGCAGCTAGACCATTAAGAACAGCACCATGCTATGAAAGATTAAAAAAAATGGGTGGTGTTTTTGGAGCTTCTTTTGGTTGGGAAAGAGCGAACTGGTTTGCGCCAAATGGCGTAGAAGCAATAGATGACTGGTCATTTAGAAGATCCTCATATCATGAGCATGTAGGTGCTGAAATTCAGAATATGAGTAAAAATGTTGGATTGTTAGATTTATCTGGTTTTGCAAAATGTAGAATTTCGGGCCCATCTGCTGAGAGTTTTTTAAACTTTTTAGTTGCTAATAAAATTTCAAAGACAATTGGTCGAGTGTCTCTTTGCCACGCACTTAATTCATTAGGTGGAGTTCACTCAGAATTTACAATTACCAAAGAANCTGAAAATTCATTTTATTTGGTTTCAGCTGGAGCTTACCAAAGATTAGATCATGACTGGATTAAAAAAAATATGCCGACAGATAATTCAGTTATTTTTGAGGACTTAACTAATTCAAAAGGTGTTTTGGTTCTTGCAGGACCAAAATCAAGAGAATTGATGAAATTAGTTAGCAAAGATAATTTTGAAAATGAAAATTTTCCATGGCTGACTTCTCAAATAGTAAATATTGGAAATTACCCGGTATTAGCTATGAGAGTGAATTTTGTTGGTGAATTAGGATGGGAGTTACACCATCCAATTGAATATCAAAATCAAATATTTGATATTTTATTCCAACATGGTTCAAAACTTAACTTAAAGCCATTTGGAATAAGGGCAATGGACTCATTAAGAATTGAAAAATCTTACCGCTTACCTGGTAGAGAGTTATCAATAGAATACGCTGCTTTAGAATCTGGTTTAAATAGGTTTGTTTCTGAAAATAAAGGAGACTTCATTGGAAGAGATGGTCTTGCAGAATGGAAATCAAAGGGGCTTTCTTACGGCTTTGTAACACTTGANGTTCATAATGTTAAAGATGCGGACGCNCTTGGGAACAATCCTATTTATTTAGATGGAAAAGTTATTGGTAGAGCAACAAGTGGTGGTTATGGTCACAGAATTAAAAAGTCTTTAGTTTTAGCTATGATTAATCCTTCNTTAATTAAAACAGGATTAAAGGTAAAAATTGATATTCTTGGTACAAAATATGATGCTTCGATAATTAATGAGAGCCCTTATGATCCATCAAATGAAAAACTCCGAGCTTAGTTAGATAGGGTTTATTATGAGTGATAAAAATANAAGAAGGTCTCGTGGAGGCGGAAGAGAGGCTAGGAGAGAACTGAGAAGTTCTCAAGCCCAAAATACAATTAATAAACCTTATATTAAAAGAAATATCCCTGTTTATGATTTAGTTAGTGATGAAGTTTGTGAATTAATTGAAAATAATGCTGAGANAATTTTAGAGGAAATAGGTATTGATTTTCGAGATGACAAAGAAGCCCTGTCAATTTTAAAATCTAATGGCTGTGATGTAAAAGGTGAACGTGTGAGATTTCCTCGAGGCCTCTGCAAGAAATGGATTGAACACGCGCCTAGTCAATTTACTCAACACGCAAGAAATAAAAGTCGCTCCGTTGAAATAGGAGGTAGTAATACTGTGTTTGCCCCTGTGTATGGGCCGCCTTTTATAAGATCTTTAGATGGTGAAAGACGTTATGCTACAATTAAGGATTTTCAGGATATTGTTAAATTAGCTTATCTAAGTCCTGGTATTCATCATTCAGGTGGCACTGTTTGTGAGCCTGTAGATTTACCGGTTACTAAAAGACACTTAGAAATGAATTACACACATATGAGATTATCAGATAAGCCTTTTATGGGTTCAGTGACAGCTCCTGAACGTGCAAAAGACACAATTGATATGGCTAAAATTATTTTTGGTGAGGAGTTTGTTAAAGAAAACACAGTTATGATTAGTTTAATTAATGCTAATTCTCCTATGACATGGGATGGAACTATGTTGGGTGCTCTTAAAGAATACGCACGTTCAAACCAAGCTGTTATAACAACACCTTTTATTCTATCAGGTGCAATGGCTCCCGTAACACCAATTGGAGTTCTTGCGCAGACACTTGCAGAAGCTATGAGTGGCATGGCTTTTGCGCAAATGATAAATCCTGGTGCACCAGTGGTATTTGGTAGTTTTGCATCTTCAATTTCAATGCAATCAGGCGCTCCTACATTTGGAACACCTGAACCAGCAATAGTATTATTTACAGCTGCAAAATTGGCTAGAAGATTAGGAGTGCCGTTTCGATCAGGTGGAAGTCTTAATGGAGCCAAAATACCAGACGCACAAGCAGCCATTGAATCACTCAATACTTTATGGCCTTCAGTTTTAGGAGGAGTAAACTTTGTTTTACATGCTGCTGGATGGTTGGAAGGTGGACTAGTTTCAGATATAAGAAAATTTATAATCGACGCGGATCAGTGTAGTGCTATGTCAGTTTTAACTGATGGCCCAGATGTAACAGAAAATGGACAAGCTATGGATGCTATAAGGCAGGTGGGCCCAGGACAGCATTTTTTAGGTTGTGATCATACTCAAAGAAATTTTGAAACTGCTTTTTGGACATCAAAAGTTTCAGATAATTCAACTTTTGAGCAATGGTCATCTGAGGGTGAGGTTGATCAAATGCAGAGAGCTGGAGAAATTGCGAAGAAACTACTTGAAAGTTATGAACCACCAGAAATTGATCCGTCTATAGATGAAGCATTAAGATCTTTTATAGAAAAGAGAAAAGAAGAACTACCGAACACTGAAGCTTAATGACTAAGGTTGTACAAACTTATATTTACAATCAAATGAAGCGTCTTCGATCCAATCTAATAAGTAATTAGCAAAGCTGTTTCTAAAAAACAAAATAAAAGAATTCTTCGAAATACAACACAATGTAATATCAGTTAAAGCAAGAGTTGTTTGGCAACAAACCTTAGGACCAAAAACTGAAGGATCCAGATCAATACTACATCCCTTAGATAGAACCCACCTGGATTTTTCTCCTGATATATTAATGACTTGATATTGATCAGTTAGATTGGTGAGTGCGTAGTGAATTTTTTTGAGTTTTTTTTCTAAATCTAAAACCTGTTTATCGATATTATTTGAATTGCTCAATATTATCCATTCATCTGGACTCACTTGCAGCAAATGCTTTCCATCATTTATTTCTACACCACCTGTTTTGTTAGGCATATTAATATCAAAGTTGCTTTGGACAATTTTCCGAAAAGTTGAGCTTCTTTGATTGCCCCTTAGATTATAAATATTGACAAGACCATCATTTTTTATAACTACATCAAATTCTTCATTGCCGATAACATTTATATTTTCAGGCCTTTCTGAAATAGATGTTTTTCCATCAGTGCTTTTACTTTGAAAATTAAATTCCATTTTTTCTAACTCCATTTGGGTCAAAAAAAACTGGGTTAACAATTTTTGCTTTAATCTTGTCTCCATTTAACAAAGGGATTACAAGTTTATTCCCTTTTCGGGCTCGACCATTCTTAATAAGAGCCATAGCAATACTCCTTTTACAATTTGAAGAAAAATATGAGGAAGTTACATGTCCTAAAATATTTTTTTCTTCTAATTCTAAATCTTTTTCATCAATTGCATGAGCTCCTTCAGGAATAACTGTATTTGGATCGTCCGATAGTAAGCCAACCAGCTCTTTTCTATCATTTTGTTTCATAGAAGCTCTTTCCAAAGATCTTTTGCCNATAAAATCTTTTTTCTTTTTTGAAATTATCCAGTCCATACCTAAGTCTATTGGAGAAACTGTTCCATCTGTTTCTTGGCCAACTATAATAAATCCTCTTTCAGCCCTGAGAACGTGCATTGCCTCTGTGCCATATGGTGTTAATCCAAACTGATTACCATTTTTAATTAAAGCCTCCCACAATTNTATTCCATATCTAGAAGGGGTATTAATTTCAAATGAAAGTTCGCCAGTAAATGAAATTCTAAAAACTCTTACAGGTATTCCATTAATTTCACCTTCTTTGAATGACATAAATTCAAATGCTTCATTTGATAANTCTATAGAACAATGTGCTGCTCTTAAAACATCTCTTGCTTTTGGGCCTGAAATAGAAATAACAGACCAAGCTTCAGTTACGGAAGTAAAGAAAACTTTGAGTTTGGGCCATTCAGTTTGATGCCATTCTTCTAGCCAATTCATTACATTTGCAGCACCACCAGTTGTAGTGGTCATATGAAAATGGTCATCAGAAAATCGTGAAGTNACTCCATCATCCATTACCATACCATCATCTTTAAGCATTAAACCATATCTACATTTGCCAACTTTAAGGTTTGACCAATTATTTGTATAAATTAAATCTAAAAACTTACCAGCGTCTGGACCACGAATATCAATTTTACCTAAAGTTGATGCATCTAAAATTCCTGCTTTGTTTCGAGCATTGAAAACTTCTCTATCAATAGTATTTTGAAAACTCTCATTTTTTATTGGGTAGTACCATGCTCTCATCCATTGACCAACATGTTCAAATTTTGCATTATTTTTAACATGCCAGTCATTAATACGTGTCACCCTTACTGGGTCAAAGAGGTTTTTAATATCACGGCCACCAATGTTGCCTAAAGTTACTGGTGTGTAGGGCATCCTAAACGTTGTTGTGCCAACCTCTTCTATAGGTTTGTTTAAAATATTTGCTAAAATAGCTAAAGCATTAATATTTGATGTTTTCCCTTGGTCTGTAGCCATTCCAGTAGTGGTATATCGTTTTAAATGCTCAACAGATACNTATCCCTCTTTGGAAGCTAAATGAATATCACTTGCAGTAACATCGTTTTGAAAGTCAATAAATGCTTTTCCCCCTTTGCCTAATATACGTCCATTGGGTATATGCCATATGTTTCGCGATTTATAATCAACGTTTAAATAGCTTGCTTTAAAAGCGATTTTAGATTTCTTTTTCTTGCCAATTCGACGCAAAATTAAATTGCTCTGGCTTATAGTTTTATCAATNCATTCCTGCATATCAAAATTTCCATTGCTTCCTCCTATGCAAAGACAGCTTTGTAAATATTGAGAAGGCTTAAAAAAACTATTACTCTCATCCCATTCTAATTTGCCACCACTTTGGCTAAATAAATTAACTATTGGTGTCCAGCCACCTGACATGACAACAAGATCTGTATATATTTTAAGAGGTTGTGCAGCTAAATCATTTCCGTCTTCAGTAATTGGAGCTACTTCAACTGATTTAACTGAATACTTTCCATGAATTGTAGACACTACATGATTTAGAAAAATTTTAAACTCATGTTTTTTAATAATTTTTGATAGTTCTCCACTGAGTTTTTCTCGACTGTCAATAATTGCTATCACTTTGATACCAGNATTTTGTAGTGCGATGGCTGTTCGGTAAGCGTCATCGTTATTTGTGGTGATTATTGCATTTCTACCCGGAATTACTCCAAATTTATTAACGTATCCTCTTGCTGCTGAGCTTAACATTACTCCTGGAATGTCATTTCCTGAAATAACTTGTGGTCTTTCGTGCATGCCTTGTGCAATTAAGACTTCTTTAGCTCTGACCTTCCATAGCCTATGTCTAGTAGAATTCTCATCTTTCTCTGAAAGGTGATCTGTGCACCTTTCTGATATGGTGATATAATTGTGGTCATGGTATCCAAAAACTGTACTTCTTTTCAAAATTTTAATATTTTTCATTTCTCGTAGTTGAGTTTCAATTTTTTTAACCCAAGACGTACTTTTTGAATTATCAATTTTAATATCATCTTCGTAGAGTAAGTTTCCTCCTAGTTCAGGTTTCTCATCAGCAATTAAAACTCTAGCTCCAGCTGAACCAAGAATAAATGCTGAAATAAGACCTGATAAGCCGCCACCAGCAATTAAAACGTCACAATGAAAGTGTATATGCTCATATCTGTCAGGATCTTCGTGTTCATCAGCAGCTTTTCCTAAACCTGCGGCTCTTCTAATAAACCATTCGTACTTTTCCCACATAGATGATGGCCACATGAAGGTTTTATAATAAAAACCTGCTGGAATTAATCTAGAAAAGAATGAATTAATAGCACCAAAATCGTATCTTAGAGAAGGCCATCTATTTTGACTTTCAACAACTAGTCCGTCAAATACTTCAATTTGTGTTGCAGGTATATTTGGTTCTACTCGTGAACCTGTACCAATTCGCATAAGCGCATTAGGTTCTTCAACTCCTATCCCAAGTATTCCTCTAGGTCTATGATACTTAAAAGACCTACCAACTACTCTTATATTATTTGATAAAAGTGCACTCGCTAAAGTATCACCCATGAAAGCAGAATATTTTTTGCCATCAAAAGTAAAATTAATCTTTTTGTGTGATGTTATAGGATGGTTAGGTATTCTATTAGGATTTGTTTTCATAATTACCTATTTCAAAGATTTTATTTCAGCTTGAGAGTTACGGCGCCAGTTATTTTTGAAAGCATTTTTACCTTCTGGAGATTTAGGAAGAGACCCTGCTGGATAAATTTCAGAAATTTCATTAGTTACAGTATTTCTTACAACATTAAACCACTTTCTGCATCCGTGGGCATGAAACCATCTTTCAGTGAAGTTGCCTTTAGGGTTATTTCTCATAAATAAGTATTCAGCCCATTCTTCATCAGTTAATTTTATTTCATAACCTGGTCTTATGATATGGGCTTCACCACCACACGAAAATTCACTTTCATCTCTAAAACCACAATAAGGACATTTAATATTAAGCATTAACTAATTCCATTTTTAATGAGCAACTCCCGCAGCTCCATGTTCATCAATAAGGAAGCCAGTATTGAATCTATTGATTGAGTAAGGTGCAGAAATTTTATTAGGTTCGTTATTTGCAATTAGATCAGCAAAAACATGGCCACTTCCAGGTGTTGCTTTAAAACCTCCAGTGCCCCAGCCGCAATTAAAATATAGTCCATCAACATCAGTTTTGGAAATAATTGGTGATGCATCAGGGCAAGTATCAACTATTCCCCCCCAATGTCGAAGCATCCTTAATCTTGAAAGAACAGGAAATAATTCAACGGCTGCTGAAATCATGTGTTGAGGCACAGGAAATGAACCTTTTTGGGCATATGAATTGTACTTGTCAACTCCAGCGCCAAGCACCATTTCTCCTTTATCAGATTGGCTAATGTACATATGCACAGCATTTGACATAATTACAGTATCTAAAATTGGTTTAATCGGTTCAGATACTAATGCTTGTAAGGGTCGGCTTTGGATAGGTAATTTTAACCCAGCCATTTCAGCTAATAAACTAGAGTGTCCCGCAACCACAACACCTAGTTTCTTTGTACCAATTTCACCTTTGGAAGTAATTATACCTTTTATTTTGTTCTGGTCCCTTATAATGCCCTGAACTTCNCAATTTTGAATAATATCAACCCCTAAACTATCAGCCGCTCTGGCATATCCCCAAGCAACGGCGTCATGTCTAGCAGTCCCCCCCCTTTTTTGCAAAAAGCCACCCATTACTGGATATCTAATGTTTTGGTTTGTGTTGATAATAGGAATGAATTCTTTAATTTGNCTTGGAGAAAGGATTTCAGAGTCTATACCGTTTAATCTAATGGCGTGTACCCTTCTGGACATTTCTTTAAGTTCGTGTTCACTATGAGAAATTGTAAGAACGCCTCTTTGGCTAAACATTACATTAAAGTTTAGCTCAGTAGATAAATTCTCCCATAATTTTAAAGCATGCTCATAAATAGCTGCGGATTCATCCCAAAGATAATTGGATCTAATGATAGTAGTATTTCGACCAGTATTGCCACCNCCAAGCCAGCCTTTTTCAATAACCGCAATATTATTTAATTTATGAACAGATGCCAAATAGTAAGCAGTAGCTAAACCATGACCACCACCACCAACAATGATGATATCATAATTTTTTTTGGGATGAGGACTTCTCCAAGCTTTATTCCAATTCTTATGATAAGATAATGAATTTCGCGCTAATGAAAAAATTGAGTATTTTTGTTTAAAATTTTTAATCACTATGAAGTTTTATTTTTTCTAAATTNAATTCTAATTGTTAAAAAACAATACCCCTTAAATATATTTAAATTAAATTTATTCAACAACTTTTTCAACTATTCAGAGTTACTTTTTGATCTTAAAGAAAAGAAAATTATAATACATATAATTTGTAAAATAAAAAGAATCCCAAATGAAACTGAGTAAGATATAGCAGGGTAGGTATTATCTGGATTTCTGTCCCAAAGATTTATTATCCAACCAATTGCATATTGTAAAATAAATCCACATAGGAAAAGAGATAAATTAAGAGCTGTAGATACTTTTCCAGCATAGGAAATTGGAAATTGAGTNTTTAACCAAGAATAAGCAAGGATAGCGCCATTTGCAGAAATTCCTAAAAGTATCCATGGAATTGGCGAAACAGGCATAATTTCAAAAGTTAGAAGAGAGTGACCAAGTAAAAGAATAAGAGTTATGAACAAAAAAATATCAATTTGGGATACTTTAAATCTTTTCAAAATATTAGGAATGAAACCAGTTATAATCATACCTATTAACAAGGATATATTTAAAATTAAAAGCATGTTGGTGGCATCATTTTGGGTAAGTCTGGCAACATCCCTTAGCCATTCACCAGCCCATAAGCCTTGTATAGCCAATGCAGTTCCACCTGAAATGCCAGCAAGAGGTGCAATCCTCCAGAACAGCTTACTTGAGTAAATCTCTTTGAGTGCAAAAAGTATATTTTGCTCTTCTTCAGTGCTTTCATTTTCAGGAGTAACTATCAAAATGATAAGAGAAATAAGAAAACACAACAGTGCAAGTATAAAAAATGCTGAACGCCATCCAATTTCATCAACAATGAAGTAAAGCGGTTTAGTAGCAACGATAGCACCTAAGCCACCACTTGAAAGACATAATCCATAAAGTATAGGCCAATTATTTTTATTATACCAAACAGTAATAATCTTAAAAGTTGACATNAGACAACCAGCAACACCAAAGCCAATAATCGCTCTTGCTATTGTAAGTTCTAATATACTATTTCCATAACAAAACATCAGTGATCCGAGGCCCGCAAATATCATTAAAACAATTTGAACCTTGCGAGCACCATACTTATCTAGCAAGATGCCTAAAGGAATTTGAAAAACAGCAAATGCAAAAAGGTATGAAGATGTAAGTATTCCAAGTTGTTGGGCATTAGTGTTAAATTCACTAACTAAATCAGGAGCAATTACTGCATTTGTTGAACGAAATAAATAAGAAAGAAAATACCCTCCACAAAAGGGTAAGAGTATTGTGAAAAACTTTTGAGAAACATTTAACTTATTGTTCAATTAAAATGCTCTTTATTGATGAAATAAAGCGAAAAACTATAATTAATAAAATTGAAAATTAAAAACAATTAAATTAGATTTAATTTCAATGCAATAGTGAAGTTAAAATTAGTTTAATTTAATTAATATAAAAGAGAAAGAATTATTTAAATGCCAATTATTAATAGTATTTCAAACATTAAAAAAGAAATGCAAGAATGGAGAAGGTACTTACACGAAAACCCAGAACTTGGTTTTGAAGAATATAATACATCAAAATTTATTGTGAAAAAATTAAATGAATTTGGCATTAAAGCTTTTCAAAATATTGGTAAAACGGGAGTTGTTGGTGTTTTGAAAGGATCAAAAAAAGGAGATGGCTCAATTGGACTGAGGGCTGATATGGATGCTTTAGAAATGCCCGAAGAAAATAACTTTGAGCATAAGAGCAAAAGCAAAGACAAAATGCATGCATGTGGACATGATGGCCATATGGCTATGCTATTAGGCGCTGCAAAGTACTTATCAGAAACTAAAAATTTTGGAGGGACTGTATATTTTATTTTTCAACCAGCAGAGGAAGGATTGGGTGGTGGAAAAGTAATGGTTGAAGAGGGGTTGTTCCAAGAGTTTCCAATGCAAACTGTTTGGGGCATGCATAACTGGCCAGGATTAGATGTTGGCAAGGCAGCTATACATTTTGGTCCAGTAATGGCATCAGCAGACACATTTAAAATAACAATTATTGGTAAAGGTGGACACGCTGCTATACCTCATTTAACACGTGATCCTGTTCCAGTATCTGCTTCTATCATTTCAGCCCTACAAACTCTTGTATCGAGAAATATAAACCCAGTTAATTCAGCCGTTGTATCTGTTGCTATGATTAGAGCAGGGACTGCTTCAAACGTTATTCCTGATGAGGTAGAAATGCGTGGCACATGCAGAACATTGCACCAAAAGGATCGAGAAAAGTTAGAAAATGGTATTAAAAATATATCTAAGAGTATAGCCCAAGCTTCAGGACTGGATGCTGAAATTGATTATTTTCAAGGTTATCCTTCAACAGAAAACACTATAAAAGAGGCTAATGAAGCTTGTGAGATCGTTGAAGATGTTATGGGTGTTAATGCAGTCGAGAAAAACATTCCACCGTCAATGGCAAGTGAAGATTTTTCATATATGCTAAAAGAAAAGCCAGGAGCATATATTTGGCTTGGAGCTGGCAATCCAGGAGAGGGAAAAATGTTACATAATTCATGCTATGATTTTAATGATGAAATTTTGCCAATTGGCGCAAGCTACTGGTCACGCCTTGTAGAAATAAAACTATCATAAATTAATTAATACAATATTTTCTATTTTGGCTTCCATTCATTAGGGTTTTTTAAAAAACTCTCAATGCTTGTAATCCTGCTCTCTGGTATTTTCCTACTATAGAGAACGTCTATAATATTTTTCCAAGTAGCAAGTTCAATTATTGAAACATTCTGAGCTTTTAGTTTGTCTATTTCTTGCTTAAAAATATTATAATGAAAAATTACAAAGCATGTGTTGCATTGCCCCCCGGCATCCCTAATGGCATTCACAAAAGACATTTTTGAACCGCCATCAGTAGCCAAATCCTCTACTAAAAGAATATTGCTGCTGGGCTTGAAGTCACCTTCTATGCGTTTATTTTTTCCAAAACCCTTTGACTTCTTTCTGATATATATCATAGGCAATGATGTTAACTCAGAAATCCAGGCAGCAAAGGGTATACCAGCAGTTTCACCACCTGCTATAACATCAAATGAAGCACGATTTTGTAGAATTTGTAAAGCCATTTTCATAAGCTTCTTTCGTTCTTTGGGAAATGAAATAATTTTTCTACAATCGACATAAACAGGGCTTTTTTTCCCTGATGTCAGAGTAAACGGTTTTTCTACACTTATCGAAACAGCGCCAATATCAATTAAAATTTCTGCTGCTTCTTGCGCAAATTTTTCTTTTAGCACTTAGCCCTTCCTTCAAAAAAAATAACATATATATTATAATTTAAGAAATTTAATAATAGAATAAAATTTTAATAATAATGAATAAAGCCTTTCATAAAATTTTAGTAGTATTAGCCCTAATATTAGCTGCTTTTTTATTACTATTATTGGTGTTCTCCTTAATAAGAGTTCATTTAGATATTAATATGTCCTCAAATGGACTAATAGCTCTATTTTTAGGATGTTTTTTTTCTTTTGTTTTGGTGGGAGTGCTTACTTATTTATTGTTTTTGTCACATCAAAAAGGATTTGATGATCAGGTAATAGACCCATCTTCAGAAAATAAAAAAAAATAATTTAGCGTTTTTCAAGATTAAAATGTTGACTTATACTTATCCTCAAAATAGAACAAAACATGAACAAAATTAAATATGTATTTTCTAGTGATAAAAAAAATATTTAAAACAAATATACAAAATAAAATTTATCACCAATTTTATAATTGCTCAGTTACAGCGGGGTTTCCTTCACCGGCAGATGACTACCTTGAAGATAAACTTGATTTAAATGAGTATTTGATCAAACATCCAGCAGCAACCTTTTTTGTACGTGTGGCTGGAGATTCAATGATAAATGCCGGTATCTATAATAACGATATTATAATAGTTGACAGAAGTATTAAACCAAAGCATGGCAAGATAGTAGTAGCAGCACTAGATGGGCAGATGACTATTAAAAGACTCTATCGTCGTGATGATAAAATAATGTTGTTACCAGAAAATGAGCTTTTTAAACCAATTGAGATTTTAGATAGCATGGACATGGTTATATGGGGCGTGGCTACAAATGTTATTCATTCTTTGTAAACTAAATTTATATTCATGTACGCATTAGTTGATTGCAATAATTTTTATGTTTCGTGTGAAAGGGTTTTCAATCCATCCTTAAAATCAAAACCTGTTGTGGTTTTGTCTAACAATGATGGATGCATAATTGCTAGATCAAATGAAGCCAAATCTTTGGGAATACCCATGGGCGCGCCTATGTTTAAATATAAGACATTATTGAAAGATAATAATGTAATGGTTTATTCCTCTAATTATACTCTCTATGGAGATATGTCATCAAGAGTGATGTCTTGTCTGAAAGCATTTACTCCTGAGGTCGAAGTTTATTCTATTGATGAAGCTTTCTTATATTTCAGTGTCACTAACGATAATTTATTTAATAAAGCTAAAAAAATAAGAGAATTTATTTTTCAGTGTACAGGAATACCAGTTTCAATTGGTTTGGCTAAGACTAAAACATTAGCTAAAATAGCAAATCATATTGCAAAGAAACATAAAAAGTGTGGAGTTTATATAATGAATAATAATCATAATGAGCTCGATACTACACTGAAAGAAATAAAAGTAGAAGATATTTGGGGAATATCAAAAAGATGGAAAGTTAGATTAAACTCTATTGGAATTTTCAACGGATTCCAATTGAAAAACTCCGATCCTAGGCTGATAAAAAAATGCCTATCAGTAGTAGGAGAAAAAATAGTACGTGAGTTGAATGAGATTTCTTGCATCCCTATAGAGCTTACTCAGCCAAGAAAATCAATTATGGTCTCAAGATCTTTTGGCTCAGTAGTAACTGATATTTCTGAATTAAAAGAGGCTATATCTAACCATGTTGTTACAGCAGTAAAAAAATTAAGGTCTCAGAGAAGCTTATGTGGTCGTATTTGTGTTTTTATTCAAACTAATAAATTTCGTGTTGAGGAACTTCAATATAAGAACGCATATGAAATTTCATTTTCTGAACCAACACAAAATACTTTTAAACTATTAAAAGCTTCAGATCAGGCTTTGAAAGTAATTTATCGGTCTAAATTCAAATATCAAAAAGCAGGGGTTATGTTATCTCAATTAATAAATAATAATAAAAGTGTAGACTTATTGGAAAGGCCGCAATTTAATATTCAGTCAGATCTTCTTTCAAGTTTTATGCAAGATAATAAAAAAGAATACAAGAGAGCCAAATTTGCAGATGTAGTAGATCAGATTAATAATAAATTAGGGAAAAGTATTATCATTTATGGAGCTCAAGGAATTCAAAAAGAGCCAGTTAGATTCAATGCAGCTGGTAGCAATTGGCAGATGAAATCTTATTATCGTTCACCTGCATATACCACAAGATGGGATGAACTATTAAAAGTATTTTAGAAATAGAGTATTATGTTAAGCACCACCTTTTTGATGTTTGATAGGATTAGATAACATACCAAGTTTTTCAATTCTTATATTAATTAGCCCTTTTTGTTCTCCAATTAAAAGACTTTTATGGCCTCTGGGAAATTTATCTGTTCCCTTACCAGTTGTACCAAATGAGATCAAATCACCTGCTTCAAGTGTAAAATAACTACTTGCCTCTGAAATACATTCTTGAATGGAGAAACGGTAATTACTTGTATGGTCGTTGGTGAAATCATCTTCATTAAGAGATCCATTAACTGCAAGTTTATTAGGATCATCTATCTCATCAGATGTGGTAATCCATGGTCCCATAGGTCCAAATGTATCAGTTCCTTTTGAACGTGTGTGGTATACATAAAATGCATCAGTATCATTGGGGTCTTTTAAATTTCTCCAAGTATAAAATTCAGGTCTAGCTAAATCCTTATCATAAGTGATNGCAATACTGTCTTTCTGAAATTTCAAACCGTGTGAAGTAACATCATTATGAATCAAAAACCCAAAAACATAATTTAATGCGTCTTCTGTAGTTATATGTTTAGCTTTTCTTGAAATCACGGCACAAATTTCAGGCTCTGGAATAACAGCTCCCCACTCAGGATCAACAATTATTGGTTTATTATGACCTACCAAAGCAGAAGGTGGTTTTAGGAAGAAGTTTGGGACACCAGGATCTTTATGTGCTTTTTTCATTAATTCCTTATTATTAAAAGCCACACCAAGAATTTTTGAAGGGTTTGTTATAGGTGGAAGCCAGTCCAAATCTTTGATATTTATTTTTCTTACATTGTTGATATTTTTTTGGAGTTTTGAAAAAAGCTCTTTATTTTTAGTAGATCTTATAAATTCGATTAAATTATTGCTTAGTTTGTGTCCAATAGCTTTTTCTAAATCATTAAGTTTGCAGGCAAATTCATCATCAACTTTTACAATTACATGACTTTTACCTAATTCATTAATTGTTCCAAGTTTCATTTAAGAATTCACCATTTTGAGAGAAAGTCTTCTAAAGTAATTGGTGGTGCATTTAGTTTAGGTTTTACTGGTTGAACATTTTCAAATTCTGTTGTCTCATAAAACCATTTTTTAGGAGCGGGGAAGCCCCATAACTGTGATCGCCGAGTGTCACTTAAATTCCATCTTTTGGGTAATTGGTTGGAGTCAATTACATTATAGTGACTTGTAAATATTTCTACACGGTGGTCATCTGGGTCTCTGAAATAAATAAAAAATGCGTTTCCTATACCATGTCTTCCTGGCGGTCTATCCATGTTGACCGCAAGGTCAAGGGAAGCCATTACATCTGCTGCGTGTATAACATTTGATACTTCAGGTGTATGGAATGCAAAATGATGTAGGCATGGTCCAGCACCATTACTAAAAACAACATCTTGAGTATTATTTTTTCTTTTCAGCCATACACCCCACAACTCGTCGGAGTTATCATTTGCAGTATACTCCGTTAGCCTAAATCCCAAATTATTATACCATTTGTAAACACTTGAAACGTCAGGACAAGTTATTTGGATATGGTCAAGAAATGCAAGTTTTCCGCCTGAGTGGTGATGAAAATTTTGCATATTTGATTTTTTTTGATCCATAGTTGCACAAATTTCTATGGGGGTGCCTATATTGTCTTCAACTCTTATAGTCTTTCCCTGAAATGGCCTTTCAATATAACTTACATTGCAATTTTTGCTAAAAAAATAATCATATGCTTTAATTAATTCACTTTCATCAGCTACCCTGTAACCAATTTGCAAACACTTACTTTTTTCACCATGGTCCTGTTTTTCAAAAACTAACGAGTGATGACTTGTTTCTTCGAGAGCACGCATGAATAGAAAATTACTATCTTGGAAAGTCACTTCTAGGCCAAGACCTTTTTCATAAAAAAATCTGGTTTTATCNAGATCCTTGCTAGTTAATACTACATGGCTTAATCTTGTAATATTGAAGGCAGGCGAAAAATTAGTTTTTAATATAGTCATTAGCTTTTCAAATCTACTCTTGCTGCACATTGCTTTTGAGAGTATTTACTCGATTTTTCTGGATATTTAATTTCTAGATTTGACATTTCAAAACTCTTAAGGTTGTTTNTANATTAAAGTTATAAATAAAATAAAAAAAATATNCTCCATAATAATGTANCATTTAGTGATACAATTGTTAATGAGTGGTTAATTTATTTTTGAAANTTTCTATTTTAAATAAAAGAGTATATACTATTGTTTAACAACATACCCTAATATTTGCTCTGACGGTACTGCAATACAAGATATATTTTTTGAGAGTAATTTTAAACAAGTTTTCCTCGCTGTTTTTTCATCTAAACTGTTAAATCTCACTCTCCACGCCATATTTTGATTTATGTAGATAGGTGTAAGTTGCGCAGGTAACATTTTCAATAAATTAGGCGCAATTCTTCTAGCTTTAATTGCTATATGGTGCGCATTAACTTTTTTTGAATATGTCCCCACCTGTATTCCCCAATCCTTATAATTGTTAACTAATTGGGTGTCATTTATAGATAATAAAGTTGGTTTTGTTGTAGGTGTCTCTAAATTGGTTACTNTTTTACTTAGATTATTAGGCTTTGCCATTGGTGTGCTTAACTTTANAAACTTTGGTTTTGAAACTGGAGCATTAACTAAAATTAATTTTGGTGGGGTAGCTTTTTTAAAAGCGCTATTGAATAAACCCATTAAATGTCTGTCTCTACTACTTCCAGATTTGCCACCAAAAACTACTCCTATTAAACGTATTCCTTTTCTTTCAACTGATGCCATTAAGTTAAATCCTGATGCATCAATATAACCCGTTTTAACGCCATCTGTTCCATAGTAAGATTTAAGGAGATTATTATGGTTATTGTATTTTCTACCNTTCCATTTGAAAGATTTAGTGTTAAAAATTTTATACTCTGAAGGAAAATCTCTTCTAATAGCAATAGCCAATATCGCCATATCTTTAGCTGTACTTTTTTGGTATTTATTATGAAGACCTGAAGCATTCATAAATCTTGTATTTTGCATTCCTAGTTTTTTTGCTGTATTAGTCATCCTTTTCGCAAAATTAATTTCTGTGCCAGCAATCTTTTCTGCAACAGCAGTCGCTACATCATTTGCAGATTTTGTAACTAATGCGTACATTGCCTCTTTTAATNTTATTGACTGNCCTCTTTTAATCCCTAGTTTTGAAGGTGGTTGTCCAGCAGCTCTTTTTGAGAAAACGATTTTTGAATTATAATTTAGTTTACCTTTTCTAATTTCATCGAAAATTATGTATAACGTCATAACTTTCGTCATGCTTGCAGGATANCTTTTTTCATTAGCTGATCTTGAGTAAAGAATTTTACCACTGTGTTCTTCCATGATAATTGAAGCATACTTTGAATTAGCATAAACTGAGTTATTAAAGCACACTGTGGCAAACCAAAACAAAGACACGTAAGTTAATATTTTAAATAGATTGTTAAGCATATGATTAAATATATTTTATAATTTATAATGAATCATACAGATTCAATAAGATAATGCAATATCCTTTTGTAATTTATTAACTTTTNNAATAATTTTATANTTANTATTTTTCTAATTTAATAAAAGTTAAAAAATAAGGAGCAAATTTTATGCTAATTTTGATATTTCCTTTGAATTAATCTATAAAAGTTACAATATATATATAAAAAGATATTTATTTATGAGGAAGAAGTGAAAAGAGAAAAAAGTAACGAACCATACTTCAATACTGTTTTGAGCTCAGAAGAAAATGATAATGAAAATTTTGATAAAAATTTTTCCTCATTAACTCTTCAAGAGAAGCCTAAGTTAAAAAAGCCACCACTTTATAAAGTCATTATGTTAAATGATGATTATACGCCCATGGAATTTGTAGTTGAGATGCTTCAAACTTATTTTTCTAAGTCTCAAGAGCAAGCAACTGAAATAATGCTACACATACATCAAAAAGGGTTAGGGGTTTGTGGTCTATATACCTTCGAGATTGCTGAATCNAAAGCNGCACAGGTTCTTGATAAAGCNAGAAAAAACCAACATCCTCTTCAAATAAAACTGGAGAAGGAATAATGTTATCTGAAAATTTAGAGCAATCGTTACACAGAGCCATGACATGTGCTGCAGACAGAGGTGCCGAGCTTGTTACATTAGAACATTTGCTATTTGCATTAGTTGAAGATGAAGATGCCTCAGAATTACTTAATGCATGCTCAGTAGATTTAAATAAATTAAAATCTGAATTAGATGACTTTATGACTAACACTCTGGATAAACAGATTGACTATAAGTCTGATGAAATACAACCTACAGTATCTTTTCAAAGAGTTCTTCAAAGAGCTTTAGTTCATGTTCAATCTTCTGGAAGAAAACAGGCAAATGGTGCAAATGTAATTATAGCAATGTTTGCAGAACGCGAAAGTCATGCAGTGTGGCTNCTTTCTAANCANGGNATGACAAGANTAGATGCTGTTAGTTANATAAGCCATGGAACTGCNAANAACCCNTCATTTGCTAAATCAAGAGANACTAAAGNAACTGGNGAAGATGAAGGTGATACTTCAAGCAACCAAAAAGCTTTNGATAAATTTNCTAAACCNTTAGTTNCANTGGCACGTGAAGGAAAAATNGATCCTTTGGTTGGGAGAGATAAAGAAGTTGAGAGATGTATACAAGTTTTGTGTCGGAGAACAAAAAATAATCCCTTATTAGTTGGTGACCCAGGTGTTGGCAAAACTGCAATAGCAGAGGGTCTTGCTCTTAAAATAGCAAAAAATCAAGTACCTGAATTTCTTGAT